>Ga0268283_1000158_pt1 | contig 65647 bp, 63 predicted proteins | sample saktaG_13_FD_190140 | JGI IMG/M metagenome (GOLD analysis project Ga0268283, IMG submission 190140) | Saline water microbial communities from Sakinaw Lake, British Columbia, Canada - sak_2013_06_06_36m | ecosystem: Environmental > Aquatic > Non-marine Saline and Alkaline > Saline ...
GGACGCCGAGGCCGTCTGAACACTGGCCGTAGCCTCCTTCATCAGGGCATGGGCCTGACCGGCGTTGTTGGCGTTTTGCTTGGTCATGGAAGACATCTCTTCCAGCGAGGAAGATGTTTCTTCGATGGATGCCGCTTGTTCCGATGAGCCTTCCGCCAGGGTCTGGCTGGCGGAAGATACCTCGCCGGCGGCGGAGGCCACCTGGTCTGCACCCTCATTGAGTCCATCAATGATCTTATTGATGGGCTTAGAAATGGTGCGGCTGAAGAACCAGATGCCAGTCAGGGCAATTCCCAGAAAAATGATGGATACCAGGATCGTGGCTTTTCGCATGGCTGTGACGGAACTCATGAATTCATCCGTTGACTGGGTGACGCCAATGCTCCATCCGGTTAAATCCACCGGGGCAAAACCGGCTATTTTTTCGATGCCTTCAAATGTGTAAGCCTCAACGCCGGTCTGATGCGCCAGCATTTTATCCATAAACACCTTCATATCCTTTAAAGTGGCCAGATTGAGTTCAAGAATATTTTTGGGGTTGGGGTGGACAATGAGTAGGCCATTTCGATCCACCATGAAGGGGTATCCGGTCTTTCCAACCCTGACTGCCAGTAGCTTTTCGGACAGAAAATCGATTTTGAGAATAAGCGCCAGGGCGCCTGAGAACTGTCCCGAAGGAGACAGAATCGGTACACAAATGGGTACTACCGGATTTCCGGTTTTTTTGGATTTAACAGGAGTTGATATATTGATATTATTGGCTTTGGCGTCCTGAAAATATGGCCTGTCCTTTACGGAAATTCCTTTATTGCTTCCGCCCGCGCTGTCGGCGTAAACGATACCTTCCGCATTGCAGACGACGATACTTTCATAGTTTTCCCCGATCTGCTTCATGGTGTTGACCAGATTCTGATCCAGCCGGTGAATTTCCGCGGATGCGCCGGCAACACCGACCTCAGCTACCTTGGTGGCTACATCGACGGTGGTATTTCCCACTGCCAGATCCTTGGCGATTTTGATTTCCTCCTGTAGCGCCATCTGGATTAAACCGGAAAGACCTTTTGCATGGGTTACGACGTTTTGCTGATTCATTTCTTTTAAATCTTTGGACAACTGCTGATCCGAAAATAGGGCAAATGCCAGAAGTGGCAGCAATACGCACAATGTGCCACCAGTCAGAAGTTTGAAATTAAGGCTTCGATTTTTCATGGATTTATCTTTCTTATGTGGGTTTTGGATTGCGTTTCCTGTCGATGTCTAAATAGACCGCGTACATAAACTAATCGTCTTGAATTTACATACAGCAAGAAAAATGCCAATTGAGAAAAGAATTATAATTAATGATTGTAATTCAAAAAATACAGATACTAAGCTTCTGTCAAGAATTATATGTAATTATCGGAAACTGCGTTTGTCCAATATAAATGGACATAGAAGGTGGTTGCGACGTTTACGATTCCAATATTTTTGGACGATATGTTTATGTGCCAGGTTGCGAGGCCCGTGGATGAGGGTCGGAGAGGTTCTCAAGCTCACTCAAATGGATATCGAAGACCACAAAGCCATCATCCCAGACCCTAAAAGCGGTAGAGAAGCCGAAGTGGCTTTCCTTCCACAGAAAGTGGCGGATCGGCTCAAGAAATATGTCCGTGACACTGGTATTAAGCAGGATGCGAGGATTTTTCCCATTAACCTATGCTGCTGCGTTATTCGGACCTCTCAAGTACACAGATATATCTGGGAAAAGTCAGCGATGTTGAAGCCATACGGTGGATTGACAACCTCCATGGGTAATTTTGATGGTGGCCGGGTCGGGCTCTCTGGCTTCGGTCCGGCTATTTCAAGGAAAGTGTTTTCTGATCAATCAAGGATTGTATTGGTATTCTTAAGAAAACCGACTTGTGAAAACTTTAGTTTCGGATAACTATGCATGAGAGGAGCCTTTTGACTCATCCAGCACCTTTCGAACCATTTCGGATAGGTCACCTATCGCTACCGGCTTCATGAGAAACCCTTTTACACCCATGGCCTTTGAGCGCTTTACATCATTTTCATTGCTGAATCCGGTACAGAGAATAATCGGAATCCCCGGTCTGATCGATATCAATTCCCTGGCCAACTGATCCCCTGTCATATTCGGCATGCCCCTGTCGCTGATCACCAAGTCAAAATTATCGGGATTGACTTTGAAAGCAGCCAGAGCATCCGGACTGCTCATTCGAGTAGTTACCTGATAACCCAGTCTTTCGAGAATCATCTGTTCCAAGAGCACAATCGGCTCTTCATCATCGACCAGCAGAATTCTTTCATGACCTGTTGGATACTTCCTGGTGATGGTAGCAGCCTTGCTATCCATGGCGTCTTCCAGAAGGGGCAAATACACATGAAAGGCGGTTCCCTTGCCGACCTCGCTGTAGATCCCGATATCCCCACCATGTTCTTTGATAATGCCATGTACAACCGAAAGCCCCAGCCCCGTGCCTTTTCCCAGTTCTTTGGTGGTGAAGTAGGGTTCGAATATCCTATCGATCAGCGCTTGATCTATTCCCGTTCCGGTGTCGGATACGGTGATGCAAGCGTATCTGCCGGCCAAAAGATCTCCAGGGATCGCATGGTAAGGCAAATCATCTTTTTTGCCAAAAGATCCAATGGCTGTCTCTTTCAGCGCAATATCTATCATACCGCCGGTTTGCTCTACGGCATGAAACGCGTTGGTGATCAGGTTCATGGCGATCTGATGTATCTGCGTGGGGTCTGCGGAGACCAAGCCGCAATCCGCGTTGATATGGCTTTTAACTTCGATATTTCTGGGTATCGTTGCCTGGGCCAGTTTCAATGCCTCTTTTAGAATAGGCTGAATCCGGATGGGCAGTTTCTGGGGATTGGATTGACGACTTAAAGACAGAATCTGTTTGACCAGATCACTGCCCCTTTGAGCTGATTTATAAATTTGTTTAATCTTCTCAAATGCAGGGTTGTCCGGTGGCATGTCATCAAGCAGCATCTCTGAAAGGCCGCTGATCGGAAACAGAATATTGTTCAGGTCGTGGGCGATGCCACCGGCAAGAGATCCGATGGACTCCATTTTTTGCGCCTGTTGGAGCTGGGCTTCGAGTTTTGCTTTTTCCGCTTCTGCCCGCTTGAGATCGGTGATTTCTCGGCCCACGCCCACAATCCCGATCCTGTTGCCTTGCTTGTCGAGTAGCGGTACTTTGGTTGCTAGGTTCCACCGTGTGATCGTGCCACCCTCGGTCGTTAGAGGTTCCTCGCGGTTAATCATCGGTGTGCCGGACTGGATGATCGTCTGCTCGTCGGTACGAAATCGTTGCGCTATCTCTCGCGGCAGAAAGTCAAAGTCTGACTTGCCCACGATCTCGGTCGGACTATCCATACCCATGCGCCGGGCCAACGCTACATTGCAAATGATAAATCGGCCCTCGGAGTCTTTGGCATAGATACGATCAGGCACATTATCTATCAGATTTCGCAGGAGAGTGCGCTCGCTTTCCAGCGCCTCCTCTGACCGCTTGCGCTCGGTGACATCGCGGATATTACATTGAATTAAACTTGCTTTGTCGACCATATAAATATCGGTATCGACAACCTGCCCGTCCTTCTTTCGTGATGGGATATCTTTGTAATAAATAATGCCGTCCTTGTCCAAGGTCTGCATTACTTCTTGAAAGATACCAATATCATTTGGAAAACCGATATCTTTCATTTCGTTCCCGATGCAATCCTCGTTGGAATAGCCCAACATCGACGTGATGGCTGGATTAGCATTGCGAATTTTAAATTCGCATTTTTCGAGAAGCAACATCCCGTCGTTTGCAGTCTCAAAAAGGCGTCTGAAGCGCTCTTCTGAATCCTCCAACATGCTTTTTAATTGAATTCGTTCAGTGACGTCTTCTATAGCCAGGAGGATTATACGTTCCTTGCCCGTTTCTCGTATAATCTGGCGGGCATTCAAATGCATGATGCGTTTGCCGATGGTGGGAAAATAGTGTTCAACCTCATAGTCATTAAAGGTGGTCTTTTGGGGAAGGATGGTTTCCAGCAGTTCCCGAAGCTTAGGGATATCCCACTGTTTGTTGCCAAGGTCATAGATAAGCTGCCCCACGGTCTCTTCAGGTTTTACTTTAAATGAATCATAGAAACTTTGGTTTGCTAAGATAACCTTCAGATCTGAATCAAGCACCAAAAGGGGTTCACGTATTGTCTCTACGATATCTTCGGATATCTGGTCTATCAGAGTCGTTACCATAGTGCTCTCTTCCCCGCATCAAAGCTTGACTTTATTTTGTTTGAATAAATGGGGCTTTTGAAATGTCAAGAATTCTTGCATATATTCTTGAATGCGGCCATCTTTGAGAATACGAATGGTATCGTTCATTCTCCTGACCCCTCCGGAAGCTGTAACAATTTGCAATCTGTAATCCACAGAAGTCTATCATGCGAAGGCACCTCTGCATATCTTTTTAGCTTCCATTGTTTGCATAAGCCGTTATTTACACATTTATCCTAAATTACCCTATGATAAAGCTGCCATGTCTGTCAAACAAATGATGCATTTCGAATAGTTGATGCCACTGAGCCTTCGCCCTTCTGGAGATCTATCTTTCCAGCGTCAGCAACCGCATGAGTGAGGTGATGACCATCATCCCCATGATTTTTATTCCCACATGAAGCTTTGATTATTTTCCTTGACACGGGCGAGCAGACATAATAAATTCATAATTAAAATGTTTATTTCAATTGTATGTTTTATTGTCTGGAGTACCCAATGAAATCTGGAAAAAATCCCGATCGCGGTACGCAGGTCCGGCTGCTCAAAAGCGCCTGCCAGGTGTTTGCGGAAAAAGGTTTCCGGGAGGCAACGCTTGCGGAGATCTGCGAGCGGGCAAATGCAAACATTGCTGCTGTAAATTACTATTTCCGGGACAAGGCGACCCTGTATGCCGAGGCCTGGCGCCAGTCGTTCCAGCGCTCGCTGGAGATTTACCCCGCCGATGGGAATGTGCCGCCTGGCGCGCCACCCGAAGAGCGTCTTCGCGGGCGAATCCAGTCAATCCTTCAGCGAATTGCCGACCCGCAAAGCTATGAATTTGACATCCTGTACAAAGAGATGGTCAACCAGACGGGCCTTTTGACGGATGTCATGCAGGAATCCATCGAGCCGATCCGGCGCGGCCTGTTTGTCCTGATGCGAGAGCTTCTGGGTGAAAAAGCTTCCGATGTGCAGGTACAACTCTGCCAGATGAGCGTCCGGTCCCAATGCTTTGATTTGATCATTCGGGAACAGCGTCGAAAAAAAGCACCTGAAGGAAAGAAACCCACCGGACCGCCGTTTCTGAATGTGGATGTGGCGGTGCTGGCGGATCACATCCTGCGCTTCAGTCTGGCGGGTATTCGTGAAATGCGTCGGGAGATTGAAAGCGAGACACCTCATCACCTCTGATAAGAAATTCCGGGCAGAAATCAATTGAATTTATCTGTATATACGTTTTATCCACTAATCGCAGAGAGTTGAACCATGAAGATTAAAAGAATCGTGATTACGGTCATTGTTTTCGGAATAGTCGCCGCGGCCATTGCCATGTATTTCCGAAAAGGCAGTGGACAGCCCATTTCATACCGAACTGCGGCAATCACCTCCGGTGATCTTATGGTGTCCATCAGCGCCACCGGCACGGTGGAACCAGAGGAAGTGATTGATATCGGCGCCCAGATTGCCGGACAAATTTTGGAATTCGGTAGAGATAAGAACGGAAAAACCATCGATTATGGATCCGCCGTCGAAGCGGGAACGATTCTGGCCCAGATCGATGACTCCTTGTATGCGGCAGATGCCGCACAGGCAGCCGCGCTCGTTCAGGTGAACAAGGCTTCGCTTCAAAGTGCCGAAGCCAATCTCGAACAGATGAAGGCCAAGCTTTATCAGGCTCAGCGCGATTGGGAGCGGGCACAAAAGCTCGGCCCGTCCGAGGCCCTGGCCATTACCAGCTACGATGCTTACCAGGCGGGTTATGAGACGGCCATGGCTAACCTTGCAGTGGGCAAGGCTACGATTGTGCAGAGCAAGGCATCCGTGGTACAGTCTGAAGCGGCGCTAAGGCGATCACAACGGAACCTCAGTTACTGTACGATCAAATCCCCGGTCAAAGGCGTCATCATCGACCGGCGGGTCAATATCGGGCAGACGGTTGTTGCCAGCCTCAGCGCTCCCAGCCTATTCCTGATTGCCAAAGACCTCAAACGCATGCAGGTCTGGGTGGCTGTCAACGAGGCGGACATCGGCAAGATCCAGCCCGGCATGCCGGTCAGCTTCACGGTGGATGCATTTCCGGGTGAAACTTTTCGTGGAGAAGTCGGAAAAGTCAGGCTGAACGCTTCCATGAGTCAGAATGTTGTCACATACACTGTTGAAGTCATTACGGATAATTCAAATGGCCGCCTGCTGCCTTATCTGACCGCCAATGTTCAGTTTGAGTTGAGCCACCTCAACGGTGTCCTGTTGGCGCCGAATGCCGCCCTACGATGGACACCGCCGGCTGAGCAGGTCGCTCCGGAATTTCGCAAAGCGTCTTCGGGAGTTGCCGGCGGAAAAAACAAAAGTCAAGAGGGCCAGGGGTCGGATTCAAAACAGGAGAAAGTGCTTCCAGACGGTCAGAAACGTGGCATTCTCTGGGTTCGCCGGGGGAATTTTCTGGAGCCGGTCCGCGTGAAAGCCGGACTTAGCGATGGTATGATGACCGAGGTCCAGGGTGACGGTCTGAAAGAAGGCATGGAAGTGGTTCTGGGACAACAGGCCCAGGCAAGCGGTCCTGCCGGAACCGCCAACCCCTTTATTCCGCAGTTGGGAAGAGGTCGTGGAGGCGGGCGATAACAGCTTATGGATCTGATCGAACTGAAAGATATCTATAAGACCTATCATATCGGCGATATGGACGTTCCGGTACTGAAAGGCGTGTCGCTGCGGATTGCCAAAGGGGAGCTTGTGGCGCTGATGGGATCATCCGGCTCAGGCAAAAGCACCCTGATGAATATCCTGGGATGCCTGGATCGGCCCTCATCCGGTGAATACTGGTTGAGCCAAAAAGAGGTCGGCCGGTTTTCCGCGGATGATCGTGCCCTGTTGCGCAACAGCACCATGGGTTTTGTATTTCAGAGCTTTAATCTGCTTCCCCGTGCCACGGCGCTGGAAAATGTGTCCATGCCGCTGTCCTATGCCGCCAGTTATATCTCTGATAAGGAAGCCCGGAAACGGGCCGCGGAAATGCTCAATCGCGTTGGACTGCAGGACAGAATGGATCACGAGCCTTCGCAGCTTTCCGGTGGACAGCAGCAGCGGGTGGCGATTGCACGCGCCCTGATCAATCGGCCTCCGGTTCTGTTTGCGGATGAACCCACCGGAAATCTGGACTCTCGTACCAGCGACGAGGTGCTTCAGATGTTCCGGAAATTGAATCAGGAAGATGGGATCACGATCATCATCGTTACCCATGATCCGGCTGTGGCCAAACATGCCAACCGGATTATCCGCATCACCGATGGGGTGATCATGGATGGTGCGTCCGAATCCGGAGGCGGTGAAATATGAAAATTCATCGGACTGTTCGGACGGCTTTTCTGGCGCTTCAGCGCAACCCCATGCGGGCCATGCTGACAACGCTGGGGATTGTCATCGGTGTGGCTGCCGTGATTGCCATGATGGAAATCGGCAACGGCTCGTCTTCGGCGATTCAAAAATCTATCGCCAGCATGGGCGCCAATACCGTTCTGATACTGCCGGGTACGGCGGCCAGCGGCGGGGTCAGCTTCGGTTCCGGCAGCGCTATGACCCTGACTCCTCAGGACTATGAGGCCATACTCCGGGAATGTCCTTCCGTTTCCAGCGCTGCTCCGGTGGTTCGTGCGCGGACTCAGGTGGTTTATGGCAGCCGGAACTGGGTTCCCAATTCTATTTATGGAACAACGCCTTCCTTTCTTGCGGTGCGCGAATGGACCGAGCTTGCAGAGGGCGAAGCCTTCACGGACCGTGATGTCCTCAATGCCAATAAGGTTTGTATGCTGGGTCAGTCTTTGGTTCAGCAGTTGTTTCAGGAGGAGTCCCCCATCGGCAAGGAGATCCGCATCAAGAATGTCTCGTTCCGGGTCATCGGCGTACTTTCTGCCAAAGGGGCCAACATGATGGGCATGGATCAGGACGATATTCTTCTGGCGCCGTGGACCACCATCAAGTACCGGGTTACAGGATCCTCGCTGGCCAATACCAATCAGAGTAGCAGCGCCGCCGATACTTCTGCTACGGTCAACTCACTCAGCTCACTCTACCCGGGTGGCCAGCAGAGCCTTTATCCCGTTGGATCCGCTATTCAGGCCGCGGACAACCCCATGCCGGTGCGCTTTACCAATATTGATCAAATCATGACCGCTGCGGTTTCCTCAGCGGAAATTCCATCGGCTATCCAGCAGATTACCGAAACACTGCGCGAACGCCACCACATCCGCGATGATGATCCGGATGATTTCAATATCCGTGACATGACCGAGATGACCAAAACCCTTTCATCCACCACGCTTCTAATGACCAATCTGCTGCTGTGCGTGGCCTTGATCTCGCTGCTGGTCGGCGGCGTGGGAATCATGAACATCATGTTGGTATCGGTTACGGAGCGAACCCGCGAGATCGGGCTGCGAATGGCTGTCGGCGCAAGGGCCCGCGATATTCTCAGGCAGTTTCTGGTGGAATCCGTTGTTCTGTGTCTGGTCGGCGGAGGGATAGGCATTCTGATGGGCCATGGCGGATCACTGCTGGTCCAGTTATTTCTTCACTGGCCTATCCAAAATTCACCCGGGGCGATTGCCGCGGCGGTTATGGTTTCTGCCGGCGTGGGTATCATCTTTGGATATTATCCGGCGTGGCGGGCTTCGCGCCTGGATCCGATCGAGGCTTTGCGCTATGAGTGATGAATTTGTAAAATGCGCTGTCAGGATAAGGAGTGTCCGTATGGCGGGTAAGGTTCATGCCGGATTATCCATACCGGTTCATGTATGTCTTTTTTTGATGTTTTGTCTGATGACAGTGGCCGGCTGCGCAGTCGGTCCCGACTATCAGCCCCTGCAAACCCCTGTTCCGGATACCTGGGCCAGTCCGGTTCCGGAGGCTGTCCCCCAACCGGGTTTGGACATGGCACGCTGGTGGGCCGCGTTTGATGATCCGGTACTCGTCTCTCTGGTGGAAAGAGCCTTTGCGTCGAATCTGGACCTGAAGCTGGCGGAATCCCGCATTCGGCAGGCCAGGGCCGCCAGAGGGGTCTCGGTTGCCGGATTGGGGCCGGCGGTCAATGCCGGGAGTTTTTTCCAGCGCAGTTACTCATCGCAGGGGGGAGCATCCGAAGGGGTGACCTCCAACCTGTATCAGGTCGGCTTTGACGCGGCCTGGGAACTGGATATTTTCGGTGGTGTCCGGCGCGGCGTGGAAGCTGCGGACGCCGACCTTCTGGCGGCTGTGGAAGGGCGAAATGGCGTTCGGGTGACGCTGGCGGCCGAAACCGCGATCAATTATATCAACCTTCGCGGTTTTCAGCAGCAGATCCTCATTGCTCAAAATAATCTTTTGGCCCAGCAGCACAACGCCGAGTTGACACGCAAAAAATATCTGGCGGGCCTGACCGGTGCGCTGGATACTGTCAACGCCGATGCCCAGGCAGCCAATACCGCCGCACAGATTCCGGTGCTGGAGTCATCGGCCCAGCAAGCCATTTACAGCCTCAGTATTCTCGTTGCCCGGGAGCCTGGAGCCTTGGTGTCCGAATTGACAGCCTCGTCCCCCATTCCGGCGGCTCCGCCGTCTGTTCCCGCAGGCGTTCCTTCAGAGCTTCTCCGGCGGCGTCCGGACATCCGCAGCGCCGAAGCCGGGATTCACGCGGCAACGGCCCGCATCGGCGTGGCCACGGCGGATCTTTTCCCAAAATTCACCCTGTCCGGTTCGGCGGGGTTTCAGAATAATGATATCAATTCCTGGATGAATTGGGCAAATCGTTTCTGGTCCTTTGGTCCTTCGGTCAACTGGCAAATATTCAACACCGGAAAAACCCTGTCCAATATCGAGCTGACCCGGGCATTACAGGAACAATCATTGCTCTCCTATCGGCAAACCGTCCTGACGGCGTTGCAGGATGTTGATAACGCACTGATCGCATCCGCCAAGGAGCGCGATCACTACCAGGCGCTTTCAACTGCCGTGGCTGCCAACCGGAAGGCGGTATATCTGGCAACCGAGCTCTATACGCATGGGCAGACGGATTTTTTGAACGTGCTCCTGGCCCAGCGATCCCTGTATGCCTCGGAAGATGCCCTGGTCCAAAGCACACGCACCGTATCCACCAACCTGGTCGCCCTCTATAAGGCTTTGGGCGGTGGGTGGGAAACGCTGCCCCCGGCGCCAAGTGAAACGCCTGCAGAATCGTTTTCAATGGATAAATAAAGACGTTCAGTCCCCCAGGCGGACGATCACCCTGCCGTGCTGTCCTCCGGACAACATCCGTTCAATGGCGTGTTCCAGGCCTTCAAGGGGGATTTCCGTATGGAGATTATCGAGATGGCTGATTTTCCATTCCCCGGCAATTTTCCGCCAGATTTTCTGTCTGAGGGGCATGGGGGTGCTGGCCGAATCGATGCCATACAGGGTAATTCCCCTTAAAATAAAGGGATAAACCGTGGCAGCAAAAGTGGGAGAAGCCACGTTCCCGCAGCAGGTGACCGCTGCCCGCTGAAATGTCGACTTGAGCGCCGATGCCAGAATATTCCCCCCGACGGTATCCACGACCCCGGCCCACTTGGCCTTCAGCAGCGGCCTTTTAGAATCATCCGCGATGTCAGCTCTTGAAATCACTGCTTTGGCGCCTATGTTTCGCAAAAAGTCATTCTGATCCGTTTTTCCCGTGGCCGCGGTTACCGAATAGCCGATTTTTGATAGAATGGAAACGGCCAGGCTTCCGACGCCGCCGGTTGCGCCGGTAACCAGGATATCTCCGGAATCGGGGGTCAGGCCATGATCAACGATCTTCAGAACCGACAGGGATGCCGTAAAACCGGCGGTGCCATAGATCATGCTTTCCTTGAGGGAGAGATTTTCCGGCAGCTTTACGACCCAGTCCGCGGGAACCCGAACATATTGTCCGAATCCGCCGGAAGTATTCATGCCCAGATCATATCCGGTTACCAGAACCGGTTCACCTGGCAGGAACGCGGGGTGGGAGCTTTCCGCCACGATGCCTGCGGCATCAATGCCGGGGGTGTGGGGATAGGTCCGGGTAACTCCCCTGTTGCCGGTTGCGGAAAGGGCATCCTTGTAATTCAGGGAAGAGTACACGACCTGAATCAGCACATCGCCTGCCGGAAGATCCCGGATGAATTTTTCGGCAATCCGCCGTTCATGATCGGTTTCGGAAGCCGAGTGAACAATCATGGCTCTAAAGGTTTCGGGAATCATGGTTGCCTCGTTTAATGATGCCGGCAGTTACTGGGGATACATGCCGTGATGGTAAATATAATCGAAATAATACAGATAATATTCATCCGACTCCGTGCCGAACGTTTTCCCGGCTGTCGGGTGTTCTTTGCTGATCAGATCCCGAACGCTTTTCAGCCAAATATCTCTGGCATAACCATAGATGACGCTTCGCAGAATTTTCGGATCGATCAGTTGAAGCTCCTGATTGTGCTGGATGAAGTCATCAAGCCCTTCTATCAGGGATCGAATGTTACGGACATAGATGGTGTCATCCAGGCTTTCATCCAGATACGCCTGATGAAACCGGTTGATCAGAAACTTGAAACTCCCTTCGATAGCGTCAATGCAGTTCATGGCGTCCCTTATCTTCCTTTCCGGCTTGATATAATCATGGGTTATGATAATCTGAAAAAAATAAAAGTCAAAAACTTCCTGCAATTCATCGGCATTTGCTGGAAATATATGTTCCATTTACAGGATGACACGGATGCGGAAAAATATCGATCACAGTTGCGGACCCAAAAACATACGACCTGATAACCATAACCTGAAAATGATTTTTGCCCTGACGCTGGTTCATTTCACCGGTGATTTTTACAGTTCCTTTATCAACCCCCTGATGCCGGTGTTTGTGGACCATTTCTCACTGACCCTGACCCAGGTGGGAATTATCACCGGAATCAGCCGGTTTCTGGCTTTTGTTGTTCAGCCGCCCATCGGATACATCGCGGACCATTATAAAACCCGGATTTTTATTCTGGGAGGTCCTTTTCTGGTCATTATTCTGACTTCCCTGATGGGGATCGCACCCACGTTCTGGATGCTGGTCATTGTGGTTGCTTTGGGTTCCATCGGTTCATCCATGTTTCATCCGACGGTTGCCGGCATGATTTCAACCTATTCCGGACGCAACATCGGTTTTTCCCTGTCGGTATTCAATATGGGAGGGACCCTGGCTTTTGGCGTCGGCCCGCTGTTTATCACCTGGTTTGTGGCAACTTATGGTTTGAAATCCATGCCCATCACCATGATTCTGGGACTGGTCGTGATGGGTTATCTGTATGTTACGGTTCCGGCGCCGGAATGTGAAGGATTGAAGGATTTCGGGTTGATCGGATCCATCCGCGAAGTGTTCGGATCGGTCTGGAAGCCGATCATCCTGATCTGGCTCATCATGGCATCCCGGGCATTTGTCAGCCAGTCGCTCCTCACTTATCTGCCGGTTCATTATGCCAGACAGGGCTATTCCCTGGTTTCCATTGGCGGGGTGGTATCCCTTTTTACCATTGCCGGAGCGTTCAGCGGTCTGATCGCAGGTCACCTGTCGGATCGAATCGGTTTCAAGCCGGTATTTTACGGGGCGCATCTGCTGACCACGCCGGCCATATACGTGATGCTGAATGTGCCGGGAAACTGGCTGTACCTGAACACCTTCATTACCGGGGCCTTTGCATTGGCCACGCTCCCTCTGGGCGTTGCCCTGGCACAGAAACTGGCGCCAAAAGGAAAATCCATGGCATCCAGCCTGATGATGGGATTTGCCATTGGAACCGGCGGCGTCATGACGCCGATAACCGGAAAACTGGCCGACATGTTCTCGATCGCACCGGTCCTGAATGTCATTGCCATTCTTCCAGTCCTGACGATGGCGCTGATCTATCTTCTGCCAAAGGAAACCTCTGCTTGAAATCTTGACGGAACCCCCTGAACTGTGTCATAGAAAATAGCATGAAATCTTCAGACAACCATCCTAGTGCCGGACATCACATTGCCATGGTCTTTGCGGTCATGGGGATTGTGGTGATGTTTTTTTCGATCATAGTGGGCGACAAGGGTATTTCCAGCCTCCAGTTGATCAAAATTGAACGCCAGGCCCTGAAGAGTTCTCATGCTGAACTCCAACGGAAAAATCTGCGGTTCTATCATGAGATTGAACGTTTAAAATCGGATCCTGTATATATTGAGGCCATTGCGAGACAGGAACTGGGGCTGATCGGCAAAAATGAAATTGTGATCAATATGAGTAATATCACTGTTGTTCCAGATAAAAAATAACCGGTTTTTTACCACTTACGTAAACGCTGTTGCAGTGGATTATTGAACGGAATATTGGCAAAGATGGCGATCCGTAGAACAATCAGCTTCATATTGACAGGATTTCTCATCCTCTTCATATTTACCGGAAGCTACCATTCCTTCTGCGAATGCTATGCTCACAACTGTCCGATTCATGCCCATGCCAACCCACAAAACAGTCTCTGGATTCTCCAGGCCAGCACTATTACCGATATAGATCGACCCCATGTCACGTCATACCTCTCTTTATTCGAAGACGTTTTTGCATATTCCACCGGTTTTCTCACCCCATTAAAAGCGCGTGCCCCTCCTCATGAAACTTTCCCTCAGATCATCGCATCACGGTATCAAGGTTAATGGCGGTTTAAGTCCGCTGAAACCGCTGAAACCATCAAAGGGACCGAAGCAGTTCCGTGTATTTGAATCAAAGCAGCGATCCGGGTAATCTCCATGATAAAGCTTATGATTGCCATCGTGGCGGCAACGCTTCTTTTCGGTTGCAGCTCGTCCAGACAAGACGAAAAACTGCCGTCTTCTTCCGAGGAATACCAGATAGGGGAAACGGTATACGTCTGCGGCTGCCCGATGATGTGCTGCAATTCCCTCTCCCGGAACCCCGATGGCCGATGCATCTGCAACATGCCACTGAGAAAAGGAACCGTTTCAAAAATTCAGGAGCATATCGTCATTGTCACGGTTTTTGGCCGGGAAAAAATCATTTTCCTGAAAAACCGGTAGTTTTTGAAAGCAATCGGTTTGTGATTTGATATTCCCGGTTTGCCGTGATCGGAAGAGCGGTTCTGAATCCGTCCCATAAAAACATTGCTGATATTTAACTCTGTTATTGTCATAAGGAGAATTTAATGGTTTTTTTTAGAAAGTTCTGCGTCATTGGTTTCTGTCTTTTTTTGCTGATTCCGGCACTGGTCCGGGCTGGAGAGGAACGGGATAGCTGTCAGGTATGCGGGATGTGGATCGACCAATATCAGCGCACTGCCTGCGAGCTGGTCTACAACGACGGTAAAGAGGAGCATACCTGCGGTGCGGCCTGCATGCTGCGTATCGTCCAGGAAAAAGGAGTGACTTCCTTCCGTTCGATCCGGGTGAAGGACTGGAATAAAGGCACCGAAGTGGATGCCCGGGATGCGTGGTACTCTATCGGCAGCTTGTTGATTCCCGATATGCTTCCCAACTACATTGCCTTTGCCGACCGGAAAGACGCCGAAGCGTTCGCGGCCGAGAAGGGGGGTACTGTGCTCAGTTTCGTCAGTGCCATGGATACCATTTCTCCCAGGGGACAGACCCAGCCTTTCCGTATCCGGCAGGCAGTAACGCCCGGAGAGGGGTCCTTCGGTTTGGGAATCGCATACGCCTATATGCTGAAGGACAGGGTTAAGATCGGTACCGACGGTCAGAATCCCGAATCGTTCATCAACAACAACCCGGCACAGCCCCGTGCGCCCAAAAAAATCGAGGTTCAAACCCAATCGCTCATCATGAATTACGGAATCACCGACCGACTGGCGGTGCAGATGAATTTGCCTTATTATGAAAGAAGTATGGACACCCTGGTTCGGCAGGGGAACCGGGTAAACAATGTAACCGAGAAAGACGCTGGCATCGGGGATCTTGCCGGTGAAGTGCGATATAACCTGTGGAGAAGCATTTTCTATGACAAGTTTTTCACGCTGCTTGCCGGCATCACGATGCCCACCGGGGATTTCGATTCCACGCGCGCATTCAATTCCGCGCTCAAGGCGGATCTTATTTCAACCGCTCCGGGGATGCAGCAGGGAACCGGCGCACCCACCTACCTCGGCGGGCTGTTGTATTCCCAGAAATGGGAATCCTTTTGGTTTCATGGCCAGGCGCTGTATCGGTTTTTACCCACAAACAGCAGTGATTATAAGTTCGGCGACGAAATTCAGGGAGGGCTGGCCGTTCATTACACCCCCAACTACGATTGGATGCTCGGCGTTGAAATGGATGCGTCCAAAACCATGGAAAATGAGGACCGGAGCATCAAGATCGGCAATACGGGCGGTACCCGGGCCAATCTGGCCTTTGTTTTCGACTGGCGTTTCCTCAATGCGTTTGGCGGCAATCTGAATCTGAGGGGGTCTGTCGGTCTTCCGGTTTACGAAGACCTCAACTCCCAGGACTTTCTGAATGCCGGAGGCCAGAAGTTCACTCAGACACAGCTCGGGGAAGGCTTCTTTGCCAGCCTCGTCATCAACTTCAACACCCGTTTCGGTCAGTACTGATAACAGGGCATATGACTGTTGAAGGTTCATTATTCCACAATTTAATCTTAAGGAGAGTAACCATGAAAAAAGGAATCCTGTCTGTTCTGTTTATTGCATGTGTATTGTCAATCGGCGGCGTCGCTTTCGGTGACGCGGACATTGAAAAAGACCCTTCCTGCAAATACTGCGGTATGGACCGGGCCAAGTTTGCGCACAGCCGGATGGTCGTGGAGTATGAGGATGGAACATCGCTGGGAACCTGCAGCATGCGTTGCCTGGCAATTGAACTTGTTGTGAATATGGATAAAACGCCCCGTTCTGTGAAGGTGGGAGACTTCAACAGCAAGAAACTCATCGATGCGGAGAAAGCGTTTTGGGTAATCGGAGGAAACAAGCCCGGGGTCATGACGAAAAAGGCCAAATGGGCCTTTGAGAATAAAGCGGATGCAGAGAAGTTTATCGCGGAAAACGGCGGATCTCTGTCGACCTTTGATGAGGCCATGAAGGCGGCTTATGAAGACATGTATGACGATACCAAGATGATCCGGGAAAAGAGAAAAATGATGAAGAAGTAAAGACTCCGGATTCAAATTAGCTGTGGAGGTAGCATGAACGTTTTTCGAATGACCCTTATTGCCGTTCTTCTTATATGTTCGATGGCGTTTGCTGAAGAACCAACGCCCCACAAGGCCGCAAAAGCGGATAAATGTCCGGTCTGCGGCATGTTTGTGGCAAAATATCCCGATTTTCTGGCCCAGGTCATCTTCAGGGATGACTCTTATGCGCTCTTTGACGGTGCAAAGGACATGTTCAAATATTACTTCAATCTTAAAAAATACAATCCGTCAAAAGAGCTGTCCGACATTGCCGTTATCTACGTCACGGATTATTACAGCATGAAACCGACCGACGGCCGCAAAGCCTATTATGTTGTTGAAAGCAACGTCTTCGGACCCATGGGAAGAGAACTCATCCCGTTTGAAAAAGAACCGGAAGCCAAGGAGTTCCTGGTGGACCATGCCGGAAAAAAGCTGATTCGCTTTGATGGCGTCACTCCCGAGTTAATCAAGGGATTGGATTGATCGGGGTCAATCATAGAACCGGAACCAGCAGGCCGGACCGGACAACCTGACATCAGGGCTTCGGAGGGAGTCCTTGCCGTCGCGTGTCCGGTAGTGCCGGTGTCGCAACCGTCACGCTTTGTACTTACATTTCGCGATGCCCAAATTTTAATGCCCAACCTCGTAACACCTCCGGCAGGTACCCCCACTGTTTTTCGCAATCGAATCGTTATCGAAAAAACCGGTACGAAAATTAATACATATTTGTTGTACAACAATATTGTTTTATATTTATATTGACATGGTTTGTGTTAAAAAGTATAATGCAAACAAGTTGTACAACAATATTGTTTTATTTGTCAGGAGGTATATATGGCTGATTTCATCGTAGGTAGCCCGGTGAGGGATGATGACTTCTGGTTCAGAGAGGCGTTTGTCGAAGACCTTTGGGAGGCCCTGGCCAAACACAATGTCCTTTTGCTGGCGCCCCGCAGAACCGGAAAAACCAGTGTTATGTATCGGATGCTGGACAGGCCCAAGGAGGGCTGGCTGGTCATCCACCTTAATGTTGAGGATTTGAAAACGCCTTCCGATTTCATCGTTTCGTTAATGGACGCCATAAACGAGCATCAACCCAGATACCTGCGGGAAGCCCTCTCAAAGGGTTGGGATCTCCTGACCGGCGTTTTTTCACGCATCGAGACTATCGAAATTACGGATTTCAAGTTCCAACTGCGCAAAACCGAGAACCTGGAAGACAAATGGCAGGACCGGGGCGCCCATCCCCCTTTTTTTGCAGATGCTTACCCAGGAGCTTCACCGCCTTTGGAAACGCAAAAAAGCGCCTTTGTCGGAGGTTGACGTCGATGAGGTTTTCAACAAGTCCTTATTGGGAGAGATGGCCAGAGACAAGCTTCAGCACTACCACGCACGTATCGATCTGCATTACCCGCAGGAAGAGCGGGAGGCCGCATGCCATTTTCTGAGCACCCTTTCCCTGAGCGACAACGGTCTGCCGCAAGACGCGCTTTTCCACCTTTATCGCCAGATCGAGGGATGCAAAACAGAATCCAGAACAGGCCCTGCCTTGAGCCAGGCGTTTCAACGCCTCCTGCTTTACCTTCAGAGTGATTTCTACATCGAGTCCAGGGACGATGGTAGCTTTGACTTTACCAGCCGTCTGCTCAAGACCTGGTGGAAAAAATATTACGGCTATGAATGCGGAGGAAAATTGCGATGGTAGCACCCATTGGACTTTTCAGGGCTTATGTTACCGATGTTGACCGGTTGGTTCAAACCACGGTCGGCCGGAAAGAGATGCTGGAGGACCTTCTTGAAAAACTCGAACGCAACGCAGGTAAAAAAGGCGGGCAACATTACATTTTTATCGGGCCCAGAGGGATCGGCAAGACGCATTTTCTCAGCCTGGTGGAAAACGCGGCGCAAACCCGCGATGCCTTAAAGCGCCGCTATACGGTGATCCGCTTCCCCGAGGAGAACAACCGCATTCTTTCTTTTGCCGATATCCTTCTGCAAATCGTTGCAATCCTTGCTGAGCAAACTTCGGATGAGCAATGGCGGGTGATTCATACCGACCTTTCGGCGATGGATAAGGATCAGGAAATCGTGGACACGACGCTTCCCCGCCTGAAACAATTTTGCAAAAAGAGCGGAAAGATCCTTCTGCTGCTGATGGAAAATCTCGATGCCCTCTTTGGCCAGCAGATCAAGGATGAACAGGATATCCACCGTTTTAGAACCTTTCTGATGGATTTGCCCTGCGCAACCCTCATCGGCACATCCCCGGTCTTTTTTCCCGGTCTTGCCAGCGTCCAGAAACCTTTCTTCGACTTTTTCGATATTCAGGTGCTCGAATATCTATCCGAGGAACTCACCATCGATTTGGTGAAAAAAAACCTGCAAGTGGAAAAGCGCCAGGACCTCCTGGATACGTTCAACCAGCTTTTGCCCAAGATCAAGGCTCTGCATACCATGACCGGCGGAAATCCCCGCCTCATCATGATGCTCTATGAACTGATTGCCTATGACAACATTTTGGATGTAAAAGTCCAGTTCGAGAAATTGCTTGATCAGATCACCCCCTTTTACCAGGACCGCATGAAAGAATTCGCCCCGCAGGAGCGTGCCCTGTTGGAGACCATGGCCCTTATGCGCACGGCACCCAGAACACCGGCCGCGATTGCCGCGCGCATGCGAAAGTCTCCGCAGCAAGTATCGTCTCTGTTGAAAAGAATGCTTCGGGCCGGCTACCTCACGGCCGCCGATAACCCACGGGACAAACGCTCGCGGATCTACCGCATCAAAGAGGGGTTCTTTGACCTGTGGCTGGCCATGAGCGAGTCCCGCAGCCAGAGAAAACGCCTCGGTTACCTGGTCAAGCTCTTCGAAGTCTGGTACCAGGATCGAATGGAACGGGAAACAAAGCGTCTTGAGATCCGTCAGGCGCTTCAGAAAGATCAATCGCTGACCGAGGTGAGAGAGAACCGGCTGGAGTATCTCGATTATCTTTCGGACATCGGCGACGGTGATGAGCGCTGTCAAGCCAAGCTTGAACTGGCTATCGATCATCTCCAGGCCGGGGCCACATCGAAAGCCAAGGATCTGCTGATGGAAATCAAGCCGCTGGCGCCGACACCGGGGATCTTTACCTGGATGACCGATCAGGTCCATCGCTGGTCGGACACCAGCCTGGACATAGACGTTGTCCAATGGTTCGAAGGCTTGATTCAATACTGGAAAATCCAGCGAGCTGGGGATCTGGAAAAAGCAGTGGACATTGCCCAGCATTTAGGCATGGATCTTTCCGAAAAAGGCCTTCATCACATCCGGATCGCGCTTTTAAAAGATGCCCTGGAATCAGCGATCCATTCAAAGGACAAAATCAATCTGTATATTCAAATGGCAAGAAGCCAAAAAACGGACGGGCAGCGCGAACCCGCTCTTTTCTCACTGAAAAAAGCCCTCACTGTCAGCAAAGAGATTGGTGACCGTTCTGGCTTTTGCTACACCCTTTTCAATATTGGGCATATCCACATGCAAAACAAAGAGACCGGCGAGGCACTGTCGGCCTGGACAACCGTTTATGGCATTGCCAGGGAAATACAGCTCTCCGAGGCCCTGACCCACCTGGATTCACTGGCCAGGCAAATGGGACAGGATGGTTTGGCATTCTGGGAGGAACTGCTGAAACAACAAAAGGCGAAAACAGCAAGATCTGATGCTTGTTAGCATTCGAAGCAGAGACCCTGATCAACCCGTGATCAAGGTGCTTTGCTGGAAGTGTACAAGCAGAGCCTGGGAACCATCGAAAAAGCGTTGATTGTGGCCAGTCAAAGTATAGGTATAGGTTTTTTAGGTGTGAAATTACGCCGCGCACCCCCGGCAAATCCTGTCCGCCCCGGCGGTTACCATTTTGGCGGGCATGGTCGGCTCTCCGCACCGGGCGCAAATCGCGGACGGTTCCATGCGTGCGCGGGGCGGAATCTCGCATGTTGCTTCGGTGATGACAAAAAGCGCATCGATCGGGGTTTCCAGTACCTCGCAGGTTTTTTGATGGTGAAGAGTCTGAAACCGCTCGCTTTCAGCATTGGTGGCCTCACTTTTCATGATTTTCTGAAGCAGCGCCGAATGCTCGTCGTTGGGTTTGAGCGCGCCGGGCTTCAGACAAACGCGAACGCCTCGGCCGGAATTCCGGCTGAGGAGTGTCAACGCCATTTTCCCGTAGTCCTTGAAAATAAAATTTCCTTTTCCAAACGTGCATCCGGTCAGAACCTGAACGGCGTCGGCCGAGCAGGCATCCGTCTCGACGATGGCCACGACTTCTTCGTCTTCGGACCGTTTTTCGGCAAGCCATGACATGGCGGCCTTGGCAGCCCGGTAGCCAATGGAAAGGCCGGGACAGACATGGCCGTGAAAGGCTTCGCACTGTTTAAAATCCTCACTGTCTAAAATTTCCTGAGCCGTCATATCAAGATCCACTTTAAAACCTCCTCTGAAATTAAAATCGGAAAGTTGTTCCAGCCATCACGGACAAATCGGTCTCGGACGCAGCCAATCCATACTTTACGCCGAAGTCGATGTCGAAACTCTTTGAGATTGAGTAGATGATCCCTCCGATGATAAATGCGGGGTCATTGTCCGCAGCTTTATCCGTGTTCTTCTCCACGCCGATGTTTCCGACGATTTTCAAGTTTTCGACAACATCATAAGTTGTCGCCAGAGATGCATGCCAGATATTTTTTTCTTCGTCCACATTGTTTTCATTTCCGATGTATCCTAAGTTCAGATGAAATGCCCAGGGGGCGATTTCCTGTGAAGCGATGAAAAACAGGTGATATCCGGTTTTTCCGGTGCCAAGTCCTTTTTCGTCATCACCTGTCGGAAGGCTCACGCCGGGCTTGAGCGCCAGGCCGAGCCCGTCTTTCTCGAAGAACCGCCACTTGACCTCAAGGACCGTGTCTGAGATGCCATTTCCGTCGCTGACAGTATTTCCATCTTCCTTGATATTGCTCCACCGATAAGGCAGGCTTAGAACAACATCTACACTATCGATGATCCCATAAGTCAGCGTGGTTGCAACCTGTCCTCCCGTTGACTTCACAGACACACCGGAGACGGTATCATCATCCCTATCGTACTGACCATTCACTTCAAGCTGAAAATTACCCTTCCCCTGCGTGCCCGCATCGTCCGTAATCAGCGGATGAGCCGCCCAGGCTGCCGCGGGCGATACCAGCATTCCAATAAGAAAAGATGTTCTAACGAATCTCATGAAACCCATTCTTTAATTCCCTTTTTCCCTTATCGTGGATTTATTGACAGTCCAGATTCCGTTATGATGTAAAAAACGACCGTTTTGATGCTTTCTCGTCATTTTTGACCATGCCGTTTCCTTAAAGCAAAGCCGATGAACCCGGCCAGCCCCATGGCCATTGTCCCCCCGACCAGGCCGGATACGGAAGTTCCCGCGCTCACAGCCGGCCAGGATTCTTTCTTTTCCGGTGCTGCCGCAGTTTCATGTTCACTATGTTTATCCGTCTCCGCTTTCATGAATCCGTAGTCCGGTAAAAAGGCGGTCTTTTCCTGAAGTTTGGCAAAGAACGAATGCAGCCCATTTTCAGCAGGTTCGAGCTTTTCCTTCCCGGATGTATGGAGCATGGACCACTCCAGCCCGTCCGGTTGTCCCGAAGCGAACCAGGACAGCATGCCGCCTGTGATGGCGGCAAGCACAAGAAACACGACTATCACTTTTCCAAAGATCATGTGCCCTATCGGCCTGGCTGTACTAACCATGTCCAGGATTTCGGGACGCGCCTTCCAGATAAAGGTTACCACTGCTGCGGTGACAAGGCCTTCAACAATACCGATGGCCAGATGAATGGGCTGCATCAAGAGCAAGAAAGTGCCAAGTGGCAGTTCCGAGATTCCGGAAAACAACGTCTCGAGAACGACGCCGAACGCACCCATTTGCAGTCCCAGGATGGACGCAACGATAGCACCCACCAGAATGCGGCGATGGGTAGGACGTTCACCAGCAATTCGCTTGTAAATGATGGGATAGGCGATAAAGCAGGAGAAAAAACCCAGATTGAAAATATTGCATCCCAAGGCCAGAAGTCCGCCGTCCGCAAAGAACAGGGCTTGAACCGTGAGCACCGATGCCATGGTGATAAATGCGGCATAAGGCCCCAGCAAAATAGCCAAAATCATTCCACCCCCAAGATGGCCGCTAGAGCCGGTGGCCGGAATCGTGAAGTTGATCATCTGGGCCGCAAATATGAAAGCCCCCAGAACGCCCATCAGCGGCGTCCGGCTGTCATCCAGGTTATCTTTGAGTTTTTTGGCGCTATAGACGGTAAGGCCGGCAGTTGCGGCCCACATCGCGCCGCCGACAGCCGGTGAAATCAGTGCATCTGCCATGTGCATGGAAAATCCTCCCTGAAATGAAAAAAGGAAAATATTAAACAACTTCAGCTCGCCAATGGGAGCTCATTGATTTTCCTCGGAATAAAAAAAGGCCAGGTAAGCCCCATTATGGTGCTACCTGGCCTTCATGACCCAAATGTGTGTTGTTTTCAGTACCGTACTGCCAGAGCTTCAAGCCCTATTTGAGATTCATAATACACAAGACATTCCCCTCGGTCAACCAGATTTTACCTTTCCCTCGAAGTCATGCTGAATCAGCAACATGCTCAGGAGGGGCTGAGAAAACCTCAAAATAAAGCTTGACCCGATCATCCCTGTCCGGTATTTAATAAAGCTAATCAGTGCGGCAGTAGCCGTATGATCGCAATAGTCCCCTATAAGAAAATGATTCAGGTAATATTCCGATAAGTTAAGCGGAATATTCTCCAGGTTTAAAAAACAAGCCACGAAGGCTCATGTTTTCAATAAAAATGAAACCATGGTTCTTCGTGGCTTTTTTTGTTTGGATGAAGAGTAATGTGGAAGATTCCGAACAAGCACTGATGATGAAAGTCGGAAGCCAAACGGGTCTGTCAGAGCGTGGAAGCGGGATTCCTCCCTCTGCCTGCAAGATTGTCATAGAATTATACAGGAGATAGGATTTGCGTAAGCGAATTTGCGTTATAGACGGACAGGGAGGTGGCATCGGCGTTTCTCTTATCAAACATCTAAGAGAGATTTACGGGGAATCTCTTGAGATAGTGGCAGTGGGAACCAATGCAATTGCAGCGTCTCAGATGATGAAGGCCGGAGCAGAGCGGGGCGCTTCGGGAGAAAATGCGATCGTTCGGACAGTTGCCGAAGCCGATGTGATTATAGGACCGATTGCCATAACATGGGCAAATGCCATGATGGGCGAGGTTACGCCTTGGGCAGCGCAAGCGGTGATGTCGGCGTCAGCGTTGAAGATTCTGCTGCCGCTCAATCGGGAGCAGGTCGTTATTGCCGGTGTTTATAAAGAACCACTGCCCCATATGATCAGATTTCTTGTGGAAGATGAACTGCGGGAGGTATTGAGTTATGTGTGAAGCCAATGCGTATATCGTAAAAGATGGGCGAGAAGAGCTTGTGATGGAATCCGTTGATGTCGTGGAACCCGGAGAAGATCACAGCCGGTACAGGCTGGTCAACATTTTCGGAGAACAGAAAGTTATCAGAGGCAGAATCAAGCTGATGAATCTGGTTGATCACAAAATCCTGTTTGAGAAAACGAGTGATATGCCATGAACCCCATTCAGGCATGGCATAGTTTTCAGGATAACTGCATCCGATGCTGACAGATTTAATTAAACACAGAAGCCCTTCGGGTTGGAAATCGTTAGAAAACAAGCTGATTGTGGCTGTGGAAAAGGAACCTGAATGAATTTTCTGAGAGGTTTACTTGAAAAATGCAACTGTTTTTAAAATCTTTCTATTCTTTTGATGATGCGGATGAGCCTGTCGATTCGACAAAAGACTGGCAGTGTACAGTTTTATCCTTTGCGGCGCATGCTTTATTTTTAAGTGTTGCCGTTTTTTGTATGCCGCTTTTCGTGCTCCACCAGAATGATTCTCCGAAGGAAGAAATCATTATGGTGACGATGGAAAGTCTGCCGATTGAGTGCTCCATGTCGTCCGTATCCGGAAGCGGTATTCAATCCATGGGTTCCGCCGCTGCTCCCGCTCCTCCTCTGGAGTCGAAGGCTCCTGAAAATTCCAAACCGGCTAAACGGACCGTATCACCCGTCAGATCCAAACCCGTTGGGATCAAACCTCCGGAACCCGTGACAGCGCCTAAAAACCACCCGGAACCCGCGCAGTCTCCGGAAACTCTGACTCAGGCGGCAATCGCCCCGGAAAATCCACCGGTCGAAACCGGGATCGCATCTTTAGACGCCGAAACTTCAGGCTCTGGAACCGGGTCATCTGAAACCGGAAATCATTCTGGCGGCGGCGTCGGGTCCCTGCACGGCCGGGGGTCAGGCATGGGATCAGGCATGGGATCAGGCACAGGATCCGGATCGGGCATGGGATCAGGTTCCGGAGAAAGCGCATTCGGGTCGGCAGGCGGTCCCGGATTTATCAATAGAGAGCTGCCCCGTTTTCCACGAAGGGCTCAAGTTCAGGGGAGGGAAGGCACCGTGGTGCTCCGGCTGGCCGTGGATCACACGGGCAGGCTGTCGCATGTGGAAGTCGTTTCCGGTGCGGGATACGGATTTGATGAAGAAGCCATTCGCGCCATCCAGAAATCCACGTTTTCCCCTGCTGTCCGAAATGGCCGGCCGGTCAGTTGCCTGGCGCTTTTATCCGTGCGGTTTCAACTGGAGTCAAAGGAGTAAAGCGATGATGTTCCGCGTATCGCTTCCTGTATTCATACCCTAACAATCGGAGTATCGTTCAATGATTTCACAAGATATCAATTTGATCCAGATGATCAGCAGCTCTGGCTTGATGGTGAATTTTGTCCTGCTGTTGCTGCTTTCCTTTTCGATATTGTCATGGGCCATTATTTTTATCAAATACCGCTATATCCGAAGAGCTTTTAAGGAGTCCGCGCTGTTTGCCGAGTATTTCTGGAAAAGCCGGGATCTTGCGGAAGCTTTTGTCAAGGCGAAACAACTTCTCAGCAGCCCAATTGCCCAGGTGTTTCGGATTGGATATGTTGAACTCAAAAAAGTCAGCCAGACGGGTACGCCGGCCAATCCTCAGGCCCCGGCTCAGGAAGCTTCACCCATAGGCGCTCATTTTGCCGGAATTGATAACGTCACTCGCGCGCTCAGGCGCGCATCCAATACCGAAATAACCCGGATCACCCAGATGGTGCCATTTCTGGCGACAACCGGTAACACGGCGCCATTTATCGGACTCTTTGGAACGGTTTGGGGCATTATGAATTCGTTTCACGGCATTGGCCTCAGAGGATCAGCGACGCTGGCAGTTGTAGCGCCGGGTATTTCCGAAGCCCTGATAGCCACGGCGGCCGGACTTGCCGCGGCTATTCCATCGGTCATTGCCTTCAATTATTTCATGCAAAAAATCAAGACCATTGAAACAGAACTTCAAAGTTTTTCCGCGGATTTTCTAAATATCATCGAACGGGATATTCTGATAGCAAAAGGAAGCAAGCCATGAGCATGGGCGGGAACAATGACCGACTGATGTCTGAAATCAATGTGACGCCGCTGGTGGATGTCATGCTGGTTCTGCTGATTATCTTCATGGTTACCGCGCCCATGATGATGCAAGGGGTTGATGTCACGCTTCCGGAGACCACATCCAGGCCGCTTTCCGCTGAAAAAGAACATCTGATTCTTACCATCGACCCCAACAGCCGGATCTATATCAATGAATTTCAGGTCCCGCTCGACGCCCTCGGCAGCAAACTATCCAAGATTCTTGAAGGAAAACCGGATAAAGAGGCTTATCTCCGGGCTGACAAGAATATCCCTTTTGGCACGGTTGTTCGGGTAATGGCGGAAATCAAGGCCGCAGGTATTAACAAGCTGGGCATGGTAACTGTGCCGCTGGATAATAAACCTGAATAAAATGAGCACGATTTCATAATATTTGAAAGAAACGACCCGTTATGCATATTTCAGATGGAGTTCTGCCAATTGCCATCAGCCTCGGGGGGTATGCCGCAGGATTGGCTGTTGCAGTCTGGAGCGCGAAAAAGACGCGTCCCGAAGATTTGCCCAAAATGGCCGTCGTCACCTCCGCTTTTTTTGTGGCGTCGTTGATTCATGTCCCGATTGGGCCCACCAGTGTGCACCTGCTTATTCCCGGCCTGGTGGGCATTCTGCTGGGGAACGGGGCCTTTCTGTCCATAGCCCTGGGCATTGCCCTTCAGAGTCTTCTTTTTCAGTTCGGCGGTCTGACCGTCATCGGAGCCAACGCCATCATGATGGGCATTCCGGCCCTGATTTCCGGATGGGTATTTCGGGCCTTGAGCGGACGGACTCATTCCAATCGTGTGTTTGCCGGCGCCCTATCCGGCGGACTGGGAATTGTTCTGGCTGTCCTGATTCTGGCACTGTTTCTGATGACCGGTGGCGAAGATTTTTGGGGGGTCGTCAAAATCGCCATGTACGCCCATCTACCGGTATTGGCGATTGAAACCGCCATATCCGGCATTGTGGTGTCGTTTCTTGGCAGGGTGAAACCGGAGCTTCTGGATTCGGCTTTTTATTGATTTCGATCCGATTATGACCGTGTATGGGATAAATCCGGATGGCTGTTAACACGCATATTCTTATCCTTCCATTCAACCACCTGATCAGCATGATCTGCGGCGGAATTATGACATGGGTGGGTTGCATTTTTTTGATGAAAAAAGTTCGATCCGTGGACAGTCCTTATTCAGAAGAAGAACGGGACTGGCGTATTCCGGTTATCGATTCCCAGTCTGCCGGCGATTCCCCATTCCACCGCTGGGACCCGCGCATCAAACTCTGTGCCCTGGTGGCTTTCATGTTTTGTGTGGCATCTCTGACCCAGATATTCTGGGCGGTGGCGGCTCTTACAACGGCATTGGGGGCCGTAGTTGTTGCACGTATTCCGTTCCACAATCCCCTGCGTCGTGTCGCCGCCATAGGAACATTTCTGGGAATGTTCCTGGCGGTGATGCCCTTGACGGCTGTCGAAAAAGCCGGAGATACGCTAATCGCATTTGAAGGGGTGGACTGGATTCACTTCAATCTCAGGGGATTTTATCTGGCGCTGCTCATCTGCATGAAAGCCATTGCCATTGCGCTGCTGGCAGAGCCACTGCTGTCAACTGCCCCGTTTTCCGTCACCATTCAGGCCCTGGCCAGGCTGAAGGCGCCATCCATATTATGCCAGATGCTACTTCTGAGTCACCGGTATATTTTTGTGTTTCAGGATGAAGCCGGTCGCATGCTGAAAGGGATGCGCGCGCGGGGGTTTCAAAAACAAACCAATATGGAAACCCTTCGGACCATCGGAAATTTTCTGGGCATGCTTCTGGTTCGCAGCTTTGAGCGCACCCAGCGGGTTTTTGACGCCATGATTGCCCGTGGATACACCGGAACATGGCCGAACGATATCGCATTTCGGGCAGTTACGGGGGACTGGATAAAGGGCGTATTCTGGGTAGCCCTCGGTGGGGCCATGTGGATCTCTGACCGGTGGATGGTTCCGCCGTTTTAAATCCGGCAAAAAGGCGGTCACGAGCAAATTGGATGGCTGGCGGCGGATACATTCTGAAGCCGGATGATCTCCTGACAGCAGGCGTTTTTTAACGTGTAGTCCAACCCATTGATTGAAATCAGATGGTCATCGCTATGGAATTGGGCCAGAGAATAATCCCGGATCAGCCGTCCCTGGTGCATCGCCAGAATTCGATTGCAGAGAAGCGAGATAATGCCCATTTCGTGGCTGATGAGAATCTGGGTGACATCAAGCCCCTGAAGCATATTACAGAAAAATGCCTCACTTTGCGGGTCCAGATTGGCTGTGGGCTCATCCAGAATAAGCACCTGCGGACGCATGGCCAGAACCGCCGCCAATGTTACGCGCTTGCGTTCTCCGGCGCTCAGATGATGAGGCGCCCGGTCCCCGAAAGATGGCAGTTGCACCAGGTCCAGCGCCTCCTCCACGCGCTGCTTGACGGATGCGGCCGAAAGTCCCAGACGTTTGAGTCCAAAGGCAATCTCTTCCTGGCATGATGGACAAAAAAGCTGGTCCGCGGGATCCTGAAACGCCAGACCGATTTGCCGCCAGAGACACCGTCGGTTTTTTGCCGTTACCGGGTTTTCGTTAAAATCATAGGCGCCCGTTCCCTCAATAATTCCGGCCAGACAGGACACAAGTGTTGATTTACCAGCGCCATTTTCGCCGATGATGGCAATCCGTTCCCCTTTTTTGATGGAAAACGTCATGTCGCGGATTCCCCACGTCTCGTCTGAATACCGATAGGCATAATCCCGCATGCGGATGAGCGCCGGTTCTGATGGGTGAAGTGAAGCCGGAAAATCATCCGGAGATGAATCGGGTGTATCCCCGGAATCGAAGAAATGGCGATGCACAATATGATCTGAACCGGAGCTCTGGCAGCAGGTGAGACGAAACGAGAAATCCAGACCATGTTCCCGCAAATAGACGGAATGGGAAATCAGATCCGTCATGGTAAAATCGTGATGGATCCGGCCCTTGTCCAGAACGACGGCCCGCGTGCACAGGCCGAACAGAAAAGGCAGATCGTGACTGATACAGATGATGGTGCCTGAAAAATTATTCAGTAAATCGGTAAAGAATTTTTCCTGTTTTGGATCCAGATTGGCGGTTGGCTCATCCAGAATCAGGACGTTTGGATTCATGGACAGCAGGGTGGCGAAGGCCGCCCGTTTTTTCTGCCCATAGCTGAGCAGATGGGGCGCCTTGTAGCGGTATTGATCCAGATGCATTTGTTGCAGTGAATCGACTGTTCGGGCTTCCACTTTAGAGGAAATCAATCCCTGGTTTCTGGGTCCAAAAGATACATCCTCATCCAGTGTGTTACAGAAAAGCTGGTCATCCGGATCCTGAAACAGCATGCCGATCTCCAGGCGGGCTGCCTGCAAGTGTGCGCCATCAAGGGCAAGGCCCCGGTATTTCACCTCACCGGCCAAAGGCTTCAGCAATCCGTTCAGATGCTTGATCAGGGTTGTTTTTCCGGCGCCGTTTCGCCCTACAAGAGCAATCCTGTCGCCTTGGAAAATGGTCAGATCCATGCCATCCAGCGCCATGCAGCCATTGGGATAGACGTGCGTCAGGCCGTAAATATCAAACAGCGGCAGACCGCTTGACTGCCGCAAGTTTGTGGAGTAACGAATGACGCCGGTCTTGTCTTTCATGATTTCCTTGCTCTGAAATAATACACGAATCCGCACAAACCAAAAATGACGCCCAGGCCGGTGATGATGCCATGCCATTTAGGACAGACGGTTCCGGTTTCTTCTTTCCTGACCATGGCAAGCGCCTCATCAACGGCAAACGTTGTGTTTATCACGTGGCCCATGCCGCCGTCGATCGTGATTTTCCACTCACCGGAGAGGTCGGGAACAAAGGCAAAACGTCCGTTCTTGTCGGTGCGCCCATTCTGATGCTCAATTTTTTCACTGGCGGGCGAATAGATCTTCACATCGGCATAGCTCATGGGTTCGCCGTCATCATATGCCGCAGTTATCAGTACTGCCTCAGTTTTCGTGATTTGGTGAAATACCCCGTGAGCGTAAGCAATGCCCGAAGTTGTAAGAATAATCACCCACAAATAAATCCATGATCGCGATCTCATTGATCCATTCCTTACTTTTCAACAACGCATTCCTATGGCAATTGATTTCAAAGGTCAAAGATGCCGAGATGTTCACTTTATGATTCGATACTATCAGTTGGAAGCAGCAGCAGGGCATCTCATTTTGATTGATAACAACATCCTGCTGCCTCTTTTCAATGACTACTTCACCTGGAAGGTCAGTGCGGCGGTATAGGCCTGCTTGTCACATACCGTCAGATCGGGGTAGGGCATTTCGTGCTTGACGATCAGAAGCCAGATACCAGCCTTGATCATCTTGATCCTGGCTATCCCGTCCTTGTCCGTATAGGTGGTGTACGCGAATGTGCTGGGTTCGCTGGAAAATCCAGCATATGTTCCATAAACGTAATTCCTTGCGGGCTTGCCCTCAAACAGGACTTTTACGGGCAGATCGTCGCCTTCCTTGAGGGTGGCCGGATCTTTCATCGGAACGATTTCCAACTTGTGGCCGAACACTTGCGAGAACGCCTCGCCGCCTGGAGCTCCTACCGTGAAGAGCGCCTTGGCATACTTTTCGGAGTAGTTGCACTCGATGACGTCCTTCAGATCTTTTTTGCTCTTTCCTTGCTGATACCCTTGCGTGGTTTTTGAGGAAAATCCATTATGAGGAATTGCCACCGCTACCCAAGAGCCTTTATCGAGGGGTGTATTCGATTGATACGCGTTGTCTCCTTGGGGGATCGCCGTATCATTGGCGTTAGGACCGATGAAGAAGACCTTTTCAACCCGGTCCCGTGACATAAAATCCTTTCCGGGAACCACAAACTGATGACCCCATCCCAGGGTGAGTACGGCCGGTTTGGACTGGTCGAAATCGTAGCTCTGCATATCGATCCACATGTCGTGAGCATGGCTGATCGATACATGAACGGCCAACAGTAAAACAGTAGAGATGAATACCTGGATGTGCTTGCGACTGGTAATTTTCATATTCTCGTCCTTTCTTCTGGTATCGTGTTGGAGTGTGGTGATGAGTAACAAAACGAATAGAACGCCGCGTTTAAAAAACCCATTTCAACTCGGCAAAAACAGTTCTTCTGGGATAGGGATGCGACACATGGTAGAGCTCATCGGTGATATTGTCCACGCCAATGCTGGCTGACCAATTTTTGTGGATTCGATAGGAAAACTTGGTGTCAAACACCAGAAATTCATCAATACCGCCATACCCGCCTCCGGTGTCACTGTTATCAAGATTTCCGTATTGCTTGCTCGCGTAGTGACCGGCGAATGTCAATGCCCATCGATCGCTGGGAGCATAATCCAAAACGCATTTGGCGCGCCAATCCGGCACTCGTGGAAAAGTCTTGCCAACGCTATTCGGGACGTTGTCATTTCTCAGTATCACCGAATCGGTCCAGGCCACATTTGTGAACACTCCCAGTCCGTCGATGAAGACTCTGCGCTTGTTCCAGGCCAGCTCAACGCCTCTGGTTCTGACTTCGTCAACGTTCTGGTAGTTTGTCACATTGGTATAGTAATTCGTTTGACTGTAAATGGCATCTTCGATATCATCCTCGAAGAACGACAGCCGGGCCTCACTATCGCGGCCCATGACCCGGGTGATTGAGAAATCCTTGGAAAAGGATTTCTCCGGTTTTAAATCAGGATTGGCAGTATTAACGATGCCCTGAGAATTATACCCTCCGTAAAAGAGCTCTCCCACTGTCGGATAACGCGTGGCAAGAGCAAGGGATAAACGCATCCTCCAGTTTTCGTTCGGTTTGTAAGTCGTGGAAACTTTTGGTGAGAAATTGTCTTCATTTCTGTCCTTGAGTTCCGTGGTGATGCGTCCGGCGCTGGTATCCGTGGATTTTAATCCATCAAATCCGTTCCACCATTCGTACCGGCCGCCCAAATACACGGACCAATGATCCTCGATCTTCCAACTGTCTTCGACAAACAGCGCATTGGTTTGAGTTTTTCCTTCTGACTCCAGACTGAGGGTTGTTTTGGTATCATTTCGCCAATCCGATGCATTCCATGTTTCGGTGTCCGTGGAATAATGATCGAAGTGATAGCCGGCGCCAAGAGTGTGCACACCAAACGATTGAACATCATAAGCGGCCTTCAGATCCGCCGTATACCAACCGCCGTCGCTGTCTGTAATCGTGCCCTTTCCGCCTGACTCTGCAGCCGGAGGTGTTGTAGCCGATGTGCGGGTAGTGTCGCTCAATTTATCATATGAACTTATCGTACTCGTCAGCTTCAAGCCGCCGGGTGAATCCAGGGAATACGTGAGACCGGAAAGAAGGTCCTGCATATACCTCTTTGAATAGGTGAATGTGGAAGGGCTGAGCGTGTAGCTCTTTCCATTGATGTCCACCTTGCCTGAATAGACCGGATTTCCCGCGACGTCTCTCAAATAGGTCTCGGGGGAATCATAATCCTGCTCGGAATCCCATAATGCACAAGTTAACTGAAGCTTCGAATCCGATGTCAGATCCGAGGCAAGCTTAACCTTAAAGGTATTGTCAGTTAGATCCTGTACTCCAGTAGACCCTGTGATGATCCTGGGTTTTCCGGTGGGATCTGAATCCGAAGTCCATCCCGTGACCGGTTTGCCCACGGGGATGCCACCGGCGGACACCAACTGAGTCATGTAAGTGATCGGCTGAACCTGAGTATCAAGCCGGTTATACCAGACATTAAAGGAAACATTCCCCAATTTATCCCCGAAAGACAGGTATGCGTCATACCCCTTCAAGTCTTCATCGGTGTTGTATTGCTTGAAGTTCTGATAGAAGTATTTGGTATCCACCTGAGCCTCCGTCTTTTCCGGAAAGTGTGTGGTGATCATGGCTGTCCCGGACATCGAATTGCCACTCAATGCCGCGGAATAAGGGCCGTAGATCACATCAACAGTTTCGATTTCCTGGGGTGCGACCATAAACCATTTGGGGGCATTGCTGTTCCCCGCAGCTGTGAAATCGCTGATTTGTATTCCATCAACCAGCACCTGTGTTCTGGCGGTCAAATTCGTATTGTTGCCCCGGATGGCCAGGGGACTGTTAGTAGCACCCGGATAGAGCTTCCGCAGATACGAGCCCGGCATGTATTTAAAAACGTCCGATGTCTCAACGGCGTTGATCCGTTCGATGCTTTCGGCGGTTAAGCTTTCTACCACCGCGGGCATGTTTTCGGTGGCCTCGTCGACAATTTTACCCGTGACGGTGATATCACCGATCTGGTATGGCTCTGCTGATTCACTACCGGCCTCGGCCACCCCTACCCATGATACGAGGGCCAGCCCAACACACAACAGGCATAAATACTTGCCGATAGCGGGTACAAGCTTCCTGTTTTTCATCAATATTCCTCCATCATTTGCTGCCATAAGCATTTGCATCCGAATGGTCATGGCATAGCCTATAAGACTGAATAATAAATTCGATTGGTTTGATAGTCCCGGAGGGGCGTGCAAAAGAATTGACGCAGAGATGCTTCAATGTTATATTGAGAATGCATCTCTCAATCCGAGATGGCGTTGTTCCAAAAGGGAGACAGCCGGTGATCTCTTGGCGGAGCCTGGCTGTTTCCTACGCCATTCAATTGTTTTTCATTTGTCAGAATCCTGTTGTTTCAATCCCCCTTCCCCGTAACCGCCACTATACGGATTTTCTCAAAAAAAAAGCCACGAAGACAACACGGATTTCTGTCCGTTCTTGCCTTCGTGGCTAATTATTGTGTTGAAAAATTATCCCCGGCAATTCCTCCGCGGATAAATCATTGATGTTGTGATATCTCCAGGTTCAAGGGGCTCAAAATATGATTTGAAACCCTCCGGATACCCGGGTCCGAACGTGCTTTTGGCCAATGGCCGCCATCAAGCGGCTACTGCCGCAATTGCTGCAATTAAATATTCTAGTACGCAATGAAAAGTCAAGCAATAAGTTCTTGCTTTTATCGTGATAATATCTCCCCTGATGCCGTGTTTGATGTCCCGTGACGATGGCCGGATTGCGGTTCAGCTCGAGGATGCCACCTCCATCAGGGGATAACCCTTTTTGAACCAGACTTTGGTGAGGTCGAAGGGGGCGAGCTTCTCCAGAGACTATACATCCTGCAGGAGTCCCGGGTCGTGCGGTCCGGCGGTCATAATATTCTGATTGTCCGCGACGGGAGCGCCGGCGTTGGTGGTGAGCGTTTTTATCTGTTTCATTGATCTTCTCCTTTTTTTAGGGTGGTTGTTTTGAACAGTTGTTGCAAACTCCATAGACGACGACATTTCTGCTATTGAATGACAGTCAATGCCTTCATCGGAAAATCAAGATCTGTTCTGTTTCAGAGGCGCAAAGAAAAAAGTGGTTGAAGGAAGCAGTTCAAAAAAAAGTTGACATGACTTTCGGTTTACCGTATAAGTTTAGCCATAATGAAACTTAACGACCCAGGAGGTAAGAAATGACATTGACCGATACACTGACAGCCAGCCTGGAAGACTATCTGGAAGCCATTTTCCACATCATCGCGGAGAAACAGGCGGTGAGGCCCAAGGATATCGCCAGGCGACTGAAGGTCGCCAACTCGTCGGTGACAGGCGCGCTTCGCTCCCTTGCCGATAAGGAGCTGATCAACTACGCTCCTTATGATGTGATTTCCCTGACGCTTACCGGCAAGACCGCCGCCAAGGATGTGGTCCGTCGCCATGAGGTCCTCCGCGATTTTTTCGTCAAGGTTCTCGCGGTGGAAGAAACGGATGCCGACAAGGCGGCTTGCCAGATGGAGCATTCAATTCCCAAGGTCATCCTGGAGCGGTTCATCCGGTTTGCCGAATTCGTCGAGGTATGCCCCCGTGGGGGGGCCAAATGGATCGCCGGATTTGGTTACCACTGTGATCAGGGCGATACACAGGAGAACTGTGAAAAATGTATCTCGGTGACCTTTGAAGAAGTAAAACAACGCAGGCAGCAAGGAGGTCAGAAAGCAATGACGATAATGAAACTGAAAGATTTGAAACCAGGCCAAAAGGGTAAAGTGTTGAAAATTATTACCCGAGGAGAAACGAACAAGCGGATTGTCGAAATGGGCGTCACGCCCGGGGCTGTCGTTGAAGTGGAGCGTGTGGCCCCGCTGGGTGATCCCATCGATATCAAGGTTAAAGGCTATCATCTTTCTTTGCGGAAAGATGAAGCCGCAGGGATCGAAATTGAAGCCCTGTAAATAACACTCACATCCGGTTGAGAGGTGATAGCAATGCCGTTGGTAATCGTGCAAGTAGGTAGGCGGGTTAGATTCGTTTCCGTGGAGGCGTGCCATGAGCTCCAGGGCAGGTTGGCTGCCATGGGGCTGGTCCCGGGCGTGGAGATTGAAGTACTCGGGAATTCTCCGCATGGACCGTTTCTCATAGCGGTAAAGGGCAGCCGGATAATGTTGGGCCGGGGAATGGCACAGAAGATCGTGGTCGCGTAATTTTTTTTGCACTAAAGTTTCGGTAAGCCTAAATATATGCGGTTAGCCAAAATATATCATCAAATATAGAACAGGAGGACAAGTAAAGCGCATGCAACCCAAGATAGTCGTCGCCCTTGCGGGCAACCCGAACTCCGGGAAAACCACTATATTCAATGAATTAACCGGCGCTCGCCAGCATGTCGGGAATTATCCCGGTGTGACGGTGGAGCGCAAGGAAGGTTTCCTCCGGCACGACGGTATCGAACTACAGATCGTCGACTTGCCCGGGACATACAGCCTGACCGCCTATTCGGCGGAGGAATTGGTGGCCAGAAACTTCATCATCGACGAAAAGCCGGATGTCGTTGTCGATATCCTCGACACCTCGAACCTCGAGAGGAACCTGTATCTTGCGGTTCAACTCATGGAACTCGGTGTGCCCCTCGTGCTGGCTTTCAACATGAGCGATATGGCCAGAGCGTGCGGGTACGAGTTCGATATCGAGAAATTCTCGCGGTTCTTCGGAGCCCGTATCGTGCAGACCGTGGGGCACAAGGGTGCGGGAATGAAGGAACTTCTCGACGCCGTCACCTTGACTGCAACAGAGGGTAAGCTGGGGGTAAAGCAATATGGGGAATGGCCATCGGCATGCGCTCTTTCCTCCAGGGCGAGCATTCAAGGGCCCCGCCACCAGCCCCCGGCGATGAACTACGGACGGGAGATCGAGGAAGAGATCGCCAAAATAGAGTCCTTTATCAAAACGAGCGGTTCGGTCAACGGAAAAACCGATACCCGGTGGCTGGCCTTGAAACTTCTTGAGAACGACAAGGAGTTACGGGCCACGGTCGTATCTCCCGAAATCAACGAGCAGATCGAGAAAAGTGCTTCGCACATCGAGAAAATGCTCGGAGAGCACCCGGAGACCGCCATCGCCGGCCGCAGGTATGGATTCATCTCCGGTGTTTGCCAGGAAGCGGCACGTTCCACCATTGAGATCCGCCACACGATCTCGGACAGGATAGACGCCGTGGTCACGAACCGCGTTCTTGGCATCCCGGTGTTCCTGGGGCTGATGTACCTCGTCTTCCACCTGACCTTCACCCTGGGAGCTCCGCCCATGGGGTGGATTCAAAAATTCTTCGGCTGGTTGGGCGGGGTGGTCCAGGGGTGGTGGCCGGAAGGCTCGGAAAGCCTGCTGAAGTCTCTTCTGGTGGATGGCATCATCGGCGGTGTCGGCGGTGTCATCGTGTTCCTGCCGAACATTCTGCTGCTGTTCCTGACCATCGCGATCCTCGAGGACTCCGGCTACATGGCGCGAGCAGCTTTCATCATGGATCGGCTGATGCACAAGATCGGATTGCACGGTAAGAGCTTTATCCCGATGCTGATCGGATTCGGCTGCTCCGTTCCGGCGATCATGGCCACCCGCATACTGGAGAACCGGCGGGACAGGCTGACGACGATGCTCGTGATCCCGCTCATGAGCTGCGGCGCCCGGCTGCCGATTTACGCGCTCATCATCCCGGCTTTCTTTCCCGAGGCGTGGCACGCCCCCATGCTCTGGATTATATATGTCATCGGCATTCTTCTTGCCGTCGTTAGTACCAAACTCCTTCGCAGCACGATCCTGAAGGGTGAATCCGTACCGTTTGTGATGGAACTGCCTCCGTATCGGATGCCGACATTAAAAGGCATACTGATCCACACATGGGAACGCGGATGGCTCTATTTGAAGAAAGCCGGGACCATCATCCTCGGCATATCCATTCTGTTGTGGGCGATGACAACCTTCCCCGGTTTGCCCGATGACGAGTCCGCGCGTTTTCAAATGGCCCGGCAAAGCATCCAAACCGGGGATGCAGAGGAAGAAGAAAAGACCGAGCAACTCGCCTCCATTGACAACGAAGAGGCGGAGACGAAGCTGCTCAATAGTATTGCCGGCCGCATCGGACATGCCATGGAACCCGTTCTGAAGCCGATGGGATTTGATTGGAAAATCGGCACCGCGCTCATCGGCGCGTTTGCTGCAAAGGAGGTCTTTGTCGCCCAGATGGGTATCGTCTACTCCGTAGGTAAGGCGGACAAGGAATCCGAACCGCTCAGGGACAAACTCAAGAGTAACTATACCCCATTGGTTGGTTTCTGTATCATGATCTTCTGCCTGATCAGCGCGCCGTGCATGGCAACCATCGCCGTAACGAAGCGGGAGAGCAACTCGTGGGGCTGGGCATTTTTACAGCTTGGGGGACTCACATTTCTGGCCTACGTGCTGACCGTCCTCGTCTTTCAAGCGGGCAGCCTGCTTGGCATCGGGAAATAGGAGATTATTATGCTGGAGACCATTATTGTAGTTGGAATCATTGTCATTGTGGCTGTCATGACGGGAAGATCGTTCTATCGCACCTTTCTGATATCTGGGGCGGGCAAGAATGACGGATGCGGCTGCGCAGGTGGCTGTCAGGGCTGCGCAGGCAAGGATTCAATGGATATGGACCGTTAATCAAGCAATCATAAAAGGAGGAGAACCAAAGCATGTATTTCATGAGATTTGTTGCAAAGCTATTACTGATTGGCATGTTGATGTCGCCAGCAGCAGTCTGGGCCGCACATCCGCTCATTACGGACGATGCGGGAACACAGGGAAAGGGAAATTTTCAGTTTGAATTGAACGGCCAGTACGACAGTGAAGATGAAACTGTCTCTGGTGTGTCTGTGAAGTCAACAGGGGGACAGGTTGCAACCACGCTGACTTACGGGATCATCGATACTGTAGATGTTGTTCTAAGCCTGCCTTATCGGTGGAGCAATATCAAGGAAGACGGAATCACAGTCTACGATGAAAAAGGCATCTCGGACACGGTTTTCGAGGTCAAATGGCGGTTTTTCGAAAAAGACGGGTTCGGCCTGGCGCTCAAACCCGGTGTGAGTTTTCCGACCGGCGACAATGAAAAAGGACTTGGCACCGGAAAAACCGGATATCACCTGTTTTTCATTGGTTCGCAGGAAATCGCTCCCTGGGCGTTTCATCTGAACCTTGGATACATCGGGAACGAAAACGATGTGGATGAAGAAAAAAACATCTGGCATGCGTCTCTGGCAACAACCTATGAAGTCATCGAGAACCTGAAAATTGTCGGAAACATCGGCGTGGAGAAGAATCCGGACAAGACTGCGGACAATGATCCAGCCTTTATCCTTGGAGGGATCATCTATTCAATCACAAAGAGTTTCGACGTCGACTTCGGCGTAAAGTGCGGATTGAATTCGTCCGAGACCGATATGTCCGTGATGGCGGGAACGAGTTTCCGATTTTAATTCCAGCGCATGCCGAACCGATTTTCCCGGTTCAGGCAATAATACAATCCAGCCCCTGCCTTGATACCAAAGATGCCGACAGAAAACAGAATGCCCAGAAACAGGCTTTTCAACTCCACAACTGTCCTCCTTTCATTTTGGTAATCAGCAGAACAAAAAATCCCCGTACCGAAAACAACTCGATCCGGGGATTTCCCTTCTTATCCATCGGAATGCGCCAGGCTCTGTCCGATTCATTAATGATTGGTTGGTTTCTTAAAAAGCTGAAGCGTCAAAAATGCGCGAGCACGGTTCGCAGATGATCCAGCCAGACTTCCACTATTTCCGGATAATCGGCCGTTCCCTTTAGAATGCTTTCACACTGGTAGCCGTTTTGGGTCAGGACGGATTTCCAACTGTCCGGTTCATCGCCGGCCATGTCGTTTTTGGCGTGGTCACCGGCAACGGACATCATCGGTACCAGATAGACTTTTTTGATTTTAAGCTGTTTCAGTTTGGGCAGCAGGGTTTCGATGGTTAAACTGCCTTCCACGGTTCTCACAAACGCTCGGAGATCAATTTCCTGAAACACCTGATTCATGGCCAGATAAATGGCATCCGCGGGGTGGTGCCCGGTGCCATGCCCCATGAAGATAACCGCATCCTCGGGCTTTCTGCCCGGAATGTTTTTCATCAGGGTTCCGGCCACGGTCTCCATATCCTTGGCTGATGACAGTAGGGGTCGTGCCACCAGAATCTTCTCGAACCCGCCGGCCATCTGACCGAAGAGCTGGGCGTTCTGGTAAAGTTCGTGAAATTCCTCGCCCGGAATCGTTTGCAGGGAGAGCACTGCCAGGTGGGTGTAGCCGTCGTTCATGAGCCTGGACAGTGCCAATTCCGGAGAATCCATCATCTTGCCTTCCTTGGCGAGCTTGGCGCGGATTATTTTTGAGGTGAACGCCCAGCGGATTTCCACATCTGAGAACGCTTTCCGGGTTTGTTCTTCGATCTTGTCAAACACTTTTCGGGCTTCCGGGACGCTTGTGCCGAAAGCAACGAGCAGAATCGCCTTTTTCTCCGTTTTTTTCTCTCCGTGCGCGGCAAACCCGTTCAAAGAACAGCAAAGCAGCGCGACCATGACCAATAAAGACAGCATGTGTTTGGTAAGCTTCATTTCTCTTTCTCCATTTTGATTTTGGTTTGGAACGACTCAGGCTGATAAAACCCATTACCACAATAAACGCTTTTTACTTTTGCCTCTCCTCTGAAATTAAAATCGGAAAGTTGTTCCCGCCATCACGGACATATCGGTCTCGGACGAGTTCAATCCGTACTTTACGCCGAAGTCGATGTCGAAACTCTTTGAGATTGAATAGATGACCCCTCCGAGGATAAAGGCGGGATCATTGTCCGCTGCCTTATCCGTGTTCTTCTCCACGCCGATGTTTCCGACAATTTTCAAGTTTTCGACAACATCATAAGTCGCCGCCAAAGATGCATGCCAGATGTTCTTTTCTTCATCCACCGTGTTTTCATTCCCGATGTATCCGATGTTCAGATGAAACGCCCAGGGGGCGATTTCCTGCGAAGCGATAAAAAACAGATGATATCCGGTTTTTCCGGCACCAAGTCCTTTTTCATCGTCACCGGTCGGAAGACTTACGCCGGGCTTGAACGCCAGGCCGAGCCCGTCTTTTTCGAAGAACCGCCATTTGACTTCAAAGACCGTGTCCGAGATGCCATTTCCATCGCTGACAGTAATTCCGTCTTCCTTGACATTGCTCCACCGATAGGGCAGGCTGAGAACAAGATCAACGGTCTCGATGATCCCGTAGGTCAGCGTGGTTCCAATCTGTCCCCCTGTTGACTTGACAGACACACCAGAGACGGTTTCCTCTTCACTGTCGTACTGGCCATTCACTTCAAGCTGAAAATTTCCCTTTCCCTGCGTACCCGCATCGTCCGTAATAAGCGGATGAGCCGCCCAGGCTGCCGCAGGCGATATCAACATTCCAATAAGTAAAAACTTTCTGACCAATCTCATGAAAACCATTCCATGATTCCCCTTTCCCCTGTGTTAGCTTGATTCACAGTACATATCTCATTTCGAGATCATTCATCCGGCCATTCTGAAAGGAAACCCCCTGAGTTCCAGCCGACTTTCATTAACATGGTACCAGACATGCATGCATGAGACCTGGTGCATGCCTGCCGTAAGCATTCGCCAGCAAGCATAGGACATCTCATCTTCCGATGTGGTCAGGCATACGGACTGAACGCCCAACTCCCGCCTCAGGTCGGACATGTCCGGACATGGGGCATCATCCAGTTCATTTTTCCCCTGTGTGACATAAAAAATCATTCCTTTCTTCATTGCTCTCTCCTTTCCCTGACTTTGATTGTTATACTACTCAGGCAAAACAAAAAATCCCCGAATCGAAGCCATCTCGATCCGGGGATTTCCCTTCTTATCCATCGGAATAAATACGCCGGGCTCTGTCCGAAAGCCCGTAACGCATCGTTCAGGCAGGTCTTCTGACTCCCGGATCAATCGATTCACAGCGCCTTCCCGATCCATGGATTGCAATCAGTGGCTTTCATGCTGCGGTCGTCCCCGGTTACAGCGGCGGGCCCGCCCCCGATTCTCACGGGGTTCCCTTTTCAGCTCTCTTCAGAGCACCTGAACGGTGATCAAATCATCATAAGTTTTTGGGCAAAAAAAATCCCGGACCGATTCAAGATCGATCCGGGATGCCCTGTTTATCGCACGGAATCTAAAAAGCCTTTCCCTGTCCACGGGAAACGGGCTGATAACTGTATAGGCAGGTTTTCTGACTTCCGGTTCACCCTAATGGCAGCGCCTTCCCGATCCATGGATTGCAATCAGTGGTTTTAAAGCTGCGGTCGTCCCCGGTTACAGCGGCGGGCCCGTCCCCGATTCTCACGGGGTTCCCTCTTTGGCTCATTTTCAGAGCGCCTGTACGATATTTAAAAGAACACACGTTGCGGACAATGTCAAGAAAATATTCGTTTCCCGCGATATACCACATTCTCAGCCCCATCCTTTGGGTAATTCAGTCAAGCACAGATGTTGTCCTCCTCGGGGTGATCTACACAGGAGCTGGGTTGTCACCAAGCTCATCGCCGGGCTCTCAGGGGGATCTCGCAACTATCAAATCTACTCTTGAACAGGTTTAACGACTTTTGCTTTCGCCTGGATTTCAGAAATAATTTTTTCAGTCTGCTGATTGTAATATTGTGTTTTAAGAATATCCAGGATGTCCGCATCATTCATGGGAGCAAATTTTACAATATGAAATCCAAATGGCGATTCTTGAGGCTTACTGTATTCCCCGTCTTTTACCTGCGCCCTTGTTTCTCTTAGCATATTTCCAAAGGTTCCAATTTTAATACAACCCAGAAGCCCGCCGTTCATTTTGTTCATCGTGTCATCGGAGACCGTAGCCGCCACTTTGTCAAAGGTCTCCCCGTTGATAAGGCGTTGCCAGGCCCGTTCTGCTTTTATCCTGGCTTTTTTTACGACACCTTCAGAGTCTAATGAAAATTCCGGCTGCTGAAAAGTATTAAAATAGATATGCGAGACTTTTACATACTCTTTTTCCAGTCCGGTGCGTTCTTTTTGCACCAATGCCTTACGGTCGGCATCAAGTAAATTTTTTTGTTGCCACATTTTTTCAAGATACCTGGCAATTCCAATACCATTGGCGGTTTCCCGACGCAATTCAGCCATGGTGTAGAAATTCGACGACATATAAACGTCAAGATTCGGATAACGACAGCACATACAACCCGAAGCAGGCGGATTTTTTTTCAGCTTTTCTATTTCATTGTCAATTTCCTTGTTATCCACATGGATATTTTGACTTTCCAAAAATTGCGCAAAGGTCAGATAGCTGATACGGCGTTCGAGCTTTATCTCTTTTGCAAGCTTGGTTGTAGACTCAAATGCATTGGTTGGAATTCCTTCCGATATCTGACTTTCATAAATCGGCTCATCATTAACTGTAGCCATCACTTTGTCATTTTTGTGCGTTTCGCCGGCGGTAACAAATGGTATGGGAATAAGCAATAAACTGATGACAATACACTTCACCAGTCGAAAATATCTATTTAACGATGCATGATTCATGACTCAATCCTTTCCGGATCAAAAGATTTTCAATGTTTTCATTAAAAATGCGATGATGATTAAACACTCGATAAACATTGGTAGATAAGGCCCTGAATCCATAACGGTACTGATTTTTGTCGTTCCCGGTACGCCAATGACGGCATCGTGGAGACTGACAATACCGTTTTTCGGCCATTGTGCGGCATCGCTGGTAAAATGCAGCGTGCCTGTAAAAACTCCCTTCTGCTTCCAAAGTGGCGGCACATGGGCTGTGTCTTTCGGGGAAACCATGACTGCATTAAAAAGCGTTGGCGGCGTCCCCTTGGAAACTCCGTCCCACCATTTACTGCCCAGAAGTATTTGCGGAGGAACATCTTTGCTGCGATAAACAAGGTAGCCGTCTAAAACGACCTGTTTCCCATTCAGCGCAATCAATTCCCGGGGCAGACCATTTGCCTGATTCTTCTCAAACGCCTCAAGAGGCTGAAAATCAAACCGGGGAAGGTTTGCTTCCCGCGCTGCTTTTACAGCATCGATTTCCGGTGCATCATTTCCCACGGGAGAAATCGATGTTCCTTCCATGCGATAGATAAATCCCTGATCCGGCTGTGGGTCCACGAAAAACTTCCCTTTTAAAAGTACGGGTGCGAGGCGCTCAAACTTGACCGGCTCCTTCATTTCCACGAATATATACTGGTTGTATTGGGGACGCGGTCCATAGCAGCAGGTTTGTGTGCTGCGAAGCAGGCAAAACGCTTTCACCCGTTCACCGGCTTCCAGCGGGTACATGAAGCCGATGCAGCTTGCCTCTTGACCACTCAGCGCCTTGATGTTTTCAGGACATGGGGATGGGGACTTTGGATCAAATGCCCAGTCACCCAGCATGGCGAAATGCAAAAACAGCGAATCACTATTGCTCAACAGTTGGCCATCATCAATGGCTATCGTGTTGTGGCCTGTTGAAGCACCTTCAAGCCGAACCACGATCCGGTTTTGCTCTTTGCTTTGCGTCTCTATCGCTTTTTGCCGGTAGTGATATTCCAGATGATTCATGGTGAAAAGGATCAACAGGATGGGGATGCCGATGGCGAAAAACCTGGGATTTTTAATGCATAACATACTGATACCTTAATCTTTTCAGATAAATAATTCCCCCGGTCATCAATCAGGGTCGTAACCTTTGGGGTATTCAATGATTATTTTTCGCTCCTTACCTTTGAAGTTGACCTTGCCCGCGGCATTAAACTTTTGAAGTCCAATGAGCCATGGCGCCTTTCCTTCAAAGAATGAGCAGTCTCCAGCTTTCTCTTCCGCCAGTATATTGGGTTTAGGGTAAAGAATAAGATTCTTGGTTTTTTTATCCGGTGTGGTAATCGTAAGATTGATTATTTGATCCGGAACCCTTACCGATCTTCCGGTATCCGTGCCACCTCCGACAAACCATACTTTAAGCGTATCGCCCTCAATTTTGGTTTCGGCATGTCCCACCTCGCAAGTTTCTATGGCATTGAGGCATCCTTGATGATGGGCTTTGTGTGCGGGCTCCTCTTCCTTTGAATGGCTGGCAGTCGTCTCTTTCTTGTCGATAGCGCCGGCATGCTGCTCGTTGCAGGTCAACCCGATGAAAAAACCAAATCCAATTGCAATGAAAAATCTGATGAAAGCTTTTATTTTTAACATGATTATAAACTCCTTTTTTGAATTATGAAACCGGTGTCAGATTTTTAAGTACGCTCAGCCGATAAGCCTGAATGGCCGGCAGTAATCCTGCCAGAAACCCCATGATGAGCATGGATGGGATCACAAAGATATCGGCCACAGACAGGTAACCGGCTGAAAACCTCAGCCCGGTCTCAATTTTGATGAAATAACTTCCAATCGCCACAATACCATGTCCGAAACACAACCCCAAAATGCCGCCCAAAAGCGTGATCAGGATCGACTCGGTGATGATCAGCCCGAAAACAGTCCGTCTTTGAGCCCCTAACGAGCGCATGAGAGCGATATCGCGCCGTCGCTCACGCAACGCACTGATCAGCGCTGTAAATAAGAACAAAGTCGCCAGCAGGGTCACCAAAACCGCGATAGCCAGAAGGATGTGATCTACCCAGCCGATGATATTAAAGAGACGGGGCAAAACTTCGGTTGGGATAACCAACTGCGCTGCCGAGGATTGACTGATATTGTATTTCAGATCTTGTATGCCGGGATGCAACGCACCCCCACGAATGCGTTTGATTTTTAGATATGCACCGCTTATCTCCCGGCAATCTTCATCCACCGCCATTTGCGCAACATCCTGTCCATGACCTTCCAACGTGTAAAACGTCTTTAATGGGATGTAGATGGCGCGATCATGAGGCGTTCCCGTCGGAGCCATGATGCCGACAAAGGTAAGCGTATCGTTGACATGAATCGGATCACCCGCATTCACCCCGCAGACAGGGTTGAAGGTATCGCCAAGTTTTATGTCGAGCATCTTGGCCACGGCCCAACCGGCAACAGCCTCATTTCGGGACTGAAAAGATCGGCCATCGCCTCCCGCATTCCTGTTAAAGGAGAAATGTTTTCCAGGCAGAAACTCAAAATCCGTAAAAAACCGGTCATCAATCGCATTAACACGGAAACCTGCAAATGAGTGACCGGAGATAAACGGGATGCCATCGGAAACGATTGGATCCTCAATGACCTTCTTGTAGTACGACCACTTGATTTTTCCGGGCATCTCCTCCAGATGATAAAGGGCATTCAGTACGATTTGCAGGGGTGAGCCTTTTGGGCCCAGGACAGCATCAATGCCCAGACCTTCCTGAGTAAAGTTATGATGCGACTGTTCTCGTAGCGAAATGACGGAGATCAGCAACGCCACTCCCAAAGCGATGCTGAATACAGCCAATCCAGTGGATAACCGGTGCTGACGAAGACTCTTGAAAACAATCCGCCAAAGACTCATACTGTCACCGCCTTTCCATCAAAAGCGCGATTGAGTTCAAGAAAAAAGACCTGTTTTTCAAAAGAAGAGATAACTTCCTGCTCATGGCTGACTACGATCAGCGTGCATCCATGCTGCTGGCAGGCTTGGCGCAACTTTACGATCACATCAATCGTATGCAAAGGGTCAAGTGATCCGGTCGGTTCATCGGCCAGAATGATATCGGGTTTTTTTACCAGGGCGCGTGCAATGGCCACCCGTTGTTGTTCGCCGATAGACATTTGTGAGGGATAGTGATTCAGGCGACTGCAAAGTCCCATCTCCTTGAGCAGATCCACGGATGCCTGGCGGTTGGGCTTCTGCGAGGAGAATGTCATTCCCATCAATACGTTTTCAATGGCTGTATAGCCCTGAAGCAGGTTGAAATTTTGAAAAATATATCCAATGGATTTAGCACGAAATTGATCTCTCTGCGCTTCGCCCAACTGGGTGAGTTCCTGGCCACAGACCCGCACCAAACCGATGTTCGGCTGCAAAAGTCCCGCAATGATATGCAACAATGTGGATTTCCCTGAACCCGAAGGGCCTGATATGGCCACTTGTTCGCCTTTTTCCACGTGCCAGGATAAAATATCCACGACAGTGAATGATTCGCCGCCGTTACAATAATCGACCTTCAGGTTGTCAATTGTGATAGCCATTTTGTACTCTCCTGTAAAGGATAACTCCATGTACCGGTTGGGATATGCCCATTGGGTTCCAAATGTGACGAACTGAGAAGCGGTAGGATGGAGGATATGAACATGAGCGGGAATCGTAACGCATTTCGTCTCCCTGATAACCGCGCGGCCTAAGCATTGCGAGATCCACCTGAGAGCCCGGCGATGAGCTTGGCGACAACCCAGGCTGCTGTGTAGATCACCCCGAGGAGGACGACATCAGTCGGGCCGACGGGCAAATCGTATTGGTATGCGATCCAAAAACCAAGGAATGCCGCCGCACCGCCATACAGCGAGGCCAATATTATAAACTGTCGCATATTGCGCGCAAACAATTGGGCCGCAAGCGCGGGGATCAGCAAGAATCCGAATGCGATCAGCGGGCCAACACTGAGCACCGCCATTGAGACCGTCAGGCCAATCAGTAAGTAAAGCAGCACGTCCCAGAAAACGACGTTCTTGCGAAGTGTAATTGCCATCTCCCTGTCGAACGAGACCAGGAGGAATTCTTTGTGAAAGAGCCCAAGCGCCGCAATGACGAGCATGAGCGTTCCAGCCGTCAGTACGAGATCGAAATTGGAGATGGTAATGACCTCCCCTTTCAGCATGTCGAGCCAGCCGACCTCGCCGTAAGGATTCTTCGACAACAGCAGAATGCTCGTTGCTGCGGCCACGACATAGGCGGTTCCGAGCCGACCTTCGGGAAGACCACGCCCCCGCCGTTCCAAAAACGCAAGCACCAGGATCGCTGTCAGCGAGAATATCGTCGAGCCGGCAAAGGCAAGTGCATGCGCATTGTCTGTACCGTGCTCGGTCAGGTTGAATCCGAGCCATAAGGGAAGCGAGAGCGCAACGGCAACGCCCGTCGAAGAAATCTGCGGTAATGCCACGCCCATAAACACAAGCCGGCGCATCACGAGAAACACGCCGACGAGCGGGCAAGCGAAGCCGACGAGTACGCTGGTATAAACAGAGTTGCGCAGGAGAAAGTCAAGTGAAAGAATCTGGCTTAAAGTTTCCATATCAACTGATCACCACTTCAAGAATTTCCGCCATCCGTTTGGCATTAAGCAGTTCATCCGCAGTGCCGTAGAGCACTTTGCCCTGATGAAGCCAGAGGACTTGTCGGGCATGGCGGCGTACCACCTCGATGTCATGCGTAACGAGCAGGACGGTGATCTTGCTTTCTTTGCGAGTGTGGGAAATAAACTCCATCACAGCATGCGTTGTCGGGGTGTCCACCCCCGCGGTCGGTTCGTCGAGCACCAGGACGTCCGGGCGCGTGGCCAGGGCACGGGCGATGAGCACGCGTTGTTTCTGGCCACCGGAGAGCTCGCTAAACCGCTTATGGGCAAACTCCCCGGCACCCGCCGCGCTCAAACATTCGCGCGTAAAGGTACGTTCGGTTGGCGGGACGAAACGCCCAGCCCGAACGCGTCCATACGTGCCCATCAGAGCCACTTCGAACCCCGTCACCAGATAAATCGGATCGAACTGAGTCGCTTGAGGTACGTAACCGAACACGAGCGGCACCCCAGATGGTGTTGCGGTTTCGATGCGGCCCGCGACCGGCGGAAGCAGTCCGAGCAGCGTTTTGAGCAAGGTGGACTTTCCCGAACCGTTCGCACCGAGGATGGCGGTGAAGCTGTCAGGGACAATCGAAAGCGAAATCCCGGACAACACAGGCTGGCTGTTGTAGCCGATGCTCAGGTTGTCCAGGGTGATGTGCGCTCCATTCATATTCTTTGTTCGCCTGTAGGGTCCGCCCGGACAATACACGGGCGGACGCAGTTCTAAAGGGTTTATTTCCTGGCTTGCACGGCCGTAACCAATGTCTGAACGATGTAGTCCATCATTTTAATGTATGTTTCCGTATTCGGAACACCGCCCGGCATGATGGGCAGTACGACTAGGGTCGCCCCCGTCTGTTCCGCAATGCGCTTGGGCACCTTTTCGGGAAACTGCGGTTCGCGCACGACGATGGGAACATGTTCGACCATCATTTTGGCGATCAATTCCTCAATGTGACGCGGGGTCGGATCGATACCGGGCTTTAATTCAATTGTATCGAGATAGTCCATGCCGAAGCGGGCCGCAAGGTATGGCCAATGCTCGTGGTAGGATACGAATTTCACACCCTTGAGAGATTGGCCTTCCTTCTCCCACTCGGCAATCTTGGCGTCGAGCCTGGCGATATAGGCATCGCGGTTACGTGTGAATTCCGCCTGATCCCGGGGGGAAAACGCCACCAGCGCATTGTAGATATTGTTAATTGCGTTTTTTGCCAAAACCGGATCGAGTGTGTAGTGCGGATTACCGTGGGGGTGAACATCGCCGGCGGAATGATCGGTTGACTGGGGTGGATCACGCGGGATAATGCCCTTCGAGCAGTCCACATAGCCGGGCTTGCCGCTCTGGATGCGGGGGTTTTTGCTTGCCTCCAGCAGCGCCGGCAGGAAGGCGTGCTCACACTCCAGCCCAATCAAGATCACAAGGTCAGCCCTGTTTAGAATGGGCACAAAACTTGGTTTCATCGGCACCCCGTGCGTGTCTTCAACGCCCGTTGCCAGACTTCGAACTTCGACCAGGTCGCCGCCGACCGCCCGTGCAAAGTCCGCCAGGTCGGTAAGGGTTGTGACGATGCAGATTTGGGCCGCATGAGCAGGCATCGCGCCGCCCAAAATCAGCCCGATCAGGGTAACGATCGACAACAAACAGAATCGTGTTGATTTCATATTTAGTTCCTCTTCTCGGGATTTAATGTGACTGCCAGCCATGCGAGTGTGAGCCGATGATCCACGTCCATTGCAGGTAAACTGCATCATCCGGGCGCAGGCCGGAGTCTGCGCTGGGGTCGGTGTGCGTGTATTGAAGCCGCAGTTGACTCCAATGGCTGGGGTTCCATGTGATGTACGGAGAATAAGCAAATGTCTGGTCTTTGTTGTCCTGAATGCTCTCCACCCAATCGAAGAGAAATCCGGCCGACCATTCCCGATGGAACTTGTAAGTAAGATACGAGTATAGACCGCAGGAATCGACGGAGCGTTTGTAAGTATCGCTACCCGGCGAGGCAACGTTAAAGCTGTTGTTGCTGAAGAGCACTTCCGTGCCCCAGGTCAGGGTCTGGAATTGATTGTTCTGCAGCGGTTTAAAGTTCACCACGAAGTCAGCTCCCACCAATCGACGCTCCCGCTCGATCAGAGTGCTGCCATCGGCCTGAACAAACGGATCACCACGGCCATCCGTATCCGGATTCCACATGCCTGAAATGCCAGTTTCGAGCGAGACGTCGGGAGTCAGGTCAAAATACGTGGACCCGCGGCCCCAGAAGTTTAACTGGTTGAAGTTACGGTAATCGCCGACGTTGTTGGGAGGGTTGTCGCCGCCGAGTTGATTGCCCATGCCCAATGTCAGGCTTGCGTAATGCGGGATCGGCAGCAGGTAATTGACCTGTATCCCGTCTGTCCTCGATTCGCCGCCAATATACCTGTCAAGCACCAGCGGACGATTCACGAAGGGCAGCTCGTGGTCGTGAATGTACGATAACCGGCCGAATTCGGCGAAAAACCGTCCCGCCTTCACCTCCAGATTCCACGGCAGCGAAGTCGTTACTATGGCGGCCTCTTCGACCCCCAATGTCGATTCACCGGTAATCGGGTCCGCGGATGCATTGAGCACTGCATAAGCTTTTGCGAACGGATCGACCGATGCAGCCAAATCGAGTTCCACCGAACGCTGGTTAAAGTCGAACCCACCGGGCCGGTTGCTGCCCGTTTCATTTTTTCCCCTGCTGCGATAGGAGAAGACCGAATCACCCACAAGCCCGATGGAGGGGTTGAACACGCTCAGAACTTCTTTTTTCTGCGCTTGAGCCACAGAATCCACCTTCTCCTTCAACTCCAGCACCTGCTGCTGCATCTGTTCGGGCGCCATCGTCTGATTCGCCGTGGCTAACGGGGGCGGGGCGAGCTGTTGGGGCTGTTTGGCTTCCGCCTTCAATTCTTCAATCAGCTTTCGCTGGTTATCGATTGTTTCTTCATGCTTTTTGACGGTTTTCTGAAGCACCTTTAGCTCCCGGATGGTCTGTGCCTGCTCCTTGAGCGTTTCCTCAAGGGCTTTTAGTCGATCTTCCAATGTCTGAGCAAATACACCGGTTGAAAATATAAGCAGCGAGATAACTGCAACTAAGCTTTTCATTGGGGCAAACTCCTCCTTTTTTATCGAATCTGTTTGCGCAAATGTCCGAGAGGGTGTCGAAAAAGTTTCTGAACCCCGGCAAATCCGGAGTCCGGTGAAACAAAAAAAAATCTGGATTTCGCCCTTTTTACGAAATGATCCCGTGTGATTCACCGGGACAATTTTGACACGCTCAAGATTTCAAGAGGAAAGAATCAGGCAGGAAGAGGAGGAGCTCTGGGGCCACATCCGGAAGCGTAGCTGGCAGAGATGCCAGGATAACAATCGTCTACGGGGGGCAGCTTCACATGTTCAAGAATCACGGATCCAGTGGAGTCATTTGAAAGCAGGAGCTTATGCGAATGAAAAACAAGTTGGCAGATTGAACAGGAGAAAGGATCATGGTGGTGATGTGAAGCTTCGTGCGGGCCGAGTATCGCCTGTGCAGGGTGGGTTAACGACTCCCGGTCACAGAAGTATACAGAACCTGATTCAGGCCCATCGAGTAATTCTTCCGTGCAAATATGACAGGAGTGGGCGATCGGCAGGAATACTTGAGCCATCAGAGCGAACAGGCAGAAAAGGGCTCTTATACAAATCTGCCTGCCTGGTGGTTCATATGCCTTGATTTTTGTGCTTCGATTGAAGATCACAAAATTACCCTTCACGCTCGAGAAAAGACATTGGAGTTCCAAGCATAATCATTGCCATCCTTTCATCCTGTTATTGTGCAAAAAAAATCAGTGACCGGTAACCCACTGATTTTACCTGATGCACTCGTATTATATTCAGAGAACTGTATGCTGTCAATTCTTATTGCGAAAATACTTGCAATAATTCATGCCGGAGGGTATTTTAAAACAAATGCATCCGTGGCTTCTGTCGATCCGGTCAAAATCGGTATTCGGACAGAGAGATTATGTTTCCTGTTTCTGACTTTTGCCAAAAATGGCGTCGGTTTCTATCAAGGAACCTTCTGTTTTAAATCAAACTGTTGAGGTGTCGGAACACATGATACGAAAAACAACACAGAGACATGCCATCCAGGAGGTTTTTTTGCAGAAAGACCGGCCCCTGCGGGTTGAGGAAATCCTGCAGACAGGCAGTGAACGAGTCGGGTCGCTGAATCAGGCCACCGTCTATCGAAACCTGAAACTGCTGGTGGCATCCGGATGGCTCCGGATTGTCAAGCACCCCGAGCTGGGAATCCTTTATGAAAGAACCGGCAAGGCCCATCACCATTATTTTCACTGCCGTTCATGCAATCATCTCTTTGATCTGCCGGGGTGCGCCCTGAACGAAAATGACGCCACACCGCCTGGCTTTATCACCGAAGCCCACGAGGTGTTTCTTTTTGGCCTCTGTTCCGGGTGCGGGGCATAGTCTGACAATGGTTTTCCCATAACGATCCAGACAACACGGAATATGCTTGGCTGAATTACTCAAAGGATAAGGCTGAGAATGGGGCGTATCACGGGGTGATTAAAGTCTTAACATTGTCCGCTGTCTGTGTTTTTTTTAGATACCGTACAGGCGCTCTGAAAGGAGCCAAAGAGGGAACCCCGTGAGAATCTGGGACGGGCCCGCCGCTGTAACCGGGGACGACCGCAGCATTAAAGCCACTGATTGCAATCCATGGATCGGGAAGGCGCCGCCAGTAGGGAGAACCGGGAGTCAGAAGACCTGCCTATACCGTCATCAGCCCGTTTCCCGTGGACAGGGAAAGGCTTATAAATTCCGTGCGATAAACTGGGCATCCCGGATCGATGAACAAACCCGAAAAGCGTTCTCAGGTGTGGAAATCCGATGGGCGTTTACCTCAAAAATGATCCGCGCCAAGCTTGCCAAGGAAGGCATGATGCTGGATTCTCCGGAAACGGCGATGGCCAGGCTAATGAACGACGGCTTCACCCATGTGGCGGTTCTCTCCCTGCACACGATTCCGGGAGAGGAATTTCACGAACTCAATCAAAATGCCCAGCTCTTCGGCCAGATGGCCGGCGGGTTCGAGAAGATTCTGGTGGCGCGGCCCCTGCTGTCATCGGCCAAAGACATGGAGACCGTGGCCGGGACCCTGATGAAAAACATCCCGGGTCGAAAACCCGAGGATGCGGTCCTCTTCATGGGGCATGGCACCGGGCACCACCCCGCGGATGCCATTTATCTGGCCATGAATCAGGTGTTTCAGGAAATCGATCCACGGACGTTTGTGGGAACCGTGGAAGGCAAGTTAACCATCGAAACCCTGCTGCCCAAGCTGAAACAGCTTAAAGCCAAAAAAGTCTATCTGGTGCCGATGATGTCCGTTGCCGGCGATCACGCCAAAAACGACATGGCAGGCGATGAACCGGAGAGCTGGAAATCCGTCCTGACCCGAAACGGCTACCAGTGTGAAAGCATTCTAAGGGGAACGGCCGATTATCCGGAAATCGTGGAGGTGTGGCTGGACCATCTGCGAACCGTGCTCGCGCATTTCTGACGTTTCCGTTTTTTTAATGACCAACTCCCGCAGTTCCACACGAGAGATAGAACCGAGATCATGCTATCTCTATGCCGAACACCGCTCACCCGGCAAACAGGATTCCGATAAGCTTATCCCGAATTGAAGAGGGAAATCATCAGTGTTTTGTTTTTATTAATTTGACTTAGAAATGAATTGTGAGTTATACAAAATGCAATTCATTTTTTCTAGGTAGCTGTCTAAACAAAACGTGTTTTGTCGGAGCCGGCAATTCAGTAAACAATATCATCTAAGGAGGAGGTATGGCAAAAAAACATTCCGTGTTATTTCGAACAGCAATGGTAGCGATATTTTTGACCGGTTTTGTTTCCATCACTCTGGCCGAAGAGGTAACGGTCGGAGCCGGGGCCGCGCCAACGGAAAATGTTTTTGAAAAAATCATGGGGCCCATGGAAAAAGCCATAGGGGTAAAAGTGGTGCTTATCTCAAGTGGGCCTGTCCAGGCTTTGAAGGATCTGGATAAGGGCCTGGTGAATGCGGCGGCGGGCGGTGTCACCTTCCCGGACTGGATGGCCATGATGGAGAAGGAAGGCTATGCCATGCCGGATAAAGCTGCTTACAAATTCAGGGTTATCGGCAAGGATGTTGTCAAGGTTTTGACCAACAAGGATGTGGCTGTGAAAAATCTTTCCAAGGATCAGCTTAAAGGTATATTCACCGGTAAGATCGCCAACTGGAAGGAAGTCGGCGGCCCTGACAAGCCTATAGGTGTCTTCTTGGGCAGCAAGATTCCGGGTACTCAGTCCGTGTTTCAAAAGCAGATCATGGACGGCGAGGCGTATACCTTGCAAGCCAAGGAAGGCACAACAGCGGATGATTTAAAAACCAAGGTGGCCGCCACTTCAGGCGCGGTGTGCCTCGGCCCGATGTCCGCGGTTAGCGATGCCACCCATGCGCCCGAGATTCCCGAGGTTGGTCGCCCGATCACCCTGATCACTAAAGGCGAGCCCACTGCCGCCGTGATGAAAATGCTCGATTATATCCGGGGCGAAGGCCAGAAATTTATTGTGAAATAGTTGATCCCTTCCGAAGTGAAGCAAGAAAAAGATTTTTAGGGAGATAGGCCATGCCAAAACAGAAAGGTAACGCCTTGAGAAGTAAAATACTTGCCTCAACGGTGTTAATCACCACTTTGTTGTTACTGGGGCTCGGCGGCTTCATGATGCTCAAGAGCAAGGCCAATATGCGTGACGCCTTGGCCAGCAAGGCCGGATCGCTTGCCGATCTCTATGCCAAGGTCAGTGCCACCTACATCAATAATTTTGATTTTCCGGCACTTGACCTGTTTGTTCAGGAGGCAATCAAGGATACTGATGTGGATTGGGTCGTGTTCCTTGACGCCAAGGGTAAGGTGCTGACCCAGAGCAGCAAGGAGAAACCATTAACCCCCACTTCCGTCCTTCTTGAAAAGGAGATCATGGATCAGGACGGCAAGACGGTAATCGCTAAACTGAAGTTCTGCTACAACACTCAGAAGTTGGCCCTGCAGTTCAGAAACGACCTGCTTGCCGTTGGCGCGGCTATTCTGCTGGGCGGTGTGATTGTTATCCTGGCGTTGTTCTTTATTGTGACACGGTCTATCAAGCCTCTGCTTGGAATTATGGCGGAGATTACCGAAAGCTCGAATCAAGTTGCCTTGGGATCTTCCCAGGTCGCCATTGCCAGCCAGTCCCTGGCGGAAGGCGCTTCCGAACAGGCTGCGGCGTTAGAGCAGAGCTCGGCATCGCTTGAGGAAATGTCCTCGATTACGACGCAGAATGTGGAAAATACCAAACATGTCGATACCTTTATTAAGGGAGCGAGCCAGGTCGTCACTCAGGCCAATCAATCAATGTCCGAATTGATCCGTTCGATGCAGGAGATTTCGAAGGCCAGCCAGGAGACCTCTAAAATCATTAAAACCATTGATGAGATTGCCTTTCAAACCAATTTACTGGCCTTGAATGCCGCGGTTGAGGCGGCGCGGGCCGGAGAAGCGGGCGCCGGGTTTGCCGTGGTGGCTGACGAAGTCCGCAATCTGGCGATGCGGGCCGCTGAGGCCGCACGGAACACCTCGGATCTCATCGAGGGCACGGTCAACAAGATCAAGGACGGATCGATGCTGGTGGACAAGACCCATGCCGCCTTCAGCCAGGTAGCGTCAAATGTTGAGAAGATCAATGATCTTATCGATGAAATTTCCGGCGCTTCCCGGCAGCAGGCAGATGGAATTTCTCAGATCAGCAAGGCGGTTTTATCGATGGACGGCGTGGTTCAGGATGCGGCGGCAAGCGCCGAGGAATCCGCCGCCTTGAGCCAGGAGTTGAATAGTCAGGCCGACACCCTGAAACGCGTGGTTGAAAAGTTGGGTGCCGTGGTCGGCAGTGACCAGGGAACCTCTGTATCAATCGGGGGGGGCGTTTCGACGGAACCGCTCAAAAGACCGGTGCTTCCCGGTCGGGCAGTGGTTGCCAGAGCGCTGCCGGCGCCAGCCAAAGCGAAGGCGAAGGCGCTCCCGCAGATGGCCAAAATGAAGAAGGCGACTCGGTCGGCGGAAGTCATTTCCCCTGATGACTTAGATTCCTCGAATTTCAAGGATTTTTAATCAGATATTCACCCGGGGGTGTGCGGATTTCTTTTCGCCCACACCCGGCCGCCATGGCGGTGGATGTTGCGTTGAACAATGGCCGCACTGTTCCACCCCGATCACCTCCCGCTCTTCCAACTCCGCATCAGCCAACAGGTCAGCGATAATCTGTATGTTTGTGATTTAGTTCATCACTGCTTAACAATCTATTGACAACCATGGTAAAAACCGGCTTAGCTGAGCGAACCGTTTTTAGCGGTCATGATCAATTTATTTCTCCAAAAAAAGGTGTAACTATGCTTCGAAAGCGGATGGGGCTGATTCTGGTTCTTTTTTTTCTGAACGGCGCGGCGTTTGCTCAGGAGGCGCCGCACATCTCCAGCTTTGTTCCCCGGGGAACCATAAAAACAATCCGGCAGGTGCGCGCGGTCTTTTCGGCGGCCATGGTGTCTTTCGGTGATTCCGGCGCCGTGAATCCTTTCACCATATCCTGCCGGGAACCTGGCAGGGGCCGATGGGTCGATCCTTATAACTGGGTCTATGATTTTGAACGCGATCTGCCCGGCGGAATTCGATGCAGCTTTAAATCGATTCCCGGCCTGCGTGCGCTTGACGGACAGGAAATCGTCGGTGAAGGCAAGTTTTCATTTTCCACGGGCGGTCCGGCGGTGATCGCTGCCACGCCTTTTGATGGCCACAGCGGGATTGCCGAGGATCAGGTATTTATCCTCACCCTGGATGCGCCTGCCAGTGAAGCCTCGGTGCTTGCGAGCGTGGGGTTTGCCATCGCCGGAATCCGGCAGCGGGTGGATGTTCAGATCATCAAGGGAGAGCAGCGGGAGGCCATTTTAAAGACCAATTCCTGGCTGCTGAATGCCGGAACCGATCCCGAGCGGTTTGTGCTGTTGCAGTGCCGTCAGCGTTTCCCCGAGAAGGCCAAGGTGAACCTGGTCTGGGGAAGGGGGGTCAAATCCGACTTCGGTGTGACCACGCAAAAGGATCAGGTGCTGCATTTCAAGGTGAGGGAGGCTTTTTTTGCCGAGTTTCGCTGTGAGCGGGAAAACCCACGAGCCGGCTGCATTCCGGTCTTGCCCTTTAGCCTTGAGTTCAATGCTCCCCTGGATCCGGAGCTGTCCGGTGATGTCGTGTTGAAGGGGCCGGACGGGAGCATTCAGAAGGTGTCGCTGAGTGAGTCCGCGGGGCAGGTCCGCTTTAACGGGCCGTTTCCGGAAAACACCGAGTTCCGGCTGGAGATCCCTGAAGGCATCAGGGATGATGCGGGGAGGCGGCTATCGAACGCCGACAGGTTTCCCCTCAAGATCCGGACCGGCGCCTATCCGTCCCTGGCCAAGTTTGCTGCCCGCTTCGGAATCATCGAGCTGAACGCGGATCCGGCCTTGCCCCTGACCCTTCGAAACATCGAGCCCAATGTCAAGGCGCGGATGGTGAAGATCGAAAACGCGGATACCGGCCTGAGTGCCAGGGTGACGGGTAGGAGTTTGAATATCCCGCCGGAAAGGGTCGAAGATGTTCAGTCCTGGCTCAGAAAGGTCGCCACGGCCTCCAGGGAAAAGTCGCTTTTTGATGGAGAAGACAAAACCCAGGCATTCACCGTGCCGAAAACCCAGGGCGCCGGGGCCTTCGAGGTGGTGGGGATTCCGCTGAAAAAGCCAGGGCTCTATGTCGTTGAGATTGAAAGCGCCATCCTGGGAAAGGCGCTTCTGGATCCGCCCAAGCCCATGTATGTGCCGGCTGCTGCCCTGGTCACCAATCTGTCCGTACACTTCAAGCAGGGGCGGGAGTCGTCCCTGGCATGGGTGACGACGCTGGATCGGGGCGAGCCCGTGAAAAACGCCGGCGTTACCGTGATGGACTGCAAGGGAAACATCCTCTGGAAGGGCAGTACCGATGAAAGCGGCATCGCCCGGATCGACGAAGCATTTCCCGATGCCGCGAACATACCCGAATGCCGATATGAGCCGTCGGAGTATGACGATTCCCGGATGGGCGCGTTGCGCAGTCTGAGGCAAGGGCTGTTCATCACGGCCCGGACCGGAGACGATATGAGCTTTGTCCATTCGAGCTGGAATGAGGGCATTGAGGTCTGGCGCTTCAATCTACCGAGTGAGCGGGAGCTGGGTCCCGTCATCGCCCATACCATCTTCGATCGGTCCCTGCTTCGGGCCGGCGAGACCCTCCACATGAAGCATGTCATCCGCCGCCGTACCACGGACGGATTCTCCGTCCCGCCTGAAAAACAGCTGCCGGACACGGCTTTTATCCGTCATTACGGCGGCAGCCAGACCTACCCCATTCCCCTGACCTGGGACGTTTCGGGTGTCGCGGAGACCACCTGGGAAATTCCCCGGGAGGCAAAATTGGGTGGTTACAGCGTCACCCTCGGCAGTCGGCGTGGCAACGAGACGGAAAAAGTTCAGAATGCCGGGGACGGCGATGAAGACACAATCAATGAAGAAAATATCGACTCCTGGGACTCGGGCCGGTTCCGTGTCGAGGAGTTCCGTGTCCCCCTGTTAAAGGGAATGATCCAGACGCAGGCCGAGCCCCTGGTCAACCGCGGGGAGGCCATGGTGGATCTGAGCGTCCAGTACCTGTCGGGGGGCGGGGCCGGCCTTCTGCCCGTCAAACTGAGAACATCGGTCGGCGATAAAGCGCTCTCCGCGTTCGAAGGCTTTGATGACGTTGTTTTTGGAAACGGGGGCGTCAAGGAGGGCCTTTTCAGGCAGGGAGAAGCGGAGGATTCCGGTGAAGGCGAGGCCGGGGATAAACCGTTGATACTTCAGACCCGGGACCTGGCTCTGGATGCGAACGGATTTGCGCGCGCCATCATTTCCCAGCTTCCGCGATCGGATCGGCCCCGGGAGATGACGGCGGAAATGGAGTTTTGCGACCCCAATGGTGAGATCCAGACCGTTTCCAGCCGAATACCGCTCTGGAACGCCGGGCGCATGGTCGGCATTCGGCCCGATAACTGGGCCATGTCCAGCGAAAGCCTCAGTTTTCGGACGGCGGTGGTGGATCTTTTGGGAAAGCCGGTGGTCGAAGCGCCGGTCAAGGTGACGCTCTTTCAGAGAAAAGTCATTTCGCACCGAAAGCGGCTGGTGGGAGGCTTTTACAGCTATGACCACAGCATCGAGATTAAACGGATCGGCACGATTTTCGAGGGAAAGACGGACCCGATGGGTTTTCTGCTCTGCGAAGGCAAATCCCCGGTGTCCGGTGAGGTGATTCTGGTCGCCGAAAGCCGGGACGGTGCCGGAAACCGGACCTTTGCCAATCACAGCATCTGGATCGCCGGAAAAAAGGAGTGGTGGTTCGAGAGCGAGGATCACGACCGGATGGATCTGATTCCGGTCAAAAAACGTTTCGAGCCGGGAGAGACGGCCGGTTTTCAGGTGCGGATGCCGTTTCGGGAAGCAACGGCGCTGATCTCCGTTGAGCGGGAAGGCGTCATGGAGACCCGTGTTCAGCGGCTGTCGGGTCGAGAGCCGGTTATCGAGATTCCCATTCTGGGGAACTACGCTCCCAATGTTTTTGTATCGGTCCTTGCCGTGCGCGGACGTACTTCCGGCGTTCAGCCGACTGCCATGGCTGATCTCGGCAAGCCCGCCTTCAAGATCGGCATGGCGGAAATCAATGTCGGATGGAAGTCTCATGAATTGAAAGTTGCGGTGTCAACGGACAGAAAAACTTACAAAGTTCGCGAAAATGCCACTGTTTCCGTCAAGGTAACGACGGCGGACGGCAAGGTGCCGCCTCCGGGCACGGAAATCGCCCTTGCCGCCGTGGATGAAGGATTGCTGGAGCTGATGGGCAATTCGAGCTGGAACATTCTGTCGGCCATGATGGGCCGGCGCGCCTGTGCGGTTCAGACCGCAACGGCCCAGATGCAGGTCGTTGGCAAGCGGCATTTCGGCTTGAAGGCGCTTCCATCGGGCGGCGCCGGAGGCCGTCAAACCACCCGCGAACTCTTTGACACCCTGCTTCTTTGGAAGGGCAGGCTCCCCCTGAACGATCGCGGTGAGGCCCAGATCGAGCTGCCGTTAAATGACAGCATCAGCGCCTTTCGCATCGTAGCCGTGGCAACCGGCGGAACCGGGATGTTTGGAACCGGCTCGGCCGGGATTCAATCCACTCAGGACCTGGCGATCTTCTCCGGCCTGCCGCCCATGGTGCGGGAAGGCGACGCATACCGGGCAGGGGTTACGGTTCGTAACGCTTCCCGGCTGCCCATGACGGTGAAGATCTCGGCCCTGGCCGCCGGAGTGCCGGCCTTGCCCGAAGTTCTGGCCACGTTTATGCCCGGAGAGTCCCGGGAAACCGGATGGGATGTCACAACGCCATCGGGTGTTGAAAGCGTATCCTGGGAAATTGATGCGGTTGCGGATGAAGGCGTGGGCCGGGATCGCATCCGCCTGGTTCAGCAGGTCCTTCCCGCTGTGCCGCTACGTGTGTTTCAGGCAACCCTGTCCCAGGTGGAAGGCGATTTTTCAGTACCGGTCGCGCCGCCTCAGGGCGCGCTTCCCGGCGGCGGGATCCGTGTCGGCGTCAGGGCAAGGCTCGGAGACAGTCAGGCGGCTGTGACCGACTATATGAAACACTACCTTTACGGGTGCCTTGAACAAAAAGTTTCGACGGCGGTGGCGCTGCGGGACAAAGCCATGTGGGATCGCTGGATGGCTAAAATTTCAGCCTATATGGATTCGGACGGCCTGGCCAAGTACTTTCCCGTATCCGCAGCCGGCGACCCGGTTCTGACAGCCTATCTGATCGCGATCAGTCATGAGGCCGGCTGGAGCCTGCCGGAAGAATTCATTCAGCAGGCGGCCACGGGCCTTCGCGGATTCGTGGAAGGGAGCATTGTCCGCCACGGAACGCTCCCTTCGGCGGATCTGACTCTGCGGAAATTGTCGGTCATTGAAGCGCTTTCCCGAATCGGAAAGGCCGATGCCGGGCTTCTGGGGTCCATTGTCGTCGAGCCCAATGCCTGGCCCACCTCCGCGGTCATCGACTGGGTGAACATCCTGTCCAATCTGGCTCCGGCGCCCGGGCAAAAAGAGATGCGGATGGCGGCCGAGCAGATTCTCCGGTCCCGTCTGTCCTTTCAGGGAACCGTCATGGGATTTTCCACCGAGGATTCGGATCGGCTCTGGCAACTCATGGTCTCAAACGACGTCAACGCCGTTAGACTTATTCTGACCGCCCTTCGGCTGGAGGGTTGGGAGCCGGAGATCCCGAAACTCGTCCGCGGGGCCCTGGGCCGGCAGAAAGCAGGTCGATGGGATTTGACCACCGCCAATGCCTGGGGGGTTCTGGCCATGGAGAAGTTCTCTCGGCGGTTCGAGCCGGAACCGGTCTCGGGCCTAACGATCGTGGTGCTTTCGGATCAGGTCCATCGCTTTGACTGGGCGAATTTCCCGGAAGGGTCAACAACAACAACATTATCCCGGCCCGTTGAGAAGACCCGCATGACCGCAGTGCATCAGGGACAAGGCAAACCGTGGCTTTCGCTTCAAAGCCTGGCGGCGATTCCGCTCAAAGAGCCCCTGTCGAGCGGCTATGAGATAAAAAAGACCATTACTTCCCTGGAGCGAAAGACGCAAGACCGGTGGACCCGGGGTGATGTTCTGCGCGTGCGGCTGGAGATCCGAGCCCAGACGGACATGACCTGGGTGGCGGTTTCCGACCCGGTGCCCGCCGGCGCTGCGATTCTGGGGACGGGCCTGGAAAGGGACTCGCGGCTGTTGACCCGGGGTGAGGATCGGAAAGCAAACGTACGGCCGGCATTCGTGGAGCGATCGCAATCGGCGTTTCGGGCTTACTTCGATTATGCGCCCAAAGGCATATGGACAATGGAATACACCCTGCGCCTGAACCAAAGCGGATCATTTCGGGTTCCGCCGACGCGCGTCGAGGCGCTTTATGCCCCGGAAATGCATGGAGAGTCGCCCAATGCGGTTCTGGAGGTTGAGCCATAGCGCCATGAAGATGAGACTGCTTTTCACTCCCGGGTTCGTCTTGGGCATGGGGATGTTGATCTGGCTGTTCCCATGCACCGCCGAAGCCTTGCCGACCCCTGAGCAGGTGCGAGCCGGCTTTCGGTCATCGGATGCGCTGCTTCTGGATCGCTTCGGCGAGGTGTTGCATGAGATGAGAACCGATTTGAGCGTCCGGCGCCTTTTCTGGACAAATCTTTCCGATATTTCTCCGGCACTGCGGCAGGCGGTGGTTTGGGCCGAAGACCGGCGTTTTTTTTCGCATCAGGGCGTGGACTACGCGGCATTGGGCGCGGCTGCGATTTCAAGCCTTTTCTCTGGAAACTTAAGGGGCGCCAGCACCATCAGCATGCAGTTGGCCTCATTTCTGGACAGGGATCTTCAGGCGGTCAAGGGGCGGCGGTCGATGCGGCAGAAATGGCTTCAGATTCAAACGGCACGAAATATCGAGCGCGTCTGGAGCAAGGATGAGATCCTGGAGGCCTATCTGAATCTGATCTATTATTCCGGCGAGTTTCAGGGTGTTGCCGCGGCATCCAGGGGCCTTTTCGGAAAATATCCCCACGGCCTGGACGACGCAGAGTCGCTGGTTCTGGCGGCCCTTATCCGCGCGCCCAATGCAACCGCCGCCGAAGTGACCCAAAGGGCCGAGCATCTAAACCTGGCGATGGGGCGGCAAACCCCAACTGCGCGGATTCGGGAGAAAATCAAGCAGGCGCTTCTGGGTTCCCGTTCCGTTCGAGGCCGCGTCAATTCGGCGTCGCATGTGGCCCGCAGACTTCTCAAAAACCGGAAAGAGGCTGTGGTCACTTGCACGCTCGATGCCGAGTTGCAGGGGTTTTCCGAGGAACGGCTTTCGCATCATCTGATTCCGCTTAAAACGAGCAATGTGGGGGAAGGCGCCATTCTTGTTGTCGAGAACCCGACCGGAGACGTCCTTGTCTATGCGAGCCACACCTCGGATCCGGTCCGCTCGCGATTCGTGGACGGTGTCATCGCCAAACGTCAGGCCGGATCGACGCTGAAGCCTTTTCTTTACGGCGCCGCATTTGAACGGCGGATCCTGACCCCGGCCTCCCTTCTGGATGACAGCCCGCTCGATCTGGCGGTTCCAACCGGCATCTACCAGCCCAGGAATTACGACCATGCGCATAGGGGCCGGGTAACGGTTAGAGTCGCGTTGGCATCGTCTCTGAATATTCCGGCGGTGCGGGCCGGGGAAATGTTGGGTGTTGAGGCGTTTATTCAGACCCTGAGGGATCTTGGCATCGATAAGTTGAATGAATCCGGAGCATTTTATGGCCCTTCCCTGGCGCTGGGATCGGCGGATGTGACGCTGTGGGAACTCGTGAACGCATACCGGACCCTGGCCAATGGCGGAACCCAAAGCCGGCTGCGTCTGCGTGCTCCGGAAGAGAACCGGGAGCCGGATCTTCGGCGGGTATTTTCGAATGAAACCGCCTTTCTCATCTCGGATATTCTCTCCGATCGCCAGGCCCGCAGCCTGACGTTCGGCCTTGAAAACGTGCTGGCCACCCGTTTCTGGACGGCCGTTAAAACCGGTACCAGCAAGGACATGCGGGATAACTGGTGTGTGGGGTATTCGCGGCAATACACGGTCGGCGTATGGGTCGGCAATTTTTCGGGAGAGCCCATGTGGAACGTGAGCGGGATGACCGGGGCCGCGCCGTTGTGGCTGGAGATTATGAACCGGCTGCATCCGCAAAATGACAGGACGCCCATCAGCCCCCCGGACGGGGTCATCCGGTGCTGCGTGCAGCCTTTCTCCGCGGAGGGCTCTGAACGGTCGGAGTGGTTTATTCGCGGCACCGAACCGGCATCGGCGTCCATCAATGCCGTCGGCCTTTTACCCCAAATCGTCTATCCGCCTTCCGGCGCCGTGTTTGCCGTTGATTCCGATATCCCGAAAAATCAGCAGCGGATTTTTTTCACGGTACGTGGCCGGATGAACGGACTTCGCTGGGTGCTGGACGGGCAGCCTTTCCGGGCCGCGGCCGGAAAGGCTGCCTGGAGCCCCTCATCCGGGCATCATTTGCTGGCGATATGCGATGCGAACGGCGTGATCCTGGATTCCGTCCAGTTTCAGGTGCGCGGCCATAACGGCTTGGGTGAGTAGGCTCATGGAGGCTTTGTAACCGCTCAGATGATTTTCTCCGATATGGTTAAACGTAACAAAAGGATCGCCAGCGGGCTTGCCTATCTGCTTCTGGTGATCGCACCATTATGCTGGGCTGCAAATGTTGTTCTTGCCCGGGGTGTGATTCATATCATTGCGCCGGTCAGCTTTGCCTTCTGGAGGTGGTTGATCGCCTTTCTGATCCTCCTGCCGTTTACCTGGTCCCACGTCAAGCAGGACTGGCAAGCGGTGATTCAGCACTGGAAGGTCATGGCTGCTTTGTCGATTCTGGGGATCAGCGGCTTTAATACCTTGCTCTATACCGCGGTCCATACCACGACGGCCATAAACGTGGCGCTCATTCAGACGGCGATGCCGTCCATGATTATCCTGATCTCCCGTCTGTTCTTTCGCGAGAGAATCAGCAAAATCCAGTTTGTCGGGGTGGTCTGCTGTCTTTTGGGTGCATGCCTGGTCGTCTTGAGAGGAAACCTCCACACCTTTCTGAAATTGTCCTTTGTCAAAGGCGACTTATTGATGCTTACCGCGGTTTTCCTCTATGCCCTGTACTGTGTTCTCTTGCGGAAACGTCCGCGAATGCATCCGATGAGTTTTTTGACTTATATCTTCGGCATCGGGGTGCTGGGATTGCTTCCCCTGTACGTTTGGGAGACAGCGGCTCCGGACCCCTTTGCGTTTACCCGGGATGCTGCTCTAAGCATTCTCTTTGTTGCGGTATTCCCTTCGATTATCGCGTATTTTTGTTGGAACCGCGGTATCGAGATGATCGGAGCCAATCGCGCCGGGCTGTTTATCAATCTGGTTCCGGTTTTTGCATCCATCATGGCGATTTTTTGGCTGAATGAATCGCTGGAAATCTTTCATGTTGCAGGAATGGCGCTGATTTTCGGTGGAATGATCCTGTTCAACCGCTGAATTAAACGGATATATTTATTGTGCGTGTCCTGAGGATTGGGGAACGCTGGGAATCGACCCGTGCGTCGGGGCGATATTCAAAATCACGGGCGTTCGAGTTACCACTAACCCTATCTTCAAATAATTGAAATAGGGGTTGGGATTGATGAGCAGAGGGGGTAAGTGATCACCTTTATGTTCAACTTCTGTGTGGACAAGCAAATCGACGGTGGGTACAGCCCATCTGAATCCTTGTGCAACGGGATGATGATACAGATACAATAGGCTAAATATTACTTGACACATAATATCAAATATTAATAGAAGAAAACAAACGGATCTTGTATGAACATTTTTTAACTTCAGTACGGTTAAATTTCGCTAAAGGAGGGAATTATGGGAAAGACGAAGATGTTGATCATCAGTATGTTGATCGGTGGTATGATGTTGGGCGCTACCTCAGCCTTTGCCAATGGATATCCCTTTGGGATTGTTTCCACAAGTTCCAGCTCAAAGACCATCGTTGTTGGCAAATTCTCCACGCAATTTACCTATGACCGCAAATGACAGTTGGCACTATTTTTGCTGTTTGAGAAAAACAGTGATGATATCTTCATGGTCAGGTCAGAATTTTTTATCAATTTCCTGATCGCAGGCAAAATTTTTT
>Ga0268283_1000162_pt1 | contig 64442 bp, 45 predicted proteins | sample saktaG_13_FD_190140 | JGI IMG/M metagenome (GOLD analysis project Ga0268283, IMG submission 190140) | Saline water microbial communities from Sakinaw Lake, British Columbia, Canada - sak_2013_06_06_36m | ecosystem: Environmental > Aquatic > Non-marine Saline and Alkaline > Saline ...
TTCGTAGTTCAATGTATCGATAATTTCGGGTGTGAATTGAAGTTCTATTGTCATGAATCAATCATATCAGATTATGCGATAAAATAATTATCTAAAAAGCGCAATTTGCACCAGTTTGCAGTATATTAGCTGTCGATCAAGTTTTCTCCAAGATAAGGAATTTGGTTTACCGCTATATGCCAAACGGCCAGTTACAGTTATTTCCCATCGAAATCGCACAATATGACGCTTGGGTGATTCGGGAAAGCCTTCAAAACTGTATCGCTCACCAGGACTATCGGTTAAGCGGGCGCATCAACTTGGTTGAAGAGCTGGATTCGCTCCTGTTTACGAACCTTGGCGACTTTCTGCCCGGTAGTATCGAAGAAGTTATCCGGAAGGATGCTCCGCCTGAATTCTACCGTAATCGTTTTTTGGCCGAAGCTATGGTCAACCTCAATATGATTGATACGATAGGCAGCGGCATTAAGCGTATGTTCACCACACAACGACAGCGAAACTTTCCAATGCCGGACTATGATTTGAGCGAATCGGGAAGAGTGAAAGTGAGGATCATCGGTAAGGTTATTGACGATAGATACACTCGAATCCTGATTCAGAGAACAGACCTCGGCCTTTGGGAAGTAATTGCGCTGGACAAGGTCCAGAAGGGCAAATCGCTTACAGACAATGAATTCAGGTTACTCAAGACCAAGCGGTTGATCGAGGGCCGAAGACCCAATCTTTTTGTATCGGCGGAGATTGCCGCTGCAACGGAAACAAAAGCTGATTACATAAAAAAGCGAGCATTCGACAAACAGCATTACAAAAAGATGGTTGAAGATTATTTGCAGCGATTTCACATTGCAACTCGAGCGGATTTCGATAAATTACTTATGGAAAAACTGTCGGAAGCCTTAAACAATGAACAAAAAAAGAATTTTGTTACCAACTTGATCCAGGAGATGCGTCGGGGAAAAATTATTCATCCTGTCAAGGGCAAGCGTGGCAGGGGGGCAGAGTGGGAATTGTATAGCAAGTATCAAAATAACCCGATTTAAAGCCTATTTTATATCATCGGACCTTCGTCTCTTGTTTACAGCCAGTTAAAATAACAGGCACTTATCAATTGTATAATGCCGTGAAAAAAAATGGATTTATATAATTCAGCGGAGGTTGCATTGATGCCGATCCGTCTGTGGACAAGATTGTTATGATAGGCTGTCAAATAAAGAAAAACGATGACCATTACCCCGTCCAGCTTGCTCGGCGATTGGGCAATTTAGCGCCGGGATCTATTACTGCGGCTGGAAACCTGGATATACTGAAGCATCCGGGAATTGGCCTGATTTGTTCCATCCAATGTCCGGGCAGCATCATTATCAAAACCTTTGACGTCATTCGGAGGCTGCGGGACGAAAAAATCGTGATGATCGGGGGCTTCCATTCTCCAATGGAGCGGGAGTGCCTGGATATCCTATTACGCGGCTCTCAACCCGTAATTCTCTGCCCGGCAAAAAGCCTGCGTAACCTGCGGATGGGTAAGGCGGCCCGAAAAGCGCTGGCAGAAGGCCGCCTGCTTGTGCTGTCATTTTTTGGTGACGAAGTCAGGCGCGCCACTTCCTTCGAAGCCCTTCTTAGAAACGACATGGTTGCAGCACTGGCTGAAGCCATTTTTGTGCCCCATGCCGTAAAAAATGGAAAAGCCTGGATTGCCATTCGCAGAGCACTTGAAAATGGTCAAAAAATCATGACTTTCGAGGATGAAGCCAATACTGATCTCATTGCATCCGGAGCCAAGGCATATCAAAATAACCAGATCGATGACCTTGCCGACGATATCAGATCGTTTTTTCGCCATTGATCTTGCCATCCTGCCGGCTGCCTCAAATTCTATTTGACTTCTATCGGCCGAAAGTTCAAATATACCTTGGTAATAACTTGAACCTTTTCCCCTGTTGCACAAATACAATAATCAGGGGGTGTATTCTTTATGCCGTTATTTTTTTATTCAATTTTGGAGGAATTTCATGTCTGAAAAACGCATTCATAACTTTAACGCCGGGCCTGCGGCCCTTCCCCTTCCGGTTTTGCAGGAAATTCAGGAATCGTTTCTGGATTTCAAGGGATCCGGCATGTCCATTACCGAGGTCAGCCACCGGTCCAAGTGGTTCGATGATGTGATCAATGACGCCATTGCCAGAATCCGCAGACTGCTGAAGCTGGATGACACGTATCAGGTTTTGTTTCTTCAGGGCGGTGCCAGCCTGCAGTTTGCCATGATTCCCATGAATTGTTTAACAGACACGGATTCCGCCGATTATGTGAATACCGGTACCTGGGCCACCAAAGCCATTCAGGAAGCCCAGCTCCTGGGAAAAGATATTAAGGTTGTCGCCTCTTCTGAAGATCGGGGTTTTTGTTACATTCCGGAGAATATCGCCTACAGCCCGAAGGCCGCCTACGTTCATATTACTTCCAACAATACGATTAAAGGTACGCAGTGGTCGGCCTATCCCGATGTTAAAGGCAGCCCGCTGGTTGCCGATATGTCTTCGGACTTTATGAGCAGGCCCTTTGATATCAAGCCTTTTGGTCTGGTCTATGCCGGTGCCCAGAAAAACATCGGCCCGGCCGGGGTCTGTGTGGTCATCATTCGGGATGATCTGCTCAAACGCACGCCCAAAAATATTCCCACGATGCTGAAATATACCACCCATGCATCAAAAAATTCCATGTACAACACCCCGCCGTGTTTTGGGGTCTATACCATTCAGCTCGTCATGAAATGGCTGGAAGAAACCATTGGCGGCCTGGAAAGCATGGATGCCATCAACCGGAAAAAAGCCGGATGTCTTTATGATCTGATGGACAAAAGCCGTTTTTATCAGGGAACCGCCGATCCTTCCAGCAGGTCCCTGATGAATGTGACCTTCCGGCTGCCTTCGGAAGACCTTGAAAAACAATTCGTTCAGGAAGCTCAGGCCAATGACTTTGGCGGACTTAAGGGACACCGTTCGGTCGGCGGTTGCAGGGCATCCATTTACAATGCAACGACGCTGGCGTCGGTTCAGGCGCTGGCGGATTTCATGATCGCATTCGAGCGGAAAAACGGATAGATTCCTATTGCCATTCGGTCACGCCAAAATGAAGTGACCTGACATATTCACAATTTCCGTTTCGTTTTAAGACCGGCTGAAGGTGACAATCCGTATCTTCAGCCGATCTGCAAAGTTTTTTTATGCAAACCAACCTGTTTTTTTAAACATAACGAAACATGAAAGTGATCTCGCACAAAGATGAAATGATGTCGGTGTCACAAAAATTCCTGTCGGTCGTACCCTGATCGACTGATTTGTGACGACTTTCATAACCACCCCACAAAAGGAGGATTATCTATGGATAAAATTCTAAGGATCAATATGGGCGCTGAAAATGGCCCGGCAATCCGGATTGAGCCCGCGGGAGACTATGCCGGTTTTGGCGGACGCGCCATGACATCCGCGGTTATCTCCAAAGAAGTACCGCCCCTGTGTCACCCCCTGGGCGAAGACAACAAACTGGTGATTGCGCCGGGGATGCTGAGCGGTTCCGCGGCCGCCATGTCCGGGCGGCTTTCTGTCGGATGCAAAAGCCCTTTGACCGGCGGCATCAAGGAGGCCAATTCCGGGGGCCAGGGAGCTCAGGTGCTGGCAAGGCTCGGCTATGCCGCCATCATTCTGGAAGGAAAACCCAAGGATGATACGCTGTACAAAGTATTCATCAACAAGGACGGGGTGAAGATCACTCCGGATAACAGCCTAAAAATGCTGGGTAACTATGCACTGGTGGACAAGATCAAGGCCGAATACGGAGACAAAGTGGCCTGCATCTCCATCGGACCTGCCGGCGAGATGAAAATGGCATCGGCAACGGTTGCAATCACGGACATGGAACAGCGACCCACCCGCCATGCCGGACGCGGCGGCGTTGGCGCGGTCATGGGCTCCAAACAGGTCAAGGCCATTGTTCTGGACGATTCGGAAATGCCCATGCGCAGCCCGAAAGATCCTGAAAAATTCAAGGAAGCCAACAAGAACTTTGTTCAGGGTCTGCGCAAGCATCCGGTTACCGGAGAAGGCCTTCCCACTTACGGTACCAATGTTCTCACCAACGTGATCAATGAAGCCGGCGGCTATCCGACGTATAATTTCAAAAAAGGTCAATTTGCGGGAGCAGCGAAAATCAGCGGCGAAGCCCTGGCTGAACTTGAAAAAGCCAGGGGCAGTAACCCCACTCACGGCTGCCACAAAGGCTGCGTGATCCGCTGCTCCGGAACTTTTGTGGATAAGGACGGGAAGTATCTGACCAAGCAGCCGGAATATGAAACCGTCTGGGCCCATGGCGGCAATTGCGGTATCGATGATCTGGATGCCATTGCCATGATGGATTTTCTGGATGATGACTTCGGCATTGATACCATTGAGATGGGAGCGACGATTGCTGTCGCCATGGATGCTGGGATTGCAAAATTCGGAGACGCTGAAGCCGCCATCAACCTGATCAAGGAAGTGGGGAAGGGCAGTCATCTGGGGCGTATTCTGGGAAACGGCGCCGGCCTGACCGGAAAGGTTTTCGGTATCGAACGGGTGCCGGTGGTTAAAAACCAATCCATGCCGGCCTACGACCCCCGGGCCGTCCAGGGAATGGGGGTGACTTACGCGACCACCACTATGGGCGCGGATCATACCGCAGGGTATGCGGTAACGGCTAACGTTCTGGGCGTCGGCGGAAACGTCAATGCCTTGAAACCCGAGGGGCAGATTGAACTTTCCCGAAATCTACAGATCGCCACCGCAGCAATTGACGCATCAGGCATGTGCCTGTTTATCGCCTTTGCCATTCTGGATCAGCCGGAAACGTTTCAGTCTCTGGTGGACATACTCAGCGCATTTACCGGCCAGAATCTTACCGGCGAGGATGTGATCGCTCTGGGCAAATCCATTTTGACAAACGAAAGGGATTTTAACGCCAGAGCCGGCTTTACCAACAAGGATGACCGGCTTCCGGAATATTTCAAGAAAGAATCCCTGGCTCCGCACAACGTCACATTCCAGGTTAAAGACGAAGAGCTGGACCAGGTATTCAACTGGTAACCATCAGAGAATTCAGCGAAAGCGGGAGAGCTTGTTTCTGGGCTTTCCCGCTTGCTGTTCGGTTTATCCGCCTGCCAAACCATTCTTACGTTATGGCTTCAGATTCATAATTTGTTACTCATCATTCAATGTCATTGACCTAACGGTTTGTAAAACGGCAGGATCAAGATATCAATCCGCGCTGTCGCGGGCCAGTAACCCCAATTTTCTTAACGTCAGATAGCGCATCGTCTCATAAAGTGTTTTTATAGAATCAATCCAATTTCCGTCCGGTTTTTGCCTTCGGGCAGTGCCGGTCACGCCCCCAGGGATAAAGACAAACGCACCGTTTTCTTTCATGCGGAGTGACAGCTCGATATCCTCCATACGCTCGATTGCAGGGAAACGAGCCTGGAATGCGCCGCGCCTGAAGAACTTCACCTGATCCCCAAGAGAAATGCCCGAGGCAAGGGTCCAGATCCTTTTCAACACAGGCGCAAGCCGGTTCAGGCGCATGCCGGGCCCCGATTCATCAGAGATGGCGCCAAAGCATCCGCCGACAGTGCTGTCGTTTTCCCGAAGCGCTCTCAGCATGCGGGGAATCGCGTCCGGCAAAAGCCTGGAATCTGCATCAAGCACGACAATCACGTCGTTTTGCGCAGCACAGATGCCGGTGCTGATCTGCATCCTCCTTCCGGGCTCGGATGAAAGAAATGTTATATCCGGAAATGTTTCAGCGATGTCCGGTGTGCCAACCAGGAAGCCGCCATCAACAACTATGATTTCAACCGGACAATCCCGGTTGTCTATGGATCGGATGCACCCGGAAATATCCCGTGCTTCATTATTCGTCAATATGATAATGGAGACGCTTTGAGGCTTCGGAAACCGGACCGGCCAGTACTGGCGATTTTTCCAGAAACACCAGAGACCGGCAGCGATAAAAGGCAAGAATTCAATTCCTTGAAGAAATGGTTTGCTGTGCCATAAAGGGTTGGTGGCCCAGGGGTGAAAAAAGAAAACAAGCGGCAGAATCGTAGCATGAAGAATGATCCAGGGCGCGGGACGGTACAATACAAGAAATGGAGTGATCAGCAGCAGGTACCAGGTGTGAAATGTCGGGGTGAATATCAATAAAAAGGCGGACAAGAGGAAAACAGACCGGAGCCTGTCCGGAGTGAGAAAAAATACAAATCCCGAGAGGCCTGCCGCGCAAAACATGGTAATCCAGGTTGAAGGTATTTCTCCGATGATAATCTGGCTGGCATAATTGAACAGACCATTGAAATGAAAGTCAGCGATGAAAATATTGAAACTGGATAGAAAGTTGATTCCCGGATCAACATAAGGCAGCATCAGCGCAAACGGAAGCAGAAAAAGGGGAAAGTATTTGAGATTGCCGCGCTCAACAAGCAGGGGCAGGAAGATGACAGGCGTCAGTTTGGTCATGACTGCAAGCCCGAGTGCCGGATACATCAGCCATGGCTTCTTCTGCCTGCACCCATAAAGGGACAGCATGATCCAGAAAACCAGAATGCTTTCAAGATGGCCTTCCCCGGCCACAGTGATTATCGTCAGTGGATTCAGCGCATACAGGACGATTTCCCTGAAATCTGAAGAAAATGGACGTATCATAAGCAGCAGTAGGAAAATCGTACCCAGATCAAAGAGAACAAGGATTGTTTTAAAAAACCAAAAGGTTGGCGATATTGCAGCACCTGCCTTAAAAAGCATCTGCGCAAAAGGCCAGTAAATCGCAGGGATATTTTTAAAATTGATGTCCTGCCAGTTTTCATTTCTGAGGTGTTTCAGTGCTTCGGCTTCCGGCGCAAGCAGATACGGGTTATACCCTGCAAGTTGGACTTCTCCTTCCCAGACATATCGGTTGATATCGCTGTTCTCCGGAAACTGAAAAATTGCAACGACCCTTACCAGGAGCGCCAGCAGCAGAACAGCGACAAGCATCTGCCTTCCAGGCCAGAGCTTCATGATCCAGAGCATGCTCATGAACATGCCCACCGCTCCAATAAGATAATATGGGCTTCCGACGATATTTTTGCCGGGAACCAGAAGAAACGCCGAAAAAAAAGCGTAAGCAATTACAGCACCGGCAGCAAGATATTTTTTCTGACTCAAACGACTTTTCAATTCCACCTCGGTCCATCAAAAACGCTGAAAGACGATCTAATTTATTTCAAGCCATGGAAAGAACACAATTATTATTTCTTTTATACATGGGCATGCAATAAGACAACTCCTTTTTTACCCTGACGTCAACCGGTTCAAACCCGCTTGTCGTCAGGCAATGATCGGCGGATGAAACCAGGAAGAAATAAAACTTCGTTTGACACGACTGACGCTATGCGATACATCAGAATAACGCTGAGTTAGGCGAGCCATGGATAATTTTTATAACATATCCGGTTTTAAAGTGAAAAAAACAGTCAGTTGGATTTACAAAAGAATCTGGATTTACCGCCTGATCATGAATTTTCTGTATTTGGGCCGATATCGTCAGCGATTCCAAGACATCATCGCTGTCATGGCTCCTGGGGATCGCCGGATTATCGAGTTATGTTTCGGGGATATTTACATCGCGGAATACTGCAAAAAAAGCTTAAGGCAGTGGACCGGCTACGATATTAACGATGTGTTTGTCGACTATGCCTTGAAATGCGGTCATCATGCCGTTCACGCTGATATTCTGTCTTTGATAAAACTGCCCGAGGCGGATGTTCTGATTTTTGCAGGCTCTTTATACCATTTCAATGAGAACTTGCATCACATCTGGCAATTGATGAAATCGTGCACAACAAAGATTATTCTCTCCGAACCCATAAAAAATATCACTTCAGCCAAAAATGTTATTGGAAGAATCGGGGCCAGGGCATCCGCCGTCCGAAATGGCGCCGAGACTTTTCGATATGAGCGTGACTCGTTGATTGAAATGCTGGAGTATTTTAAAGAACCATACAATTTCACCTATGAAATTGTATCAGAAAAGAAAGATATTTTAATCATAATCCATGAAAGACATCAGCGTCGTCATTCCGGTTTATAACAGCGAAGGCAATTTGATTGAACTGGCCAGGCAGATTCATGATGCTTTAGCAGAAATGAGCTATGAACTGATATTGGTCAACGATGGAAGCAAGGATGCAAGCTGGGAGAATATTGTTCAATTATGCCGGCAAAACCATAATGTCATCGGTGTGAATTTACGAAAAAATAGCGGGCAGGATAATGCCATTATGGCCGGGCTCTCGTATGCCACTGGAAAATTTACGGTGATCATGGACGATGATATCCAGCACTCTCCTTATGATATCATAAAGCTCTATGACGAATGCCGGCAGGGGTATGATGTCTGTTATGCGAATTTTATAAAGAAGAATCAGGCCCTGTGGAAAAACATGGGAAGCTGGCTTAATGGAAAAATTGCCGATGTTTTAATCGACAAACCAAAGCATATCTACCTTTCGCCATTTCAGATCATCCGAAAAGAGGTGGTGGATGAAGTATTAAAATACAAGGGCCCCTATCCTTATGTTCAGGGGTTGCTGCTTCAAACAACCAGCAACATCACGCAGATCACAATCGATCACCATGAGCGGTACAAGGGGGAAAGCAATTTCAATTTATTTCGATCAATCTCCGTTTTTTTTAAATTGGCGACCAGCTTTTCCGTTTACCCTTTGAGAATAGCTTCCTTATTGGGGTTTTTTGTTGCCTCCATCGGTTTTGGGCTGGCCTTGTTTTATTTGTTTGAATATTTCTTAACCGATCATGCGGTTGAAGGCTGGTTGACGCTGGTTTTGATCAATTTGATTATCGGAGGGCTTATTTTGGCCTCCATCGGCTTGATTGGTGAGTACATGGGACGAATGTATCTCAGCCTGAATTCCAAACCGCAGTATACCATCAAAGAAACGGTCAGATTCAAGGAAACCGAATAGCATTCATTAATCCTTTATAATGCCGCCATTCTTCTTGACATTAAAAATGATGATGAGTCAGCCCCTGAAACTGCTGCTGCGGAAAACTCATTTCACGGCTTGCTTGATCCTTTGATTTGAAAACGAGGTTTGCCGATCCAGTAGGCGTCTTCCATCCCTTCTTGAAAAGCGCCCAGCGCTTCGGGTGAAGAATTTACCCGAAGGTTGCTGTAGGATTCATCTGAATTCTGCCACCGCTCATGCCAATAAACCGCTGCCTTGATCCGGGGGAACCGTTCCTTAAAATCTTTGAAAGCCTTTCTTAGCCATTCTGCTTTGTTTCCAGAAGCCGGATATTCCCCCACGCCCCATTCCGCCGCCATCAATGGTTTTGAAGGGTCAATTCTGCATATTTCCTGGTATGCCTTATTGCAAACATCGTAAAACGAACCCCAGCCCATAAATTTATCAAGCTTGCCATATACACTCAGTCCGAGCCAGTCCACATAATTTGAACCCGGGTAATAAGCGGCAAAGCGGTTCCAATCAGCAGTCGGATGTGAGTAGTTGTTCACATGAAAGACCCACTGAATATTGCGGACACCTTTTGCGCGAACCCGATCCACCACATACCGGTAAGCTTGTTTGAAAATCATGGGCCCCAGATAATCTGAAGGTTGATTTAAAAAATCCTTTTGTCCGCCGCCATAATAATATCCGGACCAGGGGAACCAGGTCCCATTCATTTCAATCCCCCAGGCAACCAGCAGGGGTTTGCCAAAATCCCTGGCGTCATCAGCCCATTTGTCGATATAAGCATCCCACATACCGCCGAGGATGTTATAAAGATTAAAGCGATCCGGAAGGACTCCTTCCGAATAGGGCTTATCCCAGGGGGACCAGTAAAGCAGAGGAACAGCGCCGTAGCGGGTGATGATATGAACGTTTTTTATGGGGAATTGCTGCTCTCCCCAGAAATTGCCAAGCGCGATAATGGTCTGGTGTTTCCCCACCATTTTTTCAAATCTTTCGATGGCTTCAAGCGTCACATCGTCTTCGCCCTCACCAAAATCCACATAAGCGCCGGTGTACGCGCCTTTTTCCGGAACGGCAAGTTCCTGAATGATCGGCACTTGCTTTTCTGCCGCATGAACGAGAACTTGATTTGAATAGATAGCGATTCCGAGCAAGACAATAAAAAGAGTCGTCGAAGATATCCACATGAATTGCAGGCGGATCAGCGGAACGCCGGTTCGCCGGGTGTGTTTAAAAACAGATCCGGTTGCACGGGGATTGATATATTGCAGATGTCCGGGGCGTTTCATGGCTTGCTCGATTTTTTGTTGTGATAACGGGGATTGCCGATCCAGTAAGTGTCTTCAACGCCTTCACGAAAAGCACCGAGCGCTTCGGGTGATGAATTTATCCGAAGGTTGCTGTAGGATCCATCTTCGTTCTGCCAACGCTCATGCCAATAGACCGCTGCCTTGATTCGGGGGAATCGTTCCTTATAGTCTTCGAAAGCACTCCTTAGCCATTCTGCTTTGTTTCCAAAAGCCGGATATTCCCCCACGCCCCATTCTGCCACCATCACCGGTTTTGAAGGGTCCACATGACAGATTTCCTGGTATGCCAGATTGCAGCCATCATAAAAAGAAATCCAGTCCATATCGTTATCCAGTTTGCCATAGACACTCATCCCGAGCCAGTCCACATAATCCGAACCCGGGTAATAGGCGGCAAAGCGATTCCAATCTCCAGAGTGATATGAGTAGTTATTTACATGAAAAACCCACTGAATATTGCGGGCGCCCTTGGCACGTACGCGATTTACCACATATCTATATGCCTGTTTGAAAATCTTAGGTCCCAGATAATCAGAAGGTTGATTGATCAAATCCTTTTGTCCGCCGCCATAGAAATAGGCGGACCAGGGGAAACCGGTTCCATTCATTTCAAGTCCCCAGGCAACCAGCAGGGGTTTGCCAAAATCTCTTGCGTCTTCCGCCCATTTGTCAATGTAAGCGTCCCACATGCCATTAAGAATATTATACAGATTAAACCGATCTGGAATATTGTCCTCGGAATAAGGTTTATCCCAGGGAGACCAGAAAATATAAGGAATTGCCCCATAGAGCGTAACAATCTGAACATTTTTTAAAGAAAACTGCTGTTCTCCCCAGAAGTTCCCAAATGCGATAATGGCCTGATGTTTCCCAACCAGCTTATCAAATTTTTGGATGGCTTCCAGCGTAACATGGTCTTCACCTTCACCAAAATCCACATAAGCCCCAGTATAAGCCCCTTTTTCCGGAACGGCCAGTTCCTGGACAGACGTCTCTGGCTTGCTGGCTGCCCAAAGAAGCGCGGAGCAGGAAGATATCCGATATCCGGCAAGTAACAACAAAAGCGTAAGCAAACAGATCACTCGGTATATTCGACATTTCATCATCACGGAAAATTTCCAGGTTAACTTAAAAAAGTCTTTGTGGACATGCTAAAGCAAATGCTTTTACATCACTTTTAAAGGCCTACGCTGTAAATATTAATTTTCATGCTTCTTAGTGCACAATGACATGACTTCGTGCCGGGAAGCAAGGTAGTTTATAAAACATTAGGTTACCGATGCGGTTCGTTCCAGCTTTCCCCAACTGACCAAGACCCCCTTTGCGGCTTTAATAAGCGCTTTCCATATTACCCAGCTTAGCATTGGCCGGTAGACAAACCGCATGGGAATGGTCAGCCATGCCTGACGTAGTGGTTCATGTTCCATCAGGCAGGCCAACGCCGCCAGAAGAAAATCCATCAAAAGAAAAATCCCAAAATAAGCATAAAGAGAGGGGCTGCTCATTCCCAGGAGCAAGGAACCGATGACCAGCGCATCTATCACCGGTGCAATGGCCACCAGAAGCACCTGGAAAAACCAGATGCTTGGCAGGCTGAAATATCCCAATGCTTTGAAATTCGGATTTAAGACCATATCCCTGTGCTTCCAGAGACACTGGATGGTTCCAAACGCCCAGCGAAAGCGCTGTTTTGCCAGCGTGGCAATGGTTTCGGGTGCTTCGGTAAAAGCCAAAGCGTCTGAAACATAAGCGATTCGGAATCCTTCTCGGTGCAAACTAAGCGTTAAATCCGTATCTTCTGCCAGGGTGTCCGTACTGATGCCTCCTGCTTGGAAAACCGCACTTTTTCGAAGGACACTGACAGCTCCGGGAACGACCGTGATACAGTTGAGATATTGATACGCCTGGCGATCCAGATTAAACCCGCAGATATATTCCAGCGATTGACAGCGGGCAATGAATTTTCTAAGGTTGCCGACTTTGGCATGACCGGATACGGCGGCCACCATTTTATCCTGAAGGGGTTGAACCAATCTTTGAAGGGTATCGGGCTGAAACTGGGTATCCGCATCCAGCATAACCACAATGTCACTCGTAACAGACTCCAGGCCCCTTCTGAGCGCCAATGCTTTTCCGCTGTTGGGCTGCTGAACCAGACGTACCCGATGATCTTTACCGGAAAACATTTCAACAACACTGGCCGTCTTGTCTGCGGAACCGTCATCTACAACCCAGACAGAAATATCCCCGGGATAGGTTGTAGTCAATACAGATTGCAATGTCTTTGCAATAACAGCCTCCTCATTGTATGCTGCAATTAAAACGCTAAGAGAAGGGCTGAAACTGGTTTCCGGCAAACCTGCCGTTCGTCGTTGTTGCAGCAGGGCAAACACGGTAACCGCGATCGTACGCAGGACAACCAGTATGGTGGCAACGATCATAAAAGACCATAAAAAGGTTGCAACAGCATGATAAACTCGAAACCCGCTCCCGCTCACAAGCCGGGTAACCGGATGTTGATCCGGCTTAACTATCGGCATCACTGCTTCGGAAGGTTCTCTCAAAAGCTTGCTTAACGACACAACCTGATCTCCACGAGCCAAAATATAATCAATAATCAGCGGAAGCGCTTCAACCGTTTGTTGGCGATCTCCGCCGGCATCATGAAGAAGAATGATATTACCGCCCAATCGACGGGATTGTTTGATGCGTTCCAGAATCACGTCGACGCCCGGCGTCTCCCAATCTTCCGGGTCAATGTCTTCAGTGACTGTCAAATATCCCAACTCCTGAGCCAGTTTCAACGGCATAATTTCCGCAGGTGTGCTGGGCCTGGAGTCCGCATTGTATGGCGGCCGAAACAGGATGGTGGATCGGCCCGTAATGGTTTCAATCAACCGCTGAGTGGCATTCAGCTCGATCTTTGTGCGCTCCTCGGAAACCTGCGCGAGATTGGGGTGGGTATAGGTGTGAACCCCAATCTCATGTCCTTCCTGAACAATGCGCCGGACAAGTCCCGGATGTTTCTCCATTTGCAATCCGACCATAAAAAAAGAAGCTTTTACCCCTTTGGCTTTAAGGATGTCCAATATTGGAGTCGTCCATTCCGGATCCGGACCATCATCAAAGCTGATAGCAACTTCATCCGCTTTACCCTCCCCCTGATGGCTGACTGTCAGATAGCTGGGAAATTTTTCATAGGTTTCCGTAATCTTTCCAGAAGAATCGATCTTGAGGTTTCGAATTCCATCTGAACGAGTATCTTCAATGGTTAAAAATTCTCCCGTCCCAACCTGAGTGGCGCCGCTGGGCTTAAGATCGCTGATTTTTGCGAGAGATTCGGAATTTATATCGAATGGATTTATCTGGAGCGCGGTCCAAATGGATGGGTCTTCAGACCCCAACTGAAAAATAGCAACTCCCCCGACATCAAGGTTTAGGGCTGACTTCAGTTGATTGGCAAATGTTGCAACATCCAGAAACCACACCGTATGCTCAGCACCGGCATCTGTATATGAAAAATTGGGGTTGTAAACCGGAGCCTTCACTTCGTTGGTCTGAAGTCCGGCCCGGCCCGCACGGGTCATGACATCTGCAAAGCTGATGGTTTCAGCCTTTCGCTCGCCGCTTGCCCAGTCATACCCGTATAACCCCATCTCCACAATCCACTGGGAGGGTTTTCCATAAGCGATTACGGCATCGAGCCAGCCATCAAACCAATCCTGAGATGCAATGGGGCCGGGCTGATCCATTTCAGAATTTTCATCATGAAGGACGGCGATAAAGCGGTCTACGTCCGCAGCCAGAGCCTCAATGTCAAACACTTTCAGTTCCCGCCCCATGGGAACCCGCAGCCAGAGCTCCATTTTTTTCGCGTGAAGGGAAGTGGCGATTCTTTGAAGAAGCCGGGTAACATTGTCCTTGTATGTCGGATCCACCTGACCCCAGTCAATCACCACGCCCCCTGCCCCAGCTGTTTCCAATTGAGTCATCAAATTCAAAACAAAGCGGGACTGTCTGTCTTCAGGGCCGTTGGCAACGCCCTCAACTGCTTCCGGCTGCCAGTCATCCTTGGTCAGGTTGCTCAAAAGGGGAAGCAGAATGATCCCTTTTTTTTCAGCCAACGCCTGAACGATTCGGTCAGGTCTTGCCATAAGAGTCCCCGTTCCGTCCTCCATTGTCAGCCATTCCGGACACACATGGGTCAGTTGATCCGCATGGGTTTGAAGCGACGAAAAACTGTTGGGATCCCAGCCCGCATAAAACCCCAGACAGATTCTCTTTGAAGTATTTACCGGCGGCTGCGATTTCGCAGACGACTTCGCCTGCTTTTGCCCGGTCTGGGATGTGCGTGAAAACTCCAGCCATAACGGCTTTTTCGTCAGCACCTGAAACAGCGATTCCTTTTTTTGAAGGACTTTAAGTCTTTCTTTCAACTTCTGTATCGATGGTGGAAGCTGAAGCTGGGACATGACAAAAAGGGACTGCACAAATACTATGGAACACAGGAAAACGATAACGCCCGATATTAACATAAATAGGCGAAGCCTGGGCCAGCGTTTCCCCTGTTTATCCATAAATACAAAGTTGTTATCCGGAAGCGGCGACATAAATGCCTTATGGTCGAAAAGACTTGAAAAATCTGTTGAGTTAATTAGTCTATGATATTGTTATATCAGCAGGCCACAGCCAACAGCCGGGTTCATGCTGCTCCGGAATACTTGTCCATGATCTCACGGGTTCCTTTCACAGTGGGTTCCGCCAAGAGCATTTGCGCGTATTCAGTAGCATCTGAAAGGCTCAGTCGCCGAATGACCTGTTGAACCCGAGGCAAAAACTGGGGATCAACGCTGAGACTTCGGACACCGATCCCCAGAAAAAAAAGGATATATTCCGGCTCATGCGCCATTTCACCGCAGATCGAAATCTCCTTGTGTTGCTGAATCACGACGCCGACTATTCTGGCAAGGCTCCTGAGCACAGACGGATGCCAGGGCTGGTAGTATTCCGCAACTTTTTCGTTGGTGCGGTCAACCGCCAGCATATACTGCACAAAATCGTTTGTGCCGATGGAAATAAAATCGGCCTCGGCAGCAAGCTCATCCATGATTTCCATCACCGACGGCAGCTCGATCATCATGCCGATTTCAGGTCTTGGATGGTGAGACAGATGCTGCCGCTGCAGGTCATCCCCGCAGTCCTTCACCAGTGCCCGGGCCTCCTGGAATTCATCCACAGACGATATCATGGGGAACATGATGCGAATGCTTTTAGTCTCTACGCCGGCGCGCAATATAGCCTTGATCTGCTGTTCAAAAATATCCGGATTTCTCAGGGAAAATCGGATTGATCGCAGTCCCAGCTCCGGATTGGATTCAGCGGCCGCGTCTGAATACGCCAGGATCTTATCCCCGCCAACATCCAGGGTGCGGATGGTGATGATTTTATCCGGCATTTCGTCAAAAAGGCGTTTATAAATCGGATATTGTTCCTGTTCCGAAGGAAAATTGTTGCGGATCAGAAACGGAAATTCGGACCGATATAACCCGATGCCTTCAGCCTTAAGCTCCCTGGCAAGGGCCAGTTCACTCAGCAGGTTGATATTGGCCAGCAGATGAATCCGCTGGCCGTCCCGTGTTTCAGTTGTGGGCGTCATGGCATCCGCCAGCAAGGAAGTTGCGGCTTTTGCCTGATTCCGGCTTTCAAATTGATGAATCACTTTCTCGGAAGGATTCACATAGATATTACCGATATCCGCATCCATCAGCACGGCAGTTTCTTCCGGAAGCGTCAGTAGCTCCGGTCTATCGGCTATGATCAGGGGGATCTGCATGGATCTGGCGAGGATCGCAACATGCGAGGTCACTCCTCCGCTGACCAGAATGATTCCGGCAACCTCCTCGGAAGCCAGTTTAAGAATATCGGATGGATACAGCTCCCGTGCAATGACGATACGCCCTTTGCACTGCAGCGGAGCCTCCATGTCCCGAAGCTGGAAATTGGCCAGAATACGCCCGGCCAGATCTTCCATGTCATTGACTTTCTCCCGCAGATACATGTAAGGACTGGAGGAAAAAAGGGTAATATAATGCCGGGCAACGATCCGGACAGCTTCGGGAGGAGGCGCCCCTTTTTCAATATGTCGGAGAATCTCCTGAATGAACCGCTCATCTTTGAGGATCATGAAATGTGCTGTAAAAATCAGGGACGCGCTCTCGGGAAGACGTTCGGCGACACGGGATTGAAGCTCCTGAAGTTGATCCATGGTCAACTGAACGGCCCGGTAAAAATGCTTCAGCGTATAAGCAGCGTCGCCTTCAGAAGCTTCGGAAAGCAACCACCCATGACTTTTCCCGAAAACCGTGGAAGGCGCACTGGCGTAACCGCTGCCGGCGCTTTCGCCGCGAATGAATTTCAACTGTTCCACGACAGCCGAATTCGCCGCCACGCTTTTGGGGTTGTTCATGCTCATCAGGAGCCTGGCATTTTCAATGGCGCTTGCCAGTTGCGATGCCGCAGCCCTCAGGGCCATCACATCCACTTCATCAAAATAGTCGCGTTTCTCGTGCTGAACCACCAGAACCCCGATGCTTTCAATCCCCCTTGAAATCGGAACGGAAAGAAAACTTTCAAAACGGTCTTCTCCGGATTCCTCAAAATACTTGAACTGGGGATTTCGGCTGGCGGAACCTTCCCGTATGGGCTGCTGTTTGATCAGGGTAACCCCGACCAGTCCTTCTCCGGGTTTCATTCTTACGCTATTGACGGCTTCGGGATTGAGGCCGATCGTGGCTTTCAAAACAAGCTCCCGCGCTTGATCGTCAAAGAGATATATGGAACAGACCTCCGCCTCAAGATGACGGGAAACCATGACGGCCGTCCGCTGTAGAAAATTTTCGATGTTGCTGCTACCGGTCAAAAGGGTTGCCAGATCCCCAATATCACAGAGCAGATTCAGGTGGTCTCGCTTCTTGTTTTTAGGCATTCTATATCATCCCGCAGGAATGCTCTTTCAACCATGCGTCGGCCAAGAACAGCCCGCATATGGTTTTAGCATCCTGAATGTTGCCTCTTGAAATCATCTTCAGGGCTTCTGTGAATGCAACTTCCCGAACAACCAGCACTTCATCCGAATCCAGGTTCTGAACCGAAAGCGTCAATTCCATGGCCAGAAAAATCTGAATCCGTTCATCGGAATACCCCGGAACCGGGGTGATTTCTCCCAGCTTCTGCCAGGTGGACGCTGTGTATCCGGTTTCTTCGGTCAGCTCTCTTTGGGCGCAGGACAACGGCAGCTCGCCGATGTCCAGGGTTCCCGCCGGAATCTCCCAGATGGTTCCTCCAATGGCATGACGGTATTGCTCAAGCATAATCACGGTATGGTTCCGGGTCAATGGGACAATGGCGGCTGCCCCTGGGTGACGGATGACATCCATATTCATCCGGACATCATTGGGGAGTGTAACATTTTCCTGAAAAACATTAAAAACCCTGCCTGTGTAAATCAGGGTTTGGCGATTGGTTTGGCCTAAAGATACAGACATGGTCATTTCCAGTTCTTGTGATGGGTAGGGAGATATCGTGTTGAAATGATAGAGGAGAAAACCCGGTTATTCAATCTCTTGGTGGAATGTAAGCGGGTGTCCCGCGGCTGGCGAAAAGGCAGGAAATGGCTGCTCCGGGATCATCGGTGATCACGCCGTCAACACCCATATTCACCAGCATCAGCATTTCTTCAACCGGATTGACGGTATAGGGAAAGACAAGAATGCCCCGGGCATGCGCCTTTTCTATGTGTTGTTGTTCCAGAGATTTGTAATGGGGATGCCAGGAAAAAACGCCCAGCCGTTCACACACATCCAGGGTATTTTGAGGAGCGTTGCGATCCGTGATAAATGCGATTTCGGGATGAACCGGCAGTTTGCCGATGTTTTCCAGAAACCCTGCGTGAAAACTCGATACCAGAGTGCTATTCAGCAAATCGTGGCGGATGATCAGGTCAACGATCTGTCGTTCAATGGCATCCTCGGGAAAGCCGGATTCCCATGCGCTGGACTTGATCTCGACATTGATCAGAATTTTCCCCTCTGTCAGAATCAGCACTTCCTCCAGCGTGGGCAAGGATTCTCCGGCGAAACGGGAATCAAACCAACTGCCGGCATCCACCCGCTTGAGCGCCTGAAGCGTCGCCAGATGAACGGGCCCGAAGCCGCTGGTGGTTCGATTCAGGGTGTCATCATGGATCACCACCACCTTACGGTCCCTGCTAAGGGTGACATCCAGCTCGATCATGTCGGCACCGGCTGACATGGCCGCGGAAAAAGAAGCCAGCGTGTTTTCCGGATATTCGGCCCGGTAGCCCCGGTGCCCGATGATGATCGGCGATTTTATATCACGAAGATTCCGACACATACCCAAAAAGTCGATGAGATTGAAAAAGTTGATGGGGTTGAGATATTTTCAACCGCCCTCAACCTTGTTATAGGCATCTTCAGGACGATCCTGAAGGTATATGGCATTATACTTCTTTTTATCTGCTGCGTCAAACCACTCATATCCCAATTCCTTGCAATGATTGCAGGCCCGGGTGGGAATATGAACCGCCAGAATCCGCCTTCCCCCATCCGTTGATGAATCAATCTGTAAAACACCGCTGCAATCGGAACAGATCCTTAAAGTTTCAGCCTGTTTTTCAGTGATATTATCTGTATCGTAGTAAATGCTCCGGGTGCGTTCCGCAAATCGCTGGGTGTCCTGTACGTATGATTTGATTTTATCCCGCTGACGCCAGTTCGAAAGAATCTGATCCCCGGTTCTTTGAATCCAGCGGCTGATCTCCGGTTTCTGCCTGAGGCGCTCCGGGTCATAATTGGGCTCCTTGATTTTGCTGTAATCAATCCCTGCCATTGCCAGAATAATCCCCAGATTGACATAGGGCAGGGCGCCTTCGATGGCATACCCGCCTTCCAGCACCGCAATGTTCGGCGACAGCAATTCGGTCAGGGCAGCATACCCTTGCGCGGAAAAATTCATATTGGTGATGGGATCTGAAAAATGGTTGTCCTGTCCCGCGGAATTGATGATGATGTCCGGCTTGAAATCTTCGAGTATGGGAAGCACCACATGCCGTATGGCATATAAAAAACCCTCTTCCGAGGTTTCAGGCGGCAGGGGATAGTTGATTGTGGTGCCGATGGCTGTCGGCCCTCCCATTTCGTTGGGGAAGCCGGTTCCCGGGTAAAGGGTTCTGCCGTCCTGATGGAGTGAAATAAACAGCGTGTCCGGATCATGCCAGTAAATGTCTTGCGTGCCGTCCCCATGATGACAGTCGGTATCGACAATGGCTACCCGCTGGAGGGGATAGGCCTTTCGAAGATATTCGATCATGATGGCTTCGATGTTCACATTGCAGAATCCCCTGGCCCCATGAACGACCCGCATGGCATGGTGGCCCGGCGGTCTGACCAGCGCGAACCCCCGATCCACCTGTTTGTCCATGACGGCCCTGCCAATCGTTTTGGCACCGCCGGCGCTGATAAAATGAGATTCTGTCATGATGTCGGCCACATCCGGAACGCAGAAATGAACCCGCTGAACATCCTGAACCGTGACCAGTTCTGGTTTGAATTCCCGTATGCCGTCAATATCCAGTACGCCCTCTTCAAAAACCTGGTCCTGAGTGTACAGAAGACGCTCCTCCCGTTCCGGGTGCGTCGGGCTGATGGCCCAGTCAAAGGCTGGGAAAAAAACAAGACCTGTTTTGTATCTGGCTTTCAGCATGAATTACTCCGTTGAGAGAATGCCGGCAATGGTGTCGTACTCGTCAATCAATCCGGGTTTGATCTGCACCTTGACCCGTATATTTTTCCCTGCGGTGTAAAACCCCTTGACCATATTGAATTGTTGATTTTCAACGACTTCCATTTCCATCTCTTCAGGGCTTGCGCCCTGTCTGGCGGCTTTTTGTTTGAGAAGTTCCCCTGCGGTCAACACTGCGTCCGAATTTGAAAAAGCCTGGGTTACTGCGGCCGTGAACCCCTCTTCGGGCGCCATGGCGATTCCCTGCTGGGTATCGGCAAACAGGCTGACTTCGCAGGTGGTCCGCGCAAGGGCTGCGCCAATGGCATTGGCCACATCCCATCTGGGGACAACGCCAACCCTGAAACTGGAAATCTCCTCAAAATGCTGAGCAAAATACGGGGCCGGACCTCCCAGAATCAGAATTTTACGAGGGTTGACTTGATATCCTTCCTGGAGTTCATGGATGGTGTACACCGGTTTCTGGTTGATGCGATCAATCAGCACACGCGCTTCCTTCAGGATGGCTCTGCAAGTGTGATCAAACACCCGGAGGGCGGCCTCTTCGATGGAACAGCCAAGATCATGTGCAATCGGCTGAAATCCCTGAACCGCCTTCTCCCTGTCCCCGCTTTTGATTTTTCCCATCACGCACAGGGCATCCGTGGGGGTGGGCGCCGAACCACCATAAGCCATGGCAGGGCCGATGCGCTCCGGTCCGATTTGAATGCAGCGATTCCGAACGGTGATTCGGCTGTCTCCGCCAACCGGTATGGAATGGCTTTCCAGGGAGCGGATCAGGGTCTTGTAAGGGCCAAGGCATATTCCCAGGGGATTTAAAACCGGGACATGGTTGACTAGAATGGCCATGTCCGTGGTGGTTCCCCCGATATCCATGACCAGGCTTTCTTCATCATCAAATGCAAAAGCCAGAGAGCCCATGACGCTGGCAGCCGGACCGGAGAGTATGGTCTGGGCCGGAAAATCCATGGATGCGGCAAAATTCATGGTGCCACCGTCTGCCTTCATGATATGAATGGGAATTGTCAGCCCTTTTTTCTCAAGAGACTGCTGAACCGCTTCAAAAAACTGTTTGTGAATGGGGTAGACCGCGGCATTGAGGTAGGTTGTGGCAATCCGTCTGGGAAAGTTAAGATTGCCGGAAATCTGATGACCCATGAATACTTTCTCAAAATAAGGCTGAATCCGTTCGTGAATGAGTATCTCATGCTGAGGATTTCGCGTTGAGAATTTACCCACCACACCCACATGCCGAATCCCTTCCGCTGCAAAATTGCGGGCAAACTCCTCTATTTCGCAGGTGTTGACGGGTTCGATTTCCCGGCCCCTGTGATCAATGGAACCGCAAACCGCAACATAGTGCGCGTGGGTTCGATAAAACTCCGGATCGATTCCTGGACCGCTGGAGACAATCATGCCGACATTGGAGATTTTGGCCTGGGCAATGGCATTGGTGGTCAGGGTCGTGCTTAATACAATCCTGCGGATATTCTCGGGAGGGATTCCTTCGGTAATGTTGTCCAGTCCGGACAATACGGTGTTGAACAGCGCTTTTGCGTCGGTAAGAACCTTGATTGCCCTGACAATTCCCTCATCGCCGAGAAGAACCACATCGGTATAGGTACCGCCTACATCCAGTCCGATTATCATTGTATCTTCCTGATAGAGTTCATCACCCTTGTTGCAAGAAGGGAAGTGTTTGAAAACCGTCATTTTATTCGTCTGAATAGGGGATCATGCTATCCAAAACAGGGGGCAATGTCAATAAGTGTGGATAAGTTTCTCTTGAAATCCCCTTCATTCAATTCTCCGTTGCCCTCTATTTTTAAAGATAAAAACCCAGGGATTCAATACATGATGGGAAAAGGGTTCCTTTCGTATAAAAGTGATGGTTTTTCTTGTAAAAACAATTTATAATAGACTTCATAATTAGAGGTATGCTTTGCAGTCCTGACTTGACCTTAACAGAAGAAAGGAGTGGCATGTATTGCCGCCAAAGAACTATAGCCAGAGCCATGAGTTGTTCCGGTGTGGGCGTCCACTCAGGCAAGGAAGTCAACCTGAAGATAAAACCTGCGCCAATCAATCATGGCATCAAATTTATCCGGACGGATCTGCAGGACTCGCCCTGCATATCCGCCCGTTTCAACAGAGTCGTCGACACTAGCCTTGCAACCGTTATCGGCGTTGAGGGTTTCATCGTGTCCACCATTGAACACCTGATGGCCAGCTTTGCCGGGCTTTCTGTCGATAATGCCCTGGTTGAAGTCGATGCGCATGAAATGCCCATCATGGATGGCAGCGCGGCTCCTTTTACCCGGCTGATTCGGGCTGCGGGAATCGTGGAGCAGGATGGTCCCAAATGCGTTTTTGTGATCAGAAAACCCATTACCCTTGAAAAAGACGGTAAATCCGTTTCCATCTTTCCCTTTCCTTCGTATAAAATCACTTGCACCATTGAATATGACCATCCGTTGATTCAAAATCAGACATATTCGATGGAGGTGACGGATCGTCTTTTCGAACAAGAAATATGTAGCGCCCGAACATTTGGTTTTCTCCATGAAATTGAATATTTAAAAAGAGTCGGCCTGGCAAAAGGCGGATCACTGGATAACGCGGTTGTGGTGGATAAAGATTGCGTGCTGAACACGGACGGACTTCGGTTTAAGGATGAATTTGTCCGGCATAAACTCCTGGACTGCATTGGTGATTTTTCGCTTTTAGGGCTTTCCATTGTTGGCCATATCGTCACCCATAAGTCCGGTCATGCCTTTCATCATGCCTTTCTAGAAAAATTCTTTTCAGAAAAATCATCCTGGGAAACTTACGTGATTCCAAAATACCGCGAGAAGAATGGGTTCAATGCCAACTGCTGCTAAGAAAAAGCATACACGACGAAACAGTCTGATGACATCGGCTGCCGCCGTTATAATGAGTTTGATTTTTCTGATTCAGATCCCATATGCAGCACAGGATGCAACCCTCTCAAACCTGATTGTCACCAACACCAGCAATGACCTTCTGGTTTATTTGAACGTTGAGGGCGCCTTTCGCGAACAAACCGTCAATGCCATCATGAGCGGTGTGCCGGCCTCGTTTTCGTTTTTTATTAAGCTCTATCAAAAACGTTCGATGTGGTTTGACAAGGCCATCGCCGATATTGAAATTGCCAACTCCATTAAATACAACAACCTGAAAAAAGTATTTATCGTTGAACGCTCGTGGGAAAAAGGCAAAATCCGGACAGCCCAATCCCTGCAGGAAGCACAAAAATTGATGTCTGACGTTGATGGACTGAATATAATCCATCTGAGCAAACTGGAAAAAGGCAAGCAGTATCAGGTTAAAGCCAAGGCACAACTCAGCAAGCTAACCCTCCCGTTTTACCTGCACTACGTATTTTTCTTCGTTTCCCTGTGGGATTTTGAAACCGACTGGTACACCATCGACTTTATTTATTGAACAATGGCTGAAACCGGACAAGTTTGCCTGCAGGAACCGTCTCCAATGCAGAGATCCGGGTTAATCTCCACCCTGCCGTCCGGACCGCGGACAAATGTCGGGCAACCGAATTTTTCGACGCATTCATGAATCCGCTGGCAGGTATCCGGATCGATACGGACCCTTTTGGCAACAAACCCGGATTTTTTCCGCTGTTCTCTCATGAATTTCAGCATACAAGGATGCCGGGCGATGACAACGCTGAACTCCGGAATCTCAAGCGCTTTCTGAACCAGTTCCGTCAGGCTGGACTGCTGGTAGGTATCGGTTTCAAAAATATGCTTTACCCCCAGTCCTTCCAGTACTTTTCGAACCGGAATTTTATCCGTGACCTCATTGAAATTTCTTCCGGACCCGGCATGATCCTGGTGACCGGTCATGGCGGTTGTGCCGTTTTCCATCAAAATGAGGGTAATCGGGTGGCGATTGAAAACCGCATTGATGATCCCCGGAAGTCCGGCATGATAAAATGTTGAATCTCCCAGAAAGGCCACAACCTTACGCTCAGAATTAAAGAGAGACAGTCCGGCGCCGATGCCGGGGGATGCCCCCATGCACATCAGAAGTTGCCCCATCTGATAGGGCGGAAGAAAGCCCAGGGTATGGCAGCCAATATCCGCAACGGTAATATCCGTATCTTTCAGGGCTTTTTTAATGGCGTGAAATGCGCTGCGATGACCACAGCCCGGGCACAACTGGGGTGGCCTGCGGGGAACGCCAGCCTTGTCCGCGCCGCTGATGACCGATGCGGTTCGGATAAGGTCCGGCCAGGTTCCGGACAGCGTTGCGTGGACTTTATCCGGTGTATACTCTCCCACCCAGTCCTCGGCATCCATTTTTCCGATAATCCGTACCGGTATGGCTTCATCAAAGGCAAGGGATTTAATGTCTTTTTCCAGAATATCATCCAGTTCTTCAATGATCCGGATTTCCGAATGAGTTTTTAAAAAATGGCGGATAAGCCTTCGGGGAAGAGGATAGATCATTCCCAGTTTCAGGATATCGGGTTTGTCCGAAACATCCGAGAGAACGTCCATGACGGACAAGAACGGCATTCCCGCAGTAATAATTCCCCGCCCGGCATTCTTGTTATCAATTTCCCGGTTCAACGACGCGGTGCTATCAAGGGCTTCCACGTCGGACAATCGCTTCAGTGCCACTTTTTTGAGGGGAAATACCTCTGATGCAATGGGAATGTAGGGGCCGTTACGCGGATCAAACCGGGGCGCATGATTCCATTCGGCAGGCTGCCATGCGTCAAAAGCCACCCGTTCCTTGGCATGACAGACATGGGTGGTCAGACGGAGAATAACCGGCATGGCCATTTGCCGGGCAATTAAAGCCGCCTCCTTGTAAAAGCGGTATACCTCGGTCGGAGATGCCGGCTCAAACACCGGCGTGTAACACAGACGGGCAAGGTGGCGGTTGTCCTGTTCATTCTGCGAGGAATTGGCGCCGGGATCATCTCCCAGAACCACGACCATGCCCCCGATGATGTTCATCATGCTTAGCTGGACAAAACAGTCCGCGGCAACGTTTAACCCGACACTTTTAAAAAATACCGTCGAAAGGTGTCCATTGACCGCAGCCCCGTAAGCCACTTCGGTGGCTACTTTTTCATTGGTGGAAAATTCAAAGTAGAATGGCCGCTGATCTTTGGGAATGCTTTTGATGGCTTCCGCAATTTCCGGAGTCGGCGAACCCGGATAGGAAGTCACAACGCGGGTTCCGGATTCGATCATGGCTCTGACCAGTGCGGTATTGCCCATGACGATTTCAGAAAAAGGCTCCAGCGTCAGCAGCATGTCACCCAAATATTTCATCGTATGACCTCCTTTTGGAAAAAATTCTCGTGTATTGACAACAATCGCCGGAGATGGGGTCTTTGAAAAAGAGATAACTCCATTCTTATTCGTTCATATAAGGATCACTCAAAGCTGTCAAGCCTGCATTCCAATCTGACGGAAGAGGCTATTTAAAATTTCACTTGAAATAATCCCCAAAAGTCGATAATTATGACAAAATGATTCAAAGCGTATTTGTCCCTCTTATTCCAATATGCATCCATAACCCTGAATCACAATCAAAGCATATCAAGTGTTATCTCCCCACTTGCGCGAGGGCAAAAAAAGGCGTCCTCACGACTTAACCAAGCTTTATGCGAGGTACACATGGATGTCGTTCTTCTTTCCCGAATCCAGTATATTCTGACCACTGCCTTTCATATCGTTTTTCCCACCCTGACCATCAGCCTTGCGCTTTACCTAGTTGTTGTGGAATGGCTCTGGTTATACACTCAATACACGCTTTGCTACCGCATGAGCCCTTTTTTCTGGAAGCCGTTTATAGGGCAAAACATTTATGGGCAAGAATATGAATAATTGCTTTCAAACTTAGTCGGTTTGTTATGATCAGGAGGCACATGTATGATGTTTACCCGTATAAAACAGATCGTTTTGAGAACAGGGGGTATTCTGTTGTTGGGAGCGATCCTTTTTCAGTTTGAGCATCTTCCGTTTGATGGCATCCTTTACGGCTCTGAGCCATTGCCTTCGACCGTTGCTCCCTTTCGTTATAAAATCCCGTCCCCTTCGCCTCCCTCTCCGGAGGAATTGTCTCCGACTGTAATGACAGATATCCAAGCCCTGCCTGAACAACAGGCTTTTTCAACCAGAAAAACTCCGCCTTTTGATCCATCAATTTTAGAACAATCGACATCCGCGGCTGACAATACCGCCAATAAGGTGGAACCCCCTCAAGCTGTCGCTGGAGATAAACAAAAAGAAGAAAAAAAACCCACCATGGCTGCCTCCAAAACAGGAACTAAAGCCGCCTCCAAATCAGGCGCTGGCTCCCGTATAAAAGGCGAGCCGCTTTCTCCCAAAGCTTCAGCCAATTCCGGTTCATCCAAAAAGATTCTTGAAATTTCGTCGGATCTCACATCGCCTTCCGCGGAAATGATTACAATTGTTTTAACGGGTCTTTTTCCACCGGAAGCCCAAGTGATTGAAGGAAAAGCTCCGAAAATTATCTGTGATTTTCCCGATATTTTGATGGAAAAAACCATTAAACGCATGATACCCATTAATGGCAAATATATTTTGCAGATTCGAACTGGAATTCATCCGCCACCGGAACCCAAATCTCGAGTCGTCATTGATCTGGCGCCCAATCATGACTATGAAGTGGAACAGTTATTTTATGAGCAGAATAACCGATACTCGATGATTATCCGTGAAAAACCCTGAAAGATGACAGCGTGCGGATGGGGTAGATGACGGATTACCCCTGTCCAGCGTTTCGATTCGGACATCGAACATGATTATACATAAATTCACCCCCCGCGTATTTTTTTCATTCACCGAAGGGGGAGACGGCGCTTTTGGCACTAATTTCCTATGAGGGGAGGTCAAATGGACAACGGTCGAACCAACTCGCTTAACCATCACTTGTCTGCTGTCAAAACCGGCAAGCGTTGCTTTGAGAATGCCTTTCAGGGCGTCGCCAGAATGATCTTGGACGACGAGATCAGCAAAGTGGTTGTCAATGGCAAAACCACATATGATTTCGGTATCTTTCGTTCCGGAAAAAAACATATCATCGGTATGTATGATGAGCTCAACAGTTTTGTTTCCTACGTAAAGGATGCTGCTGAAGGCGGATCGTCGAAGGAAATGGCGTATGTTCTAGTCGGAGAGCCTGGAAACGGCAAAACCTTCTTTGTCGAATTCCTTTGTACAAAATATCGCCAGTTCCTCTTTCAGGATGAAAACCGAAAATATACCTTCCGGTTTATCCATATGGACAGGCTGGGAAGTTATGGCAAGATTGCAACCATTGAGTCTCAGACCTACGAAGATCCCGTGGTTCTATCCATGAATCTCTTTGATGACATGGATGAAAACAAATCCTATTTATCCAGGGAAATCGGCTTTTCAGACGGCGAAATTGAAAGCCTTTATGATAACTTCCGCCCTCTGGGCGCCTGTACGGCTTATATGTGGAATGATATTCGAAACCATTCCGGAGGCGATATTTCGCAAATGCTGGAATATGTCGAAATCATCCCGGTCCCTCTGATCGAAAGCCTCGGAACCGTTACCGGAAAATATTCGGCCAAGGATAAAATCACCTCTTCCGCGGTTGACCTTCTGGGTGAGGAATCCATTCAACGCCTGATGCATATCAGCGACACCCACAATCCTTACCGGTTTGATTTGCGCCGGGGCGCGCTGGCGCGGGTTGCCGGCGGCGGGATTCATTTCAGCGATGAAATTTTCAAAAACAAGAAAGATCTCGTTCAGGTGTATTTGGGCGTGATTCAAAATCGCACCATTGAAATTGATGGCTTTAAATGGCCGATTGATACCTTGATTATTGCAACCAGTAACAACTCTGAATTCAACCGGTTTCTGTCGGAAAAGGAAGAAGCGCCCATCGTGGACCGGTGCAGGCTCAGCTATGTTACTCACAATACCAATTACCGGCAGCAGAAAGATTTAACGGCCTACGCCATTGGCAGCGAGACCCGCACTACCCTGACCCGGGAATACCTCCATCAGGATCCCAATCTCAATTATGCGGCTTCCATTGCCGCGGTGCTGTCCAGGCTTCCCCGTTCCGAGAAACTGACTCCGGTTGAAACCATGAAACTGGCTGCCGGCGAGGTCGCCGGTGAAAAAAGCATCAAGGCCCTGGCCGAAGTGATTGACACCCTCAGCCAGGATCCGGACATTACCAAACGGTTCGGCCAAAAAGGTCTGGGCCAGCGAAATGTGGGAAGATCCATCCAATTGCTGGTGGAAAGCTCTGAAACCAACGAGGGGCAGTGCATGTTTGCTTATGATGTGTTTCGCGCTCTCGAACGGATCATCCTGGACTATGTCAGCGACGCCAACGACAGGGCCAAATACCTTGAGGATCTGAAGACCGCAAAAGGGCTGTACCGGGAACGCATCATGACCGAAATGTTCAACGCTTACATGGATGAACCCCTGGCCATTCGAAAAGACGTGATGAATTACGTGAACATGATTATCGGAATTGATGCGGAAAATCTGGGACCGGATAAAATGTGGAAGTATAAGGACCCCCAAACCGGAGAGCTGAAGGCCCTGAAAATTGATGAACGCTATATCAACAGCGTGGAAGAACGAATTGGCCTTAAAACCCGTGAACAGCGCGAATCTTTCAGAACATCCATCCGAAAGATTTATGGCCAAAAAATTTCCGTTGAACCCAACTATGATTTTATGGATAACCTTGAGCTGGTCAAGGCGGTTACCGATGTGCGGCTCAAATCCGACATTGCTGGTGCCGGAAGCCTTATCGGTGCTTTGGCCAACCGGACCAATGAAGAAAACCAAAAGCTTCATGACCGGATGATTCAGACCATGCTAACCAAGCTGGGTTACTGCAGAACTTGCGCCCAAAAGACCATCGAGTACTTCTGTACCCAGGAAGACGAGAAATAACGTCCACCTTCAGGAGCGGGCATGATTTCATGGAATCTAAACTGTTTGAACACTACAAATCATTAAAGACCCAAGGCCTCACCGAAGAGCAGGACCGCCGCATGCTTGAAGAACTTTCATCAGGCGATACCCACGCCCGATCCAGCGACACGGGCTCTTCGTCACTCACAAGCCAGCCTTCCTCAATTTCCGCGTACCATGACTTTCTGGCCGATCTTATAACTGGCCAGAATATGCCGGTGATGCAAACCTGTCTGGCCAGTCAGATTCGCTCGATTGATGAACTTCTGGAAAGAGACAAACAGCGGGAAAAGGACGGATTCCCCCGTAAGATCCGCGTCGGCCGGCTGATTAAACCGGGGAAGGGCGGCAAGGATAAAGTGGTGGTGGTGCCATCCACGGTCGAGGAAAAATTATACCATGATAACTCTTTCAAAGAATCTTCGGAAGATTCGCCGGCTGGCGGATCCGGTGACGGGGAAGAAGGAGAAGTTATCGGAGAAGAACCCGTACGACCCCAGAAAGGCAGCGGCGCCGGGCCAGGTCAGGGAGAAGGCGGTCCTCATGAGATGGAATCAAGCGCTTATGACCTGGGCAAGATTTTAACGGAAAAATTTGAGCTTCCCAATTTAAAAGAAAAAGGAAAAAAACGATCCCTTACCCGGTATACCTATGACATGACCGACAGGCACCGGGGATTTGGCCAGTTTCTGGACAAAAAAGCCACGCTGAAAAAAATTCTTGAAACCAATATTCATCTGGGGAATGTGCCCGACATTGCCGATATTGATCTCGCCTCATTTTTAATATCCCCGGGGGATAAAATATACCGGATTCTTTCCCGAGAAAAAGACTATGAATCTCAGGCCATGGTGTTTTTCCTGAGGGACTATTCCGGATCCATGTCCGGAAAACCCACGGAATTGATTGTATCACAGCATGTGATGATCTATAGTTGGCTCTTGTATCAATATGAAAAGCAGGTGGAGTCCCGTTTTATCCTTCATGACACGGAAGCCAAGGAAGTCCCGGATTTTTACACCTATTACAATTCACAAGTTGCCGGAGGAACCATGGTTGCTTCGGCCTTTAAGCTGGTCAATGAAATCGTGCAAAACGAAAATCTGGCTCAGGATTATAATATTTATGTATTTCATGGAACAGATGGCGATGACTGGGACATAGATGGAAAAGAGGCGATTCCTGCCATTACCCGGATGTTGACCTATACCAGCCGCGTTGGTATAACCATCGCTGAACACGGAACCGGCACATCCGGCTCAACGGAAGTGGAAAAATATCTGAAAAAATCCAACCTTCTGACCACCAGTCCAAAACTAATTCGCATTGATACGATGAGTAAAGACGCTGATGAACCCCGGCTGATCGAGGGCATCAAACACCTGATTTCCTGAACGAAAAAAATTACCCCGCGATGGATTTTAAAGCTCAACGCAGAGCCATTGAAGCTGAAGTCATAAACAAGGGATTCAAAGTTCAGACACGATCCCAGTAAATCCGTTCTGCACTGAATTCTTGAGGAAAAAATGGAACTCATTGATCAGCATACCAAAAATATCATGGAAGGGTGCAAGGAAAGGGCCAGAGAGGCGGGACTGCGGTTTCAGGACGAAACCCTGGAATACATTGTCACCAACCGGGATCTTCTGGAATTATCCCCAAAAGTCATGATCCCCACGCTTTATGATTATTGGGTTCATGATGTCGAGGTCTTGAAGGAAAAGGGGAAATATGAGCTCTATCCTGGAAATCCCTATGAAACCGTCATCAATACCCGGCCGGCTATTTCGTTTTATAACGACAATAATCCGGACTGGCTCAATGTCATGATATTTTATCATGTTCTGGCCCACATTGATTTTTTTCAGAACAACCTGTTTTTTCGCCATACCTGGGATGATGATTTTACCGGCCAGGCCCTCTCGGACAAGCGCGCCATTGCCAAACTGCGAACCGAAAAAAACAGATGGGTGGATTACATCATCGAATTTTCCCGGGGCGTGGATAACCTTGTCGGCTATTTCGATCGACTGTCCCAAATTCACCGTTCACCGGCTTCGCGGCAATCCGACCGGCTGGATTATTATTTTGATGTATTTCTTCAGGATATGAAAAAAATTAAAATCGGAGAATTCATCAAGGAAATTGAAGCCTATAACACCTGTGGCAAATTACATGGCGACCTTGGGGAGCAGACGTTTTTTTCAGACGTGTCCCGAAAATATCCCGAGTTTGAAGCACTTTTCATCAAAAGCAGGAACAACGCTTCGCAACGGGGTGTAGACGTGCTTCAGTACCTGATGGATCATTCGGATTTTATTAATAAGGAAGAGAACCGGTGGATGAAACTGGTCATGCAGGTGGTCCGCAACACGTCCTTGTTTTTTCAGCCGCAGATCCGAACCAAGATCTTGAATGAAGGCTGGGCCAGCTACTGGCACGAAACGCTGTTTCTTCAGGATGACCGGATTCGAAGCCACGAGGTTGAGTTTGCCAGGGTCAACGCAGGCGTCACCTCAATGCCCCGCGTGGGGCTGAACCCTTATGCTCTTGGGATGCGCTTATTTTATTATATTGAAGATATGGCCAACAAGGGGAAATTTTCGTACCAATTTCAAAAATTACAGAATGAAATCCAGCGGGATCGTTTTGACGCCCAAACCGGCGCAGGCCGGGAAGCCATATTTCATGTGCGAGAGAACTTCAGTGATTTCTCGTTTATCAATACGTTTGTGGATCAGGATTTCATGACGCTGAACAAGCTTTTTGTTGCCGGAAGAAGGCTCAATGAGGAGCGGATGGTCTGGGAATACTATGTGAAAAGCCGAAAAGCCGGGGACTACCGCAACATGCTGATGGATACGCTCTACCATCCGCCATTTATTGAAATCATACCGGAGAAGCGAATCAATAACACCCTTTACCTGAATCACCGGTTTGAAGAAAAACCGCTGGTTACGGAATTTATCACCAATACATTGATGGGCATAGAATACCTTTGGGGAGGCCCGGTTCAACTGGAGACCAGTGAAGTGGTTTCGGTATCCCCGCCAACGCCAAAAATCGACGCCGCTGGCAAAAAGCCAAAATTGGATGCACTTCAGGAACCGGAAATCAAGTGGCAAAGAATCATTTATACCATGGAAAAACGGAAGCTTTCAAAGAAAATCTTATAGGTTCAAGATATGGAAAATATCAAACTTGCCCTTCAACACCTGGACAAGATTATCAGTGAACAGGATCAGCACGCTCCTATTTCCTTTCAGGAATTCATCAAAATCATGTCTGTGAGACCTTCCCGGGTACTCCGAAATATTTTTCAGGTTTTCCATGATATGATGATGGCTTACGTGGGAGAAGGCGTGGATGAATATCCGGATGACCCGGAGTCGATTAATTTTATCAATTATGATTGCAGCAAACTCTTTGTTGAAGGAGCAGACCACCCGTTTTTTGCAGACCGGCTGTTTGCCAATCGCTTGATCAACCAGGTGGACGCGCTCAAGCGGGGGGCACAGCAAAACAAAATTTACATTTTTGACGGCCCACCGGGCTGCGGGAAAAGCACATTTCTCAACAACCTTTTAAAGAAATTTGAGGAGTACACCGATACCGAGGAAGGCTTCCGCTATGAAACCGTTTGGCATCTGGTTTCAAAGGATTTGGGCGGTTTCGTCGAATCTGACAGCATTCCGATAATGGATCGAATGCTTCACCTGCTCAGCCGATCCCCGCAGAACATCCTGGAGCCATCCTGCGAATCCATCGAATCCTGCGAACAAGAGGACAAGAGATTTCTGGATGACTATTCTTCAGCTTATCTCCAAGATGATTTTGTCGAGGTTCCCTGCCCCAGCCATGATCATCCCATTCTCATGATCCCCAAAAACTATCGCCGGAGTTTTCTGGACGATTTGTTTCAAAATGACGAATTCAAGTGGAATTTGTTTACGGAAAAAGAATATGAATGGGTCTTTCACGATAACCCCTGCACCATCTGCAGCTCCCTGTATGAGGCCCTGCTTAAAAAGCTGAAAAGCCCCACAAAAGTATTCGAAATGATTTATGCGCGGCCCTATCAGTTCAACCGCAGGCTTGGAGAAGGAATTACCGTATTCAATCCCGGCGACAGACCCATGCGTCAGAATGTCTTAACCAACCCCATGCTTCAGACTCGCATCAACGGCCTGCTCAAGGACAGCAATCAGGTAAAATACATTTATTCACAGTACGCCAAGACCAACAACGGGATTTACGCCTTGATGGACATCAAATCGCATAATATCGAACGGCTGATCGAGCTCCATAACATTATCAGCGAGGCGGTTCATAAGGTTGAAGATATCGAGGAAAATGTCAACTCCCTGTTCATGGCGCTTATGAATCCCGAAGACAAGAAAAACATTCAGGATTTTCAATCGTTTTCCGATCGGATTGCCTATATCAACATTCCTTACGTCCTGGATCTTCAGACGGAAGTGAATATTTACCGCAATATTTTTGGAAAACACATTGATGAATGTTTCCTTCCCAGAGTCCTTCACAACTTTGCGCGAGTCATCATTTCCTCCCGCCTCAAAACCCGTTCCGACGCGCTTCTGGAATGGATTGGAAGCCCTGAGAAATATCGACAGTATTGCGATGACAATCTTCAACTGCTGAAAATGGAAATCTTTACCGGATACATCCCGCCATGGCTCACGGAAGAAGACCGAAAACGCTTTACGGCCCAGCGCAGACGAAAGATCATTGCCGAATCTGAATTCGAAGGAATAATCGGCTTTTCAGGCCGCGACGCCATCAAGATCTTTAACGAGTTTTATTCCACCTGTTCAAAAGAAGACAGTCTCATCAACATGAATTCCCTGTATAATTACTTTACCAATGTTCGAAAGGATCTGGCCCGTTCGATTCCATCCGGATTCCTGGATTCCCTACTTCACATGTACAACTACACCATTTTGCAGGAAGTCAAGGAATCACTCTATTATTTCAATGAAGATCAGATTTCAAAAGACATTCAGAATTATATGTTTGCAGTCAATTTTGAGCCGGATACAGAGGAAATCTGCAAATATACCGGAGAGCGGATTGAAATCACGGAAGAATTCTTCAGAAGCATTGAAAATCACCTGCTGGGAGCCAAAACCGTTCAGGCCAGACGCCTGGCTTTTCGAAAAGATGTGCAAAAGGAATATACTTCCCGAACCCTGACTCAGGAAATCCTGATGGAGGAAAAATCCATTACCAAAACCTTTTTGTTTGACGCCCTTCATGAGCGCTATGTCTTCAACCTGAAGGAAAAAGCACTGGATCCCTTTATGGATAACAAGAATTTCCGTATGGCCATCAAGGACTATGGAAGCGATGATTTTAAAACTTACGACAAACGCATTCGAAATGATGTCACCTTCCTGATAGCCAATCTCTGCAATAAATATCGCTATATTCAGCAAGGCGCCAAAGAAGTCTGCATCTATGTCATTGACAACGACCTGCCCAATAAATTTGCCGCATCATCCTGACAATACGGGCATTGATCCATATCCGGATGAAGGAAACCGTCCAATAATGCTGTTTCGCCTTGATTGAAAAATGGCAGCGGCAACGTCTTCGCAACCCCGCCTTTTTTTCTTACACACACGGGCTGGTTAGCGATCAAGCAAAAAGAAAGCGCCTTTGGGGGGCAACATGAGTCAGTATTCTGTTCGTGGACCGGTCAACATCCTTATAGTAGATGATGATCCGGATATTCGGGACATATTCAAATATGGTATTCAACAAAGCGGCTATGCTTGCCTGACGGCCAACGGTGCCAATGAAGCTTTGGAAATTCTTCATCGGCAAGACGTTGATGTGGTGATTTCCGACATCAACATGCCGGAAATGAACGGTCTGGAGTTGATCAAGGTCATCAAGGAACGGCATGATTGCGATGTCATCATCATGACCGGCTACATCGAGGATTTCACCTATGAAGAGATCATCGGCCGTGGCGCCAGCGATTTCATTCAGAAACCCGTCCGGATTTCGGAATTCATCGCCCGGCTGAAACGGGTGCTGTTCGAACGGGAGACCCTGGCCGAACGGGACAAGGCTGCGGAGAGCCTGCGCATGAACCTGGAAAAATTCCAGCGTGCCATGGACGGCATCATTCATGCTATTTCGCTCACTGTGGAGCTTCGCGATCCTTATACGGCGGGTCATCAGCAGCGGGTTTCCGATCTGGCCGCCGCCATCGCCCGGGACATGGGTATTTCGGCCGATAGGATTTACGGGCTGCGCATGGCCAGCAGCATTCACGACCTGGGGAAGATCACCATTCCGTCCGAAATACTCTGCAAACCGGGTCACCTGGGGCCCTTGGAATACGAATTGATCAAAAATCACGTTCAGGCCGGCTATGATATTTTGAAAAAGATCGAGTTTCCCTGGCCACTGGCCGACATCATTCTTCAACACCATGAACGAATGGATGGATCAGGTTATCCTAATGCGCTGAAAGGTGATTGCATTCTGTTGGAAGCGCGTATCCTTGCCGTGGCGGATGTGTTCGAGACGATGTCATCGCACCGGCCTTACCGGCCGTCTTTGGGTCTGGACCGAGCCATCGACGAACTGACCCGCAACAAGGGCAGACTTTACGATGCGGCCGTGGCAGAAACTTGCCTGAATCTGATCATCGAAAAGCGGTTCAGTTTCGAGGGAAAGCGGGGCAGTTTCGAGGCCGGATCGGAGGACCGGCCCGGCCTCGAACAACAACTTTTTCCGGATTAGGCGATTTCCCGGCTGAAGAAGTGTAGGTTGAAGGGGTCTTCGGGGATTCCAAAAACCTGCATTGATGCAAAACCGCCCCGGGCTTCTAAACTGCTGTGGATCCCCGCATCAGGGTGTCGATGTCCTTTCTAAGCTTATTCCGATAATAATTCACCGATCCGGCATTGGCCATGATCATGTCCAGTTGGCGCGTGTGAAGGGTCAGATACCCCAGGACTTCCATCTGCTTTTCCATGTGGGCCATGTCGTGGTTTTCCAGCCGGGAGGCCAGATGGTCCTCCTTGATTTCGACCCGGAACCCCAGCTCTTCCAGAATGTCTTTGATGAAATGCACGCGCCCGAGTTTGCGGTAGGTGTCGGCGGCCCCGCCTTTGAATTGAAAGCTAATGTAGTTTTCCCGGGGCCTTTCGCTGATCAGGGCCTCAATCGTTGAAAAATGATAGCCCAGCCGGGAGCTCAGGCTGCAATAGTGCCTGGAAATCATGAAATAATTGCGCTCCGCATAGGCCGATCGCATGCCGGGGGTCAGGGCGGTATTGGTGGTGGACTGATACATCACCGACAGCATGCCTTTTCTGTCCATGGCCGGCGGTCCGTCCCAGGGAATGGCGACAAACCCCTTCCAGAAAGCCTTCATGGGAATGGAGTCGATGTTGTCCAGCGTCACATATTTTCCCGGCACCTCTTCCTTGAATCCGTCATCCAGGTTCAGCACCCACCATTGCATAGGAACCCGGTAATGCAACTGCTTGCTGGAGCGCTCCGAAAAATTGTGGTTCTTTCCAAAATCAAACATTTCGGTGACGGATTTTTCATGAATGAAGCGGGTGATGTCGTGAAAGGTGGTGCAGCCGGCAGGGCTGAACTCGCGGGCGTCCGGATCCAGCAGGTGAAGGGGAATGATGTGTCGGCCGACCTGCTTCAGGATCTCATGTACCGGGCTGCCTTCCATGAGATGGGTTCGGGAACTGCCGGTACCGGAAAGCAGGGCGGAGATTAATCCGTCGTAGACGGCCTGGCGGGAAGCATCCACGGTGATCACCTGACCCGGTTTGAGAATCGTTGCGGCATCCGGGACGCCGAACAGGGCCGGAACCCCGAATTCCCGGGCCACATTGGCCAGATGCCCGGCAAATCCGCCCTGCTCCGTAATCACGGCGGAGGCACGGGTTAACAGGGACGCCCATCGGGGAAGGGCCTGGCGGGTCACTAGAACCGCGCCTTCGGGAAAGGCCAGCACATCCACGCCCCGGTCGCCGAGGTAAACAGGGCCGCTGCTGGCGCCGGGGCTTGCCGTGATGCCGCCGCCGGCGATGCGCCGCTTTTTCAGCTCGGGGTCAACTGCGGCGTCCCCGGTTTCTCCCGTCAGAATCAGCTTCAGCGGCCGGCATTGCAGAATATGAATTGCCCCGCTGCCGGCGATCGCCCATTCGATGTCCTGCGCCATGGCGTAATGATTTTCGATGCGGATAGCGATCTCCGCCAATTGCCGGGCCTGATCGTCTGTCAGGCAGGGACTGGTGCTCTCTTCATCCGTCAGATCCATGCGGCAAAGGCCTTCCTGGGGGTAGCAGACGAATTTGCGCGCCTTGGGGCTGATCTCCTTTTCAACGATCGATATCGGCGGCTCTCTGGAAGCCACAAAAAGGTCGCAGGCCACGCTGCCGTCCACCACCGATTTGGGAAGACCCCATACGGCATTGATGAAAACGCGGTCATCCCGGCTGGAGACCGGGCTCCGGGAATAGGTGACCCCGCCGGATACCGCATCCACCATGACCAGACATCCGACGCACATCAAAATGTCTTCATCCCGGAAGCCCTTGTTCATCCGGTAAGTAATGGCCTGCAGGCTGTATTTGCTGGCAATCACTTCCTTGTAGGCCTGGAAGACGTGCTCAAAGCTGACATTCAGCTCCGATCGGTACTGGCCGGCAAACGAGCTGCCTTCGGCATCTTCTCCCAGCGCGCTGCTGCGAAGCGCCACTGTTATCTTGCCGCCGCTTTCCGCTTCCAGGTCTTCCCAGGCACCGCGAATGGCGGCTTCCAGATCGTCGGGAATCCGGGAGCGGATCACCAGTTGCTGGATTTCGGCGCTGAACGTGTAGAGATCTTCGATGTCTTCGGAATCGATGGATTGGAGCTTGCGGTCAATTTCCACCTGAAGGCTGTTGTAGTCCATGAACCGCTTGAAAGCCGAGGAGGTGATCACAAAACCTGCGGGGACTTTCAGATGAATGCGGTTCTTGACTTCGCCGAGATTGGCCATTTTGCTGCCTGCAACTTCGGTCATGTCCTTGTCCAGGGCATTCAGCGGAAGAATCAGGCGGCCAATCGGCAGGGTTCGGGTTTGCTTGAGGATGGCGTCGACGGTTTTTTCGATGGCGGTGAACCGGCTATCCAGTTCCGCATATTTGTCGGGCGCCAGATGGTGAAGGTTCTGGATCATGCGAAACACGTTAACGGAAATGGATGTGGCGCTGGACCGGACAAATGACATGCCATAGGGCCGGTCTCCCTGAAGGGCCTGTTCCATTTCCGCCATGACTTCAAGAGACCGGTTGTTGGCGCTCAGCAGAAGTTTGAAATTGTGATACCGCTCTTTGAACGCGACGCGAAGCTCTTCAATATTTTCAGGTTCATCGGGCTGAACATCGAAAGAAAACAGATTCTTGAAGAAATTAATGATTTTTTTCATGTATGGGATCTATCGCAGAGAACGGTTTAACCGGTTCAAAAAGAAATGAAGGCCTGTACATGATGATGTCCTTGACTTAAAGCAAAATTCTCCCATTTGGGAAAGGGGGGATTTCGTACAACCGATTGAAAATCCTCCTAAGTCCCCCCCTTTTTTTAAGGGGAGCTTTTTTGCCTTAAGCCAATGACAATAGGACTAATGTTCCAGTTTTAGCCCCCATCCTTCGAACATGAACAGAATGGCAAAGCCGTACCACATGGTGTAAACAACATAAAAAGCCAGTGAAAACACAACAAGGCCCCATTTGGCGGAAATGTTTTCCGGCGTGACCTTGTAGTAGTTATAGGCGCACTCAACGGCTCTTTTGTTGATGTCGCCGATAAACTTGGTTTCGGCAAATTTTTTCTGCTTGTTCAGATCCTTGGTCAGGGCTTTTAACGCCATCCACCAGTTATACAGAGACAGCCGTTCATCCATGGCATACTTGGCTTTGACTCCCTCGCCCTTGTTGTTGAACATCTGGTCCGAATCTTCCAGGCAGTTGGTCAAAATGCTGCCCAGATCCCCGCTGACCTTGATTTCCGATCCATTCACATTGACCATGGCCCCGGATTTCATGAACAGGGGAGCGGTTTCCCTGGCCTGTTTTTCGTCCTTCATCACCACCGATGCGGTAATGATGTTTCCGGAGTACTTGGCGGCCTTCTTTTTCAGGTCCGGTATGTAATAGGCAGAGCCCTTGGAAATGGAGTTATAGAGGCCATCCAGATAATTCAGGCCGTTTTGGCCGCCAAATACCGGTGAAAACATGATGGCGAGAACCACGAGAAAGGCGGCCATCAGACCCACGCCGCTGAAGAATTCTTTTTTGTTGGCTAACATTAGGCTGCCTCCTCCCCTTTCAGTTTTTTGATGTTCATCAGAAATGTGCCGATCACCCACACCGCAAAAGTCCCGATTACGATGAAAAAGAGAATGGCGCCGATTCTATCCAGGAGAACGGAAGTGTCTTTGGAAAGGGAGATGAATTCCAGATCCGCCAGTTTTTTGGGAAGGGCGAAAATCCGGTTAATAAATCCTGCCAGAACCGATAAGGCATAAAATCCCCGAATGGTAATCCCGGGGACCACCTTGGTGACCAATGCGCCCATCTGAATTCCCAGCAGGGAGCCCAGCAGCATGCCCATGGCCAGGGTATAGAAAATAAAGCCGTAGATGGCGTACTGGGCGATTCCGGCATATCCTGCGGTGAAAATGATCTGGAAGATGTCGGTGCCGACGGTCGTGAGTGAAGAGACCCCCAGAACATAGACAAAAATCGGAAAGGTTAAAAATCCGCCTCCGACGCCCATGATTGCGGCCGCCAACCCCACCAGGACGCCGCTCAGGATCAGAAACACGCAGGAGATCTGACGTCCTCCGGGAATAATGCCTTCATCAAAGGTGATCATGGGAGGAATTTTGATGGCTTGAAGTCTTCTGGGAAGATTGCCCATTTCCGCGCCTTCTGTTTTGCCGCCATGCGCGCCGCCAGCAGCGCCGGATTTTCTGGCGCTTAAAAAATCAAGAAGCGAATAAATCCCCAGACCGCCCAGCATAAAACAGTAGACCGTTGTAATGAAGGCATCGCTTAGGACCGGATTGATTTCATACAACCACCGGTTGATCACGCCTCCGGTGGTCGCTCCGACCATGGCGCCGATCAAAAAAATGAGGGCCAGGGGTACCGAAATGTTTCCCAGCTTTTTATGAATCACGCTTCCCATGATGGCTTTGGCGAAAATGTGAAACAAGTCGGTTCCGACAGCCAGAATACCTTTGATGCCCGCGCTCATCAGGGCGGGGGCAATCACGAATCCGCCGCCTGCGCCGATGCAGCCGGTGATCAGGCCGGCGCAGATGCCGATCAGGATGGAGGCAATAAATATCCCGGTCGAATAAAATGCCGGGCTGTAAGCGCTTTTGTCGCCGATAAAATTGGGGAGCGCTCCGGCGATTTGATCCGCAAAGGCATAGCCTCCCAGAAGAATTGGAATTGAAAACAGACCCAGTATGGCAAGCCGTTTTTTGGAACCTAAAATCGTTTTTGACACTTCAAGCTCCCATGCGGCGTGAGCTCGGGTGCCCATCATCATGAAATGTCCCCATTGTTTAAAAAAGTTCATGTCGATGCTGCTCCTTACATTGTTATTAAGTGAATAAACGTTGGAACGATGAAATGTTAACCGTCGGACCGGGGCAGTTTACTGGAAATCATCACCTCCTCGAGATGTTTTATTTTTTCCATTTGTATGGATTTTTTCTTGAATGCATCCTGAAGCTTGTATAACAACTCATCAATGTTGATGGGTTTCATCAGATAATCAAAGGCCCCGACCTCCATGCCTTCCCGTGCAATTTCAAGGCATGCGTGTCCGGTCAGCATGATGACTTCCAGCAAGGGGTTGGATTTTTTTATCTTTCTCAGCGTTTCAATGCCATCCATTCCGGGCATGCGCACATCCAGAACCACGACATCCACGACGTGGTCCTTCAGGTAGGCCAGGGCATCCTCGCCGCTGTTGACCCCGCATGCATTCAGCTGACGCTTTTTCATCCGCTTGAGCAGGGTTTCTAAAAAATCAACCTCGTCATCTACAAAGAGTACATTAAACCCTTCCACTGTTACCTCCTTCGAGAAACCGCCTGTTGGATCTTATCGATCAACACGCCAAAATCGCAGGGTTTGATCAGGTAATCCATGTCTTCCATTTTAAGATCCAGCAGCGCGACATCAAATTTTTCCTCCCGCAGGATCTGAATGGCTTCAAATCCGCTGTAGGCCTTTCGGACCTCAATATGGCGTTTCCCGATTCTCTTGGCCAGAACATTGACAAACCCCTGCTCATCGTCTATCAGAAGCAGCCGAACCGGAGCATTTACCGTGTGATCCTTCTCGGCCATGACGGGTCTCCTTAAGCGTGCCGAGATGTAATTTCCTGCATCCGCGCCTGGATGATTTTCTCTTCATGCGATCGCCGCCGCTGGGCAGCGGCTTCGACCTTGGAAACCAGTTGTTCCATGTCGCAGGGTTTCATCAGGTAATCGAAAGCGCCCAGTTTCATCCCCTCGATGGCAGACTCGACGGTAGCATGGCCGGTCAGCATAATGACCTCGGTGATGGGAAATCTGCGTTTGATTTCCTCCAGGGTCTGAATGCCGTCCATTCCTGGCATTTTGACATCCAGGATCACCACTTCGATGCCGCGATGTCTGGAAAGCTGATCCAGGGCATCCTGCCCGGTATGCGCGGACAGAATATCAAACCCGCGCTTGTTCAGGCGCTTGGTCATGGTTTCCACAAAAGGCACTTCATCATCGACTAAAAGTATATTGGCCAGACTCATCCGCTTTCTCCTTCATCTTAATGGTATCGGTAACGTGAATCAAAGCCGGATCATAATGGGTGATCATAACCTCCACCATCCCCATTTACGAATCAATTGCCGGCACTGCAGGCTCCGGGGTCAGGGATTCTTCGGGTATCGGCAGGTAAACGGTAAATGTCGTGCCCACGTTCAACGTGCTGTGAACCTTGATTTCTCCGCCCATTTTCCGGATGATGCCATAGCAGATGGCCAGCCCGAGTCCGGTGCCCTTGCCCACGGGCTTGGTGGTAAAAAACGGATCGAATATTCTGGGCAGGTTGGCTTCGGAAATGCCGGATCCGGTATCGGCCATTTCCACAACCACGTGCCGGTCTTCCCGCCGGGTGGAAATGAACAATTTGCCGCCTTTTCTGTCCATGGAGTCGATGGCATTGTTGATCAGGTTTAGAAACACCTGCTGAAGCTCCGAAACAGACAACCGCAGCAGCGGCAGGTGTTCGGCCATCTGGCTGTGGATTTCCACCATGCTGTATTTTCCCCGTTGATCCGATAAGGATACCAGGTCCGCTATCAGGTCATTGACCTGGATATCCTGAATCCGGGAATCCGTTTTCCGGGCAAAACTGAGGAGTTTATAGGTAATGTCCTTGCAGCGGGTGCCCTGGGTCTTGATCTGGGCCAGCGCCCGTTTGAATTCGGCAAAATTTTTGCAGGCCTGGAATTCCTCTTCTTCCAGCAGATCCTGCATCCATCCGGCCTCTTCCACCATAATGGCAATCGGATTGTTGATTTCATGGGCGATTCCGGCGGCAAGCTCTCCGACCGAGGCCAGCTTGCCGGTTTCAATGACCTGCTGATTCAGCATTTCCTTTTCACTGTCGGTAACCGCGATGCGATTGACCATTCTTCCGGACAGAACAAAGGCCATGGTCACAATTCCGATACCGCCCAGGATAAAAATAATAATCGAGAACGCCTGTGTCTGATTCAGTTTTGAAAAGGCATCGGCAGAATTCTGCTGGTAGATCAGCAGCCAGTCCCCGTTTTTCAGTAGTGAGCCCACGTAAATATTTTTCTTGCCGGATGCATCCACCTGTTCCGTGATACGCACCTCATCCTGTTTTCCAAAGTCCGTTTTCTGCTGGAAAATTGACATATACAAGTCTTTATTGGGAATCACGTTAAAGATCGGATTGGTTTGAAAAATGCCTTGCCGATTGATGATGAATGCAAACCCCGTCTCGCCCACGCGGATCTTGGCGACCAGGGAGTTGAATGCTTCAAAATCGATAGTGGCCCGTAGAATCCAGGGTCTTCCGTCTCGGCTGTTGCGGACGGCAATGATAAAGTGGGGAACGCCCCTTAAGCCCAGAAAGACTTCGCTGATAACGTGCTGGCTGTTCATGGCTTTTTGAAACCAGTCCGCGTCCGCGTAGTCGACCTTCGCCAGGGGATAGGGCCCGGCATAGGCAACCTGCTTTCCCTGCTCGTCAATGACGCCGAGATCCACAAAAACCGCCCCGTACTCCTGCTGCATGATGGTCAGTGTCTTCTGCAGAAATGCCTCGCTGCTCAGATTGTTGAACCCGGCGCTTCTTGAAAGGTAGCGGATGTCGGAGAGCTTGTTCATCAGAAACTTATCAATATTCGTTGTATGCTTTTGAACCATCTCGTTTAAATGGGCGAATATCTTTTCCCGGTAAGAGGTCCGGAATTGATAAAAAATCGTCGCGCTGACCAGAAAAACGGGAAGAAAGGATACCGTGATGATGGTGACGAACATCTTCCGGATCAGGGCTCGATAATAAGGCTGCTGCTCGGATGGATTCGTCATGCAATCATTCCATGTCCAGAAGGTCTTTGACGGCCTGTTTTAAATGATCGACGCTGCTTCCTTTTTTTTCGACGAAAATGACGGAATGCACCGCATCCAATTTATGAATCATCTCGGTTTGTAGTGTATGAATCACGATCGGCAACCCCGGAACGATCTGGTGTATATGGTGAACGAGGGACAGGTCGGTTGTATCCGGTAGATCCGGGTCTAGAATCACCATGTCCGGCGGGGTATTGGGATTGTGGACATCATCGATGAGTTCCTGACCGCTTTTGACCAGCCGGATCTGGTAGCCCTCGGCCATCATCTCGCGCTTTAAAAATTCCCGGACATGGGGATTTCGATCTGCAATCAGCAGGATTACCGGTTTGTTCACGAATTGCCCTATTTTGATTTTATACGAGTTCACCAAAGTTAATAATGAAATGATCTGCATTCTGAATTAGCAATTCATATACCAAGGATGTGGAAAAAATAAAAAGATTTTAACCATCCGGTATTGTTTTAAATATATCTGCTTTTTTGCAGCCAGGAAGATCCCGGCGGCCATGAAATTGTCAGTATTTTTTACATCATGGAAAATGACGGTACGGTATGGCGGAGCCGGTTTCTCAAATCTGTTATTGACAGAAGGCCCTGTCATCGCATATTATCAAGCAAATTAGATAACGGCTGATGCTGCTGTTTCAGTCCCAAACCCACGCCAAGATATTGATTTTATCTTCGTTGCTTTTACGACGATTCCGACACATTCGGGAAGCTTCAAAACACCGTTTTCTCCAAAAAGCCTTTTTATGGCCACCTGTAGTCGTGTATTTATTAAGGATGAAGCGTTTCTTTTTCATGTTATCTGTTCTGCAGAAAAACCTATAATAACATTTCCCAATCCCTGCCTAAAGGAGCCCTCGTGATGGATGATTTCCTTCATAATTTACGGACCGGAAAAAACAAACCCTTTGATAGAACCCGGAAACAATTCGATAACAATGGATATAAAAACCCTGACAGACAGGGTCCCAATGACAATCGTCGAAAAGACACGTTTCAGAGAACGCCTCCGGTAGACCATTTTCCCGCCATCAAAATCCTACTTGGAGATATCACTGAAGGTCAGCGGCGCCTGGCCGACATTTATGAGCGCCGGGCAACGGCGGAAGAACGCATTGCATCGGCACTGGAAAGAATCGCTTCAAGTTTTTTTGAGAAAAAGCCGGCAACTCCTGCCGCTGGGCCGGAAAAGAAAATCGACCCGGATTCCCGAATCATTCCGGAAACCGCAAAACCGGTACGCGTTTCTCAACCTGTAACACCGGATGCCATTTCCGGAGCCGGAGAAATAGCTGGCGCAGCAGATGTCATCAAACCCGGGATGGACAGGGAAGGCGTTCTTGAGATGATTGGTGCCATGCGGAAAGAACAGATGAGTTACGAAAAAATCGCCCGCACGCTAGAGGCGCAGGGAATCCCCACATTTTCAGGAAAGGGCGCCTGGCACAGCCAGACCGTTTCCAAGCTCTGTCATCAGTTCCATCCATCCCTGTGTTTATAAGACCAGAACGATAGAACAACGTGGGGGGCTCTCCCGGCCGGAACGATTATCAAGGCCGGGTTGTTAACGGATCATCTGCTGAATCATGTTATAGACCAGGGGCATGAAGATAGCCGGAAGCATGTTGCCGACATTCATTTTTTTGATTTCAAGCAGGTTCAACCCAATGGCCATGATGAGAATTCCGCCGACCGCCGACATCTGATCCACAACCAACGGAATCAGGTACGGTTTCATTAAGACCGCCGACAAGGTGAGAATTCCCTGATAAACCCCCACCGATATCGCAGAGAACAAGACGCCGGCGCCAAGACTTGATGCAAAAATAATGGCGGATATACCATCCAGGACAGACTTGGCATATAAGGTTTGATGGTTGCCGGTAAGCCCGCTTTCCATGGAACCCACAATGGCCATGGAGCCGATGCAATAGATCAGGCTGGCGGTTACAAATCCATTGGCGATTCCCCCTTCGGATTGCGCACATTTATTTTCCAGCCACTTCCCCATCTGATTCAGCCGCGCTTCAATCCGGAGCCATTCTCCCAAAAGGCTTCCAATGGCCAGGCTGAAGATGACCACCAGAATATCCTGGGTTTTCAGCGCGCCGGTCATACCGATCAGAACAACGGCCAGTCCGATGGCCTGAATCACGGTCTGCTGGTAGTGGAGCGGAATTCCGCCTCTGAAAGCCAGTCCGACAAGGCTTCCTGCTGCAATGGCCAGGGTGTTGACAAGAGTTCCAAACACAGTTGATGCCTTTATCCATGAAAAATCAAAATTCGGGCATTGACCATCGTTTCGGCCGTTTTGAGGAAAGCTTTCACCGCGGGGAGTTTTTTTAGATTCTCTTTAAAAGGGGAGTATTGGTTCGTTTTTTATTCTCTTCTTCAGCCAATATATAAAAACGGCCAATACGGCAATAAATAGAATTCCCAGGGCAAATACTTTTTCATACGTTTCAATATCGTTTCTGATCATGGTGCCGAACGTGTATCCCAAGACACTGAAGGATATGGCCCAGATCGTAGCGGCGATGACATTCAGTATTAAAAACTTCATCGCATGGATATTTAAAATGCCCAGGGCAAATGGCGTTATATTTCTGAATCCGTAAACGAATCGGTATGCCATGATGATGATATTTTCCCGACTTTCGATCAGCGCGCTGATTCTGACCCATTTCTTCTTTAAATTGGGCCTTTTCTCTATAAATGATATTCCCTGTATCCGGCCGATATAAAAATAGGTTTGATCGCCCAATACGGTTCCGGCTACCGCCGACAGTGTAACCAAATAGATATTCAGCATTCCCTTGCTCGCCAGACACGCGGCGATGATCACTATGGTTTCGCCTTCTAGAAAAGTTCCGATAAAAAGCGCTAAATATCCGAATTCTCTTAAATATACTTCCATCCGTATCTCTTTTCCCTCGTCTGATGACGCGATTGCGGTGTCATCCAATTTTGTCATTATTATACAGATCGGCAGGGAATTGCAAGAAAGGATTTAAAAAGGGGGGATTTCCAAAGCCCCCGCAGAGAGGGGCTTTGGAAACGGAAGGATTTGACTTTGCGAAAGAACTAAATGTCGTAGTATAGAGAAAATTCATGAGGATGCGGCCGAAGCTTGACCGGATTGACCTCGGCATCGGTTTTGTATTCGATCCACATATCGATGACATCCTTGGTGAATACGTCGCCTTTCAGTAAAAACTCATGATCCGCCTTTAAGGCGGCCAGAGACTCTTCCAGGGACCCTGGGGCAGAAGGCACATTGGCCAGTTCTTCGGGCGGCAGATCGTAAATGTTCTTATCCAGCGGATCACCCGGATCCATTTTATTCTGAATGCCGTCGATCACCGCCATAAAAATTGCGGAAAACGCCAGGTATCCGTTACAGGAAGGATCTGGGGTGCGGAATTCAATGCGTTTGGCTTTTGGCGAGGATGAATACATGGGGATTCGAATCGCCGCGCTTCGGTTCCGGCTGGAATAGGCCAGGTTCACCGGCGCTTCAAAACCCGGAACCAGGCGTTTATAGGAGTTGGTCGTGGGGTTGGTGAATGCGCACAGGGCTTTGCAATGCTTTAAGATGCCGCCGATGGCATACAGCGCCTGCTGAGAAACGCCTGCATACTGATCGCCGGCAAACAGCGGCTTTCCTTCTTTCCAGATGCTGACGTGGGTGTGCATGCCACTGCCGTTATCACCGTAGAGCGGTTTGGGCATGAAGGTTACCGTATGGCCGGCCCGGTTTGCCACATTCTTCAATACATATTTAAACCATACCAGCTGATCGGCCATTTCCAGAAGGGGTTTGAACCGCATGTCGATTTCGGCCTGACCCCCGGAGGCTACCTCGTGATGCTGGGCTTCGATTTCGATTCCGAGTCCTTCAAGCACCAGGAGCATTTCCGTTCTCAGATCCTGAAATTTATCCATGGGGGGAACCGGGAAATAGGCTTCCTTGTATCGGGGTTTGTAGCCCAGGTTGGGGCCTTCGTCTCTACCGGTGTTCCAGGCGCCCTCAATGGAGTCGATTTCATAAAATGCCCGATTCTGCGCGGATTCAAAGCGGATGTCATCAAAAATGAAAAACTCGGCTTCCGGTCCGATATAAACGGTGTCGCCGATGCCGGTTGATTTGAGATAATTCTCGGCCTTTCGGGCAATGAAACGGGGGTCCCGGGTATAGGATTCGAAGGTGATCGGATCTTTGATGTCGCAGATCAGCACCAGGGTCGGGACATCAAAAAACGGGTCTATTTTAGCGGTGGAGGCATCGGGAATCACCAGCATGTCGCTGGCATTGATGGGCTGCCATCCCCGAATACTGGACCCGTCAAATCCAAATCCTTCTTCAAAGCTGGATTCTTCCAGTTCTCTGAGGGGCACGGTAAAATGCTGCCAGACTCCGGGAAAATCCATAAACCGCAGATCGACGACCTTTACGCCTTTTTCCTTTGCCATTGCCAATACGTCACTTGGTTTCATGTGAATACGCCTCCAAAATAAATGAGTTATGATGATTATGCATTAACCTTACGATACTGCTATATGAAAGTCACATCGATTATAGCGAAAACGCCTTTCATGCATTCTTGTGATAAAAAATCATGGGGGCTGAGAAAGCCGTCATGTGTTAAATCGCGTCCTTTCCCCGTTCTCCGGTCCGCACGCGAATGACTTGTTCCACCGGAAGCACAAAAATTTTCCCATCGCCAAGTTTTCCGGTATTGGCCGATGTTCTGATCTTTTCCACCACCTGATCCACCATGCCGGATTCGACGATGACTTCGATTTTAATTTTTGGAATGAAATCGACGACATATTCGGCTCCGCGGTAGATTTCCTTGTGTCCTTTCTGGCGGCCATATCCTTTGACTTCGGATATCGTCATCCCCTGAATCCCGATTCCATTCAGGGCTTCCTTGACATCGTCCAGTTTGAACGGTTTGATGATTGCTTCAATTTTTTTCATGCTGCATTCTCCTTATGTTGCGATCCCTGAAGGACATCCGTGATGACCGCCTGAATTGCCGAAACCTGGTCTGCGGAATCCACTTTCTGCCCGTCAAAATCCCTGACGTAAAACACATCCACCACCTGATCCACCTTTGTGGCGATCTTGGCAACCCACACATCCAGTTTACACCGGAACAGGGCATCCGTAATGTCAAACAGCAAACCCGGAAAATCCCTGGAGAAGACTTCGATAATGGTGAAAAAGCTGGAACCGAGATTATCGATGACAACGCGGTGCGGTCTTTCCGAGGCCCGGAGTTTATCCATCCGGTATGCTTGCATTTTCTCTTTCAGAGCCAGGGCCAGATCCAGATTTCCGGACAGTGCCGCCTGAAGGTGTTCCCTGGCGCGCTCCCATTTTTCCTCCTCAAACAACTGGTCCAGCGGGGGCTTGACATGAAAAAGATCCAAGGCAATGTTATTGCGCCAGGTAAATATCTGGGCATCCAGAATATCCAGGCCGTTGAGGGTAAAAACCCCAGCGATTCTGGAAAACAGGCCGGGGCGGTCTTTGGCGCAGATGGTGACCATCCGGGTTCCCACTTCAGGGGTTTCATCAATTTTCCAGACAAATTCGCCATCTTTTAACTGCTTGTAAAGCTGGATATGATTGACAATGTCCTGTGCCGATGAATAGAGCAGGTATCGCGGAGACATGACATTAAACAGGGCATCCAGCTCTCTGGCGGCCTTCTGGGTTTTGGCGGAATACACAACCTGTTCTTTTTTCTTTTCGACGGAGTCAAGCGCCTCGTGGCTGGCAAGCTCACCTTTTTCAAGAATATTCAACACCTTGAGAAATAAATCCCGCAGCAGCGCCGCTGTCCATTCGTTCCATGCCTTTGGCCCGGTGGAAATGGAATCCGCCACGGTCAGCAGATACAGCATTTTCAGCCGGGCAACGTCTTTGATTTTGCTGGCGCAAAAAACAGCGGTTTCTTCGTCATTGATATCCCGGCGCGTGGCAAGCTTGATGAGAAACAGATGTTCCTCGATTAAAAAACAGACGGTTTCGATGTCCTTGCGCCGATATCCCTTCTGGGCCAGAAGAACGGCGGCAATGATCGCTCCCCGTTTTGAATGGTCGTTTCCGGCCCCGCCCTTGCCGATATCATGCAGAAGGCCTGCCCACAGCAGCCATTTGGGAGTGGCAAGCTCCTGATAGATATTTCCGCAAAGCTGGCATTCACTGGAATCTTCCGGAAGCACAAATTTTTTCAAAGTCTGTACCACATGCAGGGAATGCTTGTCTACCGGAAACAGATGATAGTCATCATACTGAACCCGGTGAACAATTCCCTTGAATTCCGGGAGAATCCGGACGAGGAACCCCGAGGACAGCATTTCATCCAGCGCATTGACCCCTCCTGGCGGGGACATCAACAGCTTTTCAAACAATTTGACGGCCCGCTTCGAAGAGATGAATGTCTCATCCGCCAGATACTGGAATTCCTTAACCAATCGCTTGGCTTCGGCTGAAAGTGGGAGTTGAAATCGGGCGCATTCCTCAAAAATCTGCATCAACAATAGCGGCGCGACAGGAATGGCCTCGGAAGAAGCAAAATTAATGGCGCCTTTACGGATTTCCAGATTTGGGTTCCGCGTTCGCTGGTTAGGTCTGCGTTTTCGGTGTGAACCGGTATCATGCGACAGTTCATAGAGAAACATCCGTAGCTGCTGATTCAAAAACTCCATTTCGCCCTGAATTTTCCCAAGCATGCTTTCTACCGGCGACTGTCCTTCAATTGAATGAAAATCCAGTATTTTGGCCAGTCTGGGCTGGTATTCCGTATAAAGCTGGTCGCATTTTCTGCCTGCCAGCCGGTGAAGATGATTTCTGACATGCCAGATAAAGGTCAGTGCCCGGGATAGCGACAGAAACTCATCGCTGGAAAAATACCCGTAATATTCCAGATCACGCCGGGTTCGAATATCGGATTTGATTTTGGCGATCCATCGAATGGTGTGATAATCTCTGAGCCCCCCCCTTCCTTCTTTCAGATTGGGTTCCAGCAGATAGGCCGAATCCCCGAAATGTTTGTGACGAAGGGCATTGGTCTGAATCAGTACGGTAATCAGGTCGGCAGATTGGCTGTGAATGATGTTTTCCCGAAGATGGCTCATCAGCCGGGTGTACAGTGGAGACATGCCGCAGACAAAACGGGCATCTAGATGTGCCGTAAATGCTTCGATGTCGGTTCTGGAAATCTCGGCGCATTCCGCAACCGAGCGGGTGGCATGGCCCACATCCAAGCCCACGTCCCAGAGCGGATACACCATTTCCTGAATCAATGCTTCTGCCGTATCCGGAACGGTATTTTCAAACAGAAACAGCAGGTCCACATCCGAGTGGACGCATTGCTCTTTTCTGCCGTACCCGCCCAGTGCGATAATGGCATAAGGATTTTTTTCGATGCGAATTCCCGGGCCGACCAGGCTGGTTTCATAACAGGTCTGAAAATAATTATCCAGCATACCCGTATGCTCGATCATGAAATTCTGGGAATTTCCCTTTAAACCAGAGATCAGTCGTTCTCGTTTTTGTTTCAATATCAATGAGGCTGTATCGGGCATTGGAATAACCACCTGAAGGCAGATTGAACGTGCATTTAAGTTTTGTCAAAATATATAGCAACTTGTATGCCATTGCCAGAATATAAAATATAAACAAATATATCAAATTGTTATAAATATATACAGTTTCAATGAGAATTCTGAAAAATACAATATTGTCGTATATTTGGGAATAGTGGTTACAGATATGTAACTTATCAGATGCGCCGGTTTCAAAAAAACGCTTGACGTACAAGACGGGTAGGGCATAATCGAAAAAAATGTGGCGGTTTCGGCTGATGAAACCGCCGGCCATTGATTTTAGTCCCTAAAAGGTGAGAGCGGAATGTTTTCAAAACCTGTTCTGGTGACCGGCGCAACCGGTTATGTCGGCGGCCGCCTGATTCCCCTGATGCTGGAATCCGGCTACAGGATCAGAGCCCTTGCCAGATCCCTGGCAAAGCTCCGGTCGCGACCCTGGTCCAGCCATCCCCAGATGGAGCTGGTTCAGGGAGATGTGCTGGATCTGGATTCGCTTAAAAAAGCGGCATCCGGCTGCGGCGCGGCGTATTATCTGGTTCATTCCATGGTCGCTCAGAAACGGCATTTTGCCGAAGCAGATCGAAAATCCGCCTTAAATATGGCTGCGGCCGCAACCGAAGCCGGCCTGGAGCGCATCATCTATTTGAGCGGGCTCGGGGATAGCCACGGCGCCGCCTTAAGCAAACACCTGCAATCCCGACATGAGGTGGGAGACATTCTCCAATCCGGCACGGTTCCCTGTACCATCCTTCGCGCGGCAATGATTCTGGGATCGGGAAGCGCCTCGTTTGAGATTCTGCGGTATCTGGTGGAGCGTCTTCCGGTCATGATCACTCCCAGCTGGGTATTTACCCCCTGCCAACCCATTGCCATTCGAAATGTCTTGAACTATCTGACGGGATGCCTCGATCGCCCCGAAACCAGCGGGCGGACATATGATATCGGGGGGCCCGAAGTGCTGAACTACCGGCAGATTATGGATATTTATGCTGAGGTGGCCGGGCTTCCCAAGCGCTGGGTGATTCCGGTTCCTTTTTTTACACCGAGCTTGAGCGCTTACTGGATCCACCTGGTCACCCCCGTGCCATCATCCATTGCCGTTCCCCTGGCCCAGGGGCTCAGCACGCCGGTGGTCTGCAGCGAAAACCGGATCCGTTCGATCGTTCCGCAGGAGCTTCTCTCCTGCCGGGAGAGCATCCGGCTGGCGCTGGAGCGCCTGACTCAGGACCGGATGGATACCTGCTGGATGGATGCCGGGCCGCTTCTGCCGCCGGAATGGGCCTATTGCGGGGATGCGGCGTATGCCGGCGGAACCGTCATGCAATGTGGATTTCGGGTCGGCCTGAAGGCCTCGCTCGAGCAGGTCTGGGTCCCGATAAGCCGGATTGGCGGCAAAAACGGATGGTATTATGCCTCGTTTTTATGGCAGGTTCGCGGGCTGATGGATCGGCTGTCGGGCGGAGTGGGCCTTCGAAGAGGCCGGCGCAGCGCCATCCGGCTGTATATCGGCGATGCGCTCGATTTCTGGCGGGTTCTGGAGATTGATGCGCCCCATCGTTTGATGCTACTGGCAGAAATGAAGACTCCCGGTGATGCGATCTTGGAGATTCAACTGACGCCGCTACCCAATGGCCACACGCAGCTTCAGCTCCTTTCCCGGTTTATGCCCAGGGGCTTGATGGGAATTCTTTACTGGTACCTGCTGCTTCCGTTTCACGAAATGATTTTCAGCGGCATGCTCCGGTCCATTGCCAGAGCAGTGGGTCAACCGATCGTCTCGGGACCGGAACGCTTCACCCGGCGCATTCCCTGAAGCCGCGGCGTGGAAAAGAAAAACATGGATGCCCGGGAAAACCGCCCATGAGGTTATTTGGCCAATTTAATGACCTGCGAATTCGATTTAAACTGCTCATCATCTATTCTGCGGTTTTCGTCTTTTCTCTGGCACTTGTCAGCCTCATTATCCACTCCTTTGTTCGCAAGACCCTCGAGAAAAACATTGAGAGCGAGCTCCAGAACACCACCACCACCATCCTCAACATGGTCAAGACAGCCGCGGACGTTTCCATTAAAAACCATCTGAGGGCCGTGGCGGAGAAAAACCGCGAGGTGGCGACCTATTTCCACGATCAGTTCCGACGGGGAATTCTCGACGAGGCCACAGCCAAATCCAGGGCACAGGAGGTTCTGCTGAGCCAGACCATCGGCAAGACCGGCTACATTTACTGCGTCAACAGCGATGGGATCATCGTGATCCATCCCAAGAAGGGATTGCTCGGCGCGGACCTGTCCAAACATGCCTTTATCGTGGAACAAATAAATCGAAAAAACGGGTATCTGGAATATGACTGGAAAAACCCGGAAGAGCAGGAAATTCGGCCCAAAGCCCTGTATATGACGTATTTCGAGCCCTGGGACTGGATCATTTCCGTATCCTCCTACCGCAGCGAATTCAATGAACTGGTGAATGTGGACGATTTCGAGGACCGGATTCTCTCTCTGCGCTTTGGGGAAACCGGCTATTCGTTCGTCATGGACACCCAGGGCACCTTGATCATTCACCCTGCGTTGAAAGGCAAAAATTTTCTCCACTCAACAGACGCCAACGGCCGGCGGTATTTTGAAGAGATCTGCCGGCGCAAAAACGGGAAAATCGTCTATGCCTGGGCCAACCCCGGCGAAAGCACCCCTCGCGAAAAACTCGTGCTGTTCAATGATATCCCGGAATTTGAATGGATCGTGGCCTCATCGAGCTATCAGGAGGAATTTCAAGCCCCCCTGGCCACCGTAACGGATATTTTCATGATCACCGTGTTGCTGACCCTGGTGCTTTTTCCCCCGATTACGTTTCTCATCAGCGCCTCCATCACCAACCCCCTTCAGGAACTTATGCGTCATTTTGCCACCGGAGCCAAGGGCGATATCTCCGTTCGTATGAACCTGCGCAGCCAGGACGAAGTCGGTCAACTGTCCCGCTACTTTAATTTGTTTATGGACCGCCTTCAGGCTTACCGCACGAACCTGGAAAATGAAATCAGCGACCGGGAAAAGGCAGAGGCGACCATTCGAGAGAGCGAAGCAAAATACCGGGAGCTGGTCCAGAACGCCAATAGCATCATCCTGCGGATGGACACTTATGGGCGGATCACTTTTTTTAATGAATTCGCCCAGATCTTTTTCGGTTACAGCGAAGAAGAGGTTATTGGTAAAAATGTTGTGGGCATCATTGTACCGGATAACAAGTGGGGGACCGATGCGCCGGGCTCCATTCCGGATATCATCGGCGGGCCCGAGCAAGGATACCGCTACCACGGTACGGAAAACATCCTCCGGAACGGCCAGTCGGTCTGGATATCCTGGACACGAAAGGCTGTTCATCAGCCGTCCGGACGTGTCATGGAATATCTCTGCATCGGAAACGACATTACCGATGCCGTTCAGTCTCAGAGGGAAATGCATCGGCTCCGAAAATATCTTCAGGCCATCATCGATTCCATGCCGTCCATCCTGGTGGGGGTGGATCAGGATCATCGCATCACTTTCTGGAATCAGGAGGCGGAAAGGGCCCAGGGCGTGTCCCGGATACAGGCTCTGGGACAGCGGCCGGATGCGCTGTTTCCCCGGCTTCGGAATCAAATGGCCGTGGTGGGACAGGCCATGGCGGAAAAATCCGTAAAAAAGCTTGAAAAAGTCCCGGACTGGGTGGATCAGGATCTACGATATTCCGACATCGTCATCTATCCCATCCATGTGGAAGGGGTCGAAGGGGCCGTGATTCGGCTGGATGATGTCACCGCCCGGATTCGCATGGAGGACATGATGGTTCAGACCGAGAAGATGCTCTCCGTCGGTGGACTGGCTGCCGGCATGGCCCATGAAATCAACAATCCCCTGGGCGGTATGCTTCAGAGCGCCCAGAATATTCTGCGCCGGATTTCTCCGAATATTCCCGCCAACCTGCAGGCGGCCAGAGAAAGTGGTGTGACGCTGGATGGGGTCCGGAATTATCTGGATCGACGGGGGATCATCCGATTCATCGAAGGCATTCGGGAGTCCGGGGAGCGTGCCTCCAAAACCGTGAGCGATATGCTTAATTTCAGCCGAAAGAGCCCTTCCCGGAAAACCTTTACCTGCCTGGCGGAACTCCTGGACCGGACCGTGGCGCTGGCTGCCCACGACTACGACTTGAAGAAAAAATACGCCAAAAGATCTTATGGTCGCAGCATCGAGATCGTTCGGGAATATACGCATGATCTGCCGCCGGTTTTCTGCACCCCGTCGGAAATCGAGCAGGTGATTTTGAACCTGCTTCGAAACGCGGCCCAGGCCATGACCGGATCGGAGCCGGCCAAAATACCGCCGCGTATCACTCTGCGCCTGTTCCGTGAAGGAAACACCGCTTGCATCGAAGTGATGGACAACGGCCCGGGTATGGATGAAAGAACGCGCAAGCGCGTGTTTGAACCTTTTTTTACCACAAAGGACGTGGGCATCGGGACCGGATTGGGGCTGTCCGTATCCTATTTTATTGTCACCAGCAATCACGGCGGCACCTTGTCCGTGGTCTCGAGTCCAGAAGACGGAGCCCGATTCCTTATCCGGCTGCCGATAGATTCGGAAGCAGCTCTATTGGAAGGAAGTTGACCCGTGGAAAAAATCCTTGTCATCGACGATGAATCGATTATCCGTGAGAGCATGACCGCCTATTTGGAAGACAGCGGTTTTAGGGTCTGCCAGGCCAGAGACGGTAGAGAGGGACTGGCGGTTTTTCGCAGGGAACAACCCGATCTGGTCATGGTGGACCTGCGAATGCCGGGAATCGACGGTCTGGAGGTATTGTCCACGGTGTTGACCGAATCCCCGGACACCCCAACCCTGGTGGTTTCAGGTACCGGCGTAATTCAGGATGCGATTGAAGCCCTGAGGATGGGGGCTCTGGACTTTGTCACCAAGCCGATCCTGGATATGGCTGTTCTGGAGCATGCGGCAAGAACGGCGCTGGAAAGAGCCCGGCTTCGGGTGGAAAACCGTCGCTATCGGGAACACCTGGAGGAGGAAATTCGGTGCCGGACCGCGGATCTGATGGAACGCACCCGGGCCCTTCAGGAGAGCGAAACCAAGCTGTCCGCCATCATCGAGCTGTTCGAAGGCCTGATTTACACCAGCACCCGGGACCACCGGATCGAATTCATGAACCGAAAACTGATGGATCACATCGGCCGGGATGCCACCGGTGAAAAATGTCACGCGGCGCTGTTTGATCTGACTTCCGCCTGTCCCTGGTGCGTCAACGAGAAGGTCTTTAAGGGAGAAACCATCCGCTGGGAAACCCGAAATCCCCGGGACAATCGATGGTATTACGGTATCAATACCCCTATCTTCGGACCGCACGGGCAGGTTTTGAAGGTCCAATCCATTGCCATGGACATTACCGATCGCAAGGAAGTCGAAGAAGCCTTGCTGGAGCGGGAAATCCGGCTGCGGGATGAAAACACGCGACTGCGTTCTTCCCTGAAGGGCAGCGGGCAGTTCGGCCGGATCATCGGCAAAAGCACCGCCATGCAAAAAGTTTACGAAACCATCCTCAAGGCCGCTCAGGCGGACGCCGGCGTGATCATTTACGGGGAATCGGGCACCGGCAAGGAACTGGTGGCTCAAACCATTCACGAATTGAGCGATCGCAGCCCTGGGCCCTTTGTAACTGTGAATTGCGGGGCCATCCCCGACACCCTCTTCGAGAGCGAGTTTTTTGGGTACAGAAAAGGGGCGTTTACAGGAGCTGCCATGGACAAGCCCGGGTTCCTCGACTCAGCCCACGAGGGAACCCTGTTTCTGGACGAAGTGGGCGAAATCCCCCCGAACCTTCAGGTTAAACTCCTGCGGGCCATTGAAGGGGGCGGATACACACCGGTCGGGGGGGACAAACTGGTCAAATCCGATTTCCGGGTTGTTGCCGCCACCCATCGGGATCTGCGGGAGCGGGTGGAACAAAAGAAGATGCGGCAGGATTTTTATTACCGTATTCACCTGATCCCCATTTTATTGCCCCCGTTGCGGCAACGCAAGGAAGATCTGCCCCAGCTTGTTCAACATTTTCTGAATATTCTCGGCCTTGACAACACCCTGCACGCCCTGCCGGAATCGGTGATGCGCACCCTCCAGCGCTACGACTGGCCCGGCAATGTCCGGGAGCTGCAAAACGTCATTCAGCGATATGTAACGCTCCGGGAAATCGATCTGCCCCTGGCACCGGACGCTGCGACTCAGCCCGAGATCGCCGCCTCCCTGTTGCCATTCAAGGATAATTTGTTTGTACCACTCACCGAAGCTCTTGACGATGCTGAAAAATCGTACATCGTGCAGTGCCTGCATGCCCACCAGTGGAAACGGGGTCGGGTGGCACAGATTCTCGGTATTGACCGGCGAACCCTCTTTCGAAAAATGAAGTCGCATGGGCTATTGTAGCCTTTATATGGGACAATATTATCCCATTCATATAACCAACCTGCATTAAAGCGTTTTTCTGTGAAACATTCCAATAATGGGACAGTTCCACCCTAATTATTATTTCTATTCAGTCATTATTTTCTCTTCAATAATATTTATATCTGTCATCAATTGAGGGAGATACCGCATTCGGGCCGGCTCTGGCACGCATGTTGCTCTGTATTGCTCTCTATATTCGGCAGAACGGTTTAGTGAATGCGCTTATGAGAGTAGTAATGGGTTAAACTTTATTTCAGTGTTGCTTAACGCGTAACGAAACTATTATTGAAAGGAGATGAAACATGTCGGATGCTTATGAAAAAGAACCTGCGCAGGCCTGGATAACAACCTTTGCAGGTACGGCCATCAATCTCTGTCTGGGAATACTCTACGCCTGGAGCATGTGGGGCGCGGCCCTGGTCAGCGAGGTCACGCTGGCCGCCGGAGATGTTGTGACCAAAACCGCAGTGATTTCCGCCGCCAAGGCAACAGACGCGGATAAAGCACAATCCGGAAACAGGGTGGTAAAGGCAAAGGAAGTCGTTCCAAGAGCCGAGTCGTTGAAGGTAAAATTCGGAACCAATCCCAAAGAAGGTTATCTTCTGCTTGGCGACATCGAAAAAAATAGAGATGAGTTGAGGGCCGGAGATATCATTACAAAGGCCGGAGAGCCGATGACCGGTAAAAACGCCGGTTGGGTTTACCTGAATAATGCCGAGACAGCCACGCCGTTTTCGCTCTGCGTGATTATGTTTGCAGTCCTGATGATCCCCGGGGGAAGAATCCAGGATCGAATCAGCCCCAAATTTGGAGCTACCGTGGGCGGACTGTTTCTGGCCGCCGGATGTATCATCGCCGGAATGATGAAAAGCTATACGGGACTTGTCATCGGGTTCGGCATTTTAGGCGGCATCGGCATGGGAATCGGCTATGCAGCTCCGACCCCGGCCGCCCTCAAATGGTTCGGCCCCCATCGCCGCGGGCTCATTGCGGGCCTGGTGGTCGGCGGATACGGCGGGGCAGCGCTCTATATCGGCCCCCTGGCAAAATACCTGATCACCGATTTCGGCATTACCCAGAGCTTTGTCATTCTGGGAATTGCCTTTGCCACCGTGGTGGTCATTGCCGGCCAGCTCATCAAGATTCCCGGTCCGGGCTATGTGCCTGCCCCGCCCAGGGTTGCGCAAACCGCCAAACAGCTGGCTGCCTCCACCAAGCATAACTGGGAAGCCGGCGAGATGATCAAGACCTGGCAGTTTTATGCGCTGGTATTCATGTTTATTCTGACCACCCAGTCCGGCCTTCTGATCATTGCCAATGCCGCGGGGCTGCTGAGCAAAACGGGCGCCAAGATTCCTTTCTTTGCCGCCAATGCCTGGCTGCTCGTCTCTTTCGGGGGGCTGGTCAATGCCGCGGGCCGTGTGGGAACCGGATTCTATTCGGATAAGATCGGACGGCTGAACGCCTATTGTCTGAACTGCGGACTGTCCGCTCTGTGTCTGTTTACCCTTCCTTACATCATCGGATCCGCAAATATTTTCCTGTTGTTCCTGGCTGTCGGCGTTGCCTACTGGCAATATGGCGGCGGGCTTTCCCTGATGCCCTCTTTTGTCGGCGACTTTTACGGTCCCAAAAACCTGGGTTTCAATTATGGCCTGGTGTTCATCGGCTGGGGTCTGGGTTTTTTCATGGCCAGACTGGGCGGTACCATCAAAGATCTTACCGGAAGCCTCAACTATGCGTTTTATATTTCAGGCACATTGCTGATTATCGGTGTGATTCTGGCATTCATGACCAAGCGGCCGCTCTGGGCGGAAATGCAGGACAATGCAAAAAGCTGATGTATCCTCTTTATGGATAACATGGCGTGCCATTAGAATGATTTTAATAACCTGTAGTCGTTATCAGAAAGGAGTATGAACCATGAGTAATCCCTATGTAGAGGCTTTTGAATCCTCCATCAAAACCCCGGATGTGTTCTGGGCAAAAGCAGCCGAAGATCTGTTCTGGTACAAGAAATGGGATAAAGTGCTGGATGACTCGAAAAAGCCGTTTTACCGCTGGTTTACGGGTGGAATTGTCAATACCTGTTACAATGCGCTGGACTATCATGTCGAAAACGGCAGAGCCGATCAGACGGCCCTGATTTTCGACAGCCCCGTCACGGATACCGTCAAGAAATATACTTATGCAGAGCTAAGGGATGAGGTTGCGATATTTGCCGGAGCCCTGGCAGCCCGCGGGGTTGTAAAAGGAGACCGGGTTCTGATCTACATGCCCATGATTGCGGAAGCGGCCGTGGCCATGCTGGCCTGCGCCCGGCTGGGCGCGGTCCATTCCGTGGTTTTTGGCGGGTTTGCAGCCAACGAGCTGGCGACCCGTATCAACGACGCCAAACCCAAGGTGATTGTTTCGGCCTCCTGCGGCATTGAAATCAAAAAAGTGATTCCCTATAAAGCCCTGCTGGATGGCGCCATTGAAATGGCCGCCTCAAAACCGGAGACCTGCATCATCTTTCAGCGCCCCATGGAAACCGCAGCACTGATCGCCGGCCGCGATATCGACTGGGCGACCGCCATCAAGGGCGTTAAGCCGCATGCTTGCGTGCCGGTTGCCGCCACCGATCCCCTGTATATTCTTTATACTTCCGGCACCACCGGGATTCCCAAAGGCGTTGTCCGCGACAATGGCGGCCACATGGTGGCGCTCAAATGGTCCATGAAGGCGATCTACAACGTGGATGCCGGGGATGTTTACTGGGCGGCCTCGGACGTGGGCTGGGTCGTGGGACATTCCTATATTGTTTACGGGCCGCTGCTCAAGGGCTGCACCACCATTTTTTATGAAGGCAAACCCGTCGGAACCCCGGATGCCGGTGCGTTCTGGCGCGTGATTTCCCAGCACAAGGTCAAGGCCCTCTTTACCGCGCCCACGGCCTTCCGGGCCATCAAAAGAGAAGATCCGGAAGCCAAAATGATGAAGGGGTATGACATCTCCAGCTTTGTCACGCTTTTCCTGGCAGGCGAAAGATCCGATCCCGACACCCTGAAATGGGCCGAAAACAACATCAAGGTTCCGGTCATTGACCACTGGTGGCAGACGGAGACCGGATGGGCCATTGCCGCCAACTGCATGGGGCTGCATCACTATCCGGTCAAATACGGCTCGCCCACCAAGGCAGTTCCGGGGTGGGACGTACAGGTCCTGAATCCGGAATGCGAGCAGGTCAAGGCCGGGGACATCGGCGCGCTGGTGGTCAAGCTGCCGCTGCCGCCGGGCACCTTGCCCACCCTGTGGAACAATGATGACGGCTATGTGAAGTCCTATCTCGAGGAATTCCCCGGTTATTACAAGACGGCGGATGCCGGATTTATCGATGAAGACGGTTATATCTACGTCATGTCCCGGACCGACGATATCATCAATGTCGCCGGCCACCGGCTGTCCACGGGCGCGATGGAGGAAATCCTATCGGATCATCCCCAGGTGGCGGAATGCGCTGTTCTGGGCGTGGAAGACTCCCTGAAGGGCCAGGTTCCGGTTGGGTTCATCGTCCTGAAGGCCGGGGTAACCCGTGACCATAAGGATATTATCAAGGAAGTTGTCCAGATGGTCAGGGACCGCATCGGACCGGTGGCGTCGTTTAAAACCGCCACGGTGGTAAAACGGCTTCCCAAGACCCGCTCCGGGAAGATTCTGAGAGGCACGATCCAGAAAATTGCCGATAACAAGGAATTCAAAATGCCGGCAACCATCGATGACCCCCTGACGCTGACGGAAATGGAAGAAGCGCTGGTGTCCATCGGTTATGCAAAAGCCAGAAAATAGCCTTTCAAGGTAAGTAAGACTCCCTGCCCCGATGTTTTCCTGAGATGGGCAGGGTTAGAACCACAGATCCGCCGGCATGTTTTTTATGCCGGCGGATCTTTTTTTTGAGCGATTCACATTCGTCCTTTAACCCTGGACGGTCTGTGAATCGGGAATATCCGCTGCGAGCCGTTTATGTGCCAGTGTGAGTCCGGCCAGAGTAAAAGCAATGGCGCCCATGCCGACATTGTAGAACGCAAAGCTGCTCAGGCTTGCAATCATCGCAAGGATGCACAGCCACACGGTGTTACGCCAGATTGCAAGTCCGGTAAGGGCCAGGCTCGTCAGGCCAAATACCTGATGGTACATCAACTTTCCCAGTACAGATCGCAGCAGACATAAAACACCGGCTGGGTTTTCCGCGCAGAGGGTCGTGACGATGTTCGAATCCAGAATGACGAATCGTATGACTGCAAATGCCGCATATGCCACAATCAGCAGGATACCATGGGGAAGCAAAGGGCGAAGCGAGTTGGCTTTTCCTTCCCGCCAAAGCGGAACCGCCAGGAGCAGGCAGATGCCCACCCAGACATCGGCCTGCCAGTTCAGCGGCGTTTCTTTGATGAAAATCCCCAGAGCCGCGATGATCAGCGTTATTGCGCTGAGCCGTTCGAGCCCAGCCGGTTGAACCGGTCGGCCCGCTTTGCGTGAGAGCCAGGCGTAGCCAAAGGCGGGAATAATAAGCCCGCAGTTGTTGAAGCTACGATAACGGGCATCAAAGAACAGGCCTGTTACGGCAATCAAGGCAAAGGTGATCACAGCCAGACGATTGATGGAAATAACAGGTGACAGATGCCGAAGGACAAATGGTGGAAAAAATCGTCCGCCGTCCGGCGCCTGTAAACAGGTGTCGTCGGCCACGGGACTGAACCGGCCCCGCAGCAAATCGATGGATGCCTTCAGGTTGAGATGCTCGGGCAGGGCATCAAAAGCAATGGCGGATAGCACGAGAAAATAGACGATGAAGGCCTGCCCGAGAATCATGACAGCCCAGATGGTTTCCCAGCCATTTCGGGAAATGACCGAAAACTGATGGCCCTGCATCACGATCAGAACGGCGCCCGCTGCTACACCCCCTGAAAATTTCAGCCATTGTAATTCGCTCATGCCGGAATGACGACCCGAGATAAATAGGGTGAACAGGATAATACCGGCGGACAGACAGAACCATGTCGGCCAGTTCGGATAATTCGAAACCGGTCCGGAAAAAACCGATTTATCAACCCGGTCCGCATTATACAGCCCCCAATACCCCCCCACGGCACCTTCCTTGGCACGCTTCCACGGCTGGTCAAAGGCCTCGATCAGATTGTACTGCCAGTGTTCCTGTTCCGCCAAGGCAACGAAGCCGCGCATGAAACGCGCCTGATTTACGGGGCTGGGAAGCGCGCCTTCCCGCATGCGTCCTTCCGAAGGCCATCCGGTTTCTCCAATGACAATTTCTCTGCCCGGAATTTTCCGGGCAAGCTCTTCCCGGATTTTCCGGACGTGGGTCATGGACTGATCAATGGAAACCGGATCATCTTCCCAGTAGGGCAGAATGTGAATCATCACAAAATCGGTGGCCGGCGCCACATCCGGATGTTTGAGCCAGAATTCCCAGACATCGGCATAGGTGACCGGCATTTCGGGCAGAGCGGACTTGACCTGTCGGATATATTCGACAAGCTGGGGTCCGGTGACTTCGCGGCGCAGCAGGGCTTCGTTTCCCACCACGATCCCCCGCACGCAGGACGGGTGGCGTCTGGCGAGTTCAATGACTTTTGTCACTTCCTTCTGGGTGAGAACAGGATCGCCGCTGACCCACGCACCCAGCAAGACCTTCAATCCGTATTTTTCGGCAAAGGCCGGTACGGCTTCCAATCCGGCGACCGAGTAAGTGCGGATACAGTCAAACCGGCGAGAGAGAATGGCCAGATCCGCATCTATCCTCCGGTCTGAAATGGTCAGTCCCTTCAGCCCGAGATCCAGCGGCGACTGATCTTTTTCAAACGGGGCGTAGGACACGCTCTGCAGTTTATGATCGGTGCTCAGGGCCGGTTCCTTTACCAGGCGAGGGTGCCCGACAACATACCAGAAACCAAAAACCGTTATCAGGATCAAGCCGTAGGCAAGGGTCACTTTCATTAATCGATTCAACATAATCACCTGCTGGGTTGCCGGGTATCGCCGGATTCATCGCCCCGGCGATACCCGATAGTTGCTGTTTTCCTACAGTCTTGTACCTTGAGGTGGCCATGGAGGTCAACGGCAAAATCAACCACCGGAAATCTCCTTTTTATTGACTTCATTGGCAAATATTACTAATCTTATTTATAAAAATGGCTTTAATCGCATTGTGGATGGATACAATCAGACAAATAACGGATCGGCCTCCCTTCCCCTTTCTTGAAGGCAGGGAGCGCGGATTGATATTCGCCATGACAAAGGAAGGATGAATGGGAAAGCCCAAACTGAAACAGCATGTCATTAACCGGGACTGGTGCAAGGGATGCGGGATTTGCGTGGAATTTTGTCCCAAGAAGGTTCTGGAGCTGGATGACCGG
>Ga0268283_1000164_pt1 | contig 64107 bp, 55 predicted proteins | sample saktaG_13_FD_190140 | JGI IMG/M metagenome (GOLD analysis project Ga0268283, IMG submission 190140) | Saline water microbial communities from Sakinaw Lake, British Columbia, Canada - sak_2013_06_06_36m | ecosystem: Environmental > Aquatic > Non-marine Saline and Alkaline > Saline ...
CTGTAGATAAAAGAAAAACAACTATAGGCACACCCGAAATCAAAAGGGGCTACCCGTTAGGATAACCCCTTAATTTTATGGCGCGCCCGAAACGATTCGAACGTTCGACCGACGGATTCGTAGTCCGCTAAAAGCCGTTTTTCACCCCTTTTCACCTACCATCATATATCACATCAAAGTCATTGACATTACATCATAAATTATCTATTCATTCATCATCTAAAATAATTTAAAAACATGCTATGTTAGCCAAAAACGATGTAAAGGCGATGTAAAAGAATTGCGGGCAAGGGGGATTCATGAAGTGGATCACAGCAGCGCGTGGCGTTAGATACTATGAGCATAAAACACGGAAACATGGAATCAGGCCGGACAGATACTATACGATTTATTTTCGCCGGGGCGGAAAACCTGTTTTTGAAAAACTCGGTTGGGGTTCTGAAGGCGTGACGCTTGAAAAAGCAATGTCTATCCTAAACGAACTAAAAAACAATTACCGGCAGGGAACCGGGCCTTCTACCCTTCAGGAAAAAAGAGAGCTGGAACAGGCGCGAAAAGAAAACGAACAGATTAAAGCTGAACAGATCGAAAAAGATAGCATGACATTTTCAAGTCTCTTTGAAATCTATCTTGTGCAGCAAAAAGCCGATGGGAAAAAAACATGGACGAGAGAACAAGAATTATTCAAATGCTGGATTCAGCCTGTCATTGGGAAATTGCGATTGACTGATATTGTACCGATACACCTTGAGCGGATCAAGTCTAATATGGGCAAGAGGGGACTTGCAGCACGTTCTATTCATTATTGTCTTGCAGTCACCAGGCAGGTTTTTAACTATAGCCGTAAATATGATCATTTCAATGGTGAAAATCCGGTCAACAAGGTGAAAAAACCAGTTGCCGATAATCGCCGAATGAGATTCTTGACGCATGAAGAATCGCAAATGCTTCTTGATGAAATTCGGGTTCATTCTGTCATAACATACCGGATCACACTAATCAGCCTTCATTGTGGCTTGCGTTTCGGGGAAATCAGCGGGTTGAAGTGGCAGGACTTGAATTTACAGGATGACACCATTTTAATCCGAAATCCCAAAAACGGGCAAACACGGGTTGCCTTTATGTCAGAAGACGTCAAGGCAATGCTCCTTGAAATGGAACTTGGCAAGGCCGGGGATTTTGTTTTTCAGAACACCGGGAAGAAAGAGCGTATAGGCGAGATATCGGACACCTTCAAGAGGGCCGTCAATAAACTCAAACTGAATGAATCGATTGATGATTCAAGATTGAAAGTGGTTTTTCATACATGCCGCCACAGTTTTGCGAGTTGGCTGGTTGCCGATGGTGCGGACTTGTTCACAGTGCGAGAACTATTGGGCCATAAGTCAATTGCGATGACAGAAAGGTATAGTCACCTATCGCCGGGCACGCTACGAAAAGCCGTTAAGTCATTGGAATCGGCGAGGAGTCAGGGCAAAGTCATTTCAATAAGCCGGGCCGGGTAATGTCATTGTAATTGACAATACATAAAAAAGGTATATCATCATGACATGGCAAGTGACCCTATCAACCAGGGCTGAAAAGCAGGTAGAACGATTATCTGTGAACATCAAAACCCGGTTGTTTTATCTTCTGGCAGAGATTGAACAGTCCGGGCCTGTTCGGGGAAACTGGCCGAATTATGGAAAGCTTGACGATACCCGCCACCATTGCCATATCAGGAAAGGCAAACCCTGTTTTGTTGCCATTTGGAAAGTCACTGACAAAAAGACAAATCTGGTTGAGGTGAAATATGTTGGAACACACGAAAAAGCACCCTATTGACGTTACGCTGACCTTTACCGGGCCGGATGACATGAAGCATAAGGCCGTTGAACTGATGCAGTCCATAGGCTTTGTAGATAATCAAGGCGGCATTCCCTGGCGGTTGGCATTCCCTGAATTTGCTGGAAATGAAAAGGGAACCATTCTAAAGGGCGCACGGTTACGGGAAGAATTGACACAAAAGCAGTTATCCGAAAAAACCGGCATTCCACAACGGCACATTTCCGAAATGGAAACCGGCAAGCGGCAAGTAGGCAGGAAGCGGGCGGAAATTCTGGCTGATGCGCTGAGTGTTTCGGATTACCGAATTTTTCTTTGAATCTGGGAGAGGGATACCATGACAAGTACTTACGAACAGGATTTTTACCAGTGGACACAGGAACAGGCTGAATTACTGAAAGCCGGGGCGCTGTCTCAACTCGATGTTGAAAATCTGATTGAGGAAATAGAAAGCATGGGGAAAAGCCAGAAGCGGGCACTGATAAGTCGGATGACAGTGTTACTGATGCACCTTCTAAAGTGGGATTATCAACCGGATCGACGTACAGGGAGTTGGAAAAGCACCATAATTACCCAAAGAAAAGAAATAAAACGTCTTTTAAAAGATAATCCTGGATTGAAAAGCATTATCACTGAAATGCTGACTGAAACTTATTTGGATGCTGCTGAAATTGCATCTGCTGAAACTGAACTACCAGAATCCACGTTTCCGGAAACCTGCCCCTATACCGTCGAACATCTCATGGGAGAATAATCTCACAGTTTGGGGATAGTCCGGGCGGAGGACGAATCGAATGCAGCAACAAAAATCAGCCTGGGTGATACCGCTCCACAAAACAGAAACCGATTAAACAGCTTTCACGGACTACCGAGCAAGCCGGGAAAAACCGTGAAGTTTGAGAACAATAGTTACCCTGACGCGGTAGGGGTCGTTGGTTCAAACCCAATCGTGCCTACCAAACAAATCAATTGGTTATGACGAAAGTCATAACCCCTTTTGATTTTTTATGATAACCTACTATGTTACCAAGATTCCGTGACCGCCACCTTCTTGGGCTGTTCCGGCTCCTGAATCCCATGATTTTAAATCAGTGCATCGGTTATAATTCTTCCCGCTGATTATCCCGTCCCCTTAGTGGACTTACTTCGAAACCAGTTCGCCGGTCCGTCTAAAGAAATGATAAACACCATGCTTTTGGTTGCGACTGAACTTAGCGCCCTTGGGTTTTAGCGTGAATTCGGAGCTCAAAAAGTGTTTTCACGGTTAGATTTTGAGCGCCGGAAATTGCCTCTCCTTTGCCTTATGCATAATTTATCAACCCGACCGGATGAAACAAGAAAAATCTCCGGATTTTCAAAAATCATGAAAGTTCATGAATGCTGCAACCCATCAGGGCTTCAACGCGCTTTTGCGCTTCATTGGCATTGTCCCTGCGTCTCAGAATATTTCGGCGAGACTCGGAATCAGCGCCGTGTTTCCGCAGTTTTGCCTGAAAACGCTCTTCGACGCTGATTTTACGGTCATCCTGAATCCATTTGTCGGCGAGAAAAACCACCTCGGCTTCCGTAATCGAGGCTTCCTTATTCACCGTATAATCCATGTGAACCTCGACGATGTCGGCAATGCGTGCAAAACCCATCTCTCGAAGGATACGAGCCCCTTCAGCGGCATGGTGGGGACATGCCCTGGCCAGATCATGAACCCGGGCCGCGGAAACCATCCGTTCAATGTCCAGGCTGCATCCGGCTGCATTCAGAGCCGTTGCCAACCGCTCGGTCAGATCCGCGACTGCCAGGCAATGGTCAATGATATTTTGCGGAACAGCCTGCCGAATCGTGAGGGCACAGCATTCGGCGTTGGAAGGAATGTCGTGGCGGTCCATGCAGCCAAGGACACATGCATAATCCTCCGGCGTATCGATATCCTTTAGAATAAATTCATCAATAACCGGCACATCCATCGCATCAACTTCATAGGCATTCAGAAATTCTCGAAGGCCGCCCTTCGCCATCCCGGTTTTAATGGCTTTGACATGGGTTCCGGAAATCAAGGGGGGGTGCCCGCGGGCTTCCAGAAATGTCGGATAGCAAACACTCGTCCTTCCTGTCTTGAAAGCTTTCTGCAAATCGATCAGGGTCTGACGTCTGACCAGAGGAATATCCACCGGATGGATAAAAAAACCGGTGCAATTCGGCAAAAGGTCTGAAACGCCTGCAACAACCGATGAAAACATGCCCTGAGCAAAATCGGGGTTGAAAATCTGCCTGGCGCCATACCGCCCGGCAAGGGCCATGACTTCCTCGGCCCGATGCCCCGTCACCACCCGAATATCCTGAATGCCAGCGGACCGGTAAAGTGCGATGACACGCTCCAGAACCAGTGCTCCATCCAAGGGCAGGAGCGGCTTAAAATCTTTGAGCCGGGTTGACAGGCCCGCCGAGAGAATGATGGCAGTAAAAGGCGATTTTTCCATATTACATTCCATATTACAGCATGAAACGGGCGTGAATCATCTCCGCCACGATGCTGACGGCGATTTCCTCGGGCGTCTGAGCTCCGATGGAAAGACCGATGGGACAATGCACTCTTTCAAAATCTGCCTTGGAAAACCCTTCTTTTTCCAGTGCCCAATATACGGCATCCCGTTTTTTCCGGGAACCGATCATGCCGATATAGCCTGTCCGTGTTTTAAGTGCCTGCTGAAGAACGGTTTTGTCATGAAGATGACCGCGCGTCAGAATGACGAGATAACTGTCCGCGTTAATTTCAAGCCCCTCAGAAGCCTGTTCGAACGAAGCCAGAACCCGCACCTCATCCGCGTCTGAAAACCGGGTGGTATTGGCAAATTCCATTCTGTCATCCAGGACCACGGTATCAAACCCAACCCTCTTGGCAAGGATGGCTGTTTGAAGGCTGACATGACCCGCACCGAAAAGATAAACGGTCTCTGTCGCCTTGACCGGCTCGATGAAAAACCGTCGGTCGCCGGACTGAATCAGGACGGGCGCGCGCAGCTTTCTGGGAATAGCATCAATTTTTGTTTTAAAATCCGGATTCCCGATAACCTCGCCATCCTGACGCAGGACAGCACGACTGACCTGAAGAGCGGCTGAATCGGGTTCCTGCAGTTCCGTAATCAACAGCCCTTTTTGGCGCTGGTCCAACATCTGAATCAGGCTTGAAAAGAGCAAACAATTTGTTTCATCCGGTGCAATTGACTCCAGCAGAATTTCCAACTTCCCGCCGCAGATCATATCCATGGCATCGGCGATTTCAGAAGTCAGATCAAAGGACAGAATCACGGCGCCCGGTTTGCCCAGCATTTCACGGGCGGTCTCCATAACGCCTGCTTCGATCCGACCCCCACCGATGGTGCCCACAACCACACCATCGGCGCTGAACATCATCCGCGTTCCGGCGCTTCTGGGAGTGGATCCTTCCTGACTCAATATCAGGGCAACAACCAGCGGCTGTTTCCGGCTCAGTATTCCATGGATGGCGCTGGCCCATTTTCTCATGGTTTTACTCCCTTCGATTGTCTAATGAACTCTTGAAAACCCCATCAGCCTTTACCGAAACCGCACTGGGGATAATGACAGGAATGGCAACTGGCGCAAAATCCGCCGTGTCCCAGGGCAATGATATCTTTCCGTTGAATGGTCTCGCCGGCCAGGATCCGGGGAACGATCAATTCAAAAATGCTGGCCTTGAAATACATCACGCATCCGGGCAGCCCGATTATCGGCACATGACCCAGATAGGCCAGCATGAACATAGCCCCTGGAAATGCCGGGGCGCCATAGCTGACCACTCGCGCTCCGGTAGCACGGATGGCGGCAGGGGTCTGGTCGTCCGGATCAACGGACATGCCGCCGGTGACCGCAACCAGCTCGGCCCCATGTTCGATAAACGACTGAATCGCTCCGACGGTCATGGCCACGTCATCCGAAACCAGAACCTGATCCATGACCACACTTCCCAGTTCCGCGAATTTTTCGCGTAACACCGGACCGAATTTATCTGTTATCCGTCCATGAAACACCTCGCTTCCCGTGGTGACGATGCCGACATGAAGCGACCTGAAGGGTTTGATCTCGACAACCGGATAATCCTGAAGACAAATGGATTCAACTTCCTTTATTTTTTCTTCGCGGGTCATCAGGGGAATGATCCGGGTTCCGGCTACCGGGCATTTGGTGGCAACGGCCTGATCGGTGTGCAGGGTTGCAAATACGACTTCTTCAATGGCATTGATGCGAAATAGCGCCCTGGTGTTGACCTTCAAAAGACCGGCAGCTCCGGCCATGAGGTTGACACGCCCCTCGGAAGTTTCGCTCAGATCAATCCCCGGACCGGCCGCGGCCCGGGCGATCCGGATGGCTGCGTCATCTTCGTGAATGTCTCCGGGACCCAAATCCAACACAAAAATATGTTCCTTGCCCATGTTCAGAAGGGCGGAAATATCTTGGTCCTGAATGACATGTCCTTTTTTAAAAGCCCTTCCCTTGAATTCACCTGGAATAATGCTGGTGATATCATGACATAAAAGCATTCCCAACGCATCCTGAACCGGAATCGATCTCATGATTTCTCTCTTTTGGAATCCATTATCTTTTGTAAATTATGGGCCTCTTTCTGAATATGTTGAATGAAGTTCGGGAGCACGGCCTTTTCCATTGCGCCAGCAAACCCAACCACCCACAAGACCAGCGGCAGCCCCTGGCGATTACCAACACTTATGGCAATGGCTCTGACTCCCGGAAGATATTCTTCATCATCAACAGCATATCCATTTTGACGCACCTGGTTGATTTCAGCAATATAGTTGTTTTTGTCCGTAATGGTTTTTTCGGTGTACCGGGGCAACTCCCGCTCTTGAATGAACTGAACCGCCTGATCTTGGGGCAGAGAAGCCAGGTACACTTTGCCCAATGCTCCGGCAAGCAAGGAAATGGAAGTTCCGGGCGGAGCGGAAATTTTAAGCGATTTCCGGGATTCAGCGGTTGCAACGATGATTCCCCGGGACCGCCCCAGGACCCCCAGGAACACGGTTTCACCAATCTGGTCCCGCAGGGTGTCCAGAATAGGCCTGGCTTTTTCGCCAACCTGGAAATAATTCCAGCTCTGAAACGCAAGTTTAACAATGGCAGGACCCAGAACAATTTTTTTCCCCAGAGGGCCTTGTTCCAAAGCGCCCACGCTCAGCAGCGACTGAATCAGGCCGTGGGTGGTGCTCTTGCTCCATCCCAGATTCCTGGCAAGATCACTCAAACTCTGCTCCGCGGGCGATTCAGCGACCAATTTCAGCAACTGGAAAGCCCGTTGTACCGCCGGCGCCTGATATCCAACAGGTAGCACATTATTTTTCATAGGACTCCAATTGTTCATCATAATGAACGTATATTTTCTGTATAAATCAAAACTATTCGATATGTCAATATAAATTTTATTATTGACATATCATACAAAGCTGATAAGAAGCTATATAAGAATATTTATTCATTGGAATGAACAATTCACCAATAAAAACAAGTCGGCGCTCAAAGATGACGTCACAGAAAATTTTTCCTGATACCCTGCTTTGTCTGATGCGGCATGGCGCAATCGATGCCGCAAAGGAAAAGCATTTTGTCGGTCAGATCAATCCGCCGCTCAGCCCCAGTGGCCGGAAACAGGCCGAGTGGCAGGGCCGGCAGCTTATGAACATTCCGTTTTCTTCGGTGTGGTGCAGCGATCTGAAAAGGGCTCATGAAACCGCTGAAATCGTCTGCCGGAATCGCGGTCTTGCGATGCTGTCGACCCCGGAACTGCGTGAGATCAATCTTGGCCAGTGGGATGGGGTGGCCATGTCGCAAATCCGTGAGCAATTTCCGCACCTCTGGCAGGCGCGGGGAGAGAATATCGGTCACTTTCGGCCGCCCGGTGCGGAAAGTTTTGCCGATCTCCAGCAGCGGGTGGTCCCGTTTATCCGGCATATCACCTCCCAATCGGCTGGCAATACGCTGATCATCACACATGCCGGCGTCATCAGGGTACTGCTTTGCCACGTGCTGCAGATGCCGCTATCACAACTTTTCAAGATTCACCTGGAATATGGAGGGTTAACGATCATAAAAGATATCAATGGCATGTCTCGGGTCAAGACGGTAAATCTCTACTCTGCCTTGCTGACACCTGACAACTTAATTAAGGAGAGGAAAATGCTTTTAACCAAACACCATTCTTATAGCTCAGAATCAAGTGAAGGAAGGGTTTCTTGCTGTCCAACAATGGTAATCTGAAGGCTGTGGCGAGTCTTCGACAGCAGTCAACTTGCTGGCCAGTGAATGAGATGAAAACCTCGTACCCATAACCGCTGTTACATGTATAGGTGGGAATTCCGGTGACCTGGGTAAGATGCCTCTTGACATGGCACCTCATTGATAATATTACCAATATAAATAAATAAGTGAAGGTAATTATATCATGATGGCCAAAGATACGAATAGCCATGGTTCCCGTTTCGATAGGGCGGTTGCTGTCTTCAAGAACCACGGCGGAATCCTCCGCACGGCTCAGGCGCTTCGTTCGGGCATCCACCCCGGCACACTCTATAACATGCGGGACTCCGGCGTGCTGGAGATGGTGAGCCGTGGCGTATATCGCCTTGCCGACAGCTCGCCGCTGAGCAATCCCGACTTGGTGACCGTCGCAGTCCGTATCCCAGGCGGCGTGATCTGCCTGATCTCCGCACTGGCGTTTCACGGGATTACCACCCAGATACCCCACGAGGTCCACGTTGCGCTGCCACGCGGAGCGGAGGAGCCCCGCCTGGATCACCCACCGATTAAGACCTACCGGTTTACCGGTGATGCCTATACTGAGGGCGTGGAACCCCATGAACTCGACGGCATAATCGCGCGTATCTACAGCCCGGAGAAAACGCTTGCCGACTGTTTCAAGTTCCGCAATAAAGTTGGCCTTGATACGGTGGTGGAGGCGGTTCGCTTCTACCGCGAACGCAAACGCGTCAAGGTGGAAGACCTCATGCGGTATGCGGCGATTTGCCGGGTGACAAAGATCATCCGCCCCTATCTTGAGGCGCTTCTGTAATGGCAGGAAGCATCAAGAACATCACCGCATCCGTGCATCATCGCCAAAAAGTTCCATGCCATGGTGAAGCTCGGCATCCTGAACAGCCGGATGAAGGATTTCTACGATATCTGGATGTTGTCCCGCACGTTTGACTTCAGTGGGGAGATGCTGGCCAAGGCGGTTGAAAAAACTTTCGAGAACCGAAACCCGCCGATCCCCATCAAGCGCACTGTCTTCAATCCATCGTTTGTGAATGACCAGACCAAGTAGAGTGGCAGGGGTTCATCCGGAAGGCCAAGCTATCCGACGCTCCGGAGTCTTTTGAGAATGTCATCGCATCCACCCAGGGGCCGACCCGTTCCCGGCACACACCCGCAATCAAGAATGGTCTGATTGCTTCCATCAATCAGACTTACTTGGAGCATGAAAAGATGGCCCTTCCGCCGGGTTATAACTTCACAGTGGGCGATTGTTAAGCACTCTTACCGGAAGAACACCAAACTTGGAGTGATTATCTTGACAGGCTCAAAGCCGGTGCAAAGGTGATAACGCTAAAACGGGAAGGGACAAACAGATAAAACCGAATTCCGGGGGATAGGTTGCTATCCGATAAGCTGCGAACCCTGCCAGTTTCTCCCGGATATTTTAGGGGAGCATAAAAATGGGATGCGCTATAACTAATTTGTATTATTGGAAATTATGTAACTCATACAGTGTAATTCAAGCGGAACATTTGATTGCCGGTGTTGATCTGTCGATTAGATTATGGCACTTCGCAATACAAAGTGCGCTTAATCGAATGAACCTGATTTAAATTTTCTTGACAATACGATTTGACTATGACATTGCAATAAGTACTGGGCGGTCGGTCTAGTTCTGTAACCTTAAAAAAGTATTTTCGAAATCACTGTTGTTCAACATAAATGAAAAATCCTTGACTGCTAATCGTAATCTCAAATAGTTAAGGAAGAAAAGCCCTCAATTGAAAAATTAGAAGGCAACTCTTTGAAGATATAATAATGATCGGGAAAACACAGGTACCAACTAAAATTACAATGATCAATTTACAAGATCGCTCAAACACCATTTAATTGATTAAGGAATTAAGAACGGAGATGGATCTTACATGTGAAATTTTCATACCAGATAGGCTATCTTTTAGATCTGCCTGCCCCATAGGGAAAAGGGTATGTTGTCCATCCGAAATGAAGAGAAATGAATAAAATGGGGCTGAAACCCTAATTAACTTATTGATATTGTTAAGAAGCTGCTTCGATAGGAATGCATAGATAATTATTCACTAACAGCCATGCCCCGGATCGGGCACAACGAAGAATGAAAATGATCATTTTCATATAAATAATTTGCGACATTATACCATCGTTGATAGTAATCTGATAGAATGGCTATCAATTTTTATAAATCCATATTTTGTGATAAGTGCGATATGATTAAAAAAGAAGAAGTTAAGGAAAAAATACTTCGTGAAAGTATAAAACTTTTTTTATCCAAGGGGTTTTCTGGGGCGACTACAAATGAACTGGTTCGTTTAGCTGGCGTGAGCAAGGGCGCCCTGTACTGGCACTTCGAAGACAAGAATGATATCCTTTGCCACATTCTCGACAGATACGACAACGAGTTCATCAAAGTGCTTACCCGGAAAATGAACGACTGCGTCGGAGACTTTTCTGACAAGTTTAAAGGATTCTATAAGTTTACCAGCGAGTTTGCACGGGATAATCGAGAATTGCTACTGGTATTTACCTCGTTACTGGTTGAATTTGCTGGCACTGCTAGCGACATAGAAAGTAGGATGAAGGAAATTAACAATCAGTATATTCTTATTATTCAAAAACTAATAGAAGATGGAATCAAGGAAGGCACAGTGAGAAAAGATATTAACGCGCTTATATACTCGCGCTTTCTTGCCGCTGCTTTGATGGGGTCACATATCCAATGGTATCTCTATATTTCTTCGTACGCGGATGACCCGTCTTTCAATAGACAGCACGCGATTATCCAGCGAAATGAATTGCTGAATATCTTCTTATTGAAGAAAGAGTCGTTCTCGCCAAACTGATCCGTTACGGTTTATATTCACGATAACTGGAACAGGAAAAAAAGAATAATCAATGCATATTTAAGAAGAATTTGCATTGATTAATTCTGTGGAAAACTTCATCGGATGAAGGGAGGGGATGATTATGTTTTGACAAACCGGGCGGTCGGTACGTATCAACGTTTTTCTTAATTATTTAAAGGTATACTTTGAACGGTCTTTAACTACGTTTTCCTTTAATACCCTCTCCCAGCGGGAGAGGGTTGGGGTGAAAGTTTAAAATACTAAGATTGTGCCCGCTCAAAGTATACAGGTACAAATATATCAACAAGAAAAAAAAGAGAGGGGAAGCCATGGATTATCTTGATTTAGATTTAAATCTTACCGGGGAGGACCTCCTCATGAAAGAGGTTGCGCACAAATTTGCCGAGAGTGTCATGCGGCCCATATCCAAACAATTGGATGGGATGCTATCCGAGCAGGTAATTGCCGAAGGCTCACCTTTATTCACGTTCCTTGAAAAAGCATACGCGCTTGATCTCCATATGTTAGATTTTCCAGAAGAACTTGGTGGGCCCGGTTGTACCCCTCTTATGGCACAGATTGCTGAAGAAGAATTGGGTTGGGGCAGCTTCGGGCTCTGTATTCAACTGGGGGCCGCCGGTATGCATGCCCGGGCCGCCTTGATGAGTGGCAATCCGGAGTTGATAGAAGAGTTTGTTGTTCCGTTCTGCAAGTGCAGAGATGGGAGTATCCGGGGTTGCTGGGCAGTGAATGATCCCGATCACGGGTCCGACAACCTGGGTTTCGGAGAAGATTTCTTTGGCAAGGTACGGAGCAGCACCCGTGCAAGGCGGGACGGAGATCACTGGATCATCAGTGGACAAAAAGCCGCGTGGATATCGGGAGCAGGTATCGCCACCCATGCGCTGACATGGGTGGAGATTGACCCATCAAAGGGGCTCGGCGGGCAAGGAGCCGCCATCGTTCCCTTGGACCTGCCCGGTTGCTCCAAGGGAAAGCCGCTAAGAAAAATTGGCATGAGGGATCTCAATCAAAACGAGCTCTTCTTCGATGAGGTGAGGATACCGAAAAGATACATGGTGATCGACAATCCTGACAAATATGAGCTACTGGGCACGCAGTTTCTGGTCGCAGCGAATATGATGATGGGAATTGAGGCAACAGGGGTAGCCAGGGCAGCCTTTGAGGAAGCTTTTAACTATTGCAAAGAAAAGGTCCAGGGGGGGCGTTTTTTGATTGAACATTACTCCATGAAACAAAGACTTTTTGCCATGTTCGCCCGTGTTGAAACATGCAGGGCTGTATCGAGACGGGTATGCGCAATGAATATGCGTCTATTCCCAGGGCTTACTGAGTATGCCATGGTGGCCAAGACGACAGCGACCGAACTGGCATTTCAGAATGCCCATGAGGCCGTGCAGATATTAGGAGCCAACGGGCTGACAAAAGAATATTTGGTTGAAAAACTATTCCGCGATCTTAGGATGTCGCTCATTGCTGATGGAAACAATGAAGTACTTCAACGGTATGGAGGTCATCTGCTTAAGGAAACTTACCCGCGAGTCCGGAACAGCATGCTTGCAGTTCTTCGCAATGAATAGATAACGATATTAAGGAGGGGTGGCATGACAAAAAAGCTTTTGGAGCCAATAGAGATTAACGGAATGAAACTGAAGAACAGGATCGGCTTTGCGCCTATTCTGGGAATGCCGGTAGATCCGGATGGGTCTGTGAATACTGAAACCATCAGATGGTTCGAGGATCGGGCGAAAGGCGAAGTAGGGTTTATTATGACCGGGACCATCGAGTCGCTACCTCCCGACAGCTTTTCAAAGAAAGCCCCGGTCAGACCGGAAACGGGGGCCTGCATTTATGATGACAAGTACATTTCCGGCTGGGCCAAGTTGATTGACGTGATCCACTCGTATGGCGTGAAGATCGGGGCTCAACTGGCAGCCCCAGGACCTATGATGGCTGAGGGGCCTTCGCCTTCGCCCTATCCTGATCAACTCTCTGCTCGGTTTGGCATATTCGATCTTATGGCGGGGACCATACTGCCGGTGGATGAGGTTTCCATCGATCGCATGAAGACGATCAAGAGAGCCCTTGCAGCGGCTGCCGGCAGGGTCAAGAGCGCCGGTTTTGATTGCGTGGAGCTGCACTGCGGCCACGGCGGTGCAAATCTTCATGCGGCCTTTCTTTCGCCGTACTATAACAGGAGGACCGACAACTACGGCGGCAACTGGGAGAACCGGGCTCGTTTTATCGTTGAGACGGTTGCGGAAATGAGAAAAGTCATCGGCAACGATTATCCGATCCTGCTCAGGTTTTCCGCCGATGAGCTACTCGGAGAGAAGGGCATCACAGTGGACGCTTCCACAAAGTACATCGTTCCCATTCTCGAGAAGGCCGGTGTAGACGCTATTGACGTGAGCCAGGGCTCGGTGACGCATTCCATGGAGGGTGTTGCCATCCCCCAGTACTACCCCAGGGGCTGCTTCATCTCTTATGCAGCGGCGATAAAGAAGGTTACAAAGCTGCCAGTTATCGGTGTGGGCCGCATTCTTGACTTCAGTATGGGGGAGCAATTCCTGGAACAGGGGAAACTGGACATTGTCTATCTCGGCAGTCAGTTACTCGCTGATCCTGAGACACCGAAGAAGTATTTCGAGGGCAAACAGGACGAGACAAGGAAATGCATCGGGTGCAAGCCCATATTCTGCGGTACGCCTTGCACTATCAACTATGACTCCCAAGTTGGCCGCATCCCTCTCACACGCTCGGAAACACAGAAGAAGGTCCTCATCATAGGCGGCGGAATAGGGGGGATGGAAGCGGCGAGGATTGCCGCACTGAGGGGCCATAAGGTGACCCTGATGGAGAAGGAACCAGAACTGGGAGGCATCGTGGCCGCTCTGTCCCATTCGAAACTGACCGGTGAATTCAAGAACATCGTCACCTATCTAGGTGTTCAGATGAAGAAGCTGAAGGTAGATGTGAGGGTGTGCAAAGAAGCGACCCTTTCGGAGGTGGATGAAATGAAGCCCGACGTGGTCATTGTTGCCTGTGGTTCTTCCATGGTGATCCCGGAAATTGCGAAGGACAAGCCGGGAGTGGTCGATCATCTCCATGCCTGTAAGAACCCTAGAGATATTGGTCAAAGAGTTGTGGTCTGGGGGCTCGCCGGTGCCGAACTGGCAATATCCCTGGCCGAGGAGGGCAAGGAAGTCACTATCATAGGCAAGGGAACCGAGAATGCACTGGGTGGGCCATGGGCGCAAGGCCCTCGCCAACTCTATATGTGGCGAAAGCTGACGGATATTCCGTTGGCACGAGAGACCCGTGAAGCGGAAAGAGTGCAAAACCCACGGATACTCTTTGGTGTGACGGTTAAGGGGATCGTGCCCGAAGGGGTGAAGATAAGCGATAAAGATGGAGCTGAGAAGATGCTCCCCTATGACAGCATTATCATTTCCCGTCAGAGGGCGGCGAACGATTCTCTTTTTGACGAGCTCCAGGGAAAAGCAACAAAAGTGTACAAAATTGGCGACTGCGACAAAACGAGGGGGATCAAGGAAGCAATATGGTCGGCCAACGAGGTGGCCAGAAAAATATAAGATGGCAACAGGAAGGGAAAAAACCAATGCCGAGCATTTTTCATCGCTTCAAAAGATCGATACGAAACTTGACCTCCATGGTCATTATGACAATAGCTGTTGTTTTAGCGCCCTTGCTACTTTTCGCTGCGCAGCCCGCCAAGTTGCACCAAGATCTCCTCTCAGTGTCATTTCCTACCGACAGGGATGGTTGGGCCTGTGGTCGTTGGGGCACGGTCCTTCATACCCCTGATGGGGGAAAGACCTGGAATTCCCAAAAAAGCGGGACCGATTTCACGCTATCCGGTATTCATTTTGTTGATGCCTTGAACGGTTGGGCCGTAGGCGACCAAGGTGTGATCATCCATACGAAGGATGGCGGGCTTACCTGGATAAAGCAGAAAAGTCCCGTACCTTACTACCTCATGGCCGTCCAGTTTGTCACACCCCTTAAGGGGTGGATCGTTACGGAAAGGACTACGATCCTTGCTACCGATGACGGCGGGGCAACCTGGCAGGTGCAGTTCAAGGACCAGGATTTCATCTTGAGGAGCCTCTCCTTCTGTGATGAGCAGAATGGATGGGCCGTGGGAGAATACGGCTTTACTTACCACACGGACAACGGCGGCAAAACCTGGCAGCACCAAACAGGAGAGTATGAGCTCTCCATGGAGACGATGTCTATGAAGGGGGGAAATTTCCTTTTCGATGTCATTGCCCTTAATCCTAAAACGGCCTGGGTGGTGGGGATCGATGGATACGTTGCCCGAACCGATGATGGGGGAAAAAGCTGGATTCCCGTCACTGAAGGGATACCCAAACGACATCTCTTTGGTATTGCCACGGATATGAAAGGAATCTTCTTTATCGGCGGTGATGCACTGTTACTTCAGGATGCAACCGGGACATCGACCTTTTCCACCATGAAGACATTCCCTCCCATTACCTACGGTTGGCTCTATCGGATCGCCCCCAGGGGAGCCTCAGGGTTTGTAGCCGTAGGCAAGGAAGGATGGATCTATGTCAGTAATCCTCAGGGGACCGATTGGCAGAAAGTGAGGTACTAAAGACGTGTTAAACAATATGGTGGATACGAAAAAACTGAGCAAGCTGGATCGCATGTGTCTGTTTATGTCCCGGTACCGCATGGCGGTTCTCATCATCATTCTCATTATCACCGGTATTTTTGGCTACGGTATGTTCAAGATTCGGGGGGAAATCATTGTTCAAGAGATGTTCCCTTACGATCACCCTTACCTGAAGCTTATTGCCCGGTTCGGTGAGGTATTTGGAACCGGGGGGTCTGGTGTGGTTATAGCAGTGGAGGCCAAGCAGGGGGATATCTTCAATGAGAAGACCTTGACATCGATAAAAAATATCAATGATGAGGTGGAGTTGTGGGACGAGGTATACCGGGTGCTCACCATCTCCATAGCGAGCAATTCCACCAAGGTATCAAAGGCATTGGCAAAGGGAGAAATCCAGATCGATCCTCTCATGTTTCCGAATGTGCCCCGTAACGAGCTGGAAATGGCAGCTCTGAAGAAGAACATCTTCTCCAATCCCTCATACAACGGGGTCCTTGTATCGGAAGATGGAACGGCCGCACTTGTTCTGACGGAGATGAAAGAGAATGTATCTTATGATAAAATGTTCATAAAACTCAAAGACTTGCAGAATAAGTATACCGATGAAAACACATCTGTACATATTGTGGGCTTTCCCATGCTCATGGGATGGGTGTACAGCCTGAAACCACAAATGTTTTATGTATTCAGTATCAGTATCCTGGCTATCGCTGTAGTGCTCATTCTCATCTTCAGAAATTTTTCAGGCATGTTCTCTCCGCTTGTCAACGCCTTCATTCTGACGATATGGGGATTGGGTTTTGTTGGCTTCACAGGCGTTAATTTTAATCCCTTACTCTACGTTCTCGCCTTTCTTGTGGGTGCTAGGATGATCGGGAACTCCCACCAGATAGCCTATCGCTATTTCGAAGAACTCGACTCCTCAAAGGGAGACAGAACGGTTGCTTGTTATGAGACGATGCGGACTATGTGGATTCCAAATTTCGCTGCCGTCGCCGCTGATGTGGCTGGCTTCAGTGTTCTCATTATCGCCAAAATTGTTCTGATGCAGCACCTTGCTATCATTATGAGTTTTTGGATGGCGACAATCCTATTGACAGGTTTTCTCGTTCCGGTTGTCTGCAGTGTCTTTCCTTTCAAGATCGATACTTCGGAATGGAATAAGGATACCTGTCAGCAGGATTGGGTGGCCCGAGGGATGATGAAATTTTCGAACTTTTCAACCGGTCCAAGAACAAGATGGATTGCTATTGGCCTGGTTTTCATCCTTGGCTGGTTTTGTATCAGCGAGATGCTAAAGCTCAAAATTGGCGATGCGTCGCCGGGCTCGCCCCTTTTCTATCAGAACCATCCCTATAACCAGGATCAGGCCCTTATAAACCAGAAATTCAATGCGTCGTCTGAAAACCTGGTTCTTTTTTATGAGGGCAAGCCCGAATCGGTATACGACCCGGTGGTGCTTCAGACGTTTGAGTCGTTTGCCCTTCACATGGCACAGGAACTTCCCGATATCTTTAAGACATCGAGTTCCATCAGTGACATAGGGAAGATGGTGAACCTGACCCAGCATGACGGAGACCCGACGTGGTACCAGATGCCCCGCGACCCCGAACAGCTCTCGGGACTGCTGGGCTACCTCCGGACCGCCATCGGGACCGCGAACCTCCGACGGTTCATCGATGGGACCCTGGAGCGCTCCCAGATTACCCTCTACTTTGCTGATCATACCTCTGATAACTTACTTCGGATCAGGGATGCTGCCTACGGGTTCTTTAAGGATAAGCCCATGAAGACGGAAAAAGGCGAATTCAAACTGGCCGGTGGACGAATCGGGATGGAAATTGCCATTAATGAGGAGATGAAACGATCCCATTTTCTAATCGACGCTGCTGTTTATGCAGCAATATTTTTGCTTTGCGCCCTTTGCTACAAATCCGTTGTTGCAGGACTCATGCTCACCGTCCCGCTTGTTCTTGCCAACGCCATGTCCTTTGCCTTTATGAGCGTTAGGGGCATAGGCTTATCGATCAATACATTGCCTGTGGCTGCCATCGGAGCGGGCCTAGGCGTTGACTTTGCAATCTATCTTTACAGCCGCGCCATGGAGGAGTTTCCCTTGGAAGGTGGAGACTGGAATGCAACCATCTCCCAAATTGTATGCACATGCGGAAAGGCTGTGGTCTATACGGGTGTGACGGTTGTCCTACCTATCATTACCTGGTGGTTTTTCTCCGATATGAAGTTCCAGGCAGAAGTGGGGTTTTTTCTTTCTCTCATAATGGCTGTCAATGTGGTTTTGGCCTTAACGCTCCATCCGCTGATGATCTATCTCATTAAGCCGAAGTTCATTAGCCGTGGTTATACGTCAAGCAGAGTATCTGTGGAGTCGGCCATGAATTCCTGAGCCTTCTGCGAACGAAAGGGAAGCTTTCTTGAATCAGTATGTGAACGGAGGTGATACGAGAACACAACCGGTGGATTTACCAAGGTGTAGGGAGAATGTGAGAACTATTGTTATGGATAACAGAAAGGAGAGGAAAGTTATGAGAAGAAAGACCATGTTCGTCATTGCAGTAATGTTCGGGATAATAAGTCTGTTGCGCGTTCCGTGCAAAGCGGAAGTGACCACCGACCTGTTTGGATCCCCTCTGACGCTGATGGGCTATGTGCAACAGAGCGTGGGGTATGGCATCGGTGGCGATCATTATGACACGAAGAAGGATTTACAGTCATTTCTATTTCAGAGCCTTCTAGAGGCCAAGTACGCACCGCATCAGGATCTTAAATTTTTTATGAGCGGGAAGCTGAACGCAGACTGGGCTTACCCTGTTTTCGACTCTAATAGTGAGTGGCAGAGCAAGGGGTTTAACCAGGGCCGGGACAATCTCTATATTTTCGATGATGGTCGAGATCTTCTTGGTGAGGCTCATGTTACATGGACCCCCGGCAAAGAATACTTCAGAATAGGTAAGCAGATCGTTGGATGGGGCCAGACGGACGGCTTCAAGCTTATGGATCAGATAAACCCCGTGGATCAGAGGCGGGGGCTGGGGGATGTACAGTTTGAAAGCTCGATCATTCCAATGTGGCTGGTGAATGCAGAACATAACACTACGGTAAATTCAAGCTGGCTCCAGGAATTGGGGTTCCAGGTTGTTTTCAACCCCAACCTCGAATTTCGAGGCAACGAAAGGATCGAACCGGGGAATGAAAAATATGGAATATGGGCTGCGAACATTCAAACTCCCTTAGGCGGACCCTACCCTTTCGATTATGCACATATCGGTTCATGGGCTGATCACAATAACATTCCGGATGGTACGTTTGATCGTAATGGGATGGAGATCGGGGTCAGGGTGCGCAGCGTTATCAATGACGCCATTGTCACTCTGAACGGTTTTTACGGGAGGGATAATGACATCGTCAGGAGAGTTATTGGCCCACCCACTTCGGAAGTGTCTCCTTTTGATGACAGGCTAATTTTTCACCTGCCCACGGAAGCGGATTACCCGATTTTGCGGTTTGTCGGCACCACTTTTTCGAGGGATTTTCCTTCACTCTCATCCAGCGCGCTGGGGGGTGTTGCGCCGACATGGCGCGCCGAAGCCATGTACGTCGGTGGTTTTACCAATGGGAGTTCGCTCCAAACCTTTGAGACATCAGATGAGATTCGCTGGATGGTGGGCATGGACTGGAAAATCAAAATTGATTTCCTGAATCCTAAGGCCTACTTTTTTATATCCCCTCAGTTCTACCAGCGTCACATTGTCGATTACGCAAAAAGCATTCCAGACGTCGACTATACTTTGACCGACTATTCCGGAACCATCCAGCAGGACAACTATACGGCATCCTTATTAATCAGCACATCCTATTTTCATAACAAGCTTCAGCCCATGTTTTTCTGGCTTAGGGATTTTACGGGAAACGGCAGCCTGATTAAGACGCAGATATCATGGGAACAGGACTACCATTGGAAATATACTCTCGGGGCGTTGTTCGTGCAGGGAGCTGATCCTGGTGTGAATTTTGAACCCCTTCAAAACAAAGATCAAGTCTATTTAACCGTCCAATACAGGTTTTAGTGAAAAGGAATAAAGGAGGTACTGCTATGAACCGTTCGAAACGATGCCTTGTATTTTTTATTACCTGTCTATCTGTCGCACTGCTCCAGCCTTTTGCAATAGGGGCCCAGGAGATTCCGCTCTTGAAAACCTATGCGCCAGATCAAAATGACGTGCCAAAGCACAAAAAAGTTTTTGACGATCCCACGCCGTGGGTGAAAACCTGGAACGACAAAGCTTTCATGCCTCCAGAGGTCTATGCCATGATTGCATCCGACCCCGAAAAGATGAAAACGCTATGGGCAGAAACAGTGGGTTTCAAAGCTCCTGACGTGGTCGGTAAAATTCATCCAGAGATAAAGCCGGGCAAGTATACTTACACGGATGTACAGGCTAATCCGGCCTTTAAGGACCTGATGTATCCCGATCTTTACGATAGGATCAAACCCGGTGGACCTCCCTTTGCGGGCAATATCCCCGAGTTCGAGATCATCCCCACACGGCAATATTATTGGGCATTACGAATTGCAGAAGCCACAAAAAAGAACGAAGGGAAGACAAAACTGAATGCCGATGGTTACGTCGATTATAAAACCTGGGAGGGGGGCTTTCCTTATCCAAGGCCTTCAGGGCCTTTTAAGGCTCAGCAGATTGCCTACAATGCATTTGTCTTCAGGCGGGACAGGAATGAAGGCAACGGTATCGCGTATGGTTATGTATATGGGTTCGATAAGAACCTAAAAATGGACATGGATAATTCAATGAACTCGATGAGCTGCATGGTTGCAGGTCGACAATTTCTCCCGCCCTATGGCTTCTTTGATGAGCAGGCCAAGGCAAATGGTGAGCTACAGTTGATGACGCTTACCATGCTTACGCCAAGAGATCTTGCCGGAATGGCGATACTAACCACCTATTACATGGATGCGCAAAAGGCAGACGCTGCGATGATTTACGTGCCTTCTATGAGACGCATCCGCAAATTGAGTACAACCGATACACAGGACGCTATCAATGGTCAGGACCTGATTTATGACGACCAGTCAGGTTTTTTGCAAAAGTTATCCCCCACCCGTTTCCCTTATAAATTTGAAATTGTTGAAGAGCGGGAATATCTCGTTGCCGCACCAACAATTGACGGAGCAGAGTATTGCACATCGAATGGACTGGAATTTCGGGGTTTAAAAATGGAGCGTCGGCCTATTTATGTTTTGAAAATGACGCAGACGGATCCAAACTATGTGTACAGCAAACGAATTTTCTATATCGACCAGGAAACGTTCGAGTTCTACCAAGTAGAAAATTATGACCAGAAAGGGAGACTGTACAGGACATTCTGGACGCCCTACCAGTTCAGGCCCGATATCGGCATGTTTACGTGGGGAGGTTACCTTCTTTACCGGGATCATGTGGATCTGCATTCCAATGTTAATTTTTTTGTCGATGTCACTGGCGTGGCTTCACGCGACGACATTGTCGGACAAATAACAAAGGCGGGAAAATAGAGGAGATTGAAAAAACGGACTTGTGGAGGAGGTATTTAAGCTCCTCCACAGGATCATCGAACATAACCCAAAAGGAAAGAGGATATGGCAGGAACAATGGCAGGAAAAGTTGCACTCGTGACTGGAGCAGGCATGGGTATCGGCAGGGCAACTGCGCTTGCATTTGGCGATCAGAGCGCCAGTGTAGTCGTGGCGGATATGGATGCGAATGCAGGGAATAAGACCGTAGAACTCATCAAAAAGGCTGGTGGTAAAGCCGTGTTTGTGCAGTGTGATGTATCAAAGGGTGAAGAAGTGAAGGCCATGGTTGAGGCTGCGGTAAAGGAGTTCGGACGTCTTGATTATGCCTGCAATAATGCCGGAATTCACGGGCCGGTGCCGGAAGCTCCTCTTCAAGAGCTTGATGAAGTGCTCTGGAAGAGGATCATGGACGTGAACCTGAACGGTGTGATGTTGTGCATGAAGTACGAGATTTCCCCCATGTTGAAGCAGGGTGGCGGCGTTATTGTCAATATCGCTTCGGTGGCTGGAATTACCCATGAACCGGGGAGTTATGCCTACACCGCATCCAAGCACGGTGTGGTTGGCCTGACAAAGGTCGCTGCTGTTGCCTATGCAAAGGCTGGAATTCGCGTCAATTCCGTCTGTCCGGCGTGCATAGAGACACCGATGTTAGAGTCGGGCGACCCTGAATTCAAACAGATGCTCGCATCTACGCACCCCGTGGGGCGGTTTGGAAAACCGGAGGAAATTGCCGGAACGGTGATGTGGCTCTGCTCCGACCTGGCTGGTTTTGTAACGGGGACAAGCGTGATGGTTGATGGCGGGGTAACGGCACAATAGCATCTTTACACAGAGATGAGGGGGACACGATGGCAACAATGACAGGAAAAAAAAGATAACGAGCAGCAATCAGGAATTTTCAACCAGAAAGGCTTTAAAAATACAGGAGGCACACATGAATCAGGATCGGCCCTATTGGAACATGGAGATGGAGCCGCTTTACAATACCCCCCAAATGACGACGATTCAGTTTGACAAGCTGAAGAATCAACTCGTCAGGCTGAAGAACAAGGGGGGATATTACGCCCGCATGATGGCGCGGAACAAATTGGATCCTGAGAAGCTAAGCGGCTTTGATGAATTCAAAGACAAGGTGGATATATTCAGTAAGGTGACATGGAAGCAGATCGTTGAGGATTGTGGTGGCGATATGCTGAAGGCCCTTGATGAGAGAATTGCATGCAGCCTTGATGACCTGACTATGATCGCCACGACAACGGGAACAACCGGTATTCCAAGCCCTTATGCCTTCACGAAACGGGACCTCTCCGAACTGTGGGGTGAGTATACCGCCCGGGGTTGCTGGCGTGCCGGGATACGCGCCCATGATCGCGTGCTGCACTGCTTTGCCCTTTCCATGGTGATTGCCGGCGTTCCAACCACCATCGCTTTTGGGCAAATTGGCGCTACCGTATTGCCGGTTGGTGCAGAGGGAAAAACAGAGAGGATTCTCATGACACAGAACATGTGGAAGGGAACGGTTTATCTCGGCACGCCCTCGTTGCTCGAATACCTGATCGAGCAGACACCGATTGTGATCGGTAAGGAAGCAAAAGACCTTGGTTTCAAGTTTCTTGTCTGCGGAGCGGAGCCGGGAGCAGGCATTCCTGAAGTAAAGAGTAAACTGGAGAAGGCCTATGGCGCCAAATTATTTGATATTGGTGCCGGTCTTGGTTTTTCCTGTCGTCATGATGAATATCAGGGGATGCATTGGCTCGGAGATGACCTGGCATACTATGAGCTTGTCGACCCTGACACAAAACAACCTGTTCCTCTCACGAACGGGGCCCGGGGGGAAATGCTGATGACCACCCTTGATTCTGACGGGCTGGTCTCGGTACGGGAAAGCGCAGGAGACATCCATGAGGTGTATACCGAACCTTGCCCCTGCGGTTGCAGCGGGTTGCGGTATAAAGTCGTCGGCCGAACCGATGATATGCTGAAGGTCAAAGGGGTCATGGTTTATCCGAGCCACATTAAAGGCGTAATAAATGATTTCTTGCCAAGAGTTACAGGAGCGGTGCGGATTATCCTCGATGAGAAACCGCCCCTGGTTATACCGCCGCTGAAGATACGGGTAGAGCATGCACAAGGGGTTTCGGGCGCGCAGTTGGAAACGCTGGGAAATGAGATTTCTGAAGCAATGAGCAAAAGGCTCAAGATCAACCCACGGATCATCTGGGCAGAGCCGGATAGTCTTGAACGGAGCCTCTACAAGGGTATTATTTTCGAAAAAACCTATGAAAGTAAGGAAGGATAACTTAAATGCGTGAAGTCTATATCGTTGGCGTGGGAATGACTCGGTTTTTCAAATGGCTTGAACGGAGTATCAAAGATCTGACCAGGGAGTCTGTTACGGAAGCACTCGGTGACGCAGGTCTTCAGAAAGAACAGATAGAGGCCGCATGGTTTGCAAATTCGACATGGGGTTATTTTGAGGGGCAGGACCAGGTGCGAGGTCAAGTGGCATTAGGCTCCCTTGGAATTCACGAAATCCCGGTAAGTAACGTGGAAGGCGCATGCGGGGGGGGCGCACAGGCGCTTCACGGCGCATTTCTTGCTGTGGCTTCAGGGGCTTATGAGTGCGCTATGGCAGTTGGTGCAGAAAAGCTGTACAACAAGGACAAGGCCAAATCCTTCGGAGCGATAGCAAAAGGAACTGATGTTGAAAACGTACAATCGATGGTTGATGGCTTTATAAACAGATTGCGGGAGCTGGGAATCGAAACACCATCTGAGGATAAGTCATCTGTTGATGACTCGATGGCACGTAGCCCCATGATGGATATTTATGCTTATATGATTCGTTGGCATATGAAAACGTATGGCACTACCCAACACCAGTTGGCGCTGATTACTGAAAAAGATCACTGGCACGGCTCGATGAACCCCAAGGCACAGTATCAAAAAAAGATGAGTGTGGCCGAAGTGCTGTCCGGAAGGTCGGTTTTATATCCCTTAACGGTGCCGATGTGCGCGCCGTTAGGGGATGGGAGCGCTGCGGCGATCCTCTGCTCAAAGGATTTCCTGAAGAAAATGAAATCGCCGCGGCCGGTGAAGGTGCTCGCATCGGTTTTTGGATCAAGTACCCCGCGATATTTTGACGAGTCGGACAAGAGTATTGAGGAAAGATTGTCTGCTAAAGCCTACAATATAGCCGGGGTGGGGCCGAAAGATATCAGTCTTCTTGAGGTCCACGACGCCGCCTCATATGGTGAACTGAAAATGACTGAACAGCTTGGATTCTGTCCGCGGGGAGAAGGTGGTCCTTTTGCCGAATCGGGTGCAACCAGGCTTGGCGGAAAGATCCCTGTCAATGTCTCGGGTGGACTAATATCTCGTGGGCATCCCCTGGCAGCTACGGGCATTGCGCAAATATATGAGCTTGTGACTCAGCTTCGCGGTGAGGCTGGGAAAAGACAGGTCGAAGGCGCAAGAATCGGTATGTCCGAGAACGGCGGCGGCCAACTCTATTTTGAAGAGGCGTCGATGGGAATTCATATACTGGAGAGAGTGCATTCTTAGTGTAACATTAATTAGACTGACAGCCCAGTTTGTGAGCTATTGCACCTTTTAACGATACCGATGAAAATGAAGATAATAATGTCAACGACAAAGGGCAGGTTGAAGAATCGAAATGCATTGATCACCGGTGGAAGCAGAGGTATCGGCAAGGCAATCGCTCGTCGCTTTATTGAGGAGGGGGCCAATATCTTTCTTTGCGCCAGAGGCGAAGGTGCCCTGGAGGAGACAGCAAAAGAACTCAGGCAGATGGGAGCAAAAGTAGGTACCCATGGGGTCGATGTCTCGAACCAAAAGTCGGTAGAGAAAATGGTGAATTTTGCCCTGGCTGAATTCGGGGGCTTTGACATCCTTGTTAATAATGCCGGGATCATGATGGCCAACCGATTTATGGACTATTCCTTTGAAGAGTTTGATCAGACCATGAAGGTGAACCTTTATGGGGTATTCCATGTAACCCAAGCCGTCCTTCCCCATATGGTGGAGCGGGAAAAGGGCAAGATCATAAACGTGGCTTCTACTGCAGGGAAATGGGGTTCCATGCACCAGAGCGCCTATAATGCTTCAAAACATGCCGTAGTCGGTCTCACCAGATGCTTGGCGCTCGAAATGGCCCCATTCCATATCAACGTCAATGCCATCTGTCCGGCAGGAGTGGAAGGTGATGAGATCGATTCCATGGTGGAACACTGGGCCAATCAGTTGGGGGTTACCAAAGAACAGGCACGGAAGAACATTACCTCGCGATCACCGATCGGCCGTTTCATTAATCCAGAGGAGGTAGCCGCCCTTGCGGTCTACCTGGCATCCGATGAGTCGGATGCGATGACGGCCCAGTCGCTGACGCTTTGTGGTGGATATCTTATGGTGTAGCGCTCTGAATCGAACATTAAACCAAGCACAGCGTTGCGGATAAAGGAGAAAAACAGGGATGGATAGGAGCGACCCTATTAGAGGATATGCAGCTCATCGAGATGAATGAAGCCTTTGCCGCGCCCAGTTTTGGAAAGGGGCTTAGCCACACTCTGCGGCGGTGGCGGGCAAGGCCAGGCCATCATCGTTGAGAGAGCAAATTAGGTGGAAGCCCATCGTGGGCGGGAATCAGCATTAAAGGAGAACTGACGGTGATGATCGATTATACAAAAGAGGGTAAGATTGCGATTTTTAGAATTAATCGTCCGAAGGCAATGGGAGCGATGAGTATTGAAGGCTTAAAACAATTCGAGGCCGCTTTGATGGATTTTCGTGACGATGACGCACTTTGGGTTGGTATTGTTACGGGCACCGGGGACAAGGTATTTAGTGCCGGGGCTGACGTGAAAGAGTTGCTGGCCTTTATCAGCGAAACAAAACACAGAAAATGGCGCAGAAACGCAAATATTATGCGAGGGTTTGATCTCTGGAAGCCTATGATTGCTGCATGTAATGGCCTCACGTTGGGTGTGGGGCTGGAGATAAGCCTCGCCTGCGATATGATGATCGCCTCGGAAAACGCAGAGTTTGGACTTCCGGAAGTGAAGTTAGGGATCATTCCTGGAGCCGGCGGTACGGCAAGGTTGCCCAGAACCATTCCCAGGCGGATTGCCGCAGAAATGCTCTTTACGGGTAAAACAATAACTGCACAGGAGGCATACCGCATCGGGTTGGTCAACAAAGTTGTGCCGTTGGATCATTTGATGGAAGAAGCGCGGAAGATGGCGGCCGCGATATGCAAAGCAGCCCCACTTGCCGTAAGGTATGCCAAGGAACTCATGATCAGGGGGTCGGGTCTGACAATTGAGGCGGCGTTACGTCTCGAGGACGATATGGATTCCGTGTTAATGTCGACGGCGGACTTTTCCGAGGGGATAGCCGCTTTTGCGGAAAAGAGAAAACCTGATTACAAGGGAAGATGATTCATAAACTTAACAACATTTAAGGGGATATTTCAGAAAATTCCTTCATTTGGAAAGGGGGGCAGGGGGAACCGCCATCACAAGTAAATCCCCCTTAAGTCCCTCCCCCCTCTTTTTCAAGGGGGAATTTTCTGAAATAACCCCTTAAATCAGAGACATTGATAAAAAGTAAAATTTAAACAGAAAGGTTTGCCATGATGAACGGAAAGGTAGTGGTTGAAGGTGCCGGAGCAATGGGAGCGGGTATTGCTCAAGTGCTGGCGGCAGCATCATTCGATGTTGTGCTTATCGATTTAAAGTCGGATTTTGTAGAAAATGGTTTAAAGAGGATAGCGAAACGACTCGAATCAGAGATAAGGAAAAATAGACTTAGTTCAGACGACAAAGACCGGATCATAGGACGAATTAAAGGCAGCACGGATCAGAGAAATGCATCGGATGCAGCCCTCGTCATAGAGGCTGTCGTTGAAAACAGAGAGATAAAGGGCGAATTGTTTCGGACCCTTAATAGTATCTGCGCTGCCGAGACTATTTTTGCTACGAATACCTCAACCTTGTCGGTTACAGAGCTTGGGACGCTTTCCGGCAGACCGGCACGATTTTTGGGGCTTCATTTTTTTAATCCCGTCCCTGCCATGAGACTTGTTGAAATTATCCCGGGACTTGATACGACCAATGATGTCGTTGACGGTGTCCATGTCGCCATGAAGTCGATAAAGAAGACGCCGATCATCGTGAAAGACTGCCCTGGCTTTCTCGTCAACCGTATCCTCCTTGCCTATATAAACGAAGCATTGCTTTGCGCCCAGGAGGGTATCCCCCCTGAAGTTATTGATATGGAAGCAAGGAAAGCTGGATTCCCGATGGGTCCCCTTGAGCTTTCCGATATGGTTGGGTGGGATATCAGTCTCCACACGTTTTCGGTGCTTCACGGCGGTTATGGAGAGCGATTCCCCGTTTCTCCGCTTGTAAAAAAGCTAAACGACGCCGGGCGTCTCGGGATGAAGAGCGGCAAAGGGGTATACCACGATGGAAAGATCGATGACGAATATCACGCCCTGGTGAAAGATATCGGCCTGAAGGGAAGTCATACGGAGTTTTCTATAAACCGTCTTATCATGAGGCAGGTTAATGAAGCGATCTATTGCCTCCAGGAGGGGGTGGCGTCTGCCGAGGACATTGACCGGGCGATGGTCCTTGGCACCGGTTTCCCCAACAAAGATGGTATTGGCGGTCCGCTTCATTGGGCGGATGAGAAGGGCCTGGATTGGGTTCTCTCAACGCTTGAGGAGCTAAGCGTGAAAGAATCGGCGGCCCGTTTCTGGCCCCATCAACTTCTTAAGACTTATGTTGGCGCAAAGAGACTAGGAAATAAAACGAAGAAAGGCTTTTTTACATATTTGCCATGAAATTATCAATAGATACCAGTAGGCGGGAAAATTTAACATGACCTTTTTAAGAATTGATGAGAGCAAGTGTAAAAAAGACGGAATCTGTGCGGCGGAGTGCCCCCGGGCTTTAATCAGAATCCAAGCGGACACCGGCTACCCAGATTTAGTCCCGGGTGGAGATAAGGCATGCAACAGATGTGGCCATTGCGTGGCGGTATGCCCCAGCGGATCGCTCAATCACTGGGATATTCAGTCCGAAGATTGCGTTCGAATCAAGCGCGAGCTTATTCTGAATGAAGAACAAGCGGCCCAGTTTTTGAGATCCCGGCGTTCCATTCGCGCCTATAAGGACACACCTGTAGAAAATGAAAAAATTAAAAGGCTTATCGAGATCGCCCGTTATGCCCCAACGGGAGGAAACAGCCAGTTGGTGGAATGGCTGGTGCTGACGGATAAAAACAAATTGCAGAAAATTGCAGGAATGACAATTGAATGCTTTCGCCGGGAAATAAATGAGAAGCCTCAACTCCTTGAGTATTTGACACCGATTTTCAAGTCCTGGGAGGCCGGTCTTGATTCAATACTCTGGAATGCACCGGTGCTGGTGGTGGCATCGGCGCCAACGCAAACATCAACCGGCATGGCGGATTTATGTATAGCCCTTTCTTATCTGGATCTATTGGCACCGACAATGGGGTTGGGTACGTGCTGGGCCGGTTTGCTTCAGCATGCGATCATTTCCTCACCGGCACTCAAAGACTTCTTGGGCGTACCGGCTGATCATCCCCACCTTTTCCCCATAGTGTTGGGATACCCCATAGCGAAATATTACCAGCTACCCGGCCGAAAGCCACCCAGGATCACCTTCGGTTAAAGCGTGGTGGAATCGCAAAAATTCAAACTATCGTCGAACATTATATGGATTTGGCGAGAAGCGGCGCAGGGAAATTGTTGAAAAGACGTTTAGCAAAAAAAGGAAAGGGCATGAAAGATCCTCTATTCCAGCCGATTCGAATCAACGGGATCGAAGTCAAAAACCGCATCTGTTTGCCTGCCATGCACCTGAACCTGTGCCGGAACTTCGAAGTGACAGAGCCATTGATCGAGTTTTACGCCGAGCGTGCCCGGGGCGGGGCGGGCATGATCACCGTAGGCTTTGCAACGGTGGACGAGAACTCCGGAAATACCACCAATATCGGCGCTCATTTGGATGAATTCATTCCGGGGTTGAACCGGTTGGCACGGGGAATTCAGGCGGGCGGCGCGCTGGCCGCGGTACAGATCAATCATGCCGGCCGGTATAATCGTTCTGTTTATTTGGACGGCAGGCAGGCCGTGGCACCTTCTGCCGTTTCTTCGCGGATGACCGGCGAAACGCCGAGGGAACTTGCCATGGAAGAAATCGAGCAGGTCATCGAGCGCTTTGCCGCCGCGGCGGATCGGGTGAAAGCCGCCGGCTATGATGCGGTTGAGGTCTTATGTGGGACCGGATATCTTATCAGCGAATTTCTCTCACCCCTGACCAACCGGAGGATCGACGCCTATGGTGGGGCGTTAAAGAATCGGATGCGCTTCGGCATCGAGGTCATCGCCGCCATCCGTTCGAAAGTGGGAGAAAATTTTCCCATCTTAGCGCGTATGAACGGCAATGATTTCATGCCGGGCGGAAACGGCCGAAAAGATCTTCAGGAATTCGCAAAATGCCTATCAGGTTGCGGGGTGGATGCGCTCAACATCAACGTCGGCTGGCACGAGGCGCAGGTGCCCCAGATCGTCTCATCCGTTCCGCGGGGGGTGTTCGCATACCTCGCCCGTGGCATCAAAGAGCTGGTTGATGTGCCGGTCATGGCGGGTCATCGCATCAACGATCCCCAAACCGCCAGAGAAATGCTAGCGGACGGCATGTGCGATATGGTGGCCATGGGCCGGTCCCTTATCGCGGATCCCTATCTTCCTGAAAAAGCCCGCACCGGCAGGGAAAAAGAGATCCTTCACTGTACCGGTTGCGCCCAGGGCTGCTTTGATCATCTCATTGAGGGCAAAGTAATTGCGTGTCTTTGCAATCCGCGGGCCTGCCACGAAACAACAACGGTTATCCGGGAGGTGACTTCCCCCAAAAAGATAATCGTAGTGGGTGGTGGTCCTGGTGGCATCAGTGTCGCACTGGCGGCTGCCGAAGCGGGCCACAAGGTTATCCTGATTGAAAAGGAAGATCGGCTCGGTGGGCAGCTTCATCTGGCGGGCGCGCCTCCGGGCCGTCAAGAATTTATCGAGCTGGCACGGGATCTCGCGCACCAGTTGGTCGCAACACCGGTAGAAGTGATATTGAACCGTGCAGCGGATTCGGCATGGATTGAAACAGAAGAGCCCGATGTCGTCATCCTCGCGACCGGTGCTGTGCCCATCAGTCCGCCGATTCCGGGAGTGGCGTTGCCCCATGTCTGTCAGGCCTGGGAGGTATTGCGCAACCGGGTGATTACGGGCCAGCGGGTGGTGATCGTCGGTGGCGGTGCGGTGGGCGTGGAGACAGCCATGTTTCTCGCGGAAAAGGGTACGATGTCTGCAGAGGCCGTTAAATTTTTGCTGGTAAACCGGGCCGAAGAACCGGAGGACCTTTGCGAATTTGCCGTTCGCGGAACGAAAACAGTTACTCTGATAGAAATGATCGACCGAATCGGTAAGGATATCGGGCGCACCACCCGATGGGGGATGCTTCAGACACTGGAAAGGATGGGAGTAAAGAGCAAAACCGCAACGAAGGCACTGGAGATCACGCCGGCCGGCCTCCGCGTTGAAAAGGGCAGAGATGTGGAAGAGATTCCGGCCGATACGGTGGTGCTCGCCATTGGTGCTATGCCCTATAATCCGCTGGAAGCATTTTTGAAACAAAAAGGAATACCTTACCGGGTAATCGGAGATGCACACGGAATCGGCCGGGCTTTCGAAGCGATTCACGAGGGATTCGATGCCGGAAGAAATATATAACCTAAAACCTGCAATCGATTTTTAACTAATATTAAGGAGATAAAGCGGCGTGAAACAATTGGAACGGATTCATCGCTCATTTCTGCTGAAGGAGACCCTCATCTCGATCCTGATTAACGCAATCCTCAGTGGGGTGATAGCGTTTTTTATGTTTCGTTCTCAAAGCACGATCACACTTTGGGGAAAGAACGGCCTGTTTTTTGATCTGATTCCCACCATTTTTATCATGACCTTTTTAATGACGCTTGCGATGACGCCGGTAACCAGAGCGCGCATTCTTAAAGGAAAAGCGCCAGGGGTGCCCTGGCACCGCAGTGAGCATCACATTTTTCGGTTTGTCCCGGGTGCGTTCATCATCCGGGCTTTTGTCTTCGGTGCAGTGGCTTTGTTGCTTCTGCTTCCCACCACCACCGCTTGGGTATATTTTCTAACCAAATTTCCCCTGACGCTTACGGAAATGGTTATGTTTAAAAGCTGTTACGGTGCCTTGGTCGGGCTTTTGTTCACTCCGGCCATCATCATCGTGGCAATGACGGATAAAGCAGGTAATAAAGGAACCTAATCAAAAGGGGGTGCCATTATGGAGTGGGCGAAAATCAATGAAGAATTAAACAACCTGCTACGCCTTAAAACAGATCCCGTTGCTTACAGAAGACTTGAAAAAGAAGGCGATCTGGGCAAGATAAAAGACGTGTTCAGGGTTCCGCACATGTTTTTCTTCTGCCAGGCTCTCTTCATGGCAAGGGCCATGGGATTAACGATTGGGATTACCAAAGAGGACAAGTTATCCGATCGCTGCATGCGGATCCACGGCGTTCAAGCCGCCACGGAAGAGAACATGAAAGGAGAGTCCGTGATGATGGCGACAACCTGGTTTAAGAACCCGGATGAAGCCTACCTACAACAGCTCGATACATACCGCATACCACCAGGGGAGGCCATCGTCTTGTCGCCTCTGAATAAGGCACAATTTGAGCCGGAAGTAGTTCTGATATTCGGTAATCCCGCCCAGGTGATGATGCTCATGTGCGGCATGCAAAAGGAAAAGTACGAACGATTCGACTTTTGCTTCAGCGGTGAAGGTGCCTGTGCTGATTCGCTGGCAAGATGCTATATGACAGGAAAGCCGTCACTGGGTATTCCATGCTATGGAGAACGGGCGATAGGTCAGGTGGCCGACGATGAACTGGTAATCGCAATGCCTCCCAATGAAATAGAAAGAGCTATATCCGGGCTGAAGACGCTCTCCACTACTGCTACCGGGTTAAGGTACCCGATTGCATTCACGGGAGGAGCCGTGGATATTACGCCTATACTGAGAATGATCTACCCGAGCGTTAAGTAGATAGTGTCCGTCAGGTTATCGCACCGCGGCCAAGCGTGAGAAGGTCCGCAAGTGCCAGGCCAAGGTGATGCACCTGCCGTTTGCCGGCAATCGGACCGATGAGCCCATCGACACCGTCCTGGATGCCACGCGACTTTGCAATGACCATTCACTCTGCACCATGGAAATACAGAGTCTTCTGCTCTGGCTTTCGGCCTGCTGCAAAAAAGGCGGTCGTGACGGAGATCATGAAACAGGGACGAAAGGAGGCAACATGACAAGTAATGAAACGCGTGCGGAAGAAACGGATGTAGTCATTGTAGGTGCAGGAGGTGCGGGAATTGCAGCCGCCCTGAGCGTCGTCGAAAACGGGGGCAGAGCGGTCGTCTTGGAAAAGCAGTCCTACGCGGGCGGTACTACCAACTTCGTCGAGGGTATTTATGCGGTCGACAGCGATATGCAACGCAAGCGAAACGTGAAGGCCACCCGCGACGAAGGGTTTAAGCAGCTCATGGAATACAGTCACTGGAAGGCGAACGCTTCCCTCGTGCGATCAATAGTCAACAAATCGGGGGAGACGGTCGCATGGCTCGAAAAGATGGGCGTGGCGTTTGTTGAGCCTACGGCCGATTTTCTTGGCGGGCCCAGGGTATGGCACTTATTCAAAGGCTTCGGCAAGGACATGATGCAGGTGTTGGTGGCCAAGGCAGAGGCGAAGGGCGTCACAATTCACTACGATACAAGGGCGACAAAGGTGCTTCGGGACGGAACGGGTCCGGTTACCGGCATCATTGCAATAGACAAGGAAGGTGTGGAAACTTATACGCAGGCCGCAGCGGTCATCATAGCGTCAGGGGGTTACGCGGACAACCCGGCGTGGATCAAGAAATACACGGGATTCGACCTGGAAATCGATCTTTTTGCTGTGATCAAGAGCGACAAGACAGGCGAAGGGATAGAGATGGCATGGTCGACCGGGGCCGCGGAGGAAGGCACTGGGGTGTTGCTGTTTAATATCGGCATGCCTCCCCGCACTATTGGACCGGTAGATCATATGCTGGGGGCGGTGGGTCAACCGACACTCTGGGTTAATCGTGACGGAGTGAGGTTCTGCGACGAGGGGATCATCCAGAACATGATCCACACGGGCAACGCCATGGCACGGCAGCCGGGAAGATACTGCTACAGGATATTCGATGAAGAGACGAAACGCCAATGGGAGACCAACGGGGGGCTCAACGTCGGAAACTATAGCCCGCCCGGACTTCAATTGACCGACCTAGATAAAAAAATAGCGACGGCCATTGAAAAGAAGAGCCCGTACGTGTTCGCATTTGGCTCCATCGTTGAATTGGCCGAAAGGATAGATATCGATAGAACCGCGCTCAGCAGAACGATAGATAATTACAACGCATTCTGCGACAAGGGCCATGACGATGAGTTCGGGAAAGATCCCGAATTCCTTCGCCCGGTGAGATCTCCCAAATTCTATGCCATCAAGTGCTATCCAGACTTCCTCTGTACCTTGGGCGGCATCAAGATAGATGAAAAGATGGAAGTCCTCGACAAGAACAGCTACCCTATAAGAGGTCTTTATGCCGTCGGTTGCGATGCCGGAGGCATTTACGGAGATAGTTATGATCTGATCGCCTCGGGGATTGGTAGCAGTTTTGCCCTCAATTCCGGACGGATAGCAGGAGAGAACGCGGTACGCTACGTCAAAGCGTCGCACGGTTAAAGAGCAGATGGAGGTGGAGGATTCATTAGCGGAGTGATGTGTGAGAGGAAAATAATATGGCTCAAATGATTGCAGATCGAAAAGATGTGGATTTTGTTCTTCATGAACAGTTTAAAATAGCCGAACTTAGCAAGCATGCGCGGTTTGCGGAGTTCAACAAACATGTTATTGATATGATCATCACTGAAGCACGGAATCTGGCAATCAAGGAGATTTTGCCGACTTGGAAAATCGGCGACCGGGTAGGTTGCCGGTATGAAACTGGAGCTGTTCATACCCCGGCCGAGTACAAACGGGTGTGGCGGCACCTGATCGATGGCGGATGGTTTGCTCCCACGGTGGATGTCGAGTGGGGAGGCCAGGGGATGCCCAAGATTCTGGCTCTTGCCGCACAGGATTATCTGACCGGCGCCAACTTGGCTCTGATGATGATTGTCGGGCTCAATCATGGAGCGGGCCGGCTGATTGAAACGTTCGGAACCGAAAAGCAGAAAAGTCTGTATCTGAAAAAAGTTTATTCCGGTGAATGGGGCGGCACCATGCTGTTGACGGAAGCCGGGGCAGGTTCGGATCTGGGCACGCTGACCACATCTGCCGCAAAAAATGCCGACGGCACGTATTCGCTGACGGGCAGCAAGATTTTTATCAGCGCCGGCGATCAGGATATGGTGACAAACATCATTCATCCGGTTCTGGCCCGCATCGAAGGCGCACCGGAAGGCAGCCGGGGAATTTCGTTGTTTCTGGTTCCAAAAATCCATGTCAACGACGATGGTTCGCTGGGGGAACGAAACGACATTATCTGCACCGGAATCGAGGAAAAAATGGGGCTTCATGGCAGCCCGACCTGTTCCATGTCGCTGGGCAGCAAGGGAAGTTGCATTGGAACGCTTCTGGGAGAAGAAAACAAGGGGCTGGCGGCCATGTTCCTGATGATGAACGGGGCGCGCCTGCTGGTAGCAGCCCAGGGGCTTGTGTCTGCGTCCGCATCGTATCTCTATGCCCTGTCTTTTGCCAGAGCCAGGATACAGGGAACGCTGCCAGAGTCTCGGGATAAGGCATCAGTCCCCATCATTCAGCATCCCGATGTTCGGCGGATGCTTCTGACCATGAAGGCATACACGGAGGGGATGCGCAGCCTCCTGTATTATATCGCCCACTGCGAGGACCTGAAATCAGTCACCAAAGATCCCGAGGAAAAGGAGCGATATCAAAACAGGATCGATTTACTGATTCCAATTGCCAAAAGCTATGTCACGGACCGGGCCGTGGATGTCTGCAACATCGGCATCCAGGTGCATGGCGGATATGGTTACACATCGGAATACCCGGCGGAGCAGTTGCTGCGGGATGTGAGAATCACCTCCATTTACGAAGGAACCAACGGCATTCAGGCAATGGACCTGCTGGGCCGGAAACTCACGATGAAAAACGGCAAACTTTTTGCCGACCTGATGGAGGAAATCCACCAAACCGTAACTGAGGCCAGAAAGCTGACCGCTATCCAGATGCTGGCGGATTGCGTGGAAGCAGCCGTGGACCGGCTGATCCAGGTGGCGGACCACATCCGCCGGATCGCTGCAAGCCAGAATGCACCGAAGGCCTTTGCCTTTGCTTGTCCGTTTCTGGATGTCACGGGCGATGTAACAATAGCGTGGTTGCTTTTGTGGCGGGCGATGCTGGCAGTGAATAAAACGTCTGCAGCCACCCGGAAAGCCGATGACGCTTTTTATCAGGGCCAGGTAAAATCCGCGGAATTTTTTATCAGAAGCGTTCTGCCCGTTACATTTGGCCGCATGGCATCCATTCTGGATACCTGTGACGCGGCAATGGAGATTTCGGATGAATCCTTTGGAGGGATGTGATTCCAAATAACAAAACTTAAGGAGGAATGAAATGAAGAAAATCAAGACGGTGGGAATCATAGGTTTTGGTGTGATGGGGGCCGCAATAGGCCTCAATGCTGCAACAAACGGGTACAGAGTTGTATTCAAGGAACTCAACGACGAGCTGGTCAAGTCCATGTACGACAAGTTTGTGCTAAAGGCACTGGCCAAAAGGGTGTCGCTGGGCAAGATGACTCAGACGGATATGGATAATATTTGCGGAATGATCAGCGGCACCAACAACTTCGAAGACATGGCTGTGTGTGATCTGATCATCGAGGCAGCCATTGAAAAAATGGATCTGAAGATTCAAATTTTCGGAGAACTATCTAAGGTGGTGCCCAAAGACACCATTATCGTGAGCAATACGTCGACCTTTCTTATCGAAAAGCTCATGGAAAAAGTGGCCAATCCGGAGAGGACTGCCGGCCTGCACTATTTTTTCCCGGCCAACGTCAACCGTCTGGTTGAAGTGATCCGCCAGAAAAAGACTTCTGATGCAACCTACGAGGCGCTCATGGCTTTTTCGAAGCAGAATAAAAAGGTTCCGATTACAGTAATGGATTTTCCTGGATTCGCCATCAATCCAATCTTTATTACCAGCTACCTGGTCTTGGACTCGTTTTTGGGTGACAAATACAATGCAGCGACGCTTGAGGATATCTCCCAAAAGGTTCTGGGAGTCAAATACGGCATCATGTGGGTACAAAGCGGGTCGGGCCTGGGCACTGCCTACCATGCCGGTGTTTCCATGGTCGAATACCTGGCTGCTTCGGATGTTGGGTTCCCGCCCGTTCCTGAACAGTTAAAGACATATTTTGAGAGTGGAAAGGTGTGGGACCTGAACGACGGCCCCGTTCTGGAAGATCCGGCTGCGCGCAGCGCCGTAGGCGACCTTTTGCTGGGTTCCCTATTCTGCATCTCCGCCCATCTAATCGAAAAGGGGGTGGTCTCGGTCAAAGACCTGGAACTGGGAGTTCGCACGTCTCTGGCCTGGCCAAAAGGACCGTTCACCTTGATGAACGAAAAGGGATGGGACGAGACCCAAAGACTGGTGAAAATGGCGGTGGATGCCGGCAATTTCAAGATGCCCGCCAAGTTCAAATCCGGAGATGCGACACCCTGGGAGCTGTAATTGGAGAATCATGCTACATGAAGAAATATAAATAAATTTATTGACTCTATCATGACTCAAAGCTACTATAAAATATAATATAGACTGGGCGGTCGGTTAATAGCTTTCACTACACTGATGAAGATGCTCCAAGAACGCGATTCCCCCTCTTGCGACGAAACATTTCTGGCGTTATGTGATTCCTGGTTTCATTCGAGGAAGCGGATGAGGGACGGGTGATTTCGACTTCGATGGCCATTGCCAAAGCCATTATCCATACCGTCCATTACTGGTTCAAGGAGTTTTCCATTCTCCAGGAAGAGATCCCAGTTACGAGCCAAAAGACGTCGTCCGAGGGGTAAGGTTATATTTGCAACCAGCCATACAAACTAACATAGATTATTGTGCCATATATCCGTTCCCCCCTTTGTCCATGAGGAGTGATGAGGTCACAAGTAAAAACCCTCAGAGGGCGCGGAAAGTAAGTTGGATTTTTACAATGCCATCAAACTCATTCGAGATTCAGGAGTATGAAAGATGAAACAAGTCATCGTGCTGAACGTCAATGGAGATCCTTACACGGTTGCCGTTAATCCATGGCAAACCCTGAACGAGGTGCTTCGGGAGGATATTAACTTAACGGGCGTTAAAATCGGCTGCGGATCCGGGGATTGCGGCGCCTGTACGGTGCTGGTCGACGGCCGGGCCGTCAGTTCCTGTTTGAGTCTGGCCATCGAGATGGAGGGGAAGCAAATCATGACTGTCGAAGGCATGGCGCCTTCCGGCGAGACCCTGCACCCCATCCAGGAAGCGTTTATCGAAAAGGGCGCGATTCAGTGCGGATTTTGCACCTCGGGGATGGAGATATCCGCCCTGCATCTGCTGAATCACAATCCATCGCCAACCGATACCGAGATCCGGGAGGCTTTATCCGGAAATCTTTGCCGGTGCACGGGCTATACAAAGATTGTTGAAGCTGTCACAGTTGCCGGTCAAAAGATGAAAGATGCTTCAGAAAGGAAACCCTCATGAGACTATTCCATTTTGACTATGATGCGCCCACGACTGTCAAAGAAGCCATCGACCTGCTGCAATCCAAGGGTGCCGGAGCCCGGGTGATGGCAGGCGGAACGGATCTGCTGATCAAAATGCGTCATGCCGGCCTAAAACCCAGTGCCATCATCTCCGTTAAACAAATCCCGGGGCTTAATACCATTGCTTTTGACAAAACAAAGGGTCTGATCATTGGTGCCACGGCGCTTCTGGCCGATGTTGCGAATCATCCGGATATCTTAAGGCACTATCCGACGGTGGCCCAGGCCGCGCGGGGGACCGCCAACGCCCAGGTGCGAAATATGGGCACAGTGGTTGGAAATCTTTGCAATGCATCGCCGTCGGCGGACAATGCGCCCACCCTTCTGGCCATGGGCGCAGAGGTTCATATCCAGGGGCCGGCCGGTGCGCGCACCCTGCCGCTGGATCAATTTTTCAAAGGCCCGGGCGTCACGGCACTGGATCCTTTCGAGATCGTTACGGCCGTTCATGTCCCGATTCCTGCACAGCACTCGGGAACTGCATATATTAGCCTCTCCGCACGGGGCAAGCTCGATTGCACGGCGGTGGGGGCGGGAATCATGCTGACCCTGAATGGGCGGGTGTGTGAGGACCTGCGGCTATTTATCAGCGCCTGCGGTCCGACGCCGATACGTGCAAGAAAAGCAGAGGAAATCATTCGCGGGAAAGAATTGTCGGCGGATGCCGTTGATAAAGCTGGAGCCGAGGCGTCATGGGAAACAAAGCCGATCACCGATGTCCGGGCCAGCGCGGATTACCGGTCGAAAATGGTGGCGGTTCTGACCCGACGCGTCCTGATGGAAGCTCACAAAAGTGCACTGGAACGATCGTACAAGTAAAGAGGATACGCTATGGAAGAGTTCAGTATTGTTGGCAAGAATGTCCCGAGAAACGATGGGCGCGCCAAGGCAACGGGATCGGCGATATACACGGATGATATCAAGCTGCCTGGAATGCTTCATGGCAGGATTTTAAGAAGTCCTTTTCCCCATGCGCGCATCACTCATATCGACACCCGCAAGGCAGCCGCGCTTCCGGGAGTCAAATGTGTCATCACCGGTGAAGACACGCCCAAAATTAAGTACGGCAATTGGCGTCTGTTCCCCGATACCCAGGACGAATATCCGTTGGCGATTGACAAGGTGCGGTTCATCGGGGATGAAGTGGCCGCAGTGGCTGCCGTGGACCTGGATATTGCGGAAGAAGCGCTGGGCTTGATCCAGGTGGAATACGAAGCGCTTCCGGCAGTTTTTGACGTGGACGCATCGATTCAAAAAGGGGCGCCGGTCATTCACGACTACTGCCCGAGCAATATCAGTGTCAACCGCAAAATCCAGTACGGAAATGTCGAGCAGGCTTTTGCCGAATCTGACTATGTCCGGGAGGATACATTTACGGTTCACGCGGTGAGCCCCGCGTACCTTGAGCCCTGTTCAGCGCTGGCGCAATGTGATCTGGACGGCAGGATCACCTTGTGGACATCCACCCAGGTGCCGTACATCATTCAGTGCCTGCTGGCCTCGACACTGAATATGCGGGAAAACGATATCCGTGTGATCAAACCATTTGTGGGCGGCGGGTTCGGCGGCAAGATGGAACTCAGGGCCTGGGAGTTCTGCGCGGCCTTCATGGCCAAGAAAACCGGCCGTCCCGTAAAATTCACCCTGACCCGGGAAGAGGAGTTTCTGGCAGGCAGAAGGCGCCATCCCATGAAGCTGGTTTCCAAGGTGGGATTTAAAAAAGACGGAACCCTGACCGCAAAAGACCTGCGGATTCTTCTGGACGGGGGCGCTTACAATGCCATGGGACCCACGGCCACCTTTTTATGCGGAACCTTTGGGGCCATGCTATACCGGTATCCGAATTACCGCTTTCTGGGCGAGCATGTCTATACCAACAAACCGCCCGCCAGCGCCATGCGTGGTTTCGGAGCCCCTCAGTCGCTGTTTGCCACCGAATCGCAGATGAATATCGCGGCAGAAGCCCTTGGCATCGATCCGATCGATCTGAGAATAAAAAACGCGCAGGTAACCGGCGATAAAATTCCGGATGTGGCCACCATATCGAGCTGCGGTTTTATCGAAGCGCTTGAGAAAGTAGCTGAAATGAGCGGCTGGAAGGAAAAACGAAAGAATCTGAAAAAAGGCCGCGGCATCGGCATCGGATGCTATAGTTTCATATCCGGCGGCGTGTTCAACTGGTTCAACACCCAGTATCCGTTTTCAGCCGCCGAGGTCAAGGTCTTTGACGATGGCACTGCGCATCTGCTGACCATGGCCGCGGACATCGGACAAGGTTGTGATACGGTGCTGAAGCAGATTCTTGCCGAGGAACTGGGACTGAAAATGGAAGACATCCGCATTACATCAGCAGATACGGCCATGACGCCGCAGGCGGACCTGGGTGCGTGGGGAAGCCGGCTGACATTGATGAACGGGAATGCTGTCGTGGATGCGGCCAGAAAAATCAAGGCCCGATTGTTCGGCAGTGTATCGGCGCGGCTGAATCTGAATGTCATCCACGAACTGGCCTGCAAGGACGGCAGGATATTTTCAAAGAGCAAGCCGGACAAGTGGGTTTCATTTGGTGAGGCGGTGGCCATGACCCAAAAAGCCGGCCGCGGGGAACCGGTCGTCGAGCGCGGATATTACACCCCCCGGGACAAAGGGATGGTAACGCCTGCTTTCAGTTTTGGCGCTCAGGTATCCGAGGTGGAAGTGGACCCGGAAACCGGGATTGTCCAGGTTAAAAAATTCTGGACCGCACACGACTGTGGAACCGTAATAAATCAGACGGCTGTCGAAGGACAACTGGAAGGATCGATTCAGATGGGGCTGGGCTATGCCCTCTCGGAGCAGTTCGTGATGGACGGCGGTAAAACCCTGAATACCAATTTTCTGGACTACAAAATGCCAAATGCCATGGACGTGCCGCCCAGTGAGGTATCCCATATCCACACCTACGAGCCGGAAGGCCCGATGGGCGCCAAGGAAGCCGGCGAGGGCCTGGCCATCCCCACGGCGCCTGCCATTGCCGATGCCGTGTATCATGCAACCGGATACCGGTGCAAGGGCCTTCCCATTACACCGGAGAAGATACTCGAAGGAAAGAGCTGCACGTATTGTTCGAGCAGACTCACGGATATAGAAAAGGACTAACGATATGGCCAACTTGATATCAGACCGCCGGGACATCGATTTCGTTCTCTACGAACAGCTGGATGTGCTGGCCTTGTGTAAGCTCCCCAAATACAAGGGGTACAACCGCAAGACCTTTGACCTGATCATTTCCGAAGCGCGAAATTTCGCCCTGAAGGAACTGCTGCCCACTTGGGCTGAGGGGGATCGCATCGGCGCGACCTTCGAAGACGGTCAGGTGAAGGTTCCGTCATCCTATCACCGCGCCTTCACTCTCATGCGCGAAGGAGAGTGGACGGCGCTGGCAGAGAGCCCGGAGTGGGGCGGACAGGGGGTTCCCATCACCATCAGCGTGGCAGCCGACGAATTTCTCGTGGGCGCCAATCTTTCCTGCAACAGTTATGCAACCTTCGGTGGCGGAACCGCCAAGATGATCGAAATCTTCGGTACCGATACCCAGAAGGCGCTCTTTCTCAAAAACCTCTACACGGCCCATTGGGGCGGAACCATGCTGCTTACCGAAGCCCATGCCGGTTCCAACGTGGGCGCCCTGAGCACCTCGGCGTCGCCGAACCCGGACGGCACCTATTCCATCAGTGGGAATAAGATCTTCATCACAAACGGCGACCAGGACCTGACCGAGAATATCATCCATCCGGTGCTGGCGCGCATCGACGGCGATCCGCCGGGCAGCAAGGGTCTCTCGCTGTTCATCGTGCCCAAGTTCTGGGTCAACGCCGACGGGAGCCTGGGTGAATTCAACGATGTGGTGTGTACGGGAATCGAGGAGAAAATGGGCAGCCACGGCAGCGCAACCTGCAGCCTCGTTTTGGGGGGCAAGGGGCAATGTCGCGGCATGCTGCTTGGCAAGCCCGGGCAAGGCATGATGATCATGTTTCACATGATGAACGAGGCCCGCCTCAAGGTCGGATTTCAGGGTTTCATCCACGGATCCGCGGCTTACCAGTATGCCCTGTCCTATGCCCGTGAACGCCGTCAGGGATATGACCTGGACAAGGGAAAGTCTGTCGGCGACGAGCAGGTCCCCATTATCCGTCACCCGGATGTGCGGCGCATGCTGCTCTGGATGAAAGCCCATGTTGAAGGCATGCGCAGCCTTGAGTACTACATCGCCCATAGCTTCGACATGATCGAAGCCACGGAGGATCCCGCCGTCAAGGTTTATTACGAAGGGGTTACGGCTCTGCTGACGCCGGTGCTCAAAACTTATTGTGCGACTAAGGGCTTCGATATTTGTGTCAAAGCCATCCAGACCTATGGAGGATACGGCTACACCAGAGACTTTCCGGTCGAGCAACTGGCCCGGGATGTTAAGATCACATCCATTTACGAAGGCACAGACGGCATCCAGGCCTTGGATCTGATCGGCCGCAAGCTCGGCCTGAACAAGGGGGCGGTGTTCGACGCGTTCATCGGTGAGATGACCGCCGCTGCCGACCGTGCGACCGCGATCGAGGAACTGGTGCCGCTGGCCCTTGATGTCCGCAAGGCCATCGACCGCCTGCAGGCGCTGACCAAAAAGATCCAGGAGACCATGAAGTCGATCGCGTTCAAGGTCGCCTTCGCCAACTCGGTGCCCTTTCTTATGGTCATGGGTGATGTGATCATGGCCTGGATGTTGATCTGGCGCGCCAGTATCGCTACCCAGAAGCTTAAGCAGGGAAGCAAAGGTAAGGAACAGGCCTTCTATCAGGGGCAGGTCTTCAGTGCCGATTATTTTGTCAAGTCCGTGCTGCCGCAGACTCTGGGGGAGATGGACGCCATCATTAGCGGCGGAGACGCCGTCGTAAATATCAGTGAAGAAGCATTCGGCGGATGAGTCGCAAAAACTTAAAATATGCGGAGGCGCCGCTCACAGCCTCCGCACTAACAGAGTGAAACTCCACCCGCATAGCGGGTGGCCTCAGAAAGCCCCCGATAGGCGGGGCGTTGACGTAGGGAAAGCCCCGCTTGGGCTGTGAGTTATTACACATCCAATTCCAATTGGTTTTTTGTCCTCAGATAAAGATAATGAATGAAGAAACCTAAACCGGCTTCGTCTGAAGAGGTCTATATGGTTTTCAACTCATCCACATTCAAGAGGAAGTTGTAGTACAAAGCTGCTTCCGGACCGGCACAGCGTATCTATTGTGATATCGCCCCCCAGGCGACGTGCTAAAATTCGCGAAATGGCTAAACCCAATCCATTGCCCTTCGCTCGGCCCTGTCTGTGATATGCCTTCTTTATTTGGGCGTAGCATTTAAACAGCTTATCTTGGTCCTCTGGAGCTATACCATTGCCGTCATCATTGATGCAGATATTAAGATTCTGTTTTTTGAGAACCATATGAACAATAACACGAGACTTTTTGTGTTGTAGTGCATTTCTCACCAGATTGGTCAAAATATGGCCGAACTTGGCCTCATCCTGATGCAAAACGAGACCTTGGACTTCTGGGGAGATATCCAGGAATATGCCATTGGCCGAGAGATATTCATACCGACGATCGATGTCATATTCACCGTCTTGCGATTCGCCAATCGGTTTGCAGATCTCCGTTTCCAGAAGATCCACTAAAATTTCCGTTGCGAAATGGACAATGTCGAATCTGCTAAGATTGAGACGACCGGTCTGACTACTACCCACCTCCAGTATACTTTGGATGATGTTGTTAAGCTTGGCCGTGCAACGCAGGGAGCGTTTGAGGGCGCTTTCCTGAAATTCGTTCAACCGGCCATATTTATGTGACAATTCAAGGAGCATCCGGTTGTTATTTTCAATAACACTTAAAGGTCCCTTGAGTTCGTGGATGAGTAATTGAATATCGAGTTGATGAAAAAAATCTTGCGACTCGTTCTGGCGGGAGGATGGATGACTTTGGTTGTCGTCTGCCATGTTCACTCATTCCTTTTAGTTAATCGAACTCAAAAAAGATGTTGCCTATAACCTATTATTGTTATTATTTGCACGAGCGAATTTCACAGTAAAGGTTGTTCCGCCGGACTTGTAACAATGTTCTGCCGAATCACAATGAATACAATTTACAATCTTGCCTGGGCACTTTTCCTTACTTGTGGGAATATATTGACATCGCTGAGATTCCATCGATAGCTTGAGTGGGTAGTGTTCCGAAAAGACATGTATGCGCAGCAAATCCAGACCACGGCCACCAGCGTTGAAATCAAAAGGGTTTCCTGTAGCATATTGATATGTGTCAGCAATGGTGAAATAATTTCCATTAATTAACTGTATGTTTTCATTAGTTATTCCGATTCCGGTATCCGACACAACAAGTTCAGGTCCGGTATCTCCCACCTGCACGGTGACCCTCACCCGCCCACCGTCCGGTGTGTATTCAATGGCATTGCGAATCAGTCCGGTGATGATTTTATCCAGGATTTCACTCGGCAAATGTACAATTCCGACATCCTGTTCAAGATTGGCTTGAAAATCAATCAGTCGGTGTACAAACATGGATTTGAGTTCAATAATTTTTGATGTCACGAAACGGTGCAAGGAAATACGTTCCACGCGCAACGCCTGGCGACTGAAAAACCTATCAATGTGATTTCGAATTCGACCTGCTAACGCCAAACTACTTTCCATCCCTATGAGCGCTTCCAGTTCTTCGGTACAAAGTTCCAATAACGCAGTGAGGGATTGTTGTGAGTGGCGATCCGGCTCTATGATAATGTCCTCCAGCTTATACTGCATATCAATGATACGCTCTATATTTCGCTTGCAACGATCTATAATCTTCTTGTTCACTTCGTTGTCGGTACCGTATCCGCTCGCCAGCATTTCAAATGATGCTGCCAGCACGGATATGGGGGTCCGTAATTCATGGGATAAGCGATCGATAATACGATCCTTGGCCTGGCTGAGCATCTGTATTTCTTCGTAAGATTGGCGCAATGATTCATTCATTCTGGCGTTTTCAATGGGCATGACCACCATGATGGCAATGCTGGTCAGCAGGGCCATGTCATCTTGATCGAAGTTTCCGTCGACCCTGTTTGACATGACCATGACACCCATGATTTGTTTCTCCATTCGCAAGGGCGCAGCCATCATATTCCGCAATATTGGCCCTGAAGAATTTAATCGCCAGTTTTTAAATTGACTCTCATCGCTGATATCGTTGTTGATGTATGAATGCCCCGAAAAAAGTATTTTTTCAGCAGAGTCCGGATCAAAAGAGTCTGGATCTACGGTAAGTGTATCAGAAAAAACCGAATTTTCCGACACGCCGGTCCGAGAATAAATATTATTGTTTTCGTGCTCTAATAGGAGAATATAGGCGTTGCGCACATTCATTAGAGCTTGAGCCTCGCGAGCAATAAAAATCAAGCGGCTTTTTAAGTCACTGTAATGGTGTAGCGTCTTGGCGATTTTGAAAAGGACCTGTGTAATCCGCGCATCTTTTTTGGATTGAGTGATATCGCGCATGGTTGTGATCAGGCCGTTTGGCTGGTTGTGATGATCGTACAATGCGGAGCCATCGTATATCACATCCAATTCGCGACCATCCTTGGTCAGACGCTTGGTTTCCAAGCCGTAGAACACACTATTGGTTAACAATTTTGCTTTGCCGGTGAGGGTTTTTTCGATCTGCGCTGCGGGGATGGGAGCAAAAGGATCTAATTCAAGATCTTCCCGTGTCCAACCAAAGGTTGTTTCATAGGCAGGATTGAGATAGGCCACGCTATGATCCATATTTTGGACCAATAGAGGTATGGGTAAAAATTCTAAAAAAGCGAGACGCCGTCCTTTGAACAGACGACTCTTGGCATACAAATGCTCTATCTTCAATGTTGATTCAGCGAGTTTTGCATGTGTTTGCATTTCAACGGTTACATCACGGGCAATTCCCCGAGATCCATTGGGTTGCCCGCAAGCGTCTATGATCGGGCTTTGCGATACCTGTAAAATGCAATTATCAGTGTCTTCGCGTTTAATCCTCAAAAAAATTGGTTTGGTTTGGTAACGATAGTTCTGAACTCCGTTAAAACTGCTGTTGGTGGGCTGGAAATCCTCAGTGTCTATTAAATCACTAAGGTTACGATTGATGAGTTCCTTCGAGGAGCGACCTACCATGTTGCAGAAAGCGTCATTGAAAAATACAAGTTTCCCTGATGTATTCGTTTCAAAGAATCCAATCGTTTTGTCCTCGATGAGCACTTTATAACGATCCAGCATTACCTGGCATTCTTCCTCAGGATACCCAGGCATGGATATTACCTCTCTTATATTCATTTATTCATAGAATGCTATTTTCCAGATCGTTCACTAATATCTTAATTCCATCCAAGTCCTTGCTTAGCCTTTTTTCAAAGAAAAAGTCTAACCGCTCAAAGAAACTGTTCCATATGGGCTTGCCACCGCCGAGGACGATCTCTTTCATAAAGTCCGGCAGTTCCATCATTTTAATCTTTGGCAGAAAAAACACAGCGCCCAGTTTCATGGATTTTTTAATGGCGTCAGCAGTTACTGCATGGGCCGTTAGCATTATCGCGGGAAACCCCAGCTCCACACATTTTTTCAGAAGTTCAAACCCGTTTACGCCCATTATATCAAGTACAACTATATCATACTTGTTTTCTTCCAAACGCTTTAGAGCGGAATCGTAGTCGGAGGCTGTGTGTATTCGACACATGCTTAATATATCACTCACTGTATCAAGAACATCAGGCTCATCATCCACTAAAAGTACTTGTTTATCATTAAGAACGGTGTCTGCATTTAATTCAGAAGATTTTAGCGAAAGAACCGAGCAATGCGCCCATTTGACGACACTACCGATAATCTCGTCAGCTTTCGAGTTGCTTGGCGAGTCGTCCATGGCCAGTACGATCAGGTCCGCATTATAAAAACGGGCAAATTTCGCAATTGCTTTACCATGGTTATTATCCTGAACGTATTCTGCATAGTAATCAAAATCTGCATCCTTCTTCCACTCCTTGGCAAATTCCAGTAACATTTCCTTGGCACGCTTTTCAGACTCGACAGGGCTCCTCCTGCCAGTATACTCTGGCTTGTAATAAAAATCAGACCATGGATCATGTATAATATGAGCAAGGGCGATCTTCCCCTTGGAGAGAGAGGCAATTTTTCTTGCCATTCGGATAGAAGATCTCGATACATCTGAAAAAGAAACAGGGCATACAATTTTTTTAAACATTTCCATAATTTTTCTCCACAACAATGGCGTATTTTATTGCATTTCCTCAATCATCATAAACCTAATCCAGGTTCCTGATAGCCCCGGAGGTGAAACCCAAAGATTGAACAGCCTGACGGATAGCATAAGCTACAAGCGCGGTAGCATTCTTTTCCTCCTGTTATCAGTATGGCTTTTCAGCACACCTTTGATATATCACACAGCATGACCCTGAGGTTGGTGGCACCAAAAGCAGGATCACAGGTATCCAGATCATTGTCTGTCAAGATATTGATATTGGATTTATCCCATCCTAGATTGTCCTTTATTTCAGGAAACCACCACCCGTGATTGGCGGAAACCACATTTTCCGGAACGCGATCGGTGACCACCGCACGCTGCCTGACAGAACCTCTAGGCCCGCTGATCTCCACCCAATCTCCAGTGCTGATGCCTTTCTCCCTTGCAATATTTGGATGAATCTCGACCAGCGGATCCGGGTGGTTATTGCGCAGCGGTCCTGACTGACGGTTTTCAGAATGGAAAAACGATTTAATCCGGGCACCTGTGATCAACTGAAACGGGTATCGCTTGGCCAGTTCCGGATTGCTCCATGGCGTTTCCGGCGGATCGACATATCCAGGCAACGGATCGTAATTCAGGGTTTCCATTACCGTGGAATAGAATTCAAACTTGCGTGTTGTGGTTCGGAACCCTTCAGTCCTGTATTTCATGAATCGTCGCTCGCTTTCCAGGTAACCCCTTTTGCAGAAATCCTCCCATGTCAAACCGGCTGGATACAGAATTTCGTTCAAGGCATCTTTGACTGTCGGCCACCAATAATCGGGATCTGTGCACCGCTTGCCCAGTTCATTGAGAATATCGTAATCCGATCGGGCTTCACCTATCTGGACGGCTTTTTGGCGCACCACCACCCGGCCATGGCGCTTCCACATGTCACCGATGTAATCATGCTCAAGCCAGGTAGACGCCGGCAGAACGTAATCCGCCTCTTTTGCCGTTGGGGTGAGAAAGAAATCCTGAACCACGAGAAAATCGACTTTCTCCAGCGCTTGTTTGACCTCCTTGGCATTGGCACGGGTAATGAGTGGATTGGTGCTGATCAGATACAATGATTTTACCGGATATGGCTTTTCTTCCAGAATGGCATCCCAAACCGCCTTGGGATTCAATACCATGAGTCGGTTGGAAAGCCGAAAGCGGTCGCCACCGAGGCGCTTGCTATTCTGTTCAGGGGACAGTTTGCTGACGGCCGTCAGGTTTTTAAAGCCAAGCACCGTATTTCTGGGAAACAGGACATTGCCGCCCGGGCGGTCCAGGTTGCCGGTCATGGCCATAAGGCAGATAAGCAAGCGAATGGTGTTGGTGCAGTTTTTTGTCTGTTCCAAGGAAACACCCCAGTGGATCGCACCTGGTTTGGCTTTGGCGTAAGTTTCAGCAGCTTTGATGATTTCCGCTTCGCTCAGCCCGGTTTTGGCGGCTGTCCAGGAAAGTGGATATTTTTTGGCCCGCTCGCAAAACCGGTTCCAACCATGGGAGTAGTTGGTAACGAAATCTTTATCATACAACCCCCGGTCGATGATCACGTTGACCATGCCCCAGGCTAGGGCACCGTCCGTGCCGGGCCTAATTCGAAGCCATTGATCGGCGTTTTTTACCACCATGGATCGCCTGGGATCGATACATATGATTTTCGCCTTTCTCTGCATGGCCTTGGCTAGGTCAAATCCCTTGTATTCATCCGGGTTGGATACCAGGGGGTTGGCACCCCAGACCACCACGCATTCCGGTTCTCCGTCATAATCCACTATGTTGTGACTCCCAGTCATGGCAATGCCGAGCGTAACACGGGGTGCATAACACATGTGTCCTGCGGTAAGCACGTTTGGCGTACCGTATAGATTGGCAAACCGGTATATAAACGGATCATTTTCTCTGCTGGTGCCGTATCCGATGGCCATGGACTCTGCCCCGAACTCTTTTTTGTTCTTTAAAAATCGTTCGGCGATTTCATCCAGTGCCTGTTCCCACGGAACAGGCACAAATTCACCGTTTTCCTTTTTTAATGGACGGGTTAGACGTTCGGGATGATGGGCAATGGTATGATATTTTTGACCTTTGATGCACAGTTTGCCCCTGTTTATCGGGGAATCCGGATCACCTTTGATGTTGATTACTTTATTATCTTTGACTGTGATTAGAACCCCACATCCACCATGACACGAACGGCAAGCACTTTTAATTATTTTTTCGCTCATAATACGCTTCCTCTCAGTACATGATTTCAATAATACGTAACATTCTTATAAGGCATTTATGGTCAGACTTCTGGATATTTGGTTGCTCAGGGACCAGCCCACAATCTGGCGTGAGAAAAGATCTATGATCACGGCCAAATATAGCCAATCTTCATGAGTCCAAATCTAATCATAAAACAGCAGGAACGATTCGCAGAAAGAGGAATATGTGCGTTCTCGGATATTCTTCATCAGTTTGATGAAAGTTATAGACCGACCGCCCAGTTTAATCAAATGTGAGCATATTAGCTTTGAGTCATGATAGAGTCAATAGATTTTTTCAGATTTCTTTATGAAGCATATTTTCCAATTTAAAAAGATGTGAATTACCGTTTAATTGTTAATATTTTGAAATAACTTTATTTTAGTGCTCATCAAGCAAACTATTCATAGAGTGTACATTCACGCCTTGATAGGGTATGGCATCCGGCAATGTTACATTGGCTTTTTCGACATCAATTTAATATTTTCCTATGATACCGATGCCATTTTTTTCAAACACATAAACAAATTACGGAAAGTTGACCATGACCATTTGTTGTGTCCATTTCTTGCTTGCCTATCCCGCATCAATCAAATATTCTGAACTTGAATTTTTTTCGTTATCAGATGGAATCCGGAAACAGGATATTTTCTTGTTATCCGAATACGATATCAGGGAGTTGCATTGAATCACGAAAAAATCACCTTATCCCAGCTTGAATCCTTTCTGCTGAAGGCTGCCGATATTCTGCGCGGCAAAATGGATGCCTCCGAATTCAAGGAATTCATTTTCGGCATGCTTTTCCTGAAGCGCCTATCCGATGAATTCGATCGGAAACGGCGCCAATTGCGCCATGAAACCTTTGCACATTTGAAAGATCAACCTGATTTGGTTGAAGAACTTCTTGAGGACAAGACGTCCTATGGAGAGACATTTTACATACCCAAACGTGCCCGCTGGCATGAGTCCTGGAAGGATGAAAACAGCGATACCGTGCCGGCGCTGAAAGATTTGAAGCATGACATCGGCAACATGCTGAACAAAGCCATTGCCGCTATTGAGGATGAGAACGATTCGCTTTCAGGCGTTCTCAAGAACAATATCAATTTTAACGAAATCAAGGGTAAGACCAAGATCCCCGACCAGAAGTGGAAGGATCTGCTCGATCACTTCAACCAACCGCGCTTTGTCCTGGTGAACGACAACTTCGAGTTTCCGGATCTTCTTGGCGCGGCGTATGAATACCTGATCAAGTATTTTGCTGACAGTGCCGGCAAAAAAGGCGGCGAATTTTATACGCCCGCCGAGGTCGTCCGACTGCTGGTCCAGCTCGTAAAACCCCAGGCCGGGAACACGATTTATGACCCGACTGTCGGCTCCGGGGGTTTTCTGATTCAGGCACACCAGTATGTGGAAGAGCAGGGCCAGGATCCCAATGACCTGGCCCTCTATGGTCAGGATTCCAATGGCACGGTCTGGTCCATCTGCAACATGAACATGATCCTTCATAACATCAGCCGTTTTACCATTGAAAACGGCGATACCCTGGAGGACCCGCAGATTCTGGAAAATGGGCAGATTCGAAAATTCGACCGGGTGCTTGCCAATCCGCCGTTTTCTCAGAACTACAGCCGCGCCGGCGTCCAGTTCCCCCATCGCTTCCGGGAATGGTGTCCCGAGTCCGGTAAAAAAGCCGATCTCATGTTCGTGCAGCACATGCTGGCCAGCCTCAAGGGGGACGGGCACATGGCGACCATCATGCCCCACGGTGTGCTGTTTCGTGGCGGAAAGGAAAAGCTGATCCGGGAAATCTTCATCCATGATGACGTGATCGAGGCCATTGTCAGCCTGCCGCAGGGCTTGTTTTACGGAACCGGCATCCCCGCCTGCGTGCTGGTCTGCAACAAAAACAAGCCCGATCATTTGCGCAACAAGGTACTCTTCATCAACGCCGACCGGGAATTCGCCGAGGGCAAGAACCAGAACAAACTTCGCCCGGAAGATGTCGAGAAGATTGACACCATTTTCACCCATAAACGGGAACTCCCCAAATACAGCCGTCTGGTCGATACGTCCGAAATCGTCGAAAAACACGATTGCAACCTGAACATTCGCAGGTATGTGGACAACACACCGGACCCGGAGTCGGAAAATGTACAGGCCCATCTCATCGGCGGTATTCCGGAAGACGAGGTGGCTGCGCGTCATGAGGACTTTTCCCGATTTGGACTCGCCGCTGAAGCACTCTTTCAGACGGATCGGCCCAGGTACCTTGCCTTCAAGGATACTGTTCAGAACAAAGCGGACATAAAAAACCGCATCGAATCCGATCCGGCCCTTGTGCAGTCGCTTTCCACCCATGTTCAGGCACTTGAGGACTGGTGGCATGTTGCCCGGAACGACTTCGCCAGGCTGGAGGGTGCCAACAACGGAAATGGCAACGGTCGGAAAATGCCGGATGTCCGCCTTGATCTCCTGACCACGATCAAAGAAAAACTCGTAGGGGCGACCGGCCGGTCGCCCGAACATGGGTCCCCCGCCCGGTCGCCCATCCTGGACGAATTCAAGAGCGCGGGTGTGTTCGTCAACTGGTGGCAGCAGATCCGCTTTGACCTGAAGACCATCGTTTCCACTGGCTGGCACCATACTTTGATCCCTGATGCGTATCTGATCGCAGAATTCTTTCAGGCCGATGCCGATGCCATTGATGCATTGGACGCCAGTATTGGCGAGCTGCAAAGCGAATTGGCCGAAGCCGTTGAAGCTGCTCAGGAGACCGCCGCCTACGAGCCGGACGAAGATGAAAAGGTCACCGCCGCCGTCATCAAAAAGGCGCTGAAAGAATTGATTGACGATTTGGAAGAGAGTACCGGCGCATCGGCGAAGAAGGAACTGGACGAGCTGAAAAAACTGGACGATGCCATCAAGAAGATTGAAACGAAAATCAAGGACGCCAAGGCATTATTAAAGGAGAAAACCACCGAGCTGGAGCTGAAGATTGAACTGAAACGGCTGGGTGGTGAAGGGTTTACATCTGAAAATCGGGAGCTGATTCGACAGGTGGACAGGCGGATAGCCGAACTGGATGAGGCCAACAAGGCCGACCAGAAAAAAAGAACCGCCCTGCAAAAAGACAAGGCAGCCCTGCAGGCACGCATTGCTCGGACCGGCAGCCTGCTTGCGCAAATAGGTGGCCAACTGACTGATGGGGAAGCCAAACGCCTGATTTTGAAAAAACTCTACGATATTGCCGGCCGGGAGCTGGTGCGATATCTCAATGCCGAAAAGCGGGCACTGATTCAGGGGGTGGAAAATCTCTGGAACAAATACGCGGTCAGCAGCCGAAAACTGGAACAGCAACGGGAAGAAACGCTTGGGCAGTTGAACGGGTTTCTGGAAGGATTGGGGTATCTGGGATGAATATTACCAAAGATTGGAACAATGATTTTTTTGATGGCATCCGGTCAATTCTGCGGGATGCGCGCCAGAAAGCCTATGCCAGCGTCAATTTCATGATGGTGGAAGCTTACTGGAAGATTGGCCAGAGAATCGTCGAAGAGGAACAGCAGGGTCGGCAGCGGGCTGATTACGGAGACTTTCTGATCCGGGAGCTTTCCCGCCGGCTTGGCGATGAGTTCGGCAAGGGCTTTTCAGTGGCCAACCTTAAGAATTTCAGACAGTTCTATGTGACATTTCCTGATTTTAACAAAAGCTACGCGCTGCGTAGCCAATTGACATGGTCCCATTATCGCCTGATCATGCGGGTAGAGAACTCGGATGCAAGGGAATACTACATCCGGGAAGCCGCCGAACAAAACTGGAGTACCCGCCAACTGGAGCGCAATATTGCAACTGGCTGGTATGAACGCTTATTGAAACCCCCCATAGAAAGTCAGCCTGTAACAGCTACAAACAATGTTGTGCCGGAGTTTATCAAGGACCCGTATGTGCTGGAATTTCTGGGTTTGCCGGAAGGCGAAACAGTACACGAAAATCAGTTGGAAAGCGCCATTATCGCCAAACTGCAGCACTTCCTGCTTGAGCTTGGTAAAGGGTTTTCCTTCGTCGGCAGACAGTTCCGCATCAGTTCCGAAACCAGCCATTTTTACATTGATCTGGTTTTTTATAACTATCTGCTCAAATGTTTCGTGCTGATTGATCTGAAAAGCGGCAAACTGACCCATCAGGACATCGGACAGATGGATATGTATGTGCGCATGTTTGATGATCTCAAAAGAGGTGAAGATGATAACCCCACCCTGGGCATCATTCTCTGCCGTGACAAAGACCATACGGTAGTGAGGTATTCCGTACTTCATGAAAGCCGGCAACTATTCGCGTCCAAATATCTCCGGGTGCTTCCCTCTGAGCAGGAACTCAGGCAGGAACTGGAAGCAAGGCATGTGCTGGAACCCCTGGAAATAGATGGAGGCGGTGATGAATAATTATGATGTTGGCAGTCGGGGGCTGGAATGGTGGCGGGATGAGATGCTGGTGCTGGTGAACGGGATTCTGGAAGGGATCGGGTGTTTGTTGTGACTTCAAACAGTAGTATTACAGATGGCTGGGTTCGCACCAGTCTGAAATGTATAGCGACCATCAATTATGGTAAATCCCCAAAAGAGATTCTCTCATCTTTCGGCAATTATCCGGTTGTCGGGACCGGCGGAACAGAGCGTTTCGGAGATAAGTTTCTTTACGATGGCGATTCGATTATTCTTGGCCGAAAAGGAACTATTGACCGGGTGTATTTTGTTTCAGGTCGCTTCTGGGCGATTGACACTGCTTACTACCTGAGCGATTTTAAAGATGCTCTGCCAAGATGGCTTTTTTATTTTCTGCAGAGTGTAGATTTCCGTCAACTTAACGAAGCCACAGGAGTTCCAAGCCTATCGCGTGAATTGTTGTACAAAATAGAAGTTTCGAAGCCTTCTAAAACCGAACAATCCAAAATCGCTGAAATCCTCTCGACGGTGGACCGTGCGATTGAACAGACGGAAGGCTTAATCGCCAAGCAGCAGCGCATCAAGACCGGCTTGATGCAGGATCTCCTCACCCGTGGCATCGACGAACACGGCAACCTCCGAACCGAAGAAACCCACAAGTTCAAAGATTCCCCCCTAGGCCGGATTCCGGTGGAGTGGGAGGCGAAGGAAATTCAGTATTTACTTGCCGATGTTGATGCACCTATGCGAAGTGGCCCTTTTGGCAGCGCATTACTCAAAGATGAATTGGTCGTCTCTGGTGTTCCGTTATTGGGTATCGACAACGTCTTCCCTGATAAGTTTGTTGGTGACTTCAAGCGGTTCGTCTCACCTAAGAAAGCTTTTCAACTAAAAAGGTACCGAGTCCGACCGAACGATTTGATGATTACGATCATGGGCACTGTTGGTCGTTGTTGTCTGGTTCCAGATGACATAGGAGAGGCATTGTCTTCCAAGCATGTTTGGACCATTTCATTAGATCAATCGAAATATTCACCGTATGTTGCGTGTCTTCAAGTAAATCACTCACCATGGGTGCTTAATCATTTTGCAAGAGATGAACAAGGTGGAATTATGGCTTCTATTCGCTCGGAAACATTGCGTTCAACATTATTACCAGTGCCCCCGCAGAATGAAATGCAACTAATAGAGTCGCACCTTCAAATTTTTTCAACTGATCTTGTGGAGAAAGAGAATCTCCTCTCCAAACTCCGCTCCCTCAAAACCGCCCTCATGCAAGATCTACTCACCGGAAAGGTGCGGGTGACGCCGTTACTGGAAAAGGTGGAGGTCGGTTCATGAAGATCGATCCGCTTGTACGGACAACCGTAGGGGCGACCGGCGGGTCGCCCCTGCAAATATCGAAAATCTGCATCATCTGTTGATGAAAAAGGTGTGTCATGAACAGCAACACCGCAAACCAGATCAAACTCGATGAACGCAACCATGTCGAAAAACCCCTGCTCGGTCAGCTTCACGGCCTGGGTTGGGAAATCATCGACCTGACCGACGAAAAGCAGATACCGGCCCACACTTTCCGTGACAGTTTCACCGAAGTCGTCATGACGAAGGTGTTGCGCGAGCAGGTCAAGGTGATCAATCCCTGGCTGGAGGATGATCAGGTTGAGGAAGTTGCAAAGCAGTTGACAGCGGGCTTTCCCGGCACGGGGTTGATCGAAAATAACCAGTACGCCCTGCACCTGCTGCTGGAGAACACCAGCGTCAGCAAAAACCGCCAGACCGGCGAGCAAAGCCCGACGGTGCGGTTTATCGATTTTGTAACTCGGATCAACAACCGGTTTATCGCAGTCTGTCAGTTCAAGGTGCGCATCCTGGGTACCGAACACCACATTATTCCGGACATCGTACTCTTCGTGAACGGGTTGCCGTTGGTGCTGGTCGAGTGCAAATCGCCCAAGGTCAATGACGCCATACCCGAGGCCATCAATCAGATATTGCGATACAGCGAGCAGCGCGGCGCAAAGGGTGAAGGCAGTGCGCCGCTCTTTTATTTCAATCAGTTTGTCATCGCCACCTGCCGTCAGGAGGCCAAGTTCGGAACCATCACGACCCATAGTGAAAAGTATTTTTACCGCTGGTCCGATCCCTATCCGTTCACGTTGAATGATCTCGATCATGGATCGGGCAGCCCCAACGATCAGCAGCGCCTGGTGGCGGGCATGATGGACAAGGACAACCTGCTTGACCTGGTTCGAAACTTTACCCTGTTTTCCACCAACGACAAAGGCCAGGCCATCAAGATCGTGGGTCGCTATCAGCAGTTCCGGGCGGTGAAACTAGCGGTGAAACGCCTGCTGGAGGGAAAAAGTCCCCGCGAGCGCAGCGGCATCATCTGGCACACGCAGGGCTCGGGAAAGTCGCTCACCATGATGTTCATGGTGCGGGAGATGTACCGGCATGCGGCATTGGCCAACTGGAAGGTCGTGTTTGTGACCGACCGCACGCAACTGGAAGGCCAGCTCAATGAAACCAGCCGCAGCATCGGCTTTACGGTCAAGGTGGCGGACAGCATTATAAAACTCAAGGAACTGCTCAGCGCCGACACCTCGGACCTGGTGATGGCCATGATCCATAAGTTCCGTGAGGCGGACCTGACAGAGACCTTTCCGCAGCTTAATCCCAGTCCCAATATTCTTGTCATGAATGATGAGGCACACCGGACACTGTACAAAATGCTCGGTGCAAACCTGGACAAGGGCATCCCCAATGCTGCCAAGATCGGCTATACCGGCACCCCGATTGACAAGACCGAACGGGTTTTTGGCGATTACATCGATAAATACACCATGCGCCAGGCCATTGACGATGGCGTGACGCTGGAGATCGTTTACGAAGGCCGCACCCACAACGCGGAAGTACCCGATCAGGCAGGGATGGATCAGGCGTTTGCGGACATATTCAGCGATTACAATCTGAAAGAGCGGCTGGAAATTCTCGGCTACGGTTCCCGCGACGCCTATCTTGAGGCGGAACCGACCATCGAAGCCAAGGCAAAGGACATGGTTTCGCATTATCTGACCCATGTGTTCCCCAATGGCTACAAGGCCCAGGTTGTGGCGACATCGCGCGAAGCAGCGGTTCGCTACAAGAAGCATATTGATGCGGCTCTGGGTGCGGCGCTGGTAAAATCGCAACAGAGCAATCCGGGCGCGATTGACCTTGGGCAACTGGAGAAACTGCAGACGGATGTGGTGATCTCCGGCGGCCATAATGACCTGCCGCATCTGAAAGAGTATTCCGACAACTCACGGCACGACCGCAGCATAAAGAGTTTTAAGCTGGGCTTCGGCGGGGAAGACGGAGGGATCACCGGGGATATGGGTATCCTCATCGTCAACAATATGCTCATTACCGGTTTTGACGCACCCGTGGAGCAGGTCATGTATCTTGACAAAGTCATTACCGACCACAACCTGTTGCAGGCCATCGCCCGTGTGAACCGTGTCGGGGGCGTTACCAAGGACAAGGGCTTTGTGGTGGATTATGTGGGCGTGGGGCATCATCTGAAGAAAGCCATCGATGCGTATGACGAGCGGGAACAAAAGGAAATTATCGACACCCTGAGTTTTCCGGAAGCGGAGCTTCGGGGCCTCCGGAACAGCCATTCCGAAATAATGGATCTGCTGAAAAAGCATGGCCTGACGGATCTCACGGATCACGATGCGTTTTTTGATGTTTTCTATGACGAGGATCTGCGCTTCGACTACATGCAGGCGTTCAAGGATTTTACCAGATGCATGAACCTGGTTTTTCCGGCCAGGCAGGCGTTGGATTACATGGGAGACTACAATGCGCTTTCTGAAATAAATGTGTTGGCTGGCAAACATTTTCGAGACCAGCGTTTGAGCATGACAGGGATTCCGCCCAAGCTGCGTGCAATTACCGACCAGTATCTGGCGTCGAAAAGCATCGATCAGAAAGTCGAGCCCATTTCAATTCTTGACGAAGATTTCGAAACCAATGTTGGCAAGCGCAAGCGCACCAAGACAAAGGCGGCCGAAGTGGAGCACGCCATCCGGCACCATCTGAATGTGGAGCTGGATGATGATCCGGATTTGCAGGCATCCTTTGCCGAGGTTTTGGCGCAAATATTCCAGAAGTTTCGCGATAACTGGACAAAAATTTATGAAGAATTGGAGAAGCTGCGGGAGCGAATCAAGAGTGCCGGCCAGGAGCCGACATATGGCCTCCACCGTAAAAAGCAGATGCCGTTTTTCCGTTGTCTCAAACGTGAAATTTTCGACGCTGTTCTGGATAACACGCTACAACCCGGTATCGTTGCCGAGCCTACGGCGCCTTATGGAATCAGCGAAGAAGACAAAATATCTGTTCTTGTCGAACTCACCCAGCGGATTTTTCTCATTGTTGAGACAGAACTGAAACTGGCCGGCTTCTGGGAAAGTATTCCCGCCCGCAATAAGCTTAAGGCTGATATTCAAACTGCACTGATACAGCCTGCCTGCATAAAATTGCCGAACCTGTTAAAGAAACGGGCACAGATAATCAGCCGCGTGGTGGAACTTGCGGAAAAGAATAATGATGTGATTCTTTACACGGAGTGACCATGGAACTGGACTACACAATCAAACGCTCAGCCAGGCGCAAGCACTTGACAATTACTGTCGAACGGGACCGCAGTGTGGTCGTGCATGTCCCCGAATCCACTTCCGAGGAGAAAATTCGGGCTGTTGTTGAATCAAAACGGCAGTGGATTTACGAAAAGACAAGGCATGCACAAAAATACGGATCGCTTCACCCGCCCGGTAAAGAGATGGTAAATGGGGAATCGGCACTTTATCTGGGCCGGCAGTATCAAATCGAAGTGGTCCAGAACAGCTCGGAGGAGATACGGTTCGAACAGCGTTTTCTGATCCCGGCGCGCCTTTCCAGTGAGCGCAGGAAGGTTCTACGCAACTGGTATATGGAAAGGGCAAAGGATAAAATTCTGCCCCGTGCCAGAAAGTTCGCCCATGACCTCGGTGTGGAATTCGCTGATGCCAGGATCGTTGATAACCGCTATCGCTGGGGTTCCTGCACAACCAGTGACAACATTCATTTCAATTGGCGACTGATCAAAGCGCCGATGTATGTCGTGGATTATGTGATCGTCCACGAGCTTGCTCACCTGTTGGAGTCAAACCACACCCTGCGATTTTGGAATATCGTCCGGGCGCAGTCCTCCAGAATGGACAAAGCAAAACAATGGCTGATCGAGAATGGTCAAATCCTTGAGGAGGATATCTGAGCAGAAAGAAAACTTTGGCCTGGGGGCCAGTCAGGGGGCCTGGGGTCAGACCTCGATAAGTTCTTTATTAATCATTATAAAATCCATACACATTTCTTTACCCCATATCCTGCATCAATCAGGAGGAAAACAATGAACAAACTGGAATTGATATCCATCCTGAAAAATCAGGCGGATCTATCAAAAGCTGAAGCGGCAACAGTCGTAGACCTCTTTTTCGATAATATGGCGGATGTCCTTGCCAGGGGAGATCGGGTGGAAATCCGGGGATTATGCAGTTTTTATGTCAAGAAATACAAGGACTATGTCGGACGAAATCCAAAGACTGGGGAGAAGGTGCCAATCAAACCCAAGAAATTGCCGTTTTTCAAAGCTGGGAAAGAGTTAAAGCTGAGGATGAATCAGAAAGTAAAATAATTTATTCCCTTAACCAGAAAGAATTACCAGAATGCATGTTACCCGGTTTAATGATCATGAATTTCAAGATGACGAGTTGGTCTGCCACTGTTTTAACTATACGAAAAACCAGATTATTAACGACTATGTGGAAAATGGCAGATCCATAATCATGGAAAAAATCGCATCAGAGAAGAAAGCGGGAGGATGTGATTGCGCCACAAAAAATCCTAAAAAGCGATGATGTCTGGGAGATATCCGCCAGGTGGTGGACAATGTTGCGAAGAAGATACCATTAATATGAAAGGGGATGGTGAGTATCTCAAAACACGTCAAGGGATGATAAGCGCCGGCAACCTACAGACCATATTTTTATCGGATATCATACCCATATTTCTTGAACCATTTCGTCAATTTCGAATACAGATCTATTATCGCGACAGCTTTGATTACATGTTCTTCCGGTGGCATTGGTGCAGCATATGGCCGAATTCCTGTGAATTTTAAAGAAATCTCAACCGGATTTTTACCTGAATCCATGATTCGTATTGTAGTATTATAATCCAAGTAATCATCAGATTTTGGATGATAAAACTTTACCGTTAATATCCGATTCTCTTCATATATTATGATCGGAATAGGCGATTTTCTCATTCTTTTTTTGATATCCAGTGCCTTTGAAGATGATTTGAATGAAAAGCAAAGTATCAACAATACTTTGGGCATTGGTATCATTTACTTTCATGAGCCATTTATCAAAAATTACCCTATGATAAAGCTGCCATGCCTGTCAAACGAATTGACGCTTTCCGACCTTTAGACAGGAGTGCCCAGACAAGGTAAGATTGAAGCCCTCGCATATCTGAGGTGGCGATTTATAAAAATTTTGACACCTTCGGGCTGAATAGAATATCGTAATTGTCCCGATGCGCCAGGTCAAATAATGTCATAACCCGATGTCATTTTTTGGCCAGTATCAGTGCCTGGTTGTCCTGAATAATTTTTTCAATTTTCTTTATCAGGGCGCCGGCAGAGCTGCCCGTGTAACTTCCGGGAAGTTTGGTTATCCAGGGATCCCCGGCGGAACCGGCAGCAAGCAGCGCATCCTTTGCCGTTATCTCGCCGTTAAGTATTGCATCCCACACAGCCTGTCCCACATTGGCCGTGGAAAGCCCGGCGCCGGTCACAACCATATCGATAGCCATGTTGCCGTAAGCGGATATTGTCGCTTCGAGGGACCCGGCGCCCATCAGGTCAATGATCATGTCAGCGATGCCCGCTATCGTTGCGGCAAGCCCGCCGCCTCCGGTAAGGTCAATGCTCATGTTGGATTGCCCGACAATGGTCGCAGAAAGCCCGCCGCTTCCGGCCAGTGCCAGCAGCATCGATACCACCAGTCCGGCTTCCGCTTCGAGCATTCCGGCGCCGGTCAAGTCGATCGTCATGGTTCTTGAGGCGTACAAACTCGCTGTAAGTGCACCGTTGCCGGATATGCCAAAGCTCATGTCCCCTGCTGCCTGGGGAGGGTAAAAAGCCGCTGGGGGGTATCCGCCTCGCGGTATCGCCTCTGTTGCCAGTACGGTTGATTTTCGGTCCTGGCTTCTGGTATTGCAGTGCGCGCTATACCGCGCAAACACCCCCGGCGTTCGGCTCATCACATCCCCGATAGGCTGGTGTACCCCGAGGTTCAATCTGAAGTTGCTGCCAAGTATACCCATCATGACCACCCGAAATTCAGGTCAAAATCAATGGCGGAGTTGGCAGGAGTTGCAACACCGGATTTCAGCAGCCAGTAAAGCGCTGCCCCGTCATCGATCCGGGGGTAAGTCGGGTACATATTGCTGGTAAAATCCACCATAACGGCTTGTCCCAGTACCTGTACGGGGATGATTGCCAGCCGCCGCACCAGTGCAACCGTGTACATGCCGGATGTGTAAGTGGCATTGTTGCGGATGGTTTCAATCGACCGGATACCGGTGTCCGCCGCCTGTAGCGGAACAAAAGGCCCGTACTTGCCCGCGCCGGTTGCTCCGGAATAGAGGATAAGGCTGTTTGTCGCAGCGGTCTTGCCGATCGGCAGGGATGGAACTGTTGGTGTTGCCCGTGATCCTGTGCCGGCCGCATTGGTGTATCCCAGAGAAAGGCCAGGGGTTCCGGCGCCGAGCGGCGTTGCCTGCGGGTTGAAGAAAATCGCATTGACCTTTGCCCCGTCAGTTGATCTGGGAAGTACGCATTTAAGTGTATGGGTTCCGGACCCGCCGTTTGTATACGGCACAACTGTTCCGGCAATCGCATTGGCAAATGTGGTGGCAACTTTTGCCGTTGTACTCGTTTGCCGAACAAGCCAGTAGTCGGTGTCCGGTTCCAGGCCGGTCGGCAGCGTTCCGGTCGTTGTAAACCTTACCTTGCTGAAATTCTGCCAGTCCTGGGCATAGGTCAGTAAAAGTCCGCTTGCATCAGATGCCGTAAACGGCTCTCCCCAAATCGTGTTCTGTGCCGTGGTTACGGTGACCGGCGTCACCCGTATCCATCCCAGCACATCCACCAGCATGGCTGTTGCCGGTACAACGGTTGCAGCGGCTGTCACCGCAAGCCCTGCTGTCAGCACCTTGAACCCGTCGCCATTTGGACCGATATTGCCGCCATGGGCGATACATCCGGCATTTAAAGTCTGGTCGCATAGCGACTGAAAAACCAGGTTTGTTCCGGTATCGAAAATCGCGTCGGCTTGCGGGTACCCGCCGCCGCGGAACATCGTGTGCCATTCCTGTGCAACGGCCGCCGCTGTTGGATTGGTTTGCTTGGATAGAAACGTCGAGAACACGTTTCCTGAGTTGGACATTTTGCTGATTTCATCGTCTTTGGATACGAATCCGCCCATAGTCGCAGTCCCCTATATTTCTTCCCAGATAGTTGTCAGATTGCCGTGTATCGTATTGGTGATGACGCCGGTTCCCGTCGCCGCAGGTTTTAAGATAAAATTCAAGTAAGCGTCGTTTCGGATTTCCGGCAGCATGCCGAAATGATGCCAGAGATCATATTGGCAGGGGGCTGTTACCTCGTAAATCGGCAGGCTCACGAGCGGTTTCATCAGGCAGATGCAGACAATGCCGACATCTTCCGTGAAAAATTCAACGGTGTCCACTTTCTGCACCCCGTAATCACCGCACTGAAGCGGCACAAAGTCTCCGCAGACGCCCGCAAGTGTCGGCGCCGATGTGGCGATGGCGCCGGCTGTCACACTGCTGTTCAGTTTTACAATCGGGGTCAACCGGCCGGCCACGCCGTCCTGGTTGGTGTAACCCAGTTGCACTGTCGCACCGCCGATGTACGGGAACTGGATGATCATTGCAATAAAGACCCCTTCTCTTGCCGCGTATCGCGGACAAGTCTGCACATTCACCAGTTCCTGTAGCCCTGTTTCCATGCCGATGTAAGGATAACACAGCAGGTAATCACAAAGCCTTACTGTCGATGGCGCCAGCGCCGCCGTCACCGTCATCAGATCGACGATATGTGCATATTTGCGGTATCCGGCGATTGATGGTCCGTGATCCAGGCCCTTATTTACCGCGGAATGGGACATTACGGTCGCCTCGCCGGGCGCGCCTAAAAAATACTGCGCTATCGGGTTGCCCGGCAAGCCGGACAGATCCTGGGCAAAGCCGGCCAATGTGTTGACCGTGACGTTCTTGTTGAAAGACCGGAAAAGTACCCGTCCCCGGTCGTGCGCTTTTTCAATTTCTGCTTGCGTTTTCAAATGGATCTTCCGGTAAGGTATGATAATAATTGCCGGATAGTCAGCCGGATCTTAACTCGTGCCTTTTGGCTTTGCGTCAAATCACCTTTTCCGATCAGTGTTACCTTACGGTTTGCCCATATAATGGCATCGGTATGGCTGCATTTAAAAAACTTTTCCGGCTCTTTCCCGTCCACCGGAACAACCGTGACAGGCAAACCGCAAACAGAGCATTCATAAAGCGGCGGAAACTTTTCTGTAATCTTCATCGATCAAGTCTCCGTTATGGTAATTGCCCCAGGCGGGAATCGCGGCTGTATCTGATTGCTTACCAGAATCTGACTGTTGAGATCCCCATAATGAAAAATATCACCGGCGCCGGAAGCCTTTCCGGTT
>Ga0268283_1000165_pt1 | contig 63944 bp, 57 predicted proteins | sample saktaG_13_FD_190140 | JGI IMG/M metagenome (GOLD analysis project Ga0268283, IMG submission 190140) | Saline water microbial communities from Sakinaw Lake, British Columbia, Canada - sak_2013_06_06_36m | ecosystem: Environmental > Aquatic > Non-marine Saline and Alkaline > Saline ...
TAATTGCCATGCACAGCCTGCCCGAGTGATATACAAAATCACGTTGATTAAATTTCACAGCACGATACTTCTCGGGCGACCACCATCCCACGCTGGTGGTAATAATGGACCACACAAGCCCATTTTTGGTTCAGTTTGATACTTTTAAAACACGCACTAAACGTTTCCATATCGTTCTACAAACAATATTACGCTCGGACGATGTCAACGGATTTCAATTACTTCCACGTCGCTGGGTCGTTGAAAGAACATTCGCTTGGTTATACCGTTATCGCCGTTTGAGTAAAGATTACGAAGTCTTGACCGATTCCAGTGCTGCTTTTATTCACATTGCTATGATTAACTGGATGCTCTAACGGTTGGCTGACTGATTTTGATACTTTTAAAACACGCACTGAAAGCATTGCAGCAAAGTCGTCATCATTCACTTCCCATATTTCAGGACGTGGCAAAACATCTCGAATCAACGGTAACAAACGACGTAAATCGCGGGATATTTCATATTGCTGCAAGCCGAACATCGTGGCAATAACCGTCTGCGAAGTGTTCAAACGTAGATATGCCAATACGCCAACCGTTCGCTGTGCCAGCGATTGTTCGAATTTTCGTCCCGCACCAGTCGTTCGTTTGCGGTTATCTTGATTGTGTCGGTTAAGCGCGCTCATATTCGTAGAATTCGGTTTCCATTTGGTCAATCATCAACCAAAAATCCACCTGTGAATACTTTTATCAAAGTCGCATTACTGCGTAACAGGGGTTTGAGAAACATAGCGTACACCTTGAATTTATTGCAAAGTCGCTACGATACACTCAGTCTTTCTTATTGTGCATAAACTCTCGTATTTAACAGTGAGTCGATAGGTGCTGTGGGTAGTTGATTACAAGCCAATCACATTCCAAATCTTTCTTGAAGGAAATAGGTACTCAACATTTTCATCAAGGCAATATCAACAGTGCAAAGACCTTTCTTATCCATCTTTGGCAGATAATCGAGTAATTCAATAACAGCTACTTGATTGTAAAAGGGAATTTTCGACATATTAGAACTTCGAAGTGTGTCCTGAATAAGTTGCTGAAAAGGTTCATTAGGTTTAAACATCGACGGGGGGGCTAAAAACGGATGTTTTTGACGTTGATACATCGATTCAGTTATGAATGGTTTTGCCGCTTCTTTTAAAACATATTTTTCAGTAACACCGCGAATTTTAAGTGAAACAGGCATACTCACAACTAACTCAACTACTTTATGATCCAAAAATGGCAACCGCCCTTCGATGGAATGCGCCATTTCAACACCATCGCCTAACATTCGTAAAAGATAATTAGGCAATATGGTTTTTGACCACAAATAAAGTGATTGATTGACGGGGTCTCTATTTGTTAGTTGCCCTTGTACGTCAAGCGCATTAAACAAATTACGATAAGCATTCATTTGATGAAATTGAGAAATAAAATCTTGGGAATACAAAGTGCTATTTTTAACAAAGCCTTCTGAAAAAACGTGCATCCAAGATGGTATAAAACCCAACAAACTCAGAACACTTTGTAATGATTCACTGTGATTGCCTTCAGCTAAAAGTAATCCAACAGAAATATTATTTTTCGATTTTAACGCTTGTAACAAGGCGTTTATATCATTTTTGTTTTGCCCCTGTTGATTATGAAGAATCATATCTTGGCGAAAATGAGCATAACCGCCAAATACTTCGTCCGCCCCTTCGCCCGTTAGCACAACTTTATAACCCGCCGCCTGTACCTCGCGACTTAAAACATATTTTGCCGTTGTGCCAGCGTTAACAGAAAGCGTTTCACTATGCCAAATGGAATCCGAAAAATTGTCAGCTAAATCAGCTTGGCAAATAGGAATAACATTTAAATTCGCCCCTGTTAACAGTGCTGTTTCACGCGCAAAAAATTCTTCGTTATATTCTTCATCATCAAAAGCCAACGTGAAGGCGTTAATTGGCTTAGAACTGTATTTTGCTGCGATGCCTAATAATGCGGAGGAATCAAGACCACCACTTAGATAACATCCAACGGGGACATCTGCTCTTAATCGTATCCTTACCGCTTCATCTAACGTGTGTCGAAGTTGTTCAATATAGAAATCTGGGGATTTTTGCAAATCATCATGAGCAATTTGAGGATAATTGAAATCCCAGTATTTGTGTAGTTTTACACGGTTATCGGTTGCTGTTAAAAAATGTCCAGCGGGTACTTGATAAATGTTGGCAAACATTGTGCGATCTGGCGGCAATCCTGTTTGTTCCGATTGCCAAAAAGATTCATAATCCCATTGTGCAGGAATTCCAGCCGCTAATAATGCTTTGATTTCTGATGCGATATAAAGCGTGTTATTGTAAAAACTGTAATATAAAGGTTTTATGCCAAAACGATCTCGGGCGGCAAATAATAATTTATTACTCGCATCCCAAAGCACAAAAGAAAATTCACCTCTTAAATGATGCAAACACTGCGTTCCAAGCTCGTTGTACAAATGCAGAGCAATTTCACTGTCAGAGTTTGTTTTTAATTTGTACCCTAATTTGCGAAGGTCGGATTGTGTCTGTTCAAAACCGTAAAACTCACCATTAACAATTATATGTAAGTTTTCTTCTTCATTAGAAATGGGCTGTTCACCATGATTTATATCAATAATACTAAGCCGAGTGTGTCCTAAAGCTACTTTTTTATCTGAAGAAATCCAAACACCCAATCCATCAGGGCCTCGATGTTTTAAACAATCCATTCCTCGCTTTAAAGATACTTCCGATATGGGAATGTTGTTTGAGTGCAATGCAACGATGCCACACATTAAAATGTTACCTTAAACTTTAATAAAAATTTGTTTTGTTATATTTTGGGTTTGAAGTAATTCCTCTTCTTCTTCGCTGCTCCAAAATTTACCAGCTAGTCATTTTTTTCAGATTTCGTCACAACCCCAATGACTGCAAATAATGACTCGCTTCAATGTGGTTTGGAATACGCATTAAGACTTGTTGATAAGATTCTTTTGCTTTATCTTTATTTCCTAACCAAGCATTAGCTCGCGCTAAATAAACCAATACACCGGCATCGTTTGGATAACGATGACTTAATTCATTCGCATGATTGGCTAAAATGCCCCATTTTTGCTGCCCTTCTTCGGCAATCATCAATCGCAAGTTCGCCGTGTAATCCCAAGGCGATACCGCTAAAACCTGCTTCAAATGTAACGCCGCATCTTGCCAACGTAATTCGGCTAACAACGGTAAAGAAATAGCCAATTGCGCGTCAATAGATTGCGGATTTAGTTGTAAGGCTTTGCTGTAAGCACCAATCGACGCATCATAATAACCTTGCAAATAATTGAGCCAGCCATAACGTAAATAACCAAATTCTTTATCGTCTCCTTCTTGCAATAACGGAACTAACAAAGCGGCGGCAGCCGCATATTCTCCTTTCGCTTCAAATTGTTGTGATTCTATCCACACATTAGAATTCGCTAAAGAAACTGAACTGCTGCCGGCAAGCCACAATGCAATTAACAGGTTTAATTTTCTGTTTTTGGTAATCATTACAAAGTTCTCTTCATTGATTTGTCATTGCTGTTCCGATAACGCCAACATCATTTGCTCGACCATGTCCTTGTAATAACGCCTCGAACGTTTCACCATGCAATGTTAATTTCATTTTTACACAGCCTAATTCGGGTGAAATCGTGGATTTTGTGTGAAAGTTTTGTTTTTTATGCCAATAACAACGGTATTCCTGCACCGATTCTTGTATCCATGTTTCACTTTCAATATCCCACTGCCGTTGATAATTGCACTGTAAACGATGCCCGAATGGTAATAAATGGTAAAGCCATTTTTGCAATTTTGGTAACGCTAATAAACTTGCTGTCGGTTGATCTTCCCAATGTAACAAGCCACTAACCAAAGGAGTTAAACCTACATTTAAAAGCAGTAAATTTAAACAAGCATCTTTGACATCATTACGGTCATAAAAAGCAAGAATGTTATTTGTTGTGGCAAATGCAACGCTCGCGCCAGAATCTGCATGTAAACGAAATTGTCCCGCCAACGTTAAAATAACAGTGAAAGAATGTATTTGCCATTCAGTGGCATTTTTTCTGAATTGATAAGAAAGCTGTTTCCCAATGGGTAAATACAACGCTTGGGCAAGTTTGCCATCAGAGGGTTGGGAACTAACTAAGTCATTTTTCTGTGGTTGTGCAATCAAATGAAATTGACGTTTTTCTGCACGCCGAATGACGACATTACCCAATGTGAAATTAACCGTCGGACTTCCCAAATAAATGTTTTGCTGAACGTGTAAATGAATATGTGGTTGCGGTGATCTTCCTGTGTTGCCACATTGAGCGATTTTTTGCCCAATATAAACCCAGTCGCCCACTTTGACCTGCAAACTAGATTGCTGTAAATGAGCCAGTAACACAGAATGTTGATCGTCTATCCAAATCAGCACAAAATTACCCCAGTTATTTTCGGTATCCACTTCACCAATAACGTGATCGGGCAAATAATCCATGCAGCTGCTAACTTGACCGTAAACAGGCGACAAAATGGGCAATCCAAAGCAGTAATAATCGGTTAAAAATTCGCCACTAGTTCGATAACTTTTTCCGTTTTCATCCGTCATGATGAAATCTAGTGCGTACTGCCACGGTGCTTTGTGGGTGTGTTCGCCATCCATGCCTTGATAAACAGTCCACTCACCGACAAACGGGGTGTATAAAGTAAGTGCTGAATTTCCAAAACCTCTTACTTTAGCTAATCGCACACGCTCTAAGGAAACTTCTGGTAAAGACGGGTTTTCTAACAATAAATAAGGAGCGATATTGACCGTGCGTTTATTTAAAACGGTCAGCAGCATTAGCGTTGATAACAAAAACGGCACCGCCATCATCGGTACGCCGTAAGGTAACAGCAAACTTTGCATGGTACTGGCAATCATTGCAGCTAAAGCGGATCCCAACATCGCAAAGATAAAACTTTGTATACCTGGAATAGCGAAAATACCACCAACAGCGATTGCCGTTAAAATAAAATTGAATCCAATACCAACACTAAATGCGGAATACCACACACCAGAAAGTAAACCATAAACCGTATTTCCAGCGACAAAACCGGATACCGCTAATAACGCAAGATAACGCGAGGTAATGAAAATGCCTAAAAATAACAACAATCCTGCCATCGGAACGGGCGTAATAAACGTTGCCCCTAATGCCGTTAGAAAATAATCGATAGGGACGTTTAAAAATACTTCATAACTAGGCACTGGATGCACATAATAGTTAAGTTTTACATAACCTTGTGCTGCAAAAGTACAAATAAATGCAATCAGTACAAACGGTAAACTTAATGCGGGCAACTTTTCGATGCGCCAAAGCCACTCGCTTAAAACGACACTAAAAAAAACACTGCTGACTGAAGCTAAAAATACTAATAACAATAAATTCCCATTTAATTGGTAAGTCGCACCTAATCCTAAACCAACCAACAGGCTGTTATAAATATGCAAGTCACCACCTAAATTACGAAACTTGAATAATCTTTCCGTGGCAACGGCGATGAGAACTGAAACTAATCCAACCGTTCCGATATTGGGATACCAAAACGTTACTAATAAAAATACCAATCCTATGCGTGAATCTGCCGTAAATAAAATTGCCGCATAGCTTGAACAAATACTCTTAGTTATATTTTTGAATTCAGTAACCATGTCACCCATGTTTTTCTTAGTTATCGCGTACATTTAACATTGACCTTTTGATTTATCTATTCGCTAAACTTAAACGAACCATTTAGATGAGTCGGTAAAGATTCAAATTCATTTATATCCGTTAATGTTTCGTTTCTACGAACAACCGACACTTGTTCTTTTTCATCAACCATCACGACATTTGGACGATACTCAATGAATTGCATCCATTGAGTATTGTTATAAGCTCCGACTGGACTTATCACTAAACTATCGCCTACAGATAACGGCTGCATACTAATACTTTGCCGAATTATATCGATGTTCATGCACAAAGGACCATACAACACAGTTTCTTCCGCACCACCTTGTAAAGGGCGAGTTGGTCTAACTCGATGGTCATACCAGAAAGCAGTAAATAACAAATTCACACCTGCATCCATAACATAAGAAGCCCGACCATCTGGTAAACGTTTGCTTGCGACAACGGAACTCACTAACACTTCGGCATCATCAATAACTGCTCTGCCGCTTTCTAAAATCAAGGTTAAACGTGGTTTGCCTTGTGCTTCACGATTGGTGGTCTTTTTTAACAACGTCGAACAAATTGCGTCAGCATATTGTGTCATCGGTGGAACAACTTGTTCAGCAGGTAAATACAAGCCTTGCACGGCATTTTGTGACGCGAAACCACCGCCGATGTCCAAACTTTCAATCACCGCATAATTTTGTTGCTCAATTGATTCCATAAACTCAATCATTTTCTCTACTTGCACTTGGTAAGCTCGAGCATCAAGAATGAATGTGCCGATATGGCTGTGTAAACCACTTAATTTTAAATGTGAGCTATTGCTAATTTGAATTGCCGCATCTAATGCTGCACCTGATTCCAAATTAAAACCGAATCGACTCCATTCTTCTGTATATCCCGTTTCGAGATTTAAACGTAACGTCACCGCTGTGACTTTATCCAATTCTCTGGCAACAGAATTTAACAAATGTAACTCATCTAAATTGTCGATATGAATCTGTGCGCCTTCCGCAACACAACGTTCCAAAATCGCACGAGGTTTGTGCGGACCATTGAATAAAATTCGTGATCCAGGAACACCTAAACTGCGAGCTTTTTCATATTCAAAGGCCGATACCACTTCAGCCCACGAGCCTTCTTGATGTAAAGTGGCACAAACGGCATTTAAATAATTCGTTTTATAAGACCACGCATGAATCACTGGCTGATAACGTGATTCAAATGTCCGTTTCAATTGTCGCACATTATCACGCAGACGTTTTTCAGAAATCACAAATAACGGTGAACCATATTCACGCAGTAAATCTTCAACCGCTACGCCATCGATTTTATCCACATAATCAGTACCAATAGGGCGACCGAATTTATTCAAGGTGCCTAATTGATGAGGCGTGATGCTGGGTTTTTGCCATGTTTTTAATAATTTTTTAGTCATTTTTTAATCCTGTTTTGTGCGTTCGCCAGTCATGGTCATGGCTTCAAAATCTGCTAAAGACACAATTACGTCTTGAGCATAACGAATAAATAAAGTTCCCACTTTGGGCGTTTCTAATTCACTCAATGGTTGCTGTTGCAACATTTCAAGCAATGCGCGAGGTAAATTACTGCCATTTGCTTTTGCCAAATAAATCCAAGCAGGAAAACGTGGATTTATTTCAATCAAATAGTAATCACCTTGATTATCACGCATCATTTCAACTTCTAACGGTCCGCGCCACTTTAAAGCCTGCACTAATTTTTCGGCTTCTTTTAACAAACCACCATCGTGAACAGTGATTCCCGCCCAAGCCTTGCCTTTATCGGTGATAGCGCGTTTACGCATCATCACGGTGCCGAGTAAATTTCCTTCACCGTCGCCTAAACCTGTTAAATTGACCTCATCACCTTCAATTAGCTTCTGCACCAAAATAGGCATTCCCCAAACTGCTGCAATTTTGTGAAATAACGCGATAGCTTGCTCAGGATTATAGGCAATGCCTGCATCATAAAATTGCCCTTTTACGACTAACGGGTACGACCAGCCTTTTTTTGTGCAATCGTTAAAAAATCTACTGTTAGTGACAACGGTTTGTTCTGGGGTTTTCACACCAATTTCATTGACGAATTCATGTAAACGATCTTTATTGCGTAATTGCAATTGGTCTTTTGTTGGCAACAGCATTTTGATACCCAATGCTGCGATTTCGTCTTGCAAATGAATCATGCTTAAAATTTCAGCATCCAAACAAGGAATCAATATGTCAATTCCTTCTTTTTCTTGAATATATTGTAATCGAGCTAATAATTCCTGTTCGCCCGCTGAAGGATACGGCAATAAATAGCCAGCATCCGTTAACTCAGTTTGAAATAATCCAGGATCTAAAACGTCATACCCCAATCCAATAATTTTGCCTTGAAAATTTGCCATTTCTCGAAGGCAACGCGCTACCGCCATTCCAGGACCTGGATTGTCGGCGCGTGCATTCATGCCCGTGACGGCAATACTCAACTGATTTACTTCTCTTACTAGCATTTTTATCACCAAATCTTGCTTATTTTAAATAGCGTTTCAATTGTTCACTGAATTCTACAACGTCCCGTTCCAACATTTCAGTTGACACATCGAAATCACGCAAAATTTGATGTTTGATTAGTTCGACATCTTTTTGTTTTTGCATCAGTTTAAGAAGTTCTAAACCACTTGGATTCACAGTAAAACTATGTCCATTCATTGGATCAAATACAAAACCACTGTCATTTAAAGCTAACCGTTTTAGACTATCGCCATACAGTGATAAAAAATTATCTAAAGGTTTTTCTGCTGTTTTTTTATTAGCATTCATTCAATTTTTGCGCGAAAAACCCGTATCTATTAAATTTCGGGGAGGGATAGTGCATTGGTGATAAAGCCAATCCTCTTTCGCATTTCCTATTAAAATAACTATCTTTGGTTTGCAGTGTAAAATCAATCTTAACACAAAAAAAGGCTCTCTTTGATAAATACGAAATTTAGCAAACGGTCAAAACTAAACATCCCGATTTTCATTTTTAAATCGGGATATTATTTTTAATTCTATCCTTAACGAACAGGTAACGTAAGCGTTGGACCGGTGTACTTAATCTGTCCAGACTGTAAATTAAACAACTGTGATAGCAACATAAAAACAGATTTAGACCGTAAATCATTTGCCGCAATGTAAAACCAATATCCTCTATAAGGCACAGTAATAAAAGCATTATCAGGTGGGTATTCACTTACATTGACTTGAAATAATTTCTCTGTTTCTTTGCCTAAATTGACATTAGGTTCAACTAATCCAGCTTTGATATGCTCGTGTGGACTAACAACTGTTTGAGCGAGATAGTGCATAATGCTACTTATACCGCGTGTGTTAATCGTGATTTGATTCGGCGATACACCTAAAAAATCGGAACTAATTCTAAACAGGTTATTTGTTGCCCCACCTTTAATACCTAAAAGATTTTGTAACTCATCTATACTCGATTGATTCTCTGGCGTTGGTCTAAACAATATCATTAAATGAAGATTATCTTGACTCAATCCAACTTCAATACTGTGACTAAGCTGTAACGATCTCAACAGTTTTGATACCGTACTAAATTTGTCGTGTTCAGGATTAGTTGATGAAAATGCTGAACTGGGCGAATTATATAAATCATTTACTCTTTCCACACACAAATTAAAAACGCGATCGATATTCCAACCCGATTGAATCAAAACTAAAAGCGTGTCTAAAGAAATCGGTGATAACACACTTTTGAAGAAATCTTCACCCTGCAAAGGCAAATAAGAAATAGTTGGAATATCGGAATAACTCATACCCAAAGCGGGACTGATTAAATCTTTTGCGAGGGTACTGTAGCTACCCAGTCCTAAATTTTTTACAAAATCTGCTCCGATGTTACTTTTCATCGTGAATGTAGACGTTACGCTACCCACTTTTAAAAAAAACATTTCATCCCGATATTTTAGGCGTACCAAATTTAATAGCATTTGCTGATTTGCAGTATCCGCTATCGCTTGATTGTAAGGAGCATGGGTGTTGTTGATTGATTGGGGACCAAAACTTGATTGGCAACCCGCCAAAAGTAAAGTCGAAATAAAAAAAGGTAAAGCGTGTTTGAAGAACATTAGTGAATCGTCCGTTGTTGTTCAGAATGAAAATTTCAGATGAAGATAATAGTTTATTTTTAGAATTTTGCTTTAATCCATATAAAGTCATCGATTAAAACATCATTTTTTAATATACCTTTTCGTCTGACAGATTCTAAGTAATAACCATTTTTTTCCAATACCCGCATACTCGCTTTGTTGTAATCAAATACTTCGGCAACGATACGATTGATGGTAAAACTGTCAAAAACATATTGTGTCATCAGTTCTACTGCGATGGTTGCGATACCTGTTCCCCAAAATTCCTCCGCAATCCAATAACCTAATTCAACATTCATTTTATAAATATCTTCCTGAAGAATAATTCCAATACCACCGACGATTTCTTGTTCATTTAAAACAGCAAAATTTTGTGTCGGTAATAAGTCGGTTTGGCTTTCAATAAATTTTTCAGCATCCGTTGTAGAGTAAGGGTACGGAATGTAGTCTCGCAGGTTATTTTTGATATTCTGGTTATTAAAGTATGCCGTTAAAGTCGTCACATCTTCCAGTAACCAAGGTCGTAATGAGATATACATAAAAAAAACCTGCTTAATAATTAACGAACGGGCAATGTGAGTGTCGGACCCGCGTAAACAGTTTGTCCTGACTGCAAATCAAATAATTGTGATAGCAACATAAAAGCAGATTTAGAGTGTAAATCATTGTCAGCAATATAAAACCAATATCCGTTATAAGGCACCGTAATAAATGCGTCGGTTGGACGGCTTGCACTGACATTTACTCGAAATAAATTATCGGCATCAGAAAAGGTATCTTCAACCAATCCCGCTTTTATGTGTTCTTCTGGACTGACAACAGTCTGCGCGAGATAGTGCATAACAGTGTTTATGCCGCGTGTCTGAATAGTAATTTGATTGGGGGAAACGTTTAAAAAATCCGAACTGATCGTAAACAAATTTTTTGTGATTTCGTTATTCTTAACGCCTAAAAGACTCTGAAGTTCATTTATATTCAACCAATTATCAGCAGTTGGTTTGAACAGCATTATTAAATGAAGATTGTCTTGACTGAGTCCAACTTCGATACTGTGGCTTAGTTGCAATGTTCTTAATAGCTTTAATATGGCACTGAATTTTTTATTCTCAGAGCGATCAGTCAAATTTGGTGAATTATGCAAATCATTCACTCTTTCAACGCACAAACTAAAGACTCGTTCGATGTTCCACCCCGATTGAATCAACACTAAAATTCGATCTAAAGAAATCGGCGACAACACACTTTTAAAGAAATCTTCACCTTGTAACGGTTGATAAGAAATAGTTGGAATATCCGAATAACTTATACCTAAAGATGGAGAAACAGAATCTTTTGGCAAATATGTAAAACTACTTGCGCCAAAATTGGAAGTTGAACCTACTCCAATGTTACTGGTATAAGTGAAAGTAGACGTTACGCTACCCACTTTTAAAAAAAACATTTCGTCTTTGTATTTTAACCGCACTAAATTCAACAACATCTGTTGATTTGACGTGTCTGCGATAGCTTGATTGTAAGAGGCGCGAGTATTATCAATGGATTGAGGTCCAAAACTTGATTGGCAACCTGGTAGAAGTGAAATGAAAACAAAAAAAGGCAAATAGTATCTAGGTAGTATAGTGCGTGGCATGAGAGACTCTGGGGTTGATGTCAATAACGGATGTTTAACGCGATGTTCGACTTTTTTTGTCAATTGCTTATGCACATTGAATGTCAGTTTTTCAGCAATCTATTATCGCAGTTGAGTTGCCTTTAAAATCAACAGGTAAAAAAAGTCGAACATCGCGTGATTATCAGTAAGTGTAAAATAAATCGGGTAGCCAAATCCATCGGTCACGGCATGAATTTTTGTGCTGTATCCCCCCTTTTTGAACGCCCAAGTGATTCGGATGCAGCAGTGCTTCCCGCCGCCCCTGTGCCGCACAAGCATGGGCGCGAACGACTGTACTATTATACTATCTATAAAAACACTTTGTAAATCGGGCAGTCTGATACAGCTTCTATGTAAATCATCCCAAATATCATACGAACACCCCCTCGAAAATATTTTGAACACGCTGTTCCATTTTCCCAGTGACATCGGCAATAACCGCCATTGCGCCCCGCTACGTAAAATCCACAAAACAGCATTTACAAATCTTCTGCATGACTCTTCTGAACCCGTATAGGCTATTTCGTTTAACTGTATAGCTAACGCATCATAATTTGGAGCGATAATGTGGCTATTTTAACAGTATTTACGCGATGTTCGACTTTTTGTTGAATTGAAAGCATAACCTGATTTCCTGTAAAGTTATTTTTTGCCAAAGCAACTAATATTCAGGAGAAGAGGAGAAGAAGGGTCATGCCAGTCGAGGATTTTATCACACCGTTTATTGCTGTGTAGACGAAACGTTACATCAGAGTTTATGCACAATAAGAAAGACTGAGTGTATCGTAGCGACTTTGCAATAAATTCTGGGAAGTGAATGATGACGACTTTGCTGCAATGCTTTCAGAACAATTGGAAGATGAATTTGCTTTGATCGATGCGACTGAGCAAAGGGTGTCACGGCCAGGAAAAAATAATGAAATTCGGAAGTTGTTTTTTTCTGTGAAACAGCATGAATTTACCTTAAAAACGCAACAGATGGTCATTGTTCATTGCAGCAGTCAGTGCACCTGTTCCTGGTTCAATGCACGACAAAAAACGCTGCCATCAATTACAAACCTTAGAACGATTACCAACAGGGTGTAAAGTGGGAGCCGATAAAGGACGCTAAGGCTTGGCAACCGATCCCGTGAGTATATAATAAGCACTCTTGATTCCGAAACGGGTATTGAAAAACAAGTTTTAAAAAACCAAAAGGACAGGAACTGACTGAGCAACAAAAAGCGTTTAATCGCGCTTTAGCCTCAATTCGGATTCGGGTGGAACATTGCATCGGTTGGATAAAAAACTGGGCGATTCTTGCTACTCAGAAAACGAGGCTTTGCCCCGAAACTCAGTGATGGTGAGGTAATCACCATGGAACTAGTGGGTGAATTTATGGGAAAAGACCAAGACAAAAGCATCAGGCGATATTTTCGCAACCATTGGCATTATGGGTTTCCAAACTTAGGTTCTCGCTCTGGTTTTTTAAACTTAACTTAAAACAAGGAAAAATAACGATGCAGTTTTGGCTAATGAAGTCCGAACCAAATGTATTTAGCATTGACGATTTGGCGCGATGCTCGAATCAAACCGAATCGTGGGAAGGCGTGCGAAATTATCAGGCGCGTAATTTTATGCGTGAAATGGAATGCGGTGATTTAGCGTTTTTTTATCATTCCAACTGCAAAGAAATCGGGATTGTCGGTGTGGTGAAAATCGTAAAATCTACTTATGTCGATGGCAGCGCGTTCGATGAAAAAAGCCCGTATTTCGACAAAAAAAGCACCATTGAAAAACCGAGTTGGTGCTGTGTAGATGTGCAGTTTGTAGAAAAATTTGAACGCACAATAACGCTGCACGAATTAAAAACAAAAACAGAGTTGGCGGATTTTCAATTGGTGCAACGTGGCAATCGATTGTCGATTTTGCCTGTCACCGAAACGCAGTGGCAGTTTGTTTTATCCATTCGCGCCACGCCTTAACTTTTTCAACGTCACTACGTTGTCACGTTTATCATCGATAATTCTCATTTTTCATGGAGCGAATTTATGGCAAAACTCATTGTTAATGTCGGTAGTACGTCGGTCAAAACGCAATTATTCGACGATAATTTGTACGTCAAAGCCACGTTAAATGCCGATTACGGTGCCACGAATGGTTTGACGATTGAAGGCGTAAATGTTCAAGGCGAAGCCTTTTTTCATCACGATGAAAACATTCACGATGCAAAAAATACGCTGGCGTTTCTGTTTAATTATTGGCGCGAATTACTGGCTAAAAATGAATTGAATTTGTCAGAAATTGGACATCGTGTGGTTCACGGTGGCGCGGATTTCAAGGCTATCACGACTATATCGCCCGACGTTTTGGCGCAAATTGCTCAACTCGATAATTACGCGCCGTTGCACAATCCGCTGAATCGTTTGGGCATTGAAATGGCGCGTGAATTATTCGCCAACGTACCACAATTCGCGGTGTTCGATACGGCATTTCATCGCGAAATTCCCGATTACGCCGGACGTTATGCGATTCCTGAAAAGTTATCGGCGAACGTGGATTTTTATCGCTACGGTTTTCACGGCATTTCGTGTCAACACAGCGTCAATGCAGTAGCGAAATTGTTAAACAAATCACCCGAAAATTTGAATTTAATTATTTTACATTTGGGTGGTGGCGCGAGTGCGACGGTTGTCAGAAATGGCGTGAGCGTCGATACATCGATGGGATTTTCACCGACCGAAGGCTTAATCATGGCAAGTCGGTGTGGCGATATTGACCCAATGATTGCAATTACCTTGCAACGCGAAGGCAAAACCATTGAAGACATTAACCGCTTGTTAAATAAGGAAAGTGGCTTGCAAGGTGTGTGCGGCGAGACCGATATGCGGACTATTTTAAACAAAGCAGAGCACGGTGATGAATCTTGTCACATAGCTTTAAAATTGTTCTGTTATCGTGTGAAGAAATACGTCGGTGCTTATTTTGCGGTGCTAAATGGTCACGTCGATGCGCTGATTTTTACCGGTGGCATTGGTGAAAATGCGCCAGCTATTCGGCAGCAAATTTTAGAGGATTTAAACGGGTTGGGTTTTTCGCTGAATTCCGATTTAAATTCTCAACGGTTTAGTAGTAATATCGACATCAGCGGCCCTTTCAGTCGTTCGCGTATTTTTGTAATCCATGCTGAAGAAGAGCGCGAAATCGCGCAACAAATTCAATTTTTTTAGACTAACCTCAAGAGCTTTTATGCAAGAAAAAACGTACGATTTTAAACTCGATGCAACGTTACAAACCAAGATGAACGCCTATTGGCGAGCGGCGAATTACTTGTCTGTTGGACAAATTTATTTGCTGGATAATCCGCTTTTGACTGAACCGTTAAACATTTCGCACATCAAACCGCGTTTGTTGGGACATTGGGGAACAACGCCAGGTTTGAACTTCATCCACGTTCACGTTAATCGGTTGATTAAAGAACACGATTTGAACATGATTTTTGTGTGCGGCCCTGGACACGGCGGCCCTGCGATGGTGGCAAATTGCTGGCTCGAAGGCACTTACAGCGAATTTTATCCGAACATTTCGTTGGATAAAGAAGGTATGAAAAATCTGTTTCATCAATTTTCATTTCCAGGCGGTATTCCCAGCCACGTTGCACCCGAAACACCAGGTTCAATTCATGAAGGCGGCGAATTAGGCTACGCGCTGTCACACGCTTACGGAAACGTGTTTGATAATCCTGATTTAATTGCGTGCTGCGTGATTGGTGACGGCGAAGCGGAAACCGGCCCGATGGCGGCTTCGTGGCATTCAAACAAATTTTTAAATCCTGCGCGGGATGGCGCGGTGTTGCCGATTCTGCATTTGAACGGTTACAAAATCGCGAATCCAACGTTGTTAAGTCGTATCAGCGAAGAAGAATTGACCAAGTTGTTTGAAGGTTATGGCTACGACGTGCATTACGTTGAAGGTCACGATCCAGAAGTCGTGCATCCTAAAATGGCGGCGGTTTTAGAAAGTTGTTTAACCACGATTAAAGCGATTCAACACCAAGCGCGTAATGCGAACGGTGCGATTATTGAACGTCCGCGCTGGCCGATGATTATTATGCGGACTCCAAAAGGCTGGACTGGCCCTGAAAGTGTGGACGGTAAAAAAACGGAAGATTTCTGGCGTTCGCATCAAGTGCCGTTATCGGGTTTAGCGAATAATCCTGAACATATTGCGATTTTAGAATCGTGGTTAAAAAGTTATAAACCCGAAGAATTATTCGACGCGAATGGTTCGCCGTTACAAGAATTGAAAGAACTCGCGCCGATTGGTCAACGTCGAATTGGCGACAATCCGCACGCAAACGGCGGTGTTTTGTTGCATGATTTACGGATGCCAAATTTCCGTGATTACGCCGTTGATGTTCCATCGCCAGGTTCAGTCGATGCCGAAGCGACGCGCGTGATGGGAATATTTTTGCGCGACATCATGAAAAATAATATGGATCAAAAGAATTTCCGTATTTTTGGCCCCGATGAAACTGCGTCGAATCGTTGGGACGAAGTATTTGCCGCAACGTCGCGCGTTTGGATGGAAAAAATTCTGCCCGAAGATACTGATTTGTCACAAGACGGTCGCGTGATGGAAATTCTGAGCGAACACACTTGCCAAGGTTGGCTCGAAGGTTATTTGTTGACGGGTCGTCACGGTTTCTTCTCGTGTTACGAAGCGTTCATTCACCTTATCGATTCGATGTTTAATCAACACGCAAAATGGCTCAAAACCACGAATCGTATTCCGTGGCGCAGACCGATTGCGTCGTTGAATTATTTGTTAACCTCGCACGTTTGGCGACAAGATCACAACGGTTTTTCACACCAAGATCCAGGTTTTATCGATCACGTTGTGAACAAAAAAGCCGAAGTGATTCGCGTGTATTTACCACCCGATGCGAACACGCTTTTATCTGTGACCGACCACGTTTTGCGTAGTCGTAATTATGTGAACGTGATTGTCGCGGGCAAACAACCTGCCCCACAATGGCTGACAATGGATGAAGCAGCAAAACATTGTGAAGCGGGCGTAAGTGTTTGGGAATGGGCGAGTAATGATAATGGCGCGTCGCCTGATGTTGTCATGGCGTGTGCGGGCGATGTGCCAACGTTAGAATGTTTGGCGGCGGTGGATATTTTGCGTCGCGAAGTGCCAGACTTAAAAATCCGCGTAATTAACGTGGTGAATTTAATGAAGTTACAACCTGAATCGGAACATCCGAATGGGTTGAGCGACGAAGATTTTGTAGAGCTATTCACACACGATAAACCTGTCGTTTTCGCTTATCACGGTTATCCGTGGTTGATTCATCGTCTGACCTATCGCCGTAGTAATCACGCGAATATGCACGTTCGCGGCTACAAAGAAGAAGGCACGACTTCCACGCCGTTCGATATGGTGGTGATGAATGAAGTGGATCGTTTCCATTTGGCGATGGATGCAATTGACCGCGTGCCACGTTTGAAAGATCAAGCGGTGTATCTGAAACAAGCGTTGCGAAATAAATTGATTGATCACAAACAATACATTTCGACTTATGGCGAAGATATGCCAGAGATTCAAAATTGGAAATGGTCAAATCCGACTGGATAATTTTCGGTTGTTTTAACCCTTAAAAAAACCACGCGAGAATGTTTATTCCGCGTGGTTTTTTATGTGGTAAATTTAAGCGGCAGAATCAGTCACCTAACTTTTAATCTTCAGGATATTTTATGCAAAACGAAATTGAACACGTCCGCGCCACAGCAGACTTGCTACACAGTAAAGCTGAAATCGAAACGGCATTAGACACAATGGCAGAAAAAATTAACCAATTGCTCACGGGTCGAAATCCGTTGGTTTTGGCGGTGATGAATGGCGGTTTAGTGACTGCGGGGCAATTATTACCACGATTAAAAATGCCGCTGACGGTGGACACGATTAACGCCAGTCGTTATCAAAATAAAACCGTCGGTGACGAAATTGAATGGCTGGTCAAACCGCGTACGCCGTTGAAAGATCGCACGGTTTTATTGATTGATGACATTTTGGATGCTGGAATTACGTTGGCGGCAATTTACGATTATTGCGTTGAACAAGGTGCAAGTTCGGTTTACACGGCGGTTTTGTTGGACAAAGATTTGCCGCAAGATAAACCGTTGACCGCTGATTTTGTCGGTCTGAAAGTCGCCGACCGTTACGTTTTTGGTTATGGAATGGATTACAAAGGTTATTGGCGCAACGCTGATGGCATTTATGCGTGTGCGGAATAATGACGATGAATCAAAATCAACCTTTTGGCGCGGTGATGTTGGATATTGCGGGGAAAATTCTCACTGATTCGGAGCGCGAAATTCTCAATCATCCCAACGTTGGTGCGGTGATTTTATTTGCGCGAAATTACGAAAGCCCCGAACAAGTGGCGGCTTTAATTCAAGAAATTCGTGCCGCACGAAATGGTGAAATTCTTATCGCCGTTGATCAAGAAGGTGGGCGCGTGCAACGTTTTCAAAACGGTTTCACGCGCTTACCGTCTGCTGCGTTGTATGAAAATGAACCCGAAATTGCGGAAGTTGCTGGTTGGTTGATGGCGGCAGAATTATTAGCCGTGGGTGTAGATTTCAGTTTTGCACCCGTTTTAGATGTCGATTGTGGCGTGAGTACAATTATTGGCAATCGGGCGTTTTCGCAAAATTCTGAAAAAGTCACGCAATTGGCGAGTGACTTTCGACGCGGCATGAATCGCGCTGGCATGGCTGCGACGGGCAAACATTTTCCAGGTCATGGCGCGGTGGCGTTGGATTCGCATTTGACGTTGCCGATTGACGAACGTGATTTGGACGCGCTTCGAGACAGCGATTTACAGCCGTTTCGCCAACTGATTTCGGAAGGTTTGGAAGGCATTATGCCCGCTCATGTTTTGTATTCGCAGATTGACGCGCAACCAGCAGGATTTTCGGCGTTTTGGATTCAGCAAATTTTGCGCGACGAATTGCGTTTTGATGGCGTGGTGTTTAGCGACGATTTGAGTATGGAAGGCGCGGCGAGTGTGGGCGATTTTTCAAAACGCGCTCAAGTTGCGCTGCAAGCGGGTTGCGACATGGTTTTAGTTTGCAATAATCCAGCCGCCGCCGTCGAAGTGTTGAATTTCTTGCCGATTGAAAATAATCCAGACCGTGAACGCCGTTTGCAAAAAATGCGTGGGCAATTCTCGGGCAATCGTGAACAATTAAAAGCCTCAAAAAAATGGCAACAAGCGGTATTTTTGCTGCAAAATTTCACGAAAAATTACGCTTAAATTATGCCGACCATTTACGATAATATCGAAAATATTTTAGCGACTGAACTCAAAAATGCGTTTGAAAATGCTTATAAAGCCGACCTTTGTGTCGGCTATTTTAATTTGCGCGGCTGGGATTCTCTGGCGAATTATGTGGATAATTTTACAGGCGGTGACGAGGCGCAATGTCGCTTGATTATTGGCATGCAGCCCACGCCACAACAATTGATTCGACAGCGTTATTACAAAACACCAACGTATTTGATGGACAATCAAACGGCGCACGGTTTGAAACGCCAACTCGCTGAAGAATTCCGCACGCAACTCACGCTTGGTTATCCCAACAACGCCGACGAAATCACATTAAATCAACTCGCCAACCAATTACGCACGGGCAAATTGCGAATTAAATTATTCGTGGCGTATCCATTGCACGCGAAACTGTATTTGATTCACCGACACGATAAATTTAGTCCGATTTTGAGTTATTTGGGCAGTAGCAATTTGACGCTTTCGGGATTGCGCGGACAAGGCGAACTCAACATTGACGTGCCTGATAAAGACGCGGCGAATAAATTGGTCGATTGGTTTGAAGCGCGTTGGCATCAGCGTTTTTGTTTGGATATTAGCCAAGATTTAATCGACGTGATTGAGGAAAGTTGGGCAACGCCAAAATTGCCGTATTACATTTATTTGAAAATCGCGTATCACCTTTCTGCCGAAGTCCGCGAAAGTTTTAACGAATTTAAAATTCCTAAAATTTTTCAAAAAGAATTGCTCAAATTTCAAGCTGAAGCCGTTTTGATAGCCGCGCATTATTTGAATAAACGAAATGGCGTGTTAATTGGCGATGTGGTTGGATTGGGCAAAACGATTACCGCGACGGCGTTAATGAAATTATTTGATGAAGATTTTGGGTTTGAAACGCTGATTTTATGTCCGAAAAACTTAACGAAAATGTGGGACGATTACGCGCATCGTTACGGCGTGAGTCGTGTCAAAGTGTTATCGCAAAGCCGCGCTATAACTGAATTGCCTGATTTACGTCGTTATCGTTTGGTCGTGATTGATGAAAGTCACAATCTTCGTAATCGTGACGGTAAAATCTACAAAGCGATTGCTGATTATATTCACCGCAATAACAGCAAAGTCGTTTTACTTTCCGCCACGCCGTATAACAAATCGTACGCAGATTTGTCGGGACAATTGGCGTTGTTTTTGGATGATGAGGACGATTTAGGTATTTCGCCTGAGCGTTATATTCGTGAAATGGGCGGACAACATGAATTTATGGCACGCTTTCAAAAGTCGCCGCGTTCGCTTGCTGCGTTCAATAAAAGCATTCATTCCGACGATTGGCGCGAATTGATGCGGCTATTTTTGGTGCGGCGCACGCGCGGGTTTATCAAAAAACATTATTCAAAATTTGACGATGAAAAACAGCGTTTTTATCTCGAATTTGCAAACGGTACACGCAATTATTTTCCTCATCGTGTGGCGAAAAAAGTTGAATATCCGTTTAATGAACACGATAAAAATGACCCTTACGCGCAACTGTATTCCGAAACGATTGTGGACATTATCGACCGTTTGAATTTGCCACGTTATGGGCTGCTCGATGATTTAAACGCGAATTTGAAAACACCGCCGACGCAAGCTGAAGCAATCATTATTGAAAATCTCACTCGTGCGGGCAAACGATTGAAAGGGTTTGCGCGAACCAATTTATTTAAGCGTTTGGAAAGTGGCGGCGAGGCATTTTTGTTGTCGATTTATCGCCATATTATGCGAAATGCGTTGTTTATGTTCGCGCTAAAAAACGGGCTTGAAATTCCAATTGGTCAACAAGAAAGCGCGTTGCTGGACAGTTTTATTACTGACGAAAGCGATTTAGAAGACAGCGACGACATTCAAATTACGTTTCATTCTGACCTCGAAAAATATGAATCCGACGCGGCGTTAATTTATTCGCAGATTAAAAGCACGCAACTTAAAAAATTTGATTGGTTGCGAAGTGATTTATTTAACGACAATTTGAATCGAAAATTAACAGCGGATTGCGTAGCGTTAAATCGAATTTTGCAACAAGTGCCGCAATGGTTTCCTGAAAACGACCGTAAATTACAAGCGTTGCGCGAGTTAATAACGGCGACGCATTCGGACGAAAAGGTGTTGATTTTCACCCAATTTGCGGACACGGCGGATTATTTGGAGCGGTATTTTAAACAAATTGGCGTAACGGAATTGGCGTGCGTCACAGGTAAAAATAAAAATCCTACTGAAGTTGCGTGTCGTTTTAGTCCAAAAAGCAATCAGCACAAAATTAAAGCGGAAGACGAAATACGGGTTTTAATTACGACGGACGTGTTGAGCGAAGGGCAGAATTTGCAAGACGCGCATATTGTGGTGAATTACGATTTGCCGTGGGCGATTATTCGTTTGATTCAACGTGCGGGGCGGGTGGATCGAATCGGGCAACAAGCGGACACGATTTTGTGTTATTCGTTTTTGCCTGAAGATGGGATTGAAAAAATCATCAAACTTCGCACGCGCTTGATGCAGCGGATTGAACAAAACGCCGATGTGGTGGGGTCTGACGAACAATTTTTTGATGGTGACGCGGTGAGCATTCATGATTTGTATTGCGAAAAACACGGCATTTTGGATGAACAAGCCGACGAAGAAATTGATTTGCCGTCGTTCGCGCAACAAATTTGGAATGAAGCGACTAACGCTAATCCCAGTTTGAAAACGTTGATTCCGAATTTGCCTGATGTGATTTACAGCAGCAAAGCCGCCGTTGATAAACAAAAAACAGGCGTGATTGTTTACGCGAAAACCAGTAATGATAACGATGTGTTGACGTGGTTGAGTGATGACGGGGAAATTGTCACGCAATCTCAATTTGCGATTTTGAACGCGGCGGCGTGTTCGATTTCTACGCCGATTAAAAATCGTGACCACGCGCATCATGATTTGATTTTGCAAAGTATGGACACGATTCATGAAATGGATTTACATGTTGGCGGACAATTGGGCAGAAAAACGGGCGCACGTTATCAAACCTATCATCGCTTAAAAACGTATTGCGAATTTTATTCGGAAGATATTTTTCTCGATGTCGATTTGAAAAAAGCGATTGATGAAATTTATAACCATCCGTTGCACGAAGCCGCCAAAGAAAGTTTGTCGCGACAATTGAAAATCGGCGTGAATGATGTGAGTTTGGTGGATTTGGTTTTGCATTTACGCGGTGAAGGTAAATTGTCGCGCATCGTGCAGAAAAATGATGATGACGAAACGATTGAACCGAGCGTGATTTGTTCATTAGGGATTGTGTGATAATGGTTAAATAAATTGTAGTGGCGAATCATATTCACCCAGAAATACAACCAGAATCTCTATCACAACAGACATAACTGAAACAAAACAGGGCGAAAAATTTTTCGCCCCTACGACATCATCCATAAGGAATCTAACGTGGCAAATCTTAACCTGAACCAACTCCGCCAACTTATTCAAGGCTTCAAATTCCAAGAACTTTTTAACGAATTAGGCTGGTCAAATCCCACTTCGACACGCGAAACCACGTTAGAAAACGGGCTGCGTTACAAACAAATCGCCGAATTATCGGGCGTGGTGATTTTAGAAATTATTGCCAATGAAATGCCTGACGCAAAAACACGTTTAGCTATTCACGAAAAAATCAGCCCGATTCACGCCGAACACGTTTTGATTTTCGTCGATTCGCCACGTTCGCAAAGTTGTTTCTTTTGGATGAAACGCGAAGGCTCGAAAAGTTACCCCCGCACACATTTTTATTTCAAAGCACAATCCGGCGAATTGCTGTTGTCAAAATTAGCCGCCATGAATGTCGATTTTTCAGAACTCGATAACGACGGCAATATCGCCATTGTTGACGTAGCAAAACGCTTAAAATCCGCCCTCGACATCGAACCGATTACCAAAAAGTTTTTCAAAGATTTTGAACAAAAACACGGCGATTTCGTCAACGAAATTCACGGCATCGATAACGAAAAAGACCGCGCGTGGTATGCGTCCGTTTTGTTGCATCGCTTAATGTTCATCTGGTTTTTACAGAAAAAAGGCTTTGTCGATAAAGGCAATTTGAATTATTTAACCGACAAATTAACGCTGATTCAAACACACGGCGCAGATTCATTTTATCGCGACTTTTTGAAACCACTGTTTTTTGAAGGGTTCGCTAAACCCAAAAATGACCGCTCCGTAGAAACCAATAAATTACTCGGCGACGTGCGTTATTTGAACGGCGGTCTGTTTTTGCCACACGTTGTCGAAGAAAAATTCCCCGCCATTCATGTCAATGACAAAGCCTTCAGCGATTTATTCGACTTGTTCGGCAAATACTCTTGGAATCTCAACGACACCATCGGCGGCGCAGATAACGAAATCAATCCCGACGTTTTAGGCTACATTTTTGAAAAATATATCAACCAAAAAGCCTTTGGCGCGTATTACACCCGACCCGAAATCACCGATTATTTGTGTGAACGCACCATCAGCAAATTGATTCTTGACCGAATCAACACGCCCGCGATTCCCGAATTAAATTTACCCGCACGACAATTCAAAGATTTGCCCGAACTGCTTTTCAAGCTCGACGCGCCACTTTGTCGCAAACTTTTACTCGATATTTTGCCCAATCTTAGTTTGTTAGATCCCGCGTGTGGCTCAGGTGCGTTTTTAGTCGCCGCCATGAAAACACTCATCAATGTCTATTCCGCCATCATCGGCAAAATCGAATTCCTTAATGACGACGGCTTGTCGCAATGGCTCAAATCTAAAAAATTAGACCACCCCAACATTCACTATTTCATCAAAAAAGAAATCATCAAAAACAATCTTTTCGGCGTGGACATCATGCCCGAAGCGACTGAAATTGCTAAGTTGCGTTTGTTTTTAGCCTTGGTTTCATCTGCTCAAAAAGTCGATGATTTAGAACCCTTGCCCAACATCGATTTTAATATCATGGCAGGCAATTCTTTAATCGGTTTGCTCAACGTCGAAGGCGAAAAATTCAACGCTTTCGGCAAATCTGGCGATATTTTCAAAGGTGCCGAAGCGCAAACCTATCAACAAATTTTGCACGAAAAAAATCGCTTAATCGCCAGTTACAAAGACTCCAGCTTGTACAGCGAAAACTTAACCGAATTGCGCGACAAAATTTACACCTTCAAAAATGACGCTTACCAAAAATTAAACGCTTTGCTTCTCGCCGAATTTGAACGCCTGCAAATCAAATACGAACAAGCCACTTGGGACGATGCCAAAAACAAAGAAGCTAAACCCGTCAAACGCGCCGTCACACTCGCCGATATTGCCACGCTTCAACCGTTTCATTGGGGCTATGAATTCGACCAAATCTTTTCAAACGGCGGCTTCGATGCCATTATCACCAACCCACCGTGGGAAGTTTTGAAACCGCAAGCCAAAGAGTTTTTTGCCGATTATTCCGAATTGGTCACGAAAAATAAAATGACCATCAAAGATTTTGAAAAAGAACAAAAAGTCTTGCTCGCTCAACCCGAAACCCGCGCCGCGTGGCTCGACTATCAAAGTCGTTTCCCGTTTTTGAGCTTGTATTTCCGCGCCAGTTCGCAATATCCACATCAAACCGCCGTCGTTAATGGCAAAAAAACAGGCTCCGACATCAATCTCTACAAATTATTTACCGAACAATGTTTTAACTTGCTCAAACCCAATGGCGAATGCGGCATCGTGATTCCGAGCGGCATTTATACCGATTTAGGCGCGACAGGTTTGCGGCATTTATTGTTCAATCAAACCCATATCACCGGCTTGTTTTGTTTTGAAAATCGCAAAACCATTTTTGAAGGCGTGGATAGTCGTTTTAAATTCGTGGTGTTGACGTTTGAAAAAACTCCCCCTTCTCAATCTTTAAAGCACCTCCCCCTGCTGCTATCGCAGCTTCCCCCTCCAAAGGGGGAGAAGATAAAGAGCGTTTGTTTTCCCCCCTTTGGAGGGGGGCAGGGGGGAGGTGCTTTAAAGCAATCATTCCCCGCCGCTTTCATGCGCCACGAAGTCAACGAATTAGCCAATTTTCCTAACGCCGACAGTTTGCAAATTAGCACCGATTTGATTAAAAAACTCTCCCCCGATTCTCAATCCATCATGGAATTCAAAAACGAAACCGACATCATCATCGCTGAAAAAATGCTCGCGTTTCCGTTGCTCGGTGAACAGTTGGAAAATACTTGGAATTTGAAACTCGCCAACGAATTTCACATGACCAACGACAGCCATTTGTTTAAAACTGAAAATGCAAAAGGTCGTTTGCCGCTTTTTGAAGGCAAAATGATTCATCAATTTAGCAGCACTTGGGGCGAACCAAAGTATTGGATTGATGAAGCCGAAGGGCGCAAAGGCGTTTTAGGTTTGCGAAAAGAAGACGTTGGGCAGGTTTTGGATTATCAATGTTATCGGTTGGGTTATCGCGCAATTGGTAGAAATACAGATGTTCGCACAATGATTGCGTCAATTATTCCTCCTTGTTTTGCAGGAAATTCTCTCAACATTTCAAAATCTTTAGACGTAGCGAGTTTGTTATTTTGCGTTAGTTTTCTCAATTCATTTGTTGCGGATTGGTTATTGCGTCAAAAAGTTTCAGCAAACGTAAATATGTTCTACGTTTATCAACTACCAATTCCGCGATTAACGGAAAGCGACGCGCGATTTAAACCGATTGTGGAACGAGCGGCGGCGTTGATATGTGTGACGGATGAATTTGAGGATTTGAAACGGGAATTGGAGGCGAAAGGCTATGATTGTAGGTGCGGCTTTAGCCGCACAGATGCCGATGTGAATGAAAATGCGGCTGAAGCCGCACCTACAATTGGTTCGATTCGTGCCGAATTGGATGCAATTGTGGCGCATTTGTACAATTTAACCGAAGATGAATTCACGCATATTTTAAAGACGTTTCCGATTGTGAAAGACGAGGTGAAAGTGGCGGCGATGGCGGAGTTTAGGAAATTATGCGATTCCCAAAAATAAAACTGCCTGCGGGTTTATCGATTGCCATTTTATGTGGCTTGATTTTGCTGTCGTTGCAATTGATGAGCAGCGCGACGCAAGAATCGTCGAAACTTGGCGCGATGTATTCGTGGTTATTGCTGGTGAACGGCGTGGGAACGGTGGCGTTATTGGGATTGGTTGGCGCGAATTTATATTCACTTGGTCGCCAACTCAAACGCCGCGAAGCCGGTTCACGCCTGACGATTCGGATGGTTTCATTATTCGTGGTGTTGTCGCTTGCACCAGCTGGAATTGTGTTTTATTTTTCGATGCAATTTCTGCATCAAGGAATAGACAGTTGGTTTAACGTTGAAATGGATCGTGCGATGGAAGACGCGCTCGAACTCAGTCAAGCCTCGCTCGATCAACGGATTCGCTGGAATAAAGCGCAAACGCAGCAACTCGCCGAAAAAATGGCGGAATTGCCCGAAGCGCACGCGACGTTAGAAATGGAAAATTTTCGCGTGCAATCGGGCGCGGCTGAAATGACGTTGTTTTCGCGTCAAGACCGAATTATTGCGTCGAGCAGCGCGAATCAGAGTGATATTTTACCGAGTTTGCCCGATGAAAATACTTGGTTACAGTTGCGCCAAAACGGTGAATTTGCGGCACTTGCGCCCGTTCGAGATGATGCGTTAATGATTCGCGTCATTCTCACCGTGAAATCCAAAGAATTGCGCTATTTGCAAGCGTTGTATCCCGTGCCAGTGCGAATTGCGGATTTAGCGGATTCGGTTGAATTTGCCTTTGTGCGTTATCAAGAAATGAATTTTTTGCGTGATTCGCTGAAAATGACTTTTTCGCTCGCGTTGTCGTTGGTGTTGTTAATGAGTTTATTGGCGGCGATTTGGATTGCTTTTATCAGTATTCGCACCATTGTTGCGCCCGTGAAAGAACTGGTGAAAGGCACGCAAGACGTGGCTTCGGGAAAATATGACCAACAATTGCCCGTCATAGCGCAAGACGATTTAGGGTTTTTGGTCGAATCGTTCAACGAAATGACTCAACGGATTGCGCGAGCCAGCCAAGAAACGCGCATGGCGAGTTTTGAAGTTGAAAATCAACGTGCGTATTTAGAAACGATTTTGGCGAATTTAACGGCGGGCGTGATGAGTTTCGATGCTAATCATAAAATTCGCACCGCCAATCAAGCGGCATTCCAAATTTTTCATGTTTCCGCGTCACAGTTTATCGGCGAAACGTTGTTAGAATTGGCGGACGATTACACCGAATTAGCCGAACCGTTAAAAGCGATTCAACGTTTTTTAGAACAAGCCGAAGGCATTTGGCAACAACGTTTAGTTTTTTTGGGTTCAAACGGACGACAAGAATTATTGTGTCGTGGCACGCCGTTATTTTCGCAAAATGGACGCAAAGTCGGCGCAGTCGTGGTGTTCGACGATGTGACGGATTTAATTCAAGCTCAAAAAAATGCGGCGTGGGGCGAAGTGGCGCGACGTTTGGCGCATGAAATTAAAAATCCGCTCACGCCGATTCAATTGTCGGCGGAACGTTTGCAGCACAAATTAGCGGATAAATTAGAGGCAGCGGATGCGGATATGTTGCAACGTTCGACGCGCACCATTGTCCAACAAGTGGAAGCAATGAAAGAAATGGTGGACGACTTTTCGGAGTACGCAAAGCCGTCGAAAAAACAGGCGGTAAATGTCGATTTGTCGGCGTTGATTCAAGAAGTTTTGTCGTTGTATGTGTTAAAAGCGGGGGTGAAATTCAACGTGAATTATGAAAATAATGCGCTGATGATTCACGGCGATCCCGTCAGTATTCGGCAAGTTTTACACAATTTAATTAAAAATGCGCTGGAGGCGATTGAGGGTCAAGGTCAAGTTGACATTGACGTGCATCGCGTACAAAAAAATAATATCAACTTCATTGAAATTGCGTTGCACGATGATGGCGTGGGAATTAAAGACGAACAAATTGAACATATTTTTGAGCCGTACGTCACCACGAAAATAAAAGGTACGGGTTTGGGTTTGGCGATTGTGAAAAAGATTATTGAAGAACACGGTGGCGCAATTTGGGTGGATTCCAGTCGCAAAATTGGCGCGGGATTTGTCATTCAACTACCTGCTTTATGATGCCAAAATAATTCAAAAACAAACATTTTTGCAAAAATAGATTGTATAAAATCAATTAAAACAATATACTGTGAAACATCAATCGCGGGGTGGAGCAGTTTGGTAGCTCGTCGGGCTCATAACCCGAAGGTCGTAGGTTCGAATCCTGCCCCCGCAACCAGATTTCTAAATGCCCCATTTTTGGGGTTTTTTATTTTCTAGGCTTTGAGTTAGGTGACTTATTCCATGCCTGAAAATTGAACGTAATAATGGAAGAGCCTGTGGCTCTTTTTTTTTGATTAAAATTAAGCGAGGACATCATGAAGCAAGCTCCAGAACACCTGCTTGCGTTAATCGAACCTGTGGTTGAAGGGCTAGGTTATGACTGTGTCGGTGTGGAATATAATCCGCATCCTAAAAACGGTCTGTTACGCATTTATATTGACCATGCGAATGGTATTTTAGTAGAAGATTGCACCAAAGTGAGTCACCAAGTTAGCGGTGTATTGGACGTTGAAGATCCAATTTCAGATAATTATTCCTTGGAAGTTTCGTCGCCAGGTGAAGACCGCCCTTTTTACAAAATTAGTCAATTTAGCCAATATATGAACAGCACAGTTATGGTTCATTTATTCTCACCTGTAAATGGTCGGCGCAAAATTACGGGTAAAATCGTGCTGGTTGAAGACGATGTCATTACGCTAGAAGAAAACGAAGAATTATTACCCATTCCCTTTGCAGCGATGAGCAAAGCGCGTTTAGTTCCCGATTATTTAGTCGCCAAAGGAGGGCGCAGTGGCAAATAAAGAAATTTTGTTAGTCGTAGATGTTTTTGCCAATGAAAAAGAAATTGAAAAAGAAATCGTCTTTCAAGCCATTGAAGCGGCATTAGAAGCGGCAACCATTAAACGTTCTGGTGGATACATTAAAGCGCAAGTCGCTATCGATCGCAAAAACGGTGATTATTTAACGCATCGTTGTTGGGATGTGGTTGCGCCCGATTCGACATTGGGTAGAGATGTTGAATTTCCAATGAGTCAAATTTTGCTCGAAGTGGCACAATTCGACGATCCTGACGCGAAAATTGGCGACGTGGTTTATGAAGAAATTGAATCGGTAGATTTTGGACGCATTGCCGCTCAAACCGCGAAACAAGTTATTATTCAAAAAATCCGTGACGCAGAACGCAATAAAATTGTAGATGCTTATAAATCACGCATTGGCGAATTAGTGACTGGCACCGTAAAACGCATCGACAAAGGCAGTGTTTATTTGGAATTGAGCGGACACGTTGAAGCCTATATTGCGAAAGAAGATATGATTCCGCGCGAAGCCATGCGTTTAGGTGATCGAATTCGTGGCTATTTGAAAGACGTTCGCAGCGAGCCGCGTGGCCCACAATTATTTGTCAGTCGTAATGCGCCCGAATTATTGATTGCGCTATTTCGTTTGGAAGTTCCCGAAATTGCCGAAGGGACTATTTCAATTATGGCGGCGGCGCGTGATCCTGGTTCGCGTGCAAAATTAGCGGTGAAAAGTAACGATCCACGTTTAGATGCCATCGGCACTTGCGTCGGAATGCGCGGTTCACGAGTTCAATCTGTGACGAATGAACTTGCTGGTGAGCGCGTTGATATTATTATTTGGAATCCGAGCGACGCACAGTTTGTGATTAACGCGATGTCACCCGCCGAAATTCAATCGATTGTGGTGGATGAAGATAAACACAGCATGGATTTAGCCGTGGCTTCGATAAATTTATCGCAAGCGATTGGTCGTGGCGGTCAAAATGTCCGTTTAGCCAGCCAACTAACTGGCTGGGAATTAAACGTTATTGATGCGTCGAAAGCCGAAGAAAATAGCGAAGCCGAAGCGAATAAACTGATACAAATGTTCATTGATTTATTAGATATTGATGACGAAATTGCGGTGATTTTGGTCGAAGTCGGTTTTAATACTATCGAAGAAATTGCTTATGTGCCGTCTAACGAATTATTAGAAATCGATGGTTTCGACGAAGAAATTGTTGAAGAATTACGCAAGCGAGCAAAAGACGCGCTATTGATTCGCGCCATTGCCGCAGAAGAAAGTATTGAGGTTTCTGTAAAACCTAGCGAATCTTTAGTCGTGCCAAATGAAGCATTGCTCACAATGGAAGGCATGGACGCTACATTAGCGCAGGAACTAGCCAATAACGGCATTGTGACATTGGATGATTTAGCCGAACAAGCCGTAGATGATTTATTAAAATTTACGGGTGTTGATGAAGATCGCGCAGCAAAACTAATCATGAAAGCTCGTGCGCCGTGGTTTGTCGAATCAACAACCGAATAGAGGATAGAAGAATATGAGTATAAAAACAGTACGTCAGTTGGCAGAAACCGTCAAAATTCCATTAGATCGATTGTTAGTACAATTGAAAGAAGCGGGCTTAACCGCCTCGACCCCAGAATCCGAAGTGAATGACGCAGAACAGTCAAAATTGCTCGCACATTTGCGTCAGCGTAACGGTAAAGCAACATCCGAAAATGAAAATGCACCGAATCGTGTGGTGTTAAATCGTCGCAAAGTGAGCGAATTAAAACAATCTAATACGCCAGGAACTTCGACGAAAAGCATTAGTGTTGAAGTACGTAAACAAAAAACGTATATCAAACGCGAACCACGAATCGCTGAAAATGGATCGCTTGCGCCAGTTATCGCAACATCTAATCAATCTGTTGGCGAAAAAACAGCGGTCGTTGCCGCGTCTAAAAATGTAGAAGTGAATGCGGCTCAAACCACTGCGTCTAACGCTGATAACGTGGCTTTTGAATTGTCACCGGAAACAATCAAAGCGCAAGAAGTGGAAGCCGCGCGTAAAAGCCAAATGGAAAAAGATCAGCGTTTGGAAGATTCGATTAACCGAAATGCGGACAAAGTTCGTCAGCAAGCAGCCGCCAAACAACAAGCGGCAGCGAACGCATTAAAGCAGCAAAATAGACCGCAAACGACGGGGGCAAGACCGGCTCAAACCGGTGCGAAACCACCACAAAATGGCACGAGACCGCCACAAACTGGCGCGAGACCTCCGCAAACGGGTGCGAAACCGCCACAAACTGGTGCAACACCACCTCAACCGGCTGCCAAAACGCAAGAAGAAAATCGCACCCGTCGTCCGGCTAAACCAGCGGGCGGTAACTCGTCCTACACAGGTAAAGACGCGAAACGTAACAACAAGAAAAAAACGGGCAAGCAACCTGCTCAACGTAATATCATTCAAAATGACGGCAAACATCAGTTTGAAATGCCCGTTGCACAAATGGTTTACGAAGTGACCGTTCCTGAGATGATTATCGTCGCTGAATTGGCAAACAAAATGAATGTCAAAGCGGCATTAGTCATTAAGCATTTAATGAAACTTGGCATTATGGCGACCATTAACCAAAGCATCGATCAAGATACGGCGGCGATTTTAGTGGAAGACATGGGACACACCGTCATTATGCAAAGCGACGATGATTTCGAAAAAGAAATGCTCGCTGAAGTGACCGAAGACGAAAATTATCCGGAATTACCGCGTGCGCCGATTGTCACCATTATGGGACACGTTGATCACGGTAAAACGACGTTACTCGATTATATTCGTAAAACGCGCGTCGCGGCAGGAGAAGCGGGTGGGATTACGCAACACATTGGAGCGTACCAAGTGAAAACCGATCACGGTTCGGTTACATTTTTAGATACACCTGGTCACGCAGCATTTACTGCCATGCGTGCACGAGGCGCGGATGTGACGGACGTAGTTATTATTGTGGTCGCAGCCGATGATGGTGTGATGCCGCAAACTAAAGAAGCGGTTGAACACGCCAGAGCCGCCAAAGTGCCGATTATTATCGCCATGAACAAAATGGACAAACCTGGCGCGAATCCTGACAAAGTGATGCAAGAATTGTCGGTGTTGAACGTGTTGGCGGAAGAATGGGGCGGCGATGTGCAATTCCTGAAAATTTCCGCAAAAACCGGCGAAGGCGTAGACGAGTTAATCGAATCGTTGATTGTTCAAACTGAAATTTTAGAGTTGAAAGCTCCGATTCAAGGCGCGTCGTCTGGGATTGTCATCGAATCCCGTTTGGATCGTGGACGCGGCGTAGTGGCAACGGTACTGGTTCAACGCGGCACATTAGAAAGTGGACAAATGGTTTTATGCGGACATGAATATGGGCGCGTTCGGGCGATGTTTAATGAACTCGGTAAAACTATTAAAACCGCTGGGCCGTGTGAACCGGTTGAAATTTTAGGATTATCAAGTACACCGAACGCGGGCGACGAATTCTTAGTCGTACAAAACGAACGTGTCGCCAAAGAATTAGCGAAACATCGCGAAGACAGAAAACGTTTTACCCGCCATGCCGCGCAACAAGCCTCAAAATTGGATGAGGTCTTCGCAAAAATGACTTCGGGCGAAATCTCGACGTTGAATTTGGTCTTGAAAACCGACGTACAAGGCAGTTTAGAAGCGTTACGCAGTTCGTTAATTGAATTGTCGAATGACGAAGTTGAAGTGAAAGTGGTTTACGGTGGCGTGGGCGGCATTAACGAAGGCGATGTGAATTTAGCCTTAGCTTCAGGCGCAATCTTGATGGGCTTCAACGTCCGTGCTGACGCGACTTCGCGTCGAATGATTGAAGAACGAGGCGTAGATTTACATTATTACAGCATCATTTATGAAGCCATCGACGAAGTTAAAAAATCGATTAGCGGCATGTTGGCTCCAGAAATCAAAGAAAATATCGTTGGTTTGGCACAAGTTCGCGAAGTCTTTACGTCACCGAAAATGGGCGCGATTGCCGGTTGTATGGTGTTGGACGGTTTCGTTAAACGTAATTTACCGATTCGGGTCTTACGCGAAAACGTGGTGATTTACGAAGGTCAATTGGAATCGTTACGTCGTTACAAAGACGATATTGCCGAAGTTAAAATGGGCATGGAATGCGGTATTGGCGTGAAAAATTACAACGACGTTCGCGCAGGCGATCAAATTGAAGTATTTGAACGCATCGAAGTCAGACGGGAATTGTAATGGCGAGAGAATTTGCTCGGCACACACGAGTATCTTCACAAATGCAAAAAGAGTTGTCGTTAATTTTACAGCGTGAAATTAGCGACCCTCGAATTGGTTTTGTGACGATTAACGAAGTGATTGTGACCAAAGATTTAGCGGTGGCGAAGATTTATATCACCGTTTTGAATACCGACGATGCGGGTAAAAGAGCCAGCACGAAAGCCATGAATGCAATATCACCAATGATTCGACATGCTTTGGCGAAACGAATGCGATTACGGCATATTTCGGAATTACGTTTTTATTACGATGATTCATTTGATACCGGAATGCGCGTGGCGGAATTATTGAATGAAGTGTCGGACGATTTGGTTGATTAAACATAACATTGGAACAAAACAATGACCAAAAAACAAAACGGTTTTACGTTAGTTGAACTCATGATTGCGATGGCGATTGCGGGAATTTTGACCAGCGTGGCGTATCCAAGTTATGTGACCTATGTTCAAAAAGCCAAACGCTCTGAAGCACAAGCGGCGTTGGTTTCGATGGCGACAGCAATGGAACAGTGGCGAGTTGAAAATAATAACAATTACGGTGATGGAACAGATTCTATTTTTGCGACACAGGTTCCAACTGATGGCGCGGGAACCAAAACTTATTCGTTGACTTTTACAACTACGGTTTCTGCATCTGATCCGACAAAGTACGATAAATATACACTTACTGCAACGCCTGTTACACCTCAGGATGCGGATATTTGTGGCGTACTGACATTAAAATCAACAGGTGAAAAAGGGGCTAATAACGTATCACCAGATACTGCCGGTTGCTGGTAATAGCACATAAAAGCACGAAATCGTTGACTTTAATAAGTTCGCTCTATAAAATCACGACAGCTCGAAATAGATTTACCGTTATGCTTATCTCTACGAAGTTTAGTTGTACTGCTCGTCCTGCTTAAACCATGAAGTAATCTTTAATTTCACAGCTCCACCCCCGAAAGGGATTTACATTTCAAATTTTTAAAAGGCTACAACAATGGCAACAGGTACAGTTAAGTGGTTCAACGCTGAAAAAGGTTTCGGTTTCATTCAACAAGAAAGTGGTCCAGATGTATTCGTTCACTTTCGTAACATCGCTGGATCAGGCTTCAAATCATTAGATGAAGGACAAAAAGTCCAATTCACAGTGACTCAAGGTCAAAAAGGTCCACAAGCTGAAGACGTTACTTTAGTCTAAATCTTGTAAGATGACAAAGCCGCTCAATCGTAAGACTGAGCGGCTTTTTTGTGCCTGCAAAAAATTAAAAATTACCCACCGCTCGTTTTATTCGCAAACCCGCTAACGCAAAATCATAATTCGCATTGTTCAAATTATTATGCGTTATCGTTCGTAAATCTTCCGCCTGAATTACTTCGGTATGCGTCGCTAAACCTTGTTGATAGCGGTCTGTCGTGACTTTTAAATTTTCGTCCGCTTGCACAATCGTCTGTTTCGCCACCTGCAAACGTTGTTGAGTTTCTTGGCTATCCAACCACGCTTGCCGAATTTGTAACAAAATTTGTCCCGACAATTCCTCGTGCTGCTCTTTTAACGCCAACGCTTGTTTTTCTAACGCCTCACCTTTGTGATTTGTGCTGCCGTCGTACAATTTCCAATCCACGCCTACATTCGCCTGCCACAAACCTTCGTAAGCCTGATAACGATTTTGTTGATATTGATAACCGCCATTCAACGCCACTTGCGGCATCAAACCCGCTTTCATTGCCTTTGTTTGTTCATGTAAACTTTCGATTTGTTCATTTAAAACAACCAATTCAGGACGTTGATTCAACGCACTTTGATTTAAATTTTCTAACGTTGTTTTTGGCAATTCGGGAACGTGTTTGGCGAGTTCCACTTTTGCCGTCAAGGGGCGCGTCAGCAATTGGTTATAACGCGCTTTGGCATTGTCATAAACATTCGCGGCTTGTAACAAAAGTTGTTTCGCGTTCAATAATTCAACATCCGCCGCCAACACATCATTTTTCGCTACAACGCCTTGTTCAAACAAATTTTTCACGTCTTTTTGATGACTTTCTAAACTGTGAATATGACTTTGGGCGACTTGCACCGCATCTTCCAAACGCAAAACGGCAATATAACTGTCCGCCACCTGCATTTTCAAATTCAACGCGGCAACCTGTTCACTCGCTTGCGTCGCGTCCAACGTGGCTTGCGCGGCATTGATGTTGTGGGTAATTTTGCCGCTGGTATAAATTGGCAACGTCGCCATCGCTTGCGCTTTCACGCTGCCCATTTGTTGCATCGCGAATTGGGCGGCTTTCCCTTCAATACTTGTTTTTGCCGATGGCGTTTCGTTATATTGCGTGTAACCCGTGCCGACATTTAAATCAGGTAAATTCTGCCCTTCAGCTGCTTGTAGTTGTGCTTGTGAAACGTCGGTATTCGCTTGTGCGGCTTTGATTTGATGATTGCTATTTAATGCCGCTGTCCACGCATCGTTTAAATTTTCAGCGTGTGTCGTCGTCGCTAAACATAAACTTAACCATAAAAAATTAGTTCGTGGCATAGCCAATTCCTTGTAAAAAAAGTGCGGTAGCTGATTCAATCAATTGTGTTTTTTCCTGTTCATTCGGGGGCGGTTGTACGCTTAATAAACACCGAAAATGTAACTCACCTTTTAATAAACTAAAAAACGCATCGGCAGCAAAACGCACATTTGCAATAGATAAAATTCCAACGTCATTTAATGGCTGTAAATAAGATTCTAATTGCGCGACGGCAATTTTTGCGCCGTTGTCATAAACCATTTGTCCTAATTCTGGGAATTCATGACTTTCAGCAATGACTAAACGATACATTGCCAGTCCGTCTGGTGAATAAAGTAGTTCAACAAATACTTCGGCAATTTTTTTTAGATTTTGGGCAACATTATCGGTGGTCGATAACGTTTGCGTGAGGGTTTGCAATAACGCGCCACACAATTCGCCAACCACCGCCGCCAGCAACGCATTTTTGCTGTCAAAATGGTTATAAAGTGTCGCTTTGGAAACCGGTGCAGCTTGTGCAATTTTATCCATGCTCACACTGCGATAATTATTATTTAAAAATAAGCGCGTCGCGGCTTGCACAATGGCTTCACGTTTTGGGTCGATGGATTCAATAAATTCAGTCATTTTTAAACCAACACTTGCTAAATTAAACGGATGATTTAGAATAAACTAAACCGTTTAGTTTATCAAGGTCATTCAATGAAACGTCTTCTTACTTATTTAACTTTAATTTCAATTTTGGCGGGCGCGGGTTGGGCAGGTTTTTCGTGGTTTGAAGAACGCCAACATTACGAAAGCACCGACAACGCCTATTTAAAAACCAACAGCGTTTTGATTACGCCGAAAGTGTCGGGTTACATTATCGATTTACGAATTGACGATAATCAAACCGTCAAAAAAGGCGAAATTATCGCCGTGATTGACGATCGCGATTATCAAGCCAAACTGGAGTTTGCTCAGGCGCAAGTGATTGAAGCACAAGCCCACATTCAACGGGTTCGCGCCACGAAAAATACGCAACACGCCAACATCGCCAGCGCAGATGCCGCAGTTTCTGTGGTGCAAGCCAAACGCCATCACATTACGCAAGATTTGGAACGCTTCACGGCGTTAATCGAACGCGGTTCTGCCCCGCAACAAATTCTCGATAAAATGCACGCCGAATCGAAACAAGCCGCCGCCGAATTACGCGGTTCGCAAGCCGCCGTTTCCGCGCAACAAAAACAACTTACCAGTTTTGACAGCGAAATTTCCGAAGCCGAAGCGCGGGTCAAACAAATGCAAGCGCAAGTTTCGTTGGCAAAAATTGATTTGGACAATACCAAAATTCGTGCGCCGTTTGATGGCGTAATTGGACATCGCGGCGTACAAATTGGCGCGTATGTTGAAGCGGGAACAAACTTGGCGTATTTGCTTGAAACGCAAAAAATCTGGGCGGAAGCGAATTTCAAAGAAACGCAAATCGAAAATATGAAAGTCGGTCAGCCCGTCAAAATCCACGTTGATGCGTATCCAAACATTAATTTCACTGGAAAAGTGGACAGTTTCGCACCCGCGAGTGGTTCAGAATTTAGTATTTTGCCAGCGGAAAATGCGACAGGAAATTTCACTAAAATCGTGCGACGTGTGCCGGTGAAAATCGTTTTTGATGCGAACGAAAATACCGCGTTATTGAAATCGGGCTTTTCGGTGAGCGTGAAAGTACAAGTGAAACCGCTATGACCGCCGTCAATGCAAGAGGTGAACGAATTTTAACGACAGGCGAATGGATTGGCTTTTTCAGCATGGCGATTGGCGTGTTTATGGCGGTTTTAGACATTCAAATCGTCGCCAGTTCGTTACAAGAAATTCAAGCGGGTTTATCCGCGACGCAAGATGAAATTGCGTGGGTTCAAACGTCTTATATTATCGCCGAAGTCGTGATTATTCCATTATCGGGCTGGCTCGGACGGGTTTTTTCGACGCGCTATTTGTACGTTTTATCGGCGGGCGGTTTTACCTTGGCGAGTTTGGCGTGTGCGTTTGCGTGGAATTTACCGTCGATGATTGTGTTTCGTTGCATTCAAGGATTTTTCGGTGGCGCGATGATTCCGATGACCTTCACGATTATTTTCATTTTGTTCCCGCCGCGATTGCAACCGACGATGAGTATTGTGTTGGGTTTAATTGTCACAATGGCTCCGACAATTGGCCCTGTTTTGGGCGGTTATCTGACCGATTCCTACAGTTGGCACACACTGTTTTTAATCAACATTATTCCTGGTTTTATCGTTTGTTTTATGGTGTTTAACTTTCTCGACATCGACAAACCTGATTGGGCGTTGCTGAAAAAAATTGATTTTATCGGCATTGCGTTGATTGCGATTTTTTTGGGCAGTTTACAATACGTTCTCGAAGAAGGCGCACGCGATCAGTGGTTTGAAGATGATTTGATTTTAGCGTTGGCGATGGTTGCGACGTTGAGTGGCGCGGCGATGTTTTGGTGGGAGTTGACGAATCCACACGCGATTATTGATTTGTATGCGTTTAAAAATCGCAATTTTGCCATTGGTTGCGCGTACAGTTTTGTTTTGGGCATTGGGCTTTACACGATTATTTATTTAACACCGATTTATTTAAGCAGCATCAAGGGTTTAAACAGTTTGCAGATTGGCTATTATTTAATGATTGTCGGGCTGTTTCAGTTAGTGTCTGCCTTCGTCGCGGGGCCGCTCGAAAAGAAATTAGATTTACGTTTGATGTTGTGTTTGGGCATGAGTATGTTTGCGTTGGGTTCGTGGTTGAACAGCGAATTAACCGCCGAATCAGGTTATTGGGAATTTTTCTTGCCGCAAGCGATTCGCGGCGGCGCGTTGATGTTTTGTTTTTTGCCGATTAACACGTTGACGCTGGGTTTGTTGCCGATGGAAGAAGTCAAAAACGCCAGCGGTTTGTATAATTTAATGCGGAATTTAGGCGGTGCGATTGGTTTGGCGGTGGCGAATACGTTGATGTTGACATTAAATAAAAGTCATTATTCCGTGTTGCGAGAATCGATTAGCGCGACGGATGAAATCGGGCAACATTTAACGCAAATTGAATTGAAACAATTAACGAATTTAGCGTGGCGCGAAGCCGAAGTGATGACGTTTAATAATCTATTTCAAATTATCGCTTTCATCTTTTTATCAGCATTATTGCTTGCCCCGCTTTTACGAAAAGTCGGTGCGGAGAAAGCGGCATCGTTACCAATGGATTGATTCCGACGTGCTTTATTTTTTGTTCATTTCAACCAGCAAAAGGTGGATTGCAACCATTCTAAAATGATAATTTTGAAACGGGAAAAAAAATTCCCTTATTTATCGGATGGATAAGTATTTTCGGCGTAACTGGTTTGATAATTGCGTTAATCATGCCACTACGAAAATTTAATTTAGGAAAAAAGCATGTATCAATATAAAAGCTTAATTTTAACCTTTTCAATTTTATTAACCGCAGCAACATCGCTTACCAGTTTTGAAGCAAGTGCCTTACCGAGTTTCACCCGTCAAACTGGCGCGGCGTGTAGTCAATGTCACACGCAATCATTTGGCCCGAATTTAACACCGTTTGGACGTGATTTTAAATTGGGTGGTTATACGATGAGCAACGGCAAAGATTCTAAAATCCCCGCCGTTAGCGCATTAGTTTCTGGTTCATTTACCAATACTAACAAAGACCAAGACCCCGCCAATATCCCCGCAGGCTACAACAAAAACAACAATTTCACCTTTGACAGTGTTGATGCGTTTTATGCCGGAAAAATTTATGGCAAAGTTGGTGCATTTGCTCAATTAAATTATGACGGTGTTTCAAAAGCCGTTGCAATGGACAATACCGATATTCGTTTTGCCGATAATATGGATATTATGGATACGCCGGTTACTTACGGTATTTCAGTGAATAATACGCCAACCGTTCAAGATTTATGGAACACCACCGCATGGGGTTTTCCGTATAACGGTAGCGCATTACAACCTGGTGCGGGAACAAGCGCGTTGGTTGATGGTGGACTTGCCGCACAAGTAGGTGGCGCGACGGCTTACACCATGATTGATAATTTATTGTATTTAGAAGCAGGCGGTTATACGAGTTTATCGAATGGCATTCAAAAAGGCATTGGCATTCCAACGGGTGATAGATTGGAAATCGACGGTGCCGCACCTTATTGGCGAATGGCGTTGCAAAAAGATTGGAAAGGTCACTTTTTAGCGGTCGGTCATTACGGAATGATAGCAAATGTGTTCCCAAGTCGTGATAAAAGTGTAGGCGCAAGTGATCGTTATACCGATATTGCATTCGACGCGACCTATCAATATATGGCGAATCCAAAACATATTTTTGAAGTCAAAACGACCTACATTTACGAAGATCAAAAATTGTCTTATTCGCGCCTGACTAACGAATTAAATCCCAATGCGAAATCCTATTTGAACACGTTTAAATTCAATACTTCTTACACCTTTGATCAAACTTATGGCGTAACGTTTGGTTATAACAATGTGAAAGGTTCAAACGTTTCGACATTAAATACAGCCGATGACGGAACGACTTTTTACGATATTGGCAAACCAAACAGCGATTATTACACCGCCGAATTGGTTTATATTCCCTTTGGCAAAAGCGGTTCTTATCTCGCACCGTGGTTGAATTTGCGGACGAGTTTGCAATATATTGGTTTTGCAAAAGTGAACGGTTCGACGCAAAAAGTTTCGGATAACAACACATTTATGATTAACGGAATGTTGGCGTTTTAATTTCGACTGATATTTATTTTATATTCAAGGCGTTCAAAATTCACTTTTGAACGCCTTTCTTTTTTAAGGATGACCGATTATGGCTGACAATACTTACATACGATTCAAAGATATTTCAATTAGCGAACGCATTTTAAACACCGTTTTTTTGTTGACGATTGGCTTGGGATATTTAGCCGCGTTGGCAAATATGTATTACACGCATCAAGGTTTGGATGGAAAAGCGGGGCTTTCGGTGGAGGACGTGGTGATTAGTTATTATGGTTCATCCACGCAAACCCGTTTGGGAACGGCGGTAAAAGGCATTATGGCTCCGAATCTAAAAATAAAAAGTGACCAAGACGTGATTTTGAAATGGATTCACGCTGGCGCGGATGAAGACGGTTATAACGAAAAAATTGCGCCGATTTTGAATCGAGATTGCATTATGTGTCACACGCCGAGCATCAATCCATCGCTGCCGAATTTAACGAATTACGCGGGCGTTTCTGAAGTTTCACACGCTGGAGGTGCGACCATTCCAACCTTAATTCGTATTTCGCATATTCATTTATTTGGCATTGCGTTCATTTTGTTTTTTATCGGCAAGATTTTTCTACTTTGCGAAATCAATGTTTACGTCAAACGTGTCGCGATGGTGGTTCCGTTCGCCGCGATGTTGCTGGATGTCGTGTCGTGGTTCATCACCAAAACGATTCCAGGGTTTGCTTATGTGGTGATTTTGAGTGGCGCGTTGATGGGGTTGTCGATGGGCTTGCAAATTTTATTGAGCATTTATCAAATGTGGTTTTTTTCTGAAAAAGAGTAATTGTGTATTAGAGTTTATGCACAATGTTATTTTCCGAAAATGATTATGAAATCTCTGTTTTGCATACAAAAACACAAGCCTAATACGTCAATTTTTTATTGTGCATAAACTCTAGTTATTAGGCTTGTTTTTGCATTTTTTGAATAGTTACAATACATTCACCTGTTTCGATTGAACGCTGACGCTGCTCACGTTGCGTAAGTAAATCCGCCAGCGTAATATCCGACAAATAACTGTGAATATGCTCACTCAAACCTGTCCACAAATCATGCGTTAAACACATGCTTTCATGCTGACAATTCGCTTCGCCACCGCATTTAGTCGAATCAATTGGTTCATTTACCGCTTCAATAATCGCGGCTATACTGACTTGTTCTGGGAGTTTGCGTAATTGATAGCCGCCACCCGGACCTCGTACTCCGCGCACAAGATTTGCCTTCCGTAATCGTGCAAATAGTTGTTCTAAATATGACAGCGAAATAGTTTGGCGCGTTGCAATTTCAGCGAGCGTGACGGGGATTTCTTGGCTGTAAAATGCCAAATCCAACATCGCTGTTACCGCATAGCGACCTTTAGTAGTTAAACGCACATGGAATCCTGTTGGTTAATAAAGTAAAGTAAAGTTGGTTTAACTATATACTTAACCTAGCAAAATAGTCAACTATACAAATCATTAAAGAATAGATGCACAAATTTCGGCTGTTCTACATATCAACGTGATTCAACTGGTATTTTTTCACCCGATACCGCAATGTTTCGCGCGTGGTTCCCAATGCTCGCGCCGCTGCCATTAAATTATTGTCTGCACGTTCCAACGCTGTTTTGATAATAAATTTATCCATATCATCCAACGCCATGCTGCCATCGAGCGGTAAATGCAGATGCGTCGCGTCAGCGGTCACGGTATTTTCAGTCGGTTTTCCGAGCTGCAACCATTGCACTGGAAAAATCGCATCATCGGCAAATAATACACAACGCTCAATCACATTTCGCAATTCACGCACATTGCCGCGCCAATCATGCGCTTTGAGTTTTTGCCACACTTCGGCGGGAATTTGTTTAACGTGCTGACCCGCTTTCGCGTTGTATTCCGCGACAAATAACGGTACGAGTTCATCTAAATCATCCACCGCTTCGCGCAATGGCGGCAAATTTACACAAAAAACATTTAAACGATGATACAAATCCGCGCGAAACGTTCCCACTTTCGCCATACTTTCTAAATCCCGATTGCTCGCCGCGATAATTTGCACATCAACGCTAATTTCTTTTTCGCTGCCAAGTCGTCGAACTTGGTGATCTTCAATAACTTTTAATAATTTGGCTTGTAAATCCAACGGCATTTCGCCAATTTCGTCCATGAATAACGTACCGCCATCTGCTTGTTCTAATAAGCCGCGATGTCGTCCCGTTGCACCGGTAAAAGCCCCGGCTTCGTGTCCAAATAATTCAGATTCCAACAATTCGCGCGGCAATGCCGCACAATTCACTTCAATCATCGGTTGCGACGCTCGTGATCCGCCGTAATGTAGAATTCGCGCAATCAAACCCTTTCCGGTTCCCGTTTCACCGCCAATAATCAACGCACTAAACGGCACTTGCGTCAGTTTCGCCAATAATTGCCGAACGGCGTGGGCTTGCGAACTGTGTCCGACAAAAGCTTCGGGTGAATAACGCCGATGCCCTTGTTTCGTTTGGTCGATAACGCGCCGCCGCATGGACGCACTTCGTGCCGCGCTGGTAATAACTAAATCGAGGCGATCCAAATCACACGGTTTTTCCAAAAAATCGTACGCTCCTAAACGCAACGCCCGCACCGAATCTGGCACGCTGCCAAATCCGGTTAAAAATATCCATTCCGCGATGCTCACCAGCTTTTTCATTTTCTCCATAAAATCGAGCGCGTTGCCATCGGGCAAATTCATATCCGACAAAATCAACAACGGCTCGATAGTTTTAGACACTAAAAGCTCTTTCGCCTCGTTTAGCGTCGTGGCTAAAACGACTTCCCAACCCATTTGTTTATAATGGCGCGAGAGTTCAAAACCCAACAATTTTTCATCTTCAATAATTAACAGCGTTTTTATCATGGATTGTGTTGCCTCTGGAATGGCATTTGTTATCGCTAAAATTACTTTTTTACCGAGTGATAAATAGCATCGGGATTTTTCAAAACCGCTTCGACGGCTTGCCATTCGCTGTCAATCAGTTGCCGATAAAAACAACTTTCGCGCCCTGTGTGACAAGCAATTCCGCCTTCTTGTTCGATTTTCAACAACAAAACATCTTCATCACAATCCATTTGAATGCTGATAATTTTTTGTTGATGACCCGATTCTTCACCTTTGCGCCACAATTTTTGACGTGAACGCGACCAATAAACCGCGTAGCCATTTTCAACGGTCAACGCCAACGATTCCCGATTCATCCAGGCGAACATTAAGATTTTGCCTGTTTTTGCATCTTGAGCAATCGCAGGACACAACCCTTCTTGCGTCCAGCGAATTTCATCCAACCAACTCATAAACGAACCTCAATCCCATATTCGCGCATGCGTTGTTTCGCTTGTCCAATCGTGTATTCGCCAAAATGAAAAATACTCGCCGCCAAAACGGCATCGGCTTTGCCTTCCAAAATACCAGCGGCTAAATGGTCTAAATTGCCTACGCCGCCCGACGCAATGACGGGAACAGAAACCGCTTCGCTGACTGCGCGAGTTAATGGCAAATTGAACCCCGATTTCGTGCCGTCTTTGTCCATGCTGGTTAAGAGAATTTCGCCCGCGCCAAAAAGTACCATTTTTCGCGCCCATTCGACCGCGTCCAACCCCGTTGGTTTTCGTCCGCCGTGCGTGAAAATTTCCCAACGATTCGGTTCGCCTTCGCCGCTGACTTTTTTTGCGTCAATCGCCACAACGATACATTGCGAACCAAATTTGTCGGCGGCTTCTTTGACGAAATCAGGATTGAAAACCGCCGCGCTGTTGATACCAACTTTGTCTGCGCCTGCGTTGAGCATTCGACGAATGTCTTCAAGCGTGCGAATTCCACCGCCGACCGTCAACGGAATAAACACTTCGCTGGCAACTTGTTCGACAACGTGAACCATCGTGGCGCGATTATCATGCGTCGCGGTGATGTCTAAAAAAGTAATTTCGTCCGCGCCTTCGCGGTCATAACGTCGGGCAATTTCGACGGGATCGCCTGCGTCGCGAATGTCTACAAACTGCACACCTTTGACGACGCGCCCGTTATCCACATCTAAACAGGGAATAATTCGTTTTGCTAAACTCATGTTGATTTCCTAAAACGTATCCGCAATTCTTTGACCTTCGGCAAAATCTAACGTGCCTTCATAAATCGCTCGTCCTGTGATTGCACCCATAATGCCGTCGTTTGCGACTTTGCCGAGCGCGTAAATATCATCTAAATTCGTGATTCCGCCCGACGCAATCACGGGAATTGAAATGGCTCGTGCCAATCGTGCCGTGGCTTCGACATTCACGCCTTGCATCATGCCGTCACGGGCAATGTCGGTGTAAATAATCGCGGCAACGCCATTTTCTTGAAATTCTAACGCTAATTCGATTACGTCAAATTGTGAAACCGTCGCCCAACCGTCGGTGGCAACTTTGCCATCTTTTGCGTCTAATCCGACCATGACGTGACCCGCAAATTTCGCCGCCATTTCACGGACAAATTGTGGTTCTTGAACGGCTTTTGTGCCGATAATGACATATTGAACGCCTGCGTTTAAATACGCTTCAATCGTGGCTTCGTCACGAATACCGCCACCGATTTGTACGGGTAAATTCGGATAGGCTTTGGCAATCGCGTGAACCACGTCAGCATTTCGCGGTTTTCCAGCAAATGCGCCATCTAAATCCACTAAATGAATCCGTTTCGCGCCCGCTTCAACCCAGCGTCCAGCGACTTCAACGGGATTATCTGAAAACACCGTGTCATCTTCCATGCGCCCTTGACGCAAACGCACACATTTTCCTTCTTTTAAATCAATCGCGGGGATTAGTAACATAAAATCTCTCTCTTTTTTTGTGAATGGTAAAAATAAAAAACGTGACAAAATCACGTCCTAAAATCAGTAGTGATTAAATTTTTAAGCAAATCAATCAAACTTTGACCTACAGAATGCGCTAAATTGACTGGCACAGCGTTACCAATTTGCCTGTACTGTGCTGCCATTGAACCTGAAAATTGCCAATTATCTGGAAACGTTTGAATTCTCGCATATTCCCGCACGGTTAAAGGTCGTGTTTCGTCAGGATGACAACGCTCAGTTTGATTTTGTGCGGGTGAACACGTCAATGTTAAACTAGGTTCATTCCACGATAACCGCCGCGCCATTCCTGTTCTACCACCGCCCATAAAATAACTTTTTTTCATGTACTCGCGCTGTATTTCTTCGGGTAAATGTCGCCAACAACCGCCAGCGGGTACTAAATCTAAAACAGCTTTTTTTTTCAATGGATAAATCTGCCCTTCAGATTTTGGCACATCGCAATCATATAAAGCTCCCGCTTTTAACGCATCGTGCAAATTCATAATTCGTTCATGCGATTTGGGCAATTCAAATGAGGCTTCGCCCACTAAATCATTTCGCACACCAATCAAAAATAAGCGTTCACGTTTTTGCGGCACATTGTAGTTAATCGCTTTTAAAACATTCGATGCCAGCAACGTGTAACCCAAATCAGCAATCACATTTTTGATTGTTGCTAACGTTCGCCCATCATCATGACTCAATAAACCGCGTACATTTTCACCTAAAAAAACGCTGGGTTGAACCTCTTTAATGGCGCGAGCAAATTCAAAAAATAATGTCCCGCGCACATCCTCAAAACCTCGTTTATTGCCTGCATAAGAAAAGGCTTGGCAGGGAAATCCGCCTGACAAAAAATCTACGTTACCACGATACGGAGTGAAATCAATTTGCGAAATATCGCCTTCAACTACATTCCAATTTGGGCGATTGTGACGCAAAGTTGCACAAGCGTGTTTGTCGATTTCATTCAGCAAAACAGCGTTGAAACCGGCTTTTTCTAAACCTAATGCCAAGCCGCCCGCACCAGCGAATAATTCAATTGACCGAAAATTCATACGTTAAAATTCTCGAAACCTTGGTATTTTTTGAACGCCAGTAAATAGAGGCTTTTCATTAAATTGGGGGATATTTTTTCAAGCTCGGCAAAAACCGTATTGACACTATTTTTTTGTTTCATGGTAGCAATAACATCTTCAATTACCGTCGGCAATTTTTCGCACAATTGTTTAAACGCAGTTTGTTCGCCTGTCACTAACGCATAAAATTGGTCAATTGAAACCCGCCGGATATTTTCACTTTCAACTCGATCACCGTCTAAACTCACAATCCATTTTGCGTTTTGGCTTTTCGTTGCTATTACTTCAACCAATAGACACGTTGCTGTTGGCTCTTTAATTAACACGGACTGCATTCGCATATACGTTTTTTGCGAAGACGATGAATTCATGGTGTTGTGCTTATTTTTCATTTCGACATAGATTTTTTGCGCGTCATTTACAACGTCAAAACCTGTTTCTGGCACGCGCCAACCATCGCCAATATATTTGAAAATGTTTTGATGAAAGTAGCCAATATGATTGGTATTCGATTTATCCAATTGCCGCAAAATTTCAAATTCGATTACGTCGCGGATATTTTTGTCGTAAACCTTTGCATCAAACGTAAGTTTAATGGGGTCAATAATATTTTTGTTGAAGTCATCTAAATCAATCGTAAAGCGGTATTTTTGAATTGTTTCTTGAACGTGATTAAACAAATCGATGTCGCTAATAAAAGCTAAGTTGTAAGTGGTCATTGAATTTTAATGTATTGTCCATGTTCTTTGATAATGAAACGTAATTTTTCGCGTGGGTGATTATTTAGCATTTTTCAATTTCATCGTGAGTTAAACCTGTCACCTTCGCAATCGTTTCGATTTCCAACCCTTCGGCTAACATTCCTTTTGCGATGGTGTGTTTGGCTTTTAATTCACCCATTTTTTCACCTTCTTCAAAGCGTTTTTTCTTATCACTTTCAAAATTATACTCTTCAATCATGGCGTATTTGTCTTCGGGTGAAACGAGATTTTTCGCAATCGAATTGATGACGGTTTGAAGTTCAGGACGGTGATAATTCGTTTCTTCGATTTGCTCAGACAAACTTTCGTTAATCGCGCTCAACCATTCACGGTACATTTCAGGCGTATTTTCATCAACATATTTCACTGCGAGATAAATTACTTTGTGTTTAATTTCGCCAAGTGGCTTGCCGTAACGGTCTTTCGGGTCAAAATCAATCGTTGCCACATCGGTTTTGTGTTTGTCCGCCGATGTTAAAACGACAATCGTATAAACCGTTAAATCGGGTTTGTAATTACGATATTTTGCGGCTTGTTCAAGCAATGCGACGCAATGATAATGCAAAAAACGGTCGTAATAATCGCTGCCATTTTGATGTTGAATTTCGACGATGACGCGATTTTTCAAATCTTCAGCGTACAAATCAAATTCGACTTTGATATTGCCGATTTTTTGCTCAAACGATTTTTCGGTTTCGACTTTGTCACAACTAAATTCAATTCCTAAAACATCTTGCACGAAGGCGTTGAAAACATCGATTTGTGAAAAGGCTTTTTTGAAAATAACGCCGTACTGCAAAGAAGCGACTTGTTTCATGATTTTTCCTTGAAAAGATTAGCGGGCTTGAAAAAAACAAAACGCCTTGAGAGTTTTAACCCGTCAAAGCGTTTTAAAATTACGAAATTCGCAAACCTTTATTCCATTCGATAATTCGGAGCTTCTTTGGTAATCGTTACGTCGTGAACATGACTTTCACGCATTCCCGCCGAAGTGACGCGCACAAATTGCGCTTTTTCATGCAAAATTTCAATCGTCGCACAACCTGTATAACCCATGCTGGCACGAATTCCGCCAAGTAATTGATGCACAACCGCCAACAAACTGCCTTTATACGGCACGCGACCTTCAATACCTTCGGGGACTAATTTTTCAACCGAATCCGCAGATTCTTCTTGAAAATAACGATCGCTCGAACCTTGAGATTGCGACATTGCGCCCAGTGACCCCATGCCGCGATACGATTTATACGAACGCCCTTGGAATAACTCGACTTCGCCAGGAGCTTCTTCTGTTCCTGCAAACAAACCGCCAAGCATAACGGCGTGTGCGCCTGCCGCTAAGGCTTTCGCTAAATCGCCCGAATAACGCACGCCGCCATCGGCAATTATGGTTACGCCTGTGCCTTTCAATGCTTCAGCAACATTGCTCACCGCTGTAATTTGTGGCACACCAACACCCGCCACAATCCGTGTCGTACAAATTGAACCTGGCCCAATTCCCACTTTTACACCGTCTGCGCCTGCTTCAACTAATGCCAAAGCCGCTGCTGCTGTGGCGATATTGCCGCCAATCACTTGTAAATTTGGATAATTTTGTTTTACCCAACGCACGCGATCTAAAACGCCTTGCGAATGTCCGTGCGCGGTATCGACAATAATCACGTCAACACCCGCTTCTACTAATGCCGCCACACGTTCTGCGGTATCACTTCCCGTTCCAACTGCCGCGCCAACACGCAAACGCTCTAAATTATCTTTGCTGGCATTTGGATAATCTTTGGCTTTTTGAATATCTTTCACCGTAATCAAACCGCGTAAATGAAAATCTTCATTCACCACTAACACTTTTTCGATACGATGTTTGTGTAATAACGCTAAAACGTCTTTGCGATCCGCGTTTTCATTTACCGTAATTAAACGTTCTTTCGGTGTCATCACACTGGAAACTGGCTCATCAAAACGGGTTTCAAAACGCAAATCTCGACTGGTTACAATTCCGACTAATTCGTCACCGTCAACAACAGGAACGCCCGAAATTTTATTCGCTTGCGTGAGTTGCAACACGTCACGAATACTAACATTCGGCGCAACGGTGATGGGATCTTTAATCACGCCCGTTTCGTATTTTTTGACACGATGCACTTCTAACGCTTGCTGTTCGATGGTCATATTTTTATGAATAATACCGATGCCGCCTTCTTGAGCAATCGCAATTGCCAAACGCGATTCGGTTACGGTATCCATTGCCGCTGAAACAAGCGGGATATTGAGCTTAATGCCTCGTGTTAATTGGGTTTGCATCGACACTTCGCGAGGCAAAACTGTTGAGTGCGCGGGAACTAATAAAACATCGTCAAACGTCAACGCTTCTTGAATAATCTGCATAAATATCAAACCTAATTGTTAATAAAATAACGCCACATCATAGGGCGTTGTTGCCATACTTTAAAAAAATAACCCGTCAATCGGTGACGATGCGGAAGCAAAACGTTTGCGGGGCATTCGACCCGCTAAAAATGCTTCGCGTCCTGCTTGAATACCTTTTCGCATTGCCGAAGCCATTAAAATTGGATTTTTCGCTTCGGCAATCGCGGTATTCATCAACACCCCAGCGCAACCTAATTCCATTGCCAACGCGGCATCGGACGCGGTACCCACACCTGCATCGACTAAAATCGGCACATTGGCATTTTCGACAATCGTCAAAATATTGTACGGATTACGAATGCCCAAACCTGAACCAATCGGCGCAGCGAGTGGCATCACCGCAACACAACCCATTTCTTCCAAACGTTTTGCGGCAATCGGATCATCGTTGGTATAAACCATGATTTCAAAGCCTTCGCGCACCAAAATTTCAACTGCGATGTACGTTTCAGCGACGTTTGGAAACAGCGTTTTTTGATCGGCTAACACTTCTAATTTCACCAAATTATGTCCGCCCAATAATTCACGCGCCAATCGACACGTCCGCACCGCTTCTTCCGCGCTGTAACACCCCGCTGTATTCGGCAAAATGGTGTATTTGTCGGGTGAAATCACGTCGAGCAAATTGGCTTCGTTCGGATTTTGTCCGATATTGGTGCGACGAATCGCCACCGTGACAATCTCCGCGCCACTCGCTTCAATCGCTAAACGAGTTTCTTCTAAATCTTTATATTTGCCCGTGCCAACCAATAATCGCGATTGGTAACGCTTGCCCGCAATTAAAAATGAATCATCTTGTCCACCGCCAATCGCGTGAACAATTTCTAATTTATCGTTGGCATTTAAAACGTGCGTGGCAAAACTTTGAAACGGTAAAATTTCTTCGTTCAATTCCAACGCGATTTTTTTATCCGTTAAACCTAATTCAATAATCACATCAGAAACTCGGCTATTTTCAGCCATTTCCCGCGCATCGCCATTGACATAAATTATCATATTTTTACACTCCGTCTTTTTTGAACTGCCTTCGCAAGGGTTTTCAACAGCGGCAACGTATCATTCCACGACAAACACGCATCGGTAATGCTTTGACCGTAAACCAATTCTTGCCCTTGAACGACAGATTGAGAACCCGATTTCAAATGACTTTCAATCATCACGCCCATAATTCGTTTATCGCCATTGGCAATTTGTGCAGCAACATCGTCACCGACAATCAATTGGCGTTGGCATTGTTTCAAACTGTTGGAATGACTGAAATCAATCATGATATTTTGGCGCAAATTCGCTTTTTCCATGCCGTGCGCGACTTGATTTACATTGACCGCATCGTAATTTGGCTGATGATTTCCACCGCGTAAAATAATATGAACATCTTCATTTCCCGTCGTGGAAAAAATCGCCGAATGTCCCGCTTTCGTCAACGATAAAAAATGATGTGGACTCATCGCCGCGCCAATCGCATCAATCGCAATTTTAATCGTACCATCGGTCGCATTTTTGAAACCAACAGGACACGATAAACCCGACGCTAATTCGCGATGCACTTGGCTTTCTGTGGTTCTCGCGCCAATCGCACCCCACGCAATCAAATCTGAAATATATTGTGGCGTGATTAAATCCAAGTATTCCGTCGCCGCAGGAATCGCCATGTTATTCAAATCGAGTAATAACTGCCGCGCGATTCTCAATCCTTTGTTAATGTTAAAACTCGAATCCAAATCGGGGTCGTTTATCAGCCCTTTCCAGCCAACTGTCGTGCGGGGTTTTTCAAAATAAACCCGCATCACAATCAACAAATCGTCGCTTAACTCCACCATCACACTTTTTAATAAATGGGCATATTCGTGTGCGGCTTTCGTGTCGTGAATCGAACAAGGCCCAACAACGACCACCAGACGATCATCGTTTCCAGTCAAAATATTATGAATCGCCTGACGTGCTTGAAATGTTGTGTGCGCGGCATTTTCAGAAAGCGGCATTTCGGTGTGAACTTCCGACGGCGCAATCACTTCTTTCATACCTGAAATGCGTAAATCGTCGGTATTGTATTTTTGCAAAATAATATTCTCCTAATTTTTGATTATTCGACCGTGACAGATTTCGCTAAATTGCGCGGCTGATCGACATCTGTGCCTTTCAAAACAGCGACATGATAAGACAGCAATTGTAACGGCAATGTGTAAAGTATCGGCGAAATATGGTTATCGACTTGCGGCACTTTTATAATTTGCACATTATCGTCAGGCGTAGGCGACAATGTTTCATCCATAAAAACAATCAATTGTCCGCCGCGTGCTGACACTTCGTGCATATTCGATTTTAATTTTTCCAACAAACTATTATTGGGTGCAACTGTAATCACTGGCATATCGGCATCAATCAACGCGAGCGGCCCATGTTTCAACTCGCCAGCAGGATAAGCCTCGGCATGAATATAGGAAATTTCCTTCAGTTTCAATGCGCCTTCCATCGCGATCGGGTAATGTGAACCGCGTCCTAAAAATAGCGCGTGATGTTTTTCCGCAAACCGTTCTGCCAAAATTTCAATTTCTTTATCCAGCTGCAACACTTGCTCCATTTGGCGCGGCAGCTTGAATAATTCGTCAGTAATGTGTCGCTCCAGCGTTTCATTTAATTCAAATCGCCGACCAATTGCCAAAACTAGCAACATCAACGACACTAATTGCGTGGTGAACGCCTTCGTTGACGCTACGCCAATTTCAGGCCCCGCGCGAGTTAATAAAATTAAATCCGACTCTCGAACGAGCGAACTTTCTGGTACGTTACAAATCGCCAATGTGTGTTTTGCGCCCAATCGCTTGGCTTCTTTTAATGCCGCCAACGTATCCGCCGTTTCGCCCGATTGTGAAATCGTCACAATTAACGTGTCTGGAGCTAAAACAGGATGCCGATAACGAAATTCGCTCGCGACTTCAATGTTGCACGGCACGCGAGCTAATTCCTCAAACCAATAACGTGCGACCAAACCTGCATGAAAACTCGTGCCACACGCTAAAATTTGCACCGATTTAATGCCATCGAAAATCCGTGCTGCATCGAAACCAAACGCGCTATCTTGCACGCGCTGTTCAATAAATCGCCCTTCTAATGTTTGCGTGATGGCGAACGGCTGTTCATAAATTTCTTTCAGCATAAAATGCCGATATTCGCCTTTTTCGACTGCGTCCGCTTTGAGCTGACTTTCTTTAATGGGACGCTGCACAACGTTATTTTCTGAATCGTAAATGGTCAGCGAATCAATTTTAATTTCTGCAATATCGCCTTCCTCTAAAAAGATAAAACGTTGCGTGACGGGTAATAATGCTGCGACATCTGACGCGACAAAATACTCGCCAATTCCCACACCAATCACAAGCGGGCTGCCTTTGCGACACGCAATCAAAGTGTCTGCTTCATCGCTCGACATAATCGCTAACGCATACGCACCGTCGAGTTTTGGCAACGTCATTTTGACAGCTTGCAACAAATTCGATGACGTTTTTAGCGCGTGATAAATTTCATGCACAATCACTTCGGTATCCGTTTCGGACGTAAATTCGTAATGATTTTGGCGTTGTTCCGCGCGAAGTTGCTCGTGATTTTCAATAATGCCATTATGAACGACAGCGACGGCATTACAACTAACGTGCGGGTGCGCGTTTTCCTCACTCGGTTTGCCGTGCGTCGCCCAACGAGTGTGTGCAATACCGATATTTCCCGACGTTGGATTTTCACGCAACAACGTTTCCAAACCGCTAACTTTACCGACTGCACGTTGACGCACAATCGTTTGTTCGTGCAAAACCGCTAAACCCGCCGAATCATAGCCGCGATATTCCAACCGTTTTAAGCCTTCCAGTAAAATCGGAATGACGTTGCGTTGCGCGATTCCTGCGATAATGCCACACATTATAATTTCTCCTTTTTGACGGGACGTTGCCAACCTTCGAGCGACATTTGTTTGCTGCGACTGAGCGTTAATTGGTTATCGGGTGTATCTTTGGTAATCGTTGAACCTGCACCAATTGTCGCATTTTTTCCGATGGTGACGGGCGCGACTAATTGCGTGTCCGAACCAATAAACGCGCCGTCTTCAATGATAGTTTGAAATTTATTTGCACCGTCATAATTGCAAGTAATGGTTCCCGCGCCGATGTTTACTTTTTTACCGATTAAACTGTCGCCGATGTAGCTCAAATGATTGATTTTACTACCCTGCCCGATGATGGATTTTTTGATTTCGACAAAATTACCAATGTGCGTGTCGGTCGCTAAAACCGTTTCAGGGCGCAACCGTGCGAAAGGACCAATGCGGCTATTTGCACCAACGACTGCATTTTCAATCACACAATTCGGTAAAATAATCACGTTGTCGCCAATCGTCGCATTTTTAATGGAGCAATTTGCACCGATTTTCACGTTATTGCCAAGTCGATTTTCACCTTCAAAAATAACATTCACGTCGATTTCAATATCTTGTCCCAACTCCGTAATTGTCCCGCGCAAATCAAATCGTGTCGGGTCGCGCAACGTAACGCCTTGTTGCATTAAATTTTTTGCTTGTTGCAACTGATAAACACGTTCCAAATGCGCGAGTTGCACTTTATCGTTTACGCCTAAAACTTCGTCTTCATTTTCTGGTGATCTTGTCGTAATTTCAAAACAATCGGCAACTGCTAACGCAATAATATCGGTTAAATAATATTCGCCTTGTGCATTGTCATTATTAAGTTGCGACAACCATTTTTTCAGCGCGTCACCTTTTACCGCTAAAATTCCAGTATTTACTTCGGTAATTTCTTTTTCTGTTGCATTCGCATCTTTTTCCTCAACAATCCGCAAAACCTTTCCAAAATCATCACGCACAATTCTCCCATAGCCTTTTGGATTCGCTAAATTAACCGTCAAAAGTGCGAGCGTGTTTTCATTTGTTTTCGACAGCAAAAGTTGTAACGTTTCGGCTTGCAATAATGGCACGTCGCCATACAAAATCAGTACCATCGAATTATCGTCAATTTGGCTACTCACTTGTTGAACCGCGTGACCGGTACCCAATTGTTGCGTTTGCTCAATCCAATTTACCGACAAATCTGCCAACGTTTTTTTAACCTGTTCCGAACCGTGTCCAATTACAATGTGAATCGTATTATTTTCTAATTTAGCACTCAAATCATAAACGTGCCGCAACAATGGTTTATGTCCAATTGAATGCAAAACTTTCGGTAACTCCGAACGCATTCGCGTTCCTTTACCAGCGGCAAGAATAATCGTAGTAAGGTTCATTTTGCTTCTCCGTAAAATAAACGAAAAAGCCCGATAGCGTCAGACGTTATCGGGCTTTTTTTAAGAATCGAGCGATAACTGAAATCGTTAGCCGCCGCGTTTTCTAAATCTATCGAGTGTGCGTAATTGCATAATCGCTTGGAACAATTGTTTTTCAGCCGAAGCGTAATCCACACGACTGGTTTTGTTCGCCAAAATTTCTTCAGCACACGCTTTGGCTTGAACTGCTGCCGCTTCGTCAATGTCTTTCGCACGAATTGCGGTATCTGCCAAAATTGTGACAACGTGCGGTTGAATTTCTAACAAACCACCCGAAATAAAAAACGGATAACTTTCAGTGCTACTTACTTTGACGCGAACTTCACCAGGATTGAGCTTTGTAATTAACGGCGCGTGACGTGGTGTAATACCAATCTCACCTAATTCAGCAGGGGCAAAAATCATTTCTGCTAAACCCGAAAAAATCTCTTTTTCCGCACTCACGATGTCCACATGTACTGTCATAGTCATGATTTGTTACCTTAAAAATTTAAAGTTAGTAGACAATAGCCTTACGCTTTCATCGTTTTGGCTTTTTCTAACGCTTCGTCAATCGTACCAACCATGTAGAACGCTTGTTCTGGAATTGCGTCGTAATCACCAGCCAAAATACCTTTGAATCCTATGATGGTGTCTTTCAATGAAACATATTTACCTGGCGAACCTGTAAATACTTCCGCAACGAAGAACGGTTGTGACAAGAAACGTTGAATTTTACGCGCTCTTGAAACAAGCAATTTGTCCTCTTCAGACAATTCATCCATGCCCAAAATCGCAATAATATCGCGTAATTCTTTATAACGTTGTAGCGTACCTTGAACGTTACGCGCTACGTCATAATGTTCTTGACCAATAACCAATGGATCTAATTGACGGCTGGTTGAGTCGAGGGGATCAATTGCGGGATAAATACCTAATTCTGCAATTTGACGCGACAATACCACTGTTGCATCTAAATGCGCGAAAGTCGTTGCAGGCGAAGGATCGGTTAAATCATCGGCTGGAACGTAAACCGCTTGAATAGATGTAATTGAACCCGTTTTCGTTGACGTAATCCGTTCTTGCAACACACCCATTTCTTCGGCAAGTGTTGGTTGGTAACCTACCGCAGAAGGCATACGACCTAACAAAGCCGACACTTCAGTACCTGCCAATGTATAACGGTAAATATTATCAACGAAAAATAAGACATCTCGACCTTCGTCACGGAAATATTCCGCCATCGTCAACCCCGTCAGTGCAACACGTAAACGGTTTCCAGGTGGCTCATTCATTTGTCCGTAGACTAACGATACTTTGTCAATAACGTTTGAATCGGTCATTTCGTGATAGAAATCGTTACCTTCGCGAGTTCTTTCACCCACGCCTGCAAATACCGAATAACCGCTATGTTCGATAGCAATGTTACGAATCAGTTCCATCATATTGACGGTTTTGCCTACACCCGCGCCGCCAAATAAACCGACTTTACCACCTTTGGTGAATGGACAAACTAGGTCAATGACTTTAATCCCAGTTTCTAATAATTCAGTGGCAGCGGCTTGATCCGCGTAACTTGGTGCTTCACGATGAATTGCCCATTTAACTTGTTCGCCAATGGGGCCTTTTTCGTCAATCGGCTCTCCAAGAACGTTCATAATGCGCCCTAACGTTTCTTTACCAACTGGCACAGAAATAGGAGCTTTTGTATTTGTCACTTCTAAACCACGACTCAAACCATCAGTTGTACCCATTGCAATCGTTCTAGCGACACCGTCACCTAATTGTTGCTGTACTTCTAACACTAAGTTTTTGCCTTCGACAATCAAGGCATCATAAATTTTTGGCAATTCGTCGCGTGGAAATTCCACGTCAACAACCGCCCCAATAATTTGAACAATTTTACCGCTCATAAAAATTCATCCTCGAAACAACCCTACTTTAGGGAAATATTTTTCTGAAAATCTCGGAGTACCCCCGCACATTACGGGGGAACATTACGCTACTTATTTTTCGCCAACTTAAACAGCAGCAGCCCCAGCGACAATTTCTGAAATTTCTTGAGTAATAGCGGCTTGTCTAGCTTTGTTGTAAATTAATTGTAATTCTTTAATCAAATTACCTGCATTGTCAGACGCGCTTTTCATTGCGACCATTCGAGCCGCTTGCTCACAAGCGTTATTTTCAACTAAACCTTGATAAACAACCGATTCAATATAACGTGTCAATAGATAATCCAAAACTTCTTTCGCATCTGGCTCGTAAATGTAATCCCAATGCCTACTGCTTAATTGTTCATCCAGTTCATTCGCTACGATTGGCAATAACTGTTCAATCGTCGGGCGTTGCGTCATGGTATTTACAAACTTGTTGCTAACAACGTATAGTTCGTCAATTTGACCAGCATGATACGCATCCAACATAACTTTAATAATACCGATAATGTCATTTAAATGAGGAGTATCGCCTAATTTAGCGGTATGCCCAATGACAGTGGTTTTATGAAGACCTGCGAAAAACCCATAGGCTTTAGTACCAACAGTACACACATCAACATCGATGTCTGCGCTATCCCATTGCATTAGTTGAGCTAACACTTTTCTAAATAAATTAGAGTTTAAGCCACCACACAAACCACGATCTGAGCTAACGACAATTATACCGATACGCTTTACATCACGCTTAACTAGGAAAGGATGCTTGTATTCAGGATTGGCATGCGCGAGATGTTTAATAATCTTGCCAATCTTTTTTGAATACGGGCGGGTTGCCAGCATTTTTTCTTTTGTTTTACGCATCTTACTTGCCGCGACCATTTCCATAGCGCGAGTGATCTTTTGAGTATTCTTAATACTGCCGATCTTTGTGCGTATTTCTTTACCAACAGCCATAAGAAGACCTTTTTACCAACTGTGAGTTTTTACAAACGTTTCAATAGCTGAACGAATGCCCTTGCTAATATCGCTACTGAAATCACCCGTTGCATTGATGTCAGTCATCAATTCGGTGTGTTCTGATTTCATATAAGACTGCAATGCCGCCTCAAAATCTAAAACCTTGTTAACTTCAACAGTATCTAAAAAGCCTTCATTCGCTGCGAATAAAGAAACGGCCATTTGTGCAACAGACATAGGTGAATACTGATTTTGTTTCATCAATTCAGTGACACGTTGACCACGCTCAATCTGCTTGCGTGTACTTTCATCTAAGTCTGATGCAAATTGAGCAAATGCTGCTAACTCACGGTATTGCGCCAAATCTAAACGAGTACCACCGCCTAACTTTTTGATGATTTTCGTTTGTGCTGCACCGCCTACCCGTGAAACAGATAAACCTGCATTCACCGCTGGACGGATACCTGAGTTGAACAAGTTACTTTCTAAAAAGATTTGTCCGTCAGTAATCGAAATAACGTTAGTTGGTACGAAAGCTGAAACGTCGCCACCTTGTGTTTCAATAATTGGCAACGCAGTCAATGAACCGGTTTTACCTTTTACTTTACCGCCTGTTAACTTTTCAACTTCAGCTGCATTGATACGTGAAGCACGTTCCAATAAACGAGAATGCAAATAGAAAACGTCACCAGGATACGCTTCACGACCTGGTGGTCTACGCAACAATAGCGAAACTTGGCGATATGCCCACGCTTGCTTGGTTAAATCGTCATAAATAATTAACGCATCTTCACCTTTATCGCGAAAATACTCGCCCATTGTGCAGCCTGTGTAAGGTGCAATGAACTGTAATGCCGCTGATTCAGATGCCGAAGCGACTACGATAATCGTATGAGCTAGCGCACCATGCTCTTCCAATTTGCGAACAACGTTAGCAACAGACGAACGTTTTTGACCAATAGCAACATAGATACACTTAATACCTGTGCCTTTTTGGTTAATAATCGCGTCGATGGCAATTGCTGTTTTTCCAGTTTGGCGATCGCCAATAATCAACTCACGTTGACCGCGACCAACTGGAATCATCGCGTCGATTGATTTCAAACCTAATTGAACAGGTTCATCAACAGATTGACGGGCAATAACGCCAGGAGCAATTTTTTCAACAGGAGACGTTTCGGTAGTATCAATAGCACCTTTACCGTCAATTGGATTGCCTAGCGCATCAACGACACGACCTAATAAGGCTTCACCAACTGGTACTTCTAAGATTTTACCAGTACATTTAACGGTATCACCTTCAGAAATATGTTGGTAACTACCCAAAACGACAGCACCAACCGAATCTCTTTCTAAATTGAGTGCCATACCAAAGGTATTGCCAGGAAATTCAAGCATTTCACCTTGCATTGCTTGTGAAAGTCCGTGAACCCTCACAATCCCGTCAGTTACACTTACAACGGTGCCTTCGGTGTGTACTTGCGTACTTAACTCGAAGTTTTCGATCTTCTTTTTAATCAGATCACTGATTTCAGATGGATTTAATTGCATACTTTTTCTCGCTCTAAATTTAGAGTCTTTGTGCTAATTGTTGAAGCTGACCTCTAACCGAACCGTCGATCACCTGATCACCTGCTCGCACTAGAACGCCACCAATGAGTGACGAATCAACCGCTATTTTCATATTGATTTTTTTACCGAAAGCCTTTTCTAACGTCACATTAAAGTTCTGCTTAGATTCTTTGGTGAACGCAAAAGCCGTCGTTACATCAACATCAATAGAGCCTTCATCTTCGGCTTTATAGGTTTCGAATATCTCGGCAATTGCCGCAATCAAACTCAAGCGATTATTTTCAATCAGTAGCTTTAAGAAATTACTGCCTTCTTGATCAAGCTGACCTTCGCAAATATCCAGCAACAGTGTCGATAACGCAGATTTACCAATTTTAGGGTCATCAATCACACCCGAAATCGATTTGTCAGTCAACACAGCGGCTAAAAAAGCTAAATTCTTTGACCAGGTTTTAGCAGAATCCGTTTCCTTCGCTCGCTTAAAAACCGCTACGGCGTAAGGTCTTGCCAATGTTGCTAGTTCGCTCATTATGCTTAACCTAATTGACTAGAGACTTTATTGAGAATGTCTTGATGTTTGGCTTTGTCGATTTCTGCACCTAGAATTTGCTGCGCGGCAGACAATGCCAACGTAGTAATCTCTTTCCGCAAACCTTCTTTTGCCTGTTGTAATTCTTGATCAATCTGCCCTTTCGCCGCGAGAATCAAACGCTCACCTTCTTGTTTCGCGGTGTGTTTTGATTCTTCTACGATTTCGTTGGCACGTTTTTGAGCAAGTGTCACAATTTCCGAAGACTGATCTTTAGCTTCTTTAAGAACAACCTTAGCTTTTTTCTCAGCTAAAATAATTTGCTCTTGACCTTTTTCAGCCGCTGCTAAACCATCAGCAATCTTCTTTTTACGTTCTTCTAAAGAGTCAAATAACGGTGGCCAAATGTACTTCATGGTAAACCACACCAGAAGTGCAAAGGTGATCATTTGTCCAATCAGAGTAGCATTGATACTCACGATGCGTTCCTCTTGTTGCGATTAAAATGAAACAGGTTTATTTACCTGCCGCCGCTTCCACTGCTGATAAGAATGGATTTGCGAAAGTGAAGAATAAAGCCAAACCAACGCCAATCATTGTTACCGCGTCCAAAAGACCCGCAACTACAAACATTTTTACTTGTAACATAGGAACCATTTCAGGTTGACGCGCCGCGCCTTCCAAAAATTTGCCGCCCAATAAACCGAAACCAATAGCAGTTCCTAATGCGCCTAAACCTAAAACCAAACCTACCGCGATTGCAGTCATACCCTGCACATCAGCAATCAATTTTGCGAGTTCCATAATACCTCCAACGTATTGTTAATAAAAAATGTGAAAAAATAAAAATTTGTGTAAGTAACTTGTGAAAATTATTGCCGTACTAATGTCCCCGAAAGAACTACATTTGCTTTTTGACCAGTCAGTGGTGATTGTACAATCCCTAACGAACCATAAACAGCAGAGTAGTGCGCGATTTTACTACTATCAACATTCGCGTAATAAATATCAAAACTTTTTTCGCTTTGGCTGTCGCACTCATCTGCTTTACCTACTAGCACATCACCTGTTAAAGCAGTTGGATCTAGCGTCCCACCTCTGTGACATGGAAAACCAGAAATAAACAACTTTTGTGTTTCAATTCGGTAATTCAGTACATTACCTTTACTAAACCCTAGATCTATGCCATCGACATCATTAACATCAACACTAGAGCGAGTTACAGTAATTTTGCCGCTAGTATTTGTTTTATTTGGAGTAATCTTAGCCTCAAAAATAAATTGAATACTGATAGCATCGCTTGGCGGTTTTAACATTAGAGAAAAAATGTAATTTCCTGAAAGTTTTGGTTCTGCTGCTAAAGCATTGCCTACCAACAAACTTGTGGCAAAAATTACTGAAATTAACTTTTTGCCTAATCCAGTCATTCTAGTGATCTTCATGCGCCATACTCAAATACACAATTGTGAGTACCATGAAAATGAACGCTTGAAGGGTAATAATTAGAATATGGAAAATTGCCCAAGGGAAACTCAACAACGGTTGAACGTACCAAGGCAACAAAGCAATCAGAATGAAAATAAGCTCACCTGCATACAAGTTACCGAATAACCGTAAAGCTAACGAAATAGGTTTTGCGATTTCTTCAACCAACTTTAACAACAAGTTGAACGGCGTTAACCAAGGTCCAAAGGGTTGGAACATCAACTCTTTTGCAAAGCCAATCGGTCCTTTGATTTTAATACTGTAAAAAATGATTAGGAAAAATACTGAAATCGACATTGCAAAGGTTGCGTTCAAATCGGTACTTGGCACAACACGCAAATACTCTATTCCCATCATCGAACCGATTAACGGCAAAATATCCACAGGGAATAAATCCATGAAGTTCCACAAGAAAACCCAACAGAAAATCGTTAAGGCTAACGGCGCAATCAATTTGCTATGCCCGTGAAAACTGTCTTTCACTTGTTGATCAACGAACTCAATCAGCATTTCAGCAAAGTTTTGTGCTAATCCAGGTATGCCAGCGGTGGCTTTTTCAGCGGCATTTTTAAAAAACCAAATGAATACACCACCTAGCAACGCTGAGAAAAACAAGGTATCAAGATGCAAACTCCAAAAACCTTCACCAATACGCAGTGCTGTTAAATGGTGAATAATGTAGCCAGTTGCACCTTCGGCGTGAGCTTCAGTAGCCATCGTTCCTCTCTATTTGATTTTCTAACTTGAAAAATTTAACGCATCAATAATGCGAACCAAAATACTGATAACGCGCTGACATAGCACGCTAACAGCGGTAATAATTTGACGTTTGGAATTCTAAACACTAACAAAAAAAACAAAGCCGTTAAAACTAATTTAATCGACTCGTTAGCGTAAAAAGAATTGATGAATTTTTTTGCCTCTAATTTCACCGCTTGAGTGATACGAAATCCTAAATAAGCATTAGGTAAAAAAGCAATTAAACCACCTAAAAACGCGAACCCACCTGAAACAAAATCTAATGCCAGCGATAAAGCGAGGCTGACTGCCAGAATCACTAAAATCTGATACTTGAGAATTTTAATAATCGATGACGTATTTGCAGTCATTTGTGAATTTTAAGGGGTTTGAACATGGCGTGGATTATATAGAGCGAACTAAGTTAAATCAAGGCTGTTTCTTGATTCATTTGTTTCTATCTTGCGTTATCTTGTTCAAAACGCCCTCTAATTCGTCCAAAGTCGAATAATAGACATCCCTACTAAATAAATCGTTCTACACAGCGGCACAACGAAAATTAACAATGGCGGCGATGATTAAGTGATTAAGTGCCAATTCAGTGCGTAATTTTTATGTTTGCCTCGACAAGTATCTTTGACAATTCGGAAAATTTTGCATTGACGGTTAACGTTTTCAATCAAAATACGCTTTTTTGAAAGTGTCATGGTCTAATAAAAACAGACACGCCTATAGGTTGTAAAATACCAACCCAGGAGTGAAAAATGACCAAAGAAAGACGTAAATTTGAAGCCTGCTACAAATTGCAAATTGTCAAAATGGTAAAAGAAGATGGCATAGCGGTTAGCCAAGTCTGCAAAGATATGAATCTTCACGAAACCGTTGTTAGTGCGTGTTTTAAAAGCATCAAACTGAGCCAAAAATGTGAACATACACAATTTTACCAGCATGAAAAAGAAGCGACCTCGACCAGTAAAACGTTATCCAACAGATTTAAACGACAAAAAATGGACTTGTGTGGTCCATTATTACCACCAGCGTTGGATGGTGGTCGCCCGAGAATTTAATCAACGCGATTTTGTATATCACTCGGGCAGGCTGTGCATGGCGATTATTACCTCACCTATTTCCCAAGTGGCAGACTGTTTATGGTTATTTGGGTCGCTGGAAAAAAGACGGAATTTGGCCACGGATTCACGATACGTTACGCGCCTGGGTGAGGCAAAAAATGGGAAAGTACAAACATCCAACAGCAGGTTCTATCGACAGTCAAAGCGTTAAAACAACCGCGTTAGCGGGCATCAAAGGTTATGATGTTTACAAACACATTCAAGGTCGTAAACGCCATATTTTGGTAGATACACTTGGTCTGATTATGGTTGTCGTTGTTACCGCTGCATCGATACCAGAACGCGAAGGTGCCAAACTGATTTTTAAAGCCTTTACAGGCAGTTGCAAGAAAATGCGCCGCATTTGGGTCGATGGTGGCTATAGTGGCAACCCTTATGATTGAATGGGTCGCTAAACGTTTCCATATCGTTCTACAAACAATTTTACGCTCGGACGATGTCAACGGATTTCAATTACTTCCACGTCGCTGGGTCGTTGAAAGAACATTCGCTTGGTTATACCGTTATCGCCGTTTGAGTAAAGATTACGAAGTCTTGACCGATTCCAGCACTGCTTTTATTCACATTGCTATGATTAACTGGATGCTCGGACGGTTGGCTGACTGACTGACTGATTTTGATACTTTTAAAACACGCACTTAGACGTTGGCTAAAGCAAAGTGGAATGGGAAAAAACAGGGCAAGGTTTGAGTGGAAAACCGTTCACACTGGATCCGCAGAGAATTCGAGAATTAGAATCCGAAAATAAACGTTTAAAACAGGATGTGGACACTTAAAAAAGGCATCTGCCTTCT
>Ga0268283_1000167_pt1 | contig 63451 bp, 59 predicted proteins | sample saktaG_13_FD_190140 | JGI IMG/M metagenome (GOLD analysis project Ga0268283, IMG submission 190140) | Saline water microbial communities from Sakinaw Lake, British Columbia, Canada - sak_2013_06_06_36m | ecosystem: Environmental > Aquatic > Non-marine Saline and Alkaline > Saline ...
ACTTTTAAAATAATAAATGTTAGTATGTGTAAGATTTCTAAAAGCCAAATTATTTTCAGTAATCAACCTGTTCATTACAACCAAATCCTGTTAATAACCCTTATTTTTTTAATCACTGATCAGTTACCTTAAATCAACAAAACCAAGGATTTGTCGAATTTTTACCAAAGAAACCGAATTGTCTTAAGCTGTTATAGACAGTCAACCCGAACATCGTCTCTTTTCCATCACTGCGGGGAAACAGGTACTTTCGCTTTTTCGAACCAAAAGTACCAATCCAGTGAATAGAGTTCAGGATCATGTTTTTGTGATAATTTATCGGCCTCAGCCTTTGATTTTGGTGCATGTAACAGGTAATCCTGCCCAGGCATCCAGTTTGCCGGAGTAAGTACATTCTTTTTTTCTGTAGTCTGCAATGCAATCAGAGTCCGCTTTATCTCTTCAATATTTCTCCCAACCTCTGAGGGATAGAAAAAAACGGCCCTGACCCGATCATTGGGATCAATGATAAATACACCCCTTACATCCTTCGTGATACTGGTATAGGAATGAATCATTCCATACATCTTTGAAACAACCCTGCTATTATCGGCAACTAATGGAAAATTAATTTTCAGGGTTGTCTTCTCTTTGTACTTCACTGCTTCCAGTGACTTTACCCATGCAACATGGCTTTCAAGTCCATCGGTGGATATAACAACCAATTGTGTCTCAAGTTTTTTAAAGTCATCTTGCATCGAAGCAAGTTCAATAATTTCCGAACTACATACAGGTGTAAAATCAGAAGGATGGCTGAACAGAATTTTCCACTTCATGACGTAATCGTCAGGAAAGGTAATTTTACCTTTTGTTGATTCCGCAGTAAATTTAGGAGCGAACTCCCCAAGGAGGGGTATCCGGGTTTCCTTGTTTCCCTGTGACCAAAGCTGGTTTACGGAAATTAACAAGGTTAATAATATTCCAAATATAATTTTCATGTTAAACTTATTTAGATTAAATTAATGCAAAGATAAGCGTATTTTCTCGAAAATCAAGATAAAAGATAAAAAAAACGACATTAACATAGCTTTAACAATAAACCCATTGAAAAAAAATAAATAAAAAAGGGTTTCAGTTGTTACCTTCTGAAACCCTTTACACTTCTTATAGCCTCAATAGCAAACAGAGATTAAACAGTAAAATAGTTCTATTTTAATTGAGAAAACTGTCCTATTCTTTCTTATCGCTTCCGCCGTGGTCACCAATCATAACCCATTTTGCCCCTTGTTTTAACAGGATGTCTGTCCAGCGACCACTCTCCAAACTTTTCTTTCCATCCTGGGTTTCCTTTGCGATGGCATAGTAATAATCAACAAATGCCACATCGCCATATATTTTTATCGCCACCGGGTTAATTTCATAAACGGGGACTTTAACGCCCTGATAAGCATAAGTAATCCATTTTTTACTTTGTTCCTTTGTCGAAGGTAAAGGAGCGTTGTTGTCCCATCCAATATAATCAGAATGAAAATACTCAAGGAATCCGTTAATATCGCCTTTTGCCATAAGTCCCCAGTAGTTATTGACATTCGTCCATACCTCTTTCTGTGCGGCTGACCATTCCTGTGCAAATACCGAAGAAAGTCCAAGCACGAAAAAAAGTGCAGTTGTTAACATTATTTTGTTTTTCATAAAATTTCATTTTGAATTAATTAACAATACTGTTGTTTATTTCTCCCAAAATTTTAAAAATTGATTTTTTATGGGATATCCTGGCAAATATACACACCTTTATGTTAATTAAGACTAAATATAAGTTAAATATTGTTAAATGCAGAAATATAATATAGATTGGTGAAAGGTGAAAACATTTACCTCCGGATGGCCAGGCGGCTGCTGTATTTACTGCCTGAAGCAAGGTATAATGTCACAACGTATTCTCCTGAAAAACACGGGGAAAGGTCAATCGTGAAACGTCCTCCGGCTTGTACAGCGGTTGATCGGTACACTGTTTTTCCATCGATTCCTGTAACCACGATCGACCGGATCTCCCTGCTGATGCATGTGAATAATTCCTGGTCATCGGGTAGTTGTTTTTCATAGATGAAGGGATGATTCAGTTTATACTAAATGAGATCAGGTTGGTAAATTTAACATGAAAAGGGGATGGGATTATTAATCACATGTTGCAACATATAATGTTATTCCGTATATATGCAAAAAAAACAGGTTTGGCAGGTTTATCAGGAATGATTACCACAGGTGTGCAATCAATTTCATCAGGGAGCGAATGCTGAATAAAAGTTCATATGAATTATGTATGATGGAAAGTATCAGAAAGATTGACCGCATAATAAAAGGACAGGCCACCTCAGATGGGGCCGGAGTTAAATTGACAAGGATCCTGGGTCACAACACCCAGGATATGCTGGATCCATTCCTCCTATTGGATTTTTTCGGGTCCGACAATCCGGATGATTTTATGGCAGGCTTCCCCCCGCATCCTCATCGAGGAATTGAAACCGTCACTTATATGCTTGATGGCAAGGTAGAACACGGTGACAGCATGGGCAACAAGGGGGTGATCGGAAAAGGAGACATACAATGGATGACTGCTGGCAGCGGGATTATTCATGAGGAGATGCCCAAATACGAGCAGGGAAGAATGCATGGATTCCAGTTGTGGGTGAACCTTCCATCAGCCTCTAAAATGACAGCTCCCCGTTACCAGGACATTCCTGCAGGTAAGATTCCTGTGGTTGAACTCGGAAATAAAACCAGGGTGAAGGTTTTAGCAGGGACATTTCAGGGAGTCAGGGGACCAGTTGAAAATATCATCGCCGATCCTGAATATTTTGATGTTGAGATGCCTGAAAATGCAGAACTCGTAATTCCTGTAGCGGCGGATCATACGGTATTTGCTTTTCTCTACGAAGGAGTGGCCGGTTTCGATGAAAACCTCAAAAATCCGTTGCATGCCGGCGAAGGGGCCCTGTTCGGTCAGGGAGAAAATGTCAGGGTGTTAACGGGGGCAGCAAAAGCCAGGTTTATCCTGATTGCCGGAAAACCAATAGGAGAACCTGTTGCCTGGAATGGTCCGATTGTAATGAACACACAGGAGGAACTTAATATGGCCTTCAGAGAGTTAAGGAGTGGTAATTTTATAAAAAAAGACATTCCATAGAGATATATACTATAATACGATGGATAAGAAAGACATATATCTGGGAAACGCTAAGATAAATTACAACAGGGCGAAGGTCGAAGGCCGGTTTGTGGAACTTGAAAACGAGAAATTCTACAAAATCAGCAACAGCAACCAGATGCCCGATTTCTTTATGACCATTGTGAGCAGTTCCGATCACTGGATGTTCATTTCGAGTAACGGCTCACTGTCGGCCGGAAGAAAAGACCGGAATAACGCGTTGTTCCCCTATTATACCGTTGATAAAATACACGATACCAGAGGCATTACCGGAAGTAAAACGTACCTGCTTGTCGGCAAGGATGAGAAAACGTATTTATGGGAACCTTTTTCAGCCGAGTCGGAAAAAATATACATCATTCAACGAAATCTTTATAAAAACATTTACGGCAATAAAATCATTTTCGAAGAGATCAATGTTGACCTGGGTGTGGGGTTTCGTTACGGATGGTGCAGCAGCGAGCAGTTTGGGTTCGTGAAGAAGTCGGTCATCCACAATCAGAATGCCGGTTCAGTTACGGTTGATGTACTCGACGGGATCAGGAACATTCTGCCGAATGGCGTTGATTTCGATTTCCAGAATACATTCAGTTGTTTGCTTGATGCATACAAAAAATGTGAATTGATCGAAGAAACCAAACTTGGCTTGTATTTGCTGAGTTCAATCCCGGTTGATCGCGCTGAACCGAGTGAATCCCTTAAAGCAACCACAGTCTGGTCATGCGGACTGGATCAGTCGGCAAAGGTTCTTATTTCAGACCACCAGGTTGATCCCTTCAAACAAGGTCAGGCTGTTGATACAGAAATCGATATAAGGGCCACCCGTGGTGCATATTATGTGAATACACGCTTTGAGCTTCAACCAGATGCCCAAAAAGAATGGCTGATCATCGCTGAAATAAACCAGGAAAGCGGAGATGTGGCAAACCTCAACAAGGCCATAAAAAGCAAGGATAACATAAAAAAACGGATTGAAGCTGATATCGAAAAAGGAACCTCGAACCTGAAGCACATTGTTTCCAAAGCCGATGGAATGCAAATGGGCCAGGATGAGTTAAGCTATGCCCGTCATTTTTCCAATACCTTGTTCAGTGTTATGAGGGGTGGAATTTTCACATCCAATTACGCCCTTGATAAAACAGATTTTATCCTGTTCGCAGGGCAAATAAACAGGGAACTATCCGTAAAACATGAAGCATGGCTCAATCATCTCCCCGAAACGATAGAATATATTGAACTGATCAGGCTTGCCGAAAGCACCTCCGATTTTGACCTGGTCCGGATCTGCTGCGAATATCTGCCCCTCACCTTCAGCCGCAGGCATGGCGATCCAAGCCGCCCGTGGAACCAGTTCTCGATTGAAACAAAAAACCCGGATGGCTCGGTAAAATTAAATTACCAGGGAAACTGGCGCGACATTTTTCAAAACTGGGAAGCGCTCAGCCTTTCATATCCCGAGTTTATTGAAGGCATGATCAGCAAATTCGTCAATGCCAGCACAGCCGACGGCTATAATCCCTATCGCATAACCCGTGAAGGGATGGATTGGGAATGCCCTGACCCGCACGACCCGTGGGCTTACATTGGCTACTGGGGAGACCACCAGATTATTTACCTCCAGAAATTTCTCGAGTTATCGGATGAGTTTCATCCGGGCATGCTGGATGCCTTGTTGAAAAAGGAGATGTTTGTTTATGCCCATGTGCCTTACCGCATAAAACCATACGCCGGAATTGTAAAAACACCAAAGGAAACCATCGTCTTTGATTTTGCATTAAATGATAAAATCAAGGAACAGACCAGGAAAACCGGCGCTGACGGCGCATTGCTGAGAGGCAGGGATCATGAGATCTACAGGGTTAATCTGACTGAAAAGATCCTGGTTACCCTTTTGGCCAAGATCAGCAATTTCGTACCCGAAGCCGGCATCTGGCTTAACACCCAGCGCCCCGAATGGAACGATGCCAACAATGCCCTCGTGGGCAATGGGGCTTCGATGGTTACGCTCTGTTATTTAAGACGTTTCCTGAAATTCTGGTCCGACCGGTTCAATGAAACTGGCAGCAAAGAAATACCTGTTTCAGAAGAGGTTGAAACATTATTCAGCAGGATATTTACGCTTTTTGCTGAAAATACCGCCTTGCTCGAAACCGGGTTTTCAAATGCTGAAAGGCGCCGTTTTACCGATGGTCTTGGCGAAGCGGGGAGCGAATACAGGAAGGCGATCTACGAAAAATCCTTTTCGGGCAGAAAAAAGCCTGTCAAGGTCAAAGCCTTGTCTGAATTTATCCGGCTTGCTTTGGATTATCTGGATCAGAGCATCACAGTAAACAAACGCAGCGACGGACTTTATCATGCGTATAACCTGATTTCATTCTCTGACAAAAGCATATCCATCAGGCATCTGTACGAAATGCTGGAAGGCCAGGTGGCTGTTCTAAGTTCCGGCTATCTGTCGGTCCAGGAAAGTCTTGACGTGCTTGATTCGCTGAAATGCAGCAGCCTGTTTCGTCGGGATCAGTACAGTTACCTGCTTTATCCCGACAGGCAATTGCCTCTTTTTACCCAGAAAAACAATATCCCCGGCATCAAGGTTAAAGAATCAAAACTTCTGAGCAAATTAATTGCCAGTTCCGATCCGACAATTTTGAGTCAGGATGACGTAGGTGATTTTCACTTTCATGGGACATTCCGTAATGCTGCCGTTCTGGAAAAGGCCCTGGACCACCTGGATCCGGCTATATATGGCTCGCTGGTTGCCGAAGAAAAGGAGAAGGTCCTGGCAATTTTCGAAGAGCTTTTCGACCACCAGTCGTTCACCGGTCGGTCGGGTACGTTTTATGGGTACGAAGGATTGGGAAGTATATACTGGCACATGGTTGCCAAATTATTACTTGCCGCCCAGGAGTGCTGGTTCAAAGGAGTGTACGAAGGCGCTGATCCCGGTGTTGTTGGTAAAATCAAAGATCACTATTTCGAAATCAAGGCCGGCATAGGGTTACATAAATCTCCCGCCTTATACGGCGCCTTTCCGACGGACGCCTATTCGCATACACCTGGAAATGCAGGTGCGCAGCAGCCAGGCATGACCGGGCAGGTAAAAGAGGACTTCATTTCACGCATGAGAGAAATAGGGATTCATATTCAGGACGGGGAAATTGTATTCCAGACCGGCTTGCTTGATCCCGCTGAGTTACTGGACAGGAAAAGTACGTTCGGGTACTTTGATCTGAAAGGAGAGGAGCAGCAAATAATCCTTAACCGGGGACAACTGGCATTTACTTTCTGCCAGGTACCGGTTTTATACAGTGCATCAAACGAAGATAAAATTTCTGTCACCTTCGCCGATGGGAAGCAGATCTCAATAGCAGGTCACACCATCGGCAGAGAGATAAGTTCCGGAATATTTCAGCGTACCGGAGAAATCGCGCGGATAGAAGTTTCATTTAACACCACTCTTTAAACACGCACTATGGAACATTACAAAACAAACCCCAAAGATATCGTACCGCTGGGGCAAAAAATTGCTTTTGGATCAGGCCATTTAACCAATCAGTTATTACCCGCCGCATTGGGGGTTTTCATGATCGTTCTGGTATTGTCATTAAAAATGAATCCTGTTCTGGCTGGTTTACTGGCAGCTATACCAAGGCTGTTTGATGCTTTGATTGACCCGGTGATGGGATTTGTTTCTGACAATACCGTATCCAGATGGGGAAGACGGAAGCCCTATATTTTTATCGGGGCCTGGATCGTAGGAATCGTCTTTATGATCATGTGGCAGTTATATCCCGAAAATAGTCAGACCTATAACTTTTTCTTCTTTCTGATCATGTCGTTGTTTTTTTACGTCGGTTATACCATTTTTGCAGCACCCCTTATTGGATTGGGATATGAGATGACCCCAGACTATAGCGAAAGAACACGCCTGATGGCAATTTCCCAATTCATGGGGCAGATCGCGTGGATGATCGCTCCATGGTTCTGGGTTATCATTTATGATACGAATATATATGCAAGTGCTCCGGAAGGGGCCCGTAACCTGTCGATCTGGGTTGGCGCTTTGTGCCTGATATTGGGAATCATGCCGGCATTGTTTTGTAAGGAAATTAATCAGGACCGGTTAACAAACAGGATCAATCTCTCTTTTAAAGAGTTCGTCAACAATATGAAAGTTCTTTTTAAGAGCATGAAGCAGATCATCACCAATAAACCTTTTTTAAAACTGTGTGGTGCGACATTTCTGATATTTAACGGATTTCAGACCATTGCGCAGTTCGCTTTTTTTATCATTATTTTTTATTTGTTCAAAGGCGACACCACCGCCGCCGGGCAATGGCCCGCATGGTTCGGCACCTTAAGTGCTGTGGCAACAGCATTTCTGGTAATTCCTGTCATTACCTTTATTTCAACAAAAGTCGGAAAGAAAAATGCTTTTGTAATTTCCACCCTGATATCCATTGTGGGATATTCGCTGAAATGGTGGGCATTTGATCCGGCCAATCCATGGCTCATGTTTTTACCGCTCCCTTTGATTTCTTTCGGAATCGGCGGCCTGTTTACTTTAATGATGTCCATGACGGCTGACGTATGTGACCTGGATGAATTAAATAACGGAATGCCAAGAAAAGAAGGAACTTTTGGTGCTGTCTACTGGTGGATGGTTAAGCTGGGAACTGCCCTGGCTTTGCTTTCCAGCGGAGTGGTGTTGAATCTGGTCGGATTTGATCAGAATATAACGGTCCAGTCAGTTGAAACCATTACCAGGCTCAGAATTGCAGATATCCTTATTCCATCCGTGGCCGGAATTCTGGCCATTCTGGTCATGTGGAAATATGATATTACCGAGAAAAAGGCACATGAGATACGGAAAATGTTAGTTGAACGCAGAGGAGAATTGTAAGTGATGAAAAAAGCCTTACTGCCCTTTATTCTTTTCTTCATTACAATACCTGTTCTTTTTGCGCAGGCCGACAAAGTATCGGTTGTAAACGACAATCAGGGATTTAAGCTGTTCATCAATGGTAACAATTTTATAATTAATGGCATGAATTGGGATTACTTTCCAATTGGCACCAATTATACATACAGTCTGTGGAAACAACCGGATGATTTTATAAAAGATGCACTTGACATAGAAATGGCTTTGTTAAAAAACATGGGGGTAAATGCCATTCGCGTCTATACCGGTATTCAGCCAAAGTGGATCAGGTATATTTATGAGAACTATGGCATTTATACCATGGTAAATCACTCTTTCGGGAGATATGGCCTGACGTTAAACGGCCAGTGGGTTCAGAATACCGACTACGCCGATTCACGCGTACGCGATATGCTTCTCAGGGAAGTAACTGAAATGGCGGAAGAATATAAAAACACGCCCGGTCTGCTTCTTTATCTTTTAGGTAATGAAAACAATTGGGGTCTTTTCTGGCAGGGAGCCGAAACGGAAGATATTCCCGCAGATCAGAGACCATCGGCCGTTCGTGCCAAAGCCCTGTATAAACTTTTTGACGAAGCGGGTCTGGCTATGAAAGCCATCGATCATTCTCATCCGGTAGCCTTGTGTAATGGAGATTTGCTTTTCCTTGATATGATTGCCGGGGAATGTAAGAATATAGATATTCTTGGCTGTAATATGTATCGCGGTGTTTCATTCGGAGACGCATTTCAGAAAACAAAAGAGGTATGGAAAAAACCAATCATATTTACCGAATTTGGTGCCGATGCCTTTAATACGATCAGCCATGAAGAAGACCAGCAATCTCAGGCCTACTGCCTGACGAATAATTGGAAAGAAATTTATGAAAATACAGCGGGATCAGGTAAAGCGGGAAATTGCATCGGCGGATTTACCTTTATGTTCAGCGATGGTTGGTGGAAACATGAGCAAACCAAAAACCTGGATGTTCATGATACCACTGCTTCCTGGGTTAACGGCGGTTACAACGATTATCAGCCGGGAAAGAACAATATGAATGAGGAGTGGTTCGGTATCTGTGCAAAAGGTCCGACTGATGAAAGAGGACATTATCAATTATATCCCCGTGCTGCATATTATGCATTACAAAAAGTTCATAAAAAAACACAAGAATGACTGCAACAAAATTATCAGTAAAAGAAAAAATCGGGTATAGCCTGGGTGATACCGCATCTCACTTTGTTTGGGACATGGTTGGATTCTGGCTCTTGTTTTTTTATACCGATGTGTATGGGATTTCTGCAGCTGCTGCAGGAACGATTATGTTAATTGCCCGATTCTGGGATATGGCCATCGACCCGGTTATCGGAGTAATTTCAGACAGAACCAATACACGATGGGGAAAATTCAGACCCTACATTTTGTTTGGGGCCATTCCTTATGCGGTTTTGGCTATTCTCACTTTTACAACACCTCATTTGGGCGAAACAGGTAAGATCCTATACGCCGCAGCAACCTACATTCTCTTAATGACGGCCTATGCCGCTATCAACCTGCCTTATTCAGCATTGGGCGCCGTTATGACCGATGATACTTACGAAAGGGCAGGATTGAACACTTATCGATTCATTGCCGGCTTCACCGGGCAGTTTGTGGTGACCGGACTGGCGCTGACCTTAGCCGAGTTTTTCGGTGGTGGCGATAAAGCCCAGGGATTTCAGTACACCGTCTTTTTGTTTGCCGGTTTAAGCCTGATATTCTTTTTTATCACCTTTAAAACAACCAGAGAGCGCGTTCACCCTCCCAAAGAGCAGGTGAATTCACTGAAAGAGGACATTGGAAATCTTTTCAAAAACAAAGCCTGGATCGTGCTGGCGCTGGTAGGCATCATATCCTTCATCATGTTTGCCATGCAAAATGCGGCCATTGCCTATTATTTTAAATATTACCTGGGCCGCGAAAACAATGTGCAGCTTTTCAATGTAATTGGCACCGTTGCCCTGATTGTTGCATTGCCCCTGTCAAAACCTTTAGCCAAACGCTTTGGCAATAAAAATGTATTCATTGGCAGTTCGTTGATCTCAGGGTTGTTTTTTATGCTCATTTACCTGCCGGGAGTAACCAACCTGACGACGATCTATATTTTCAACATCATTGCCAAGATGGCCTATGCCCCGGCTGTTCCTTTGCTCTGGACCATGATTGCCGATTCGGCCGATTATGGCGAATGGACAACAGGCAGGCGTGCAACAGGATTGTATTTCTCGGCTGCGGTATTTGCGCAAAAAGCAGGATGGGGAATCGGGGCAGCCATTGCAGGCTGGATATTGGCCGCGTCAGGTTTTATGCCCAATGTTGTTCAAAACGATACGGCCATTACGGGCATTAAACTGCTGGTTTCAGTTATCCCTGGTATCTTATATATGTCGTGCGCTTTGTTTATGATTTTTTATAAAATCAACACCAAAACCACCACATTGATGAAAAAAGAGCTGGATGCCAGGAGGGCACAGGAATAATTGCAAGCTCCCATCGATGGAGAAGCTATTTCTTTATTCTGTTTCAGTCTTTTTTATCTATATCTCAATATTCAACTGAACGATGTTTACTTTCATTAAAAGAGGATTTGGTTGCGTTAACCGCCCGTTGGTTTCCTTGAGAAAAAATAATACAAATAAAACCATGAAAAAATCCACCCTTATCCTTTTGCTTTGTTTATGTACCTTATCCATACTGCAGGCTCAAACCACGAACCCCTTCACCAAAGTTTCATCAGGAACCGAATATCAGTACCTGGGAACCTACGATTTGACCAAGATGAACAACATCCTCAACAAGGAGCTGGAAGACTTTTTGGCCGGTACCTCCATGTCCTTTGCCGACTTCAAAGGACAATTCAACACCCCGAAATATCCCGTGAAGCTGTACCGGGTAGACTATAATTCAGTGATCCCTGAGTTTGACAACAAGCGCACGTTGACTTCGGGACTGGTAGCCATACCTGATAACGGCCAAGACTCCATGCCGGTGGTATCGTACCAGCACGGAACCGTGTTCGGAAAGAATGAGTGCCCTTCAAACCCCGATGAATCCATGGAGACCAGGCTTATGATCGCCCAGTTTGCCTCCCAGGGATATATCGTGATCGGGGCCGATTATTTCGGTTTGGGGATTTCCGATATGCCCAACTCCTACCTGGTAAGATACAGTTCCGAGCAGGCCTGCCTTGATATGCTTTTTGCCGCAAAGGATATTCTCTCAGTCCTAAAGATCAAACCGGGCTCCTTGTTCCTTCACGGGTGGTCGCAGGGGGGATGGACCAACATGACCTTTCTGCGCAAACTTGAGGAAATGAATATCCCTGTGACTGCAGCCTCGACGGCAAGCGCCCCCATCGATGCCTTCGGCACCGTCGACCGCTGGATCAACAATTACCAGCCCATCGATGCGGTTTATATCCCTGCCTGTTTTTCGAATTATCTTTTCGCATTGGAATATTACAACCAGATGCCCGGCCTCGCAGTTTCGGCCATCCGCCCTCAGTTTTACCAGACGGCAAAGGATTTCTATAACTGGAAGATCAGCTGGACCGATTTCAGAAAGATCACGGGCGATACGCTACGGAACTTTTTACAGCCTGCATTCATGGAAACCGGAAATATCGGTAATACCCCCTATTGGCAGATCATCGAAAAGTCGCAGGCTTACCGCTGGCGCTGTCACACTCCTTTGGTTAATTACTACGGGGAATCGGATGAGGTAGTTCCGGTGTATGTGGCAAAACTCGCCGAAGGCTTTCATAAACTCATGGGAAGCGGAGATACCAGGGCCATCTCCGCCGGGGCAAAAGCCGATCACCGGGCAACCTATGTTTACTCTGTTATCCATGCCAAACCCTGGTTCGACGGATTTCTGGAGAAGAAATAGGCCTGCAGCCGGGCAGCTTTTCCATTTTCCACCGCCATGAAGGTAAAATGGTTTTGTTCAAGAAAATGGTGCAGATGAAGACGTTGAGAATATTTAAATGCGCAAAAAAAAATGTAGTGGATTTGTGGATATTCAGCCATTTTAATAACTTTGTTTATGCTTGTCGTGGTTGAAATAACACCAGATGCTGTCAATTTAACTATTAGGGATATGAGAAAGACAATAATTATATTACTATTTGCTTGCGCGATGAGCAGTGTTTATGCCCAGGAAAGACCCTGGAGAATCGGAGTAAAGGCTGGCGTCAACTTCATCCATCTTGAAAACAACGGCAAAGGCTTGTATTCTGACTTTGAGGCAAAGTCGGGCTGGACTTTCGGCGCCTTTTTTCAATACAAAATGGGAGGTTTTGTAAATTACTCGATCGTGCCTGAAATTATTTTTACAAATTCATCGACCGATGCAGATCTGATTTACTTTACAGATTTAATAACAACGATGCAGACCGTTGATGTTCCTGTTAATTTTAAGGTGGGGCTGCAATTGAGTAAAATTTTCAGGCCGTATATATTAGGAACCATCTATGGATCCTATGTAGTCAGCTATGAAGGAGATCTGTTCTACCATCTTGACGACTATGACGAAAGCGTCGTTAAGAGTAATATCAATAAACTTTATTTCGGGGTTGGTGCCGGAATGGGTTTTGATATCTGGAAATTCCAGGTTGAAGGACGATACAGGTGGAATCTGAATAGAATTAATTCAGAGTACTTTGATGCCTTGAAACAAAAAGGACTGGAAATTTCCTGTGCATTTCTTTTTTAATGAAGGATTTTAAATACCATACCCGATGATGAAAAAATTATTATTTTATTGCTTCCTGATCTTTTCCTTATTCTCTTGTAAGAAAGAACCCCTGGCCGAGGATGATTGGATGTTCCTTGAAGGCGTCAACAAGGTTGAAACAATAGACAAGTATGAACTGGCAGTAAGAACCAAACAAGACCCAAATGGGATCCTGTTCAAGGGTTTACCCAATAAAAAAATAAAGGTAGTCTCAATCAATTACCGGACCCTTGACCCTCAAAAAAGAGAAATCATTGCCTCAGGGGCAATTTTTTACCCATCTGTAGATGCAGATTATGCAAGATTGGGAACTATTTTAGGGCTTCATTATACTCTTGGTGCAAATTATGAGGCTCCATCGGTAAGGATGGGCGCGACCGAAGGCCTTTTCTCTTTATTCGGTTACTGTGTCGTAGTTCCTGATTACATTGGTTACGGTGCAACAGCTGATTCAATTCATCCCTATTATTGTGTTGAAAATACGGGCCAGGTTTCCGCCGACATGCTTTTAGCTACAAAAGAATATTTTGCTTCGATCAGCAGAAAAATGTCTCATAAGATCACTGTATTGGGTTATTCTCAAGGCGGCCAGGCTTCGCTCTGCTTTCTCAAATTTGTAGAGACTACCGAGCTATATCAGGATGCCTTTGTCATAGACCAGGTATTTGCCGGGGGTGGTGCATATGATTTGGTAAAATCATATGACGAATTTGTTGCAAAGAATTACAGCAGCCAGCCAGTCACAATCCCGCTGTTAGTGCTGGGTCTCGATTATGGTGAAAATTTACAGTTAGATATTAAGCAATGTTTTAAAGAGCCCCTGTTATCCAACTATAAGGAATGGGTGCTTTCAAAGAAGTACACGACAGACGAGGTTTCTGCAAAGCTGGATACAAAGCTTACCAATGTCATGGCCGATTCAATGTATAAGAAGGATAACCCCAATACTAAAAAATTTCTTGCGGCATTGGCAAAGAACAGTTTAATTATAAACGGGAAAACAACAGGATGGGCACCAAAGGCTAAGGTAACCTTATTGCATGGGACTGACGACACCATCGTTCCATACGCGAATACAAAAAGTGCCTACGAGGCGTTTTTGGCGGCAGGCTGTAATATTACCCTTCATGATCTTAAAGGCAAGGACCATAAAGATGGCGGCCCGGGTTTTTACTCCTATTGTATTCTTAAATTAATGATTTAGCCATTCTCACGATGAAGACCAGGATATTTCTTTTTATTTTATTGTTGATAGCAACGGCACTCAGTGCCCAGGATTCGACGGCACTCAGTCCCAAGGCTAAAAAGTCATACGCAAAACACAACAAAGGATATTTCTTCGATGTTGGGATGTCTGCCGGAGCAACATTCCCCAAAGGCCTTGACCCAAAAGCGATACTTGAAGTTTATACAACACACGGATACCAGTTCTCCAATACCTTTTCATTGGGCGTGGGTGTTTCTACCTACAATACGGAAAACATTAACATCTATATGCAATTAAGGTTCAATTTGCGTAAAATCAAGGAAACCCGGACCAGTTATCCCTACATTTCGCTGAGAGGGGGTTATTCGTGGAGTACATGGACCGGAGATACCTGGGGAGATGACAAAGGGCCTATGGAAGAACTTAAGCTCGGCTGGTGTTTTTATACTAAGGAGGCAAATTTAAGATGGTCCGTATTTCTGGCACCCAGCCTTTACCAGTTCCACTTTATTCCAAAGATCGGATTAGCATTTGAATTTTAGGAAATCCATAACGAATATGAAAAAGATCCTTTTTACACTATTGCTGGCCGTGGTAGCTTCCTGTGTAATCTTTGCCCAGGGATCACCGGATGCCGCACAAAAGGAGATAAAGGCAAAGGGCAGCTATGACACACTGACCTATTACGGTGTTGATTTCTCAAGGGTTCGGATCAATGATTCTCCCAAAATCAACAAGAACGCAGTCTATAGCCAAAAATACCCGTCTGCATGGATTGCCTATGTTGAAAAGGAATTGCCCCCCGATATATATGTCGGAAGGATACTGGGGTACAATGACTTTATTTACCAGCAACGGGATATATATGAGAAATCGATTGCAGTGAGCCCCCGGTTCATTATTGGCTGTGATAACACCATTCCGCCTGATACCCTGAGCGCCATGGTAGCAGGCTACAGCCTGCAGGCAAAATCGGGGTTGGGGATGGTACTGATACCCGAACTTTTCAGTAAACCCCAGGAGACTGCGCACACCTGGATTGTTTTCTTCGACATCAAGTCAAGAAAAATACTTTATAAGACTAAAACATACGGCAAGTGTGCCCATATGGGATACACGGCACACTGGGCCTCGGGCGTTGTGGATGGGTTTCAGCAATTTGTCAATCACTGATCGGAGAAATACCCCGTTTGCAGGGGCAGGCCAGGGTTTTCTTCGCCAAAGCCATAATGTCTTTTGTTTACAGCACACTTGATGAATTCAGTTTTTACGATATATTCTGTATTCAATGCCGAAATACCCATCATTGCTCTCACCGCGCTGACCTTCGGGGGTGACAGCGAAAAGGCGCTTGAGGCCGGATGCACCGACTACCTGTCCAAGCCGGTGAAATCCAAGACACTGAACCTGGCTATCAGCAAATACCGGATAGAGGTTAAAGAGTAATAATAGGGATAATGAAGAATGATCAATCCTCGCTGTTGAAGGAGATAGAATTCCTTAAGGCGGAAAACCAGCATATGAAGGGACGCTATTCTCCGTCATATTGCCCCGAAAACTGTACCATTTACACGCCTCGAATTGCTGAATGCAGTGAATGCCCAACTGAAAAAACAGGGGAGACCCGTGATTTATCTGAATACACGATAGATTTCCTGGAGCAGGTCTTTGATGGAAAAGGGTTTGGCAAGAAAGCCGTCGGAGCCGAAGAGGCGGGCCGAGTCGAGATGAAACTGGGGTGAGGCCCAGCCGCCCCCCGTAATGGTGATTATCTTGGTTCCCGGGTAGAACTGCCGCATATGCTGAATGACCTCCATCCCATGACTCTTCGCCATCAGCACATCGGTGATGACCAGGTCAAAAGCCTGCTCCCTGGCAAGGAGGAAAGCATCTTGACCCCCACAGGCTGTGACAACACTGAAACCGTTTTGCTCTAACAGAAACTTCATTGCTTCAACAAAAGAGGAATCGTCATCAATAAAAAGAATCTTGGTCATTATGTCTTTATAACAAATTGAAACTGAATCAAAAATCAAATATGTTGTTTGGGTAAATACATAACAACAAAGGGCTGATAATGAACCTGTTAAAGATAATCAATAAATCCAAATTACCTACACAGATCATGTAATTTATTTTTCAAGGCAAAAAAGGACCCTGATATTTCCCCCATATTTATGCTATTGTCGCCGCTTTGCTTAATATTGCAGTTCCGCCCGGGCCGCCAGAATATCGATGATCACTGCATCAGCAGATTAAAAATCTTCCAGACCCGCACGAACATCCAAGATCAACACCTATGAAAAAAGCCCTGCTCTTTGTCCTCCTTGCCTTTGCACTGAATGTTTCCGGACAAAACGAACGCCCGGCGTTCATTTTCCAGCGCTCCACATCCTGTTCACCGGAAAAACTCCGGGGGATGTTGAATTCCATTACAGGAATAAAAACCATCCGATCCTGTGGAACGGATCTGGAGAAGGCCGGCCTGCCCAGGATGGCGGGGTCAAGGTCACTGAAACAGGTGTATGACAGCATCTATGAGTGGCAATGGGATACCCTCAGCGCCCGATGGCTTTTCTCTTACAAATATACCAGCCTGGTCTATGACGAACATTACAACCTGACAAGTTACATTTTACTTCAGAAGAGCGGCAGTGTCTGGCCAAATTCCAGGAAATACACTTACACCTACGACGCCAACGGCAACCAAACAAGCACCCTGACACAAGTCTGGACCGGAACCGCCTGGGAAAATTTTGTACTTGGAACCAATACCTGGGATGCAAATAGTAACAGGACCTGTACCTTATTTCAACAATGGACCGGCGCCATCTGGGTGAAGGTTGTACAGTACTTATTTACCTACAATACCAGCAACAATATTACGATTGAACTGGCTCAGGATTGGGACGGGAATTTCTGGGTGAACGCTTTTCAGAACCTTTACACCTATGATGAACAAAATAACATGTCCAGTACAAATGGTCAGTATTGGGTAAGTACTGCCTGGGTGAATTTTTCTCTATTCAATTATACGTATGATGCTAACAACCGGAGGACCAACTTCCTTTATAAAACCTGGACAGGAGGCGAATGGGTAAACCTCTACCAGGAAGTATTTACGTATGATGCCAATAACAACCTTACAGGGTATATGGGGCAGGAGTGGGATGGCGCCTCCTGGTATGATTACTTCAAAGCTGTCTATATCTACGATTCAAACAATAACGAGACGAGTTTCCTTGAGCAGAGCTTGTACGGCAGCGACTGGGTTAATTCCACCCAGGAACTCTATGCTTATGATGCCGGAAATTTTACGAAAGCCGCATCTTATAAAAACTGGAAGGAAGATGGAACCAAAATAAAGGATGGCGACAGCACCTACAACTATTTTCATACGGCTGAAGGAATCGTCGAACCGGCAGCCCAAAAACCGGGCACCCTCATCTTTCCAAATCCGAGCAATGGAAAAATCACCATCAGTACAACTTTTCAGGTGACGGCGGTTGAAATTTATAATGTGGCCGGTGTGATGGCCTTTTCTGATTACAAAACAGGGCAGCCCGGATTGAATAACCTTGATCTCTCAGCCCTGTCAAGGGGGATATACGTTATCAAGCTGTTTTCCGGGGATAAAACCCACATTGAAAAAGTGGTGATTCGTTAATGTTTACTTTTGTGGTTCGACAAATAGAATGATATGGAACTTACCCGCGAAACCGCACTGAAGCTGATCCGGCAGTACATAAAGAATGAAAAGATGATCTTCCATTGCCTTGCCTCTGAGGCCGTGTTAAGAGGGATCGCACACAAGCTGGGCAGGGATGAAGACAAGTGGGCCATGGCCGGGCTGCTTCACGACCTGGATGTGGAGATCACCAACGCGGAGGCCACGGTGCATGGCACCCAAACCGAGGGCCTCCTGAAGGATTATTCGCTTGATCCCGACATCCTGGATGCGATCCGCATGCACAACGAGTGTTCGTCGGGCATGGAGCGGAGTACCGAATTCCAGTATGCCCTGGCGGCCGGGGAGACGATCACGGGGCTGATCTTTGCCACGACCTATGTTTATCCCGACCGGAAACTGGCCAGTGTAAAGCCGAAGTCGGTGGTTAAAAGGATGAAGGAGCGCATGTTTGCAGCCTCGGTGAAGCGGGAGAATATTCTGGAATGCGAGAAGATCGGGATTCCGATCGATGAGTTTGCCGCCATCTCCATTGCTGCGATGATGCCGATTTCGGAAGAGATTGGGTTGTAGCTGTGGCGACTCCTGTTTTTGGTTTAGTCGTACCCGGTGATTTCCTTGTTCAGGATGATTGTGGATGGGTCGCTGACCAGGTATTCGGGGAGGGGGAGATGGGACGGTTTGAATAGGACTATGCGGCGGCCTTTCGATTTTAAATCCTTGTATTGCTTTTCTGTTGGGATAAAATTGTAAGCGGGCAGCCCGGTGTAAAACATGGCTTCAAGGTAATGCCGTCCTTTTACATTGAACAGCACAGCATTATCGGGCAGGTCAAGCGATTTAAATACTTCCCTGTTGTGCATGAGCATCCGGGTGTAATGGTTTCCCTCATTCCGGGTTGTATGCCTCTCCTGGAGAAGTCCAATATCAAATCGTAGGAGAACAATTAAAATGACGAGTCCCGCGAACAGCAGGTTCCTGGATCCCGGTTTTCTGATATACCGGTTTGAATATTGGATTACATGGTCAATCAGGGCCGCCAGGGCAATAAATATGACCATGGATACCACCACTGTAAAGGAGGACATCTTTGTCGCGGTAATGGAGAAAAAAAGGTAAACCGCAATGACCATGACAAGCAATGAGACTGACATCAGCTTATCCCTGCTGTTCCTGTAAAAAATATAGAATGACGGAATGATCAGAAATGACATCACCAAGCCATAAATGGTACCGGCCTTTTCGAAATGGTACAACAGCGTGCCCCGGTGTCCATCCACAGCCGAAAGAAAGTGCGATGTATTCATGGTAAAGGCCTGGATGGTCTCTTTCGGGTAACTGATGAAGGTATAAACCTGCCACGGCAGGGCAATCAGCAAGGTTATTCCCAGCGCAGCCAGGAAATCATAATACTGCGATGGACTGAACCTTTTTTGCTGCAGTTTCAGGACAAACCACCCCAGAAAGACCAGGAATCCCACCACCCATTTACACAGGATCGCCATTCCCGAAAACGCGCCGATAAGAAAGATCCAGTATCTCTTTTTTGTAAAATGATATTCTATCAGCGACCAGATGCTCAATGAAACATAGACGAGAAACGAAAAATCATTGTGGTCTATCTCCTGCCTTCCCGATACCAGTTCGGTCAGGTAAATTGTGGAAATGGTCAGAATTCCCGTAAGATACCCGACGTTTTTATTTACCAGCAACTTCCCTGAACGGTATCCGATGAACACGAGGATCATCCCTAAAATGATGTCGGGAATCCGCAATGAAAACTCTGAAATTCCGAAAAGTTTAAAACTTAGTGCGATCTGCCATAAAAACAGCGGTTGCTTGTGTATCCAGATATGGTAATTATCCCAATGGTTGTATGCCATGCTGACTACGGGGTCATCGTACAGGGTTGGCATGAATGGATGGTTCATCAGGTTCTTTCCGACCAGCGCATGGAACCGTTCATCCCACAGGTTCAGGAATGGATCGAGGAGGGCTGCAAAGCTGAAAACCAAAAATGCAGTGAGAACCAGGAATCCAATCGCCAGGTTTTCTTTGTCCCTGATATGGAAATAGAGGCTGGAAAGGAAGGTGATTGTTGCCAGCAGCAGGATGGTTAACTGAATTTGAGAAAAGGATGTGACGGATATTGGCATCAGGATTTTGCGATGGCGTTAATCAGCCCAAATTTAAGTTTTTTTGCTCAGTTCAAAACCTCTATCAATCCATTTTAGGAAAGGTTGCTTAAGTGGGAACTTAGTTTGTCTTCCAGGACCTATAAAATTGTGATTTAATTTGTAATTTTACGTTTGGGTGGTTGCAGGGTCGTTCGTCACCTCTAAAAACAATTGTGATGTACAGGTTTATCGGCAAGCAGTTCAGAAGACCTTCGGGAATTCTGGGAACGATCATCTCCAACATCATGATCAAGGGAAATAGTCCGGATTATGATAAATTGATTCCTGAACTGGATATCAGGCCAGGGGATTCGATCCTTGAAATAGGGTACGGGCATGGGCTCGGCGTGCACAGGTTGTCATCAGGTTATGACTGCCTCGTGTCGGGGATCGATTTCTCTGAATTGATGTACAACATGGCAACAAGGAGGAACCGGGAGCACATTGACCGTAAGAAGGTCGCATTGTATTACGGAGACTTTTTAACCTCGGAGAAGATCCCCGGCCCCTATGATAAAATTTTCCTGATCCATGTCATCTATTTCTGGGACAGCCTGGATGAACCATTTTCACTGATCAGTAAAAAACTGAAGGAGGGCGGGCTGCTCTGCATGTTCATGGCGCACACCGATTTTATCAGGAAAATGAAATTTACGAAGGATGGGATTTTCAATAAATATTCCATAGACCATGTCGTCGACAGATTGAATTACGCGGGTTTCCGTGAGGTTCATAACACGCTGGATAAAAAGGGATATATTATAAAATGCAGAAAGTAATCTTATTTACCCACCTGGCTTTTAATGTTGCTTATCTGCTGCACCGCCGCGAAGGTTTCATCGAGCAGGGCCGCCCCGGTTGAGGGTGGATTGTCTGAGTCCTTTTTACAACCTGCCGTCAAAGCTAACAGCAGGGAAAGGTATACGCCAAATAGCAGGATCGGTGAGGTTTTCATCTGCTTATGTGATAACGTATAAATTCTTATCAGGTTTCCTGTACTTACTTGATCTGGATAATGCAATAGGCATAGTGATCATCGGACATGACAAACTCCAGAGGGGTTACTGTTTTTCCCTGTCCGTAATCCCAGTAGGCTGCCTCCTTCACCCACCTTTCAAACCCGACCGTGTTGAGGATGTATAACTGCATCCCGGGTTTGGCCATTTTCAGCCAGGTATTCACCACATCTGTTTTAAAATCAGTATCCTCGTCATCAAAATAGGCGGCCGATGAGATCCAGGTTTTTGCTGGTTCATAGTTAATGGGGGTCCTCCATACGGTCTTATCGTGATAATCGGGATGCGGGGATCCCTTTTTCCATTCAGGATATTTGCGGGTGCCGTCATATTCATGCGAACTCCAGGCATACCAGTAAATGGCCTCCTTTTTTTTGTCTTTCAGCAAATCGCTCTTGGCCTTAAACAAGGCATTCATCATCGTTTCATAGGTTTGGCCTTGTGGTAAAAGGGACCGCAAATCCAAACGGTCAGCTCCGGCTTTCACATAAAATATTCCGTTCTGATAGTCGAATTGAGCCGGATTGTAATGATCAAATGAAGGGGCCCCACCGATGGAAACGGCTATGGATCCATAGCCGAACGCTTTAAAATAGGCAGGATCGGGCCCGTCGTACGATGAAGAAAAGGCCACCAGCAGCACGGTGGCCATCATAATGATTCCAGTTTTTGTCTTTTTCATGGGTTTTGGTTTTAAGGTTTCAAATAGTGACCTGGAGATAATTTATTTGAAGAATTAATAGGTACATCAATGGCTGAAAAACCCAGGGTCAGTCTGGAACCAGGATTGATCAGTGAGGCTGGTTGTGTCGCTTAAGTATTGGCAAAAACTGACCGGTTGTTGCAAATATATGCAAAGAAAATCCTGAAAGCAAGGGGGAGAAATCATATTTCTTTTATTAAGTTTTTTCTGGTTTTCTTTGGTGAGTTGAGACAGGAAGGGTTGCATGACAAAAAATAATTTTAGTTTTGTGGTAAGGGTACTGCCAACTTTTTTGCAAATGTTTGTATTTAATATACATCGTTAAATCTCTTACACTTAGAAAAATGAACTTCAACTTCATCAGAAACAAATTTTATATTGCAGGGGTTATTTCCGGGTTGATTATCGCCACGGCGGCGGTCCTGCTGATTATTTCATTCAATGAAAGAGCCCCGGAGAAAAAAATGGTTAAAGGGACGATGCTGGGGAACTGGGCCCCCGTGGTGGGAGAGAAGGGAACCGTAGTGCAGAAAGGCTGGGCTTGTGAAGGTTTCTCGATGTTTTCAAATGTTCAGTTTGACAACGCACAAGAAGGTCCGGTTATGTGTCACCCGGTAAATCAATATGCCTGGCAGCTTCAATCCAGGGTGGTCATATCCAACATCGCCCAGGGTGATTTTTGCGAAAACAGGGGGATCTTTGTCGCCAGGACCAGCGAGTAACGTACCGGAACCGGTTTTGCCGAGGCTGATCAGAGCATACGTACACCCAACCGGCTCCCCATTCCTTCAAGATCAATTTTTGCCTGATCTTTTGAACGGGCCTTTTTTACCGGCATGATCTCTTTATTCGCGGAGTCAAAGAGGATTATTTTGTAATCCTTATTGACGATATCAAGCGCCCGGTTTCCCTGGCTGAAGGCCCGCCAGGTTAAATCCGATTCCTTCATTCCGATTTTCATGGATGGCTCAATATTCAACCAGCGGCCGATTTTTATGATCCCAAACAGGTTGTTCGAAAACCGGACCCGTTTCCTATCATAATCGATCAGGGTGCTTGTCGAAGAAAATCCGACGAAAGCACCGATCAGAACTAAAATGAACGCCGTGAGATGAAAGAAAGTCAAGACCAGTCCTGCAAGAAACACCACAATTCCTGCAAGTGAACCCACCGGCCCGAATGATCTTTCAAATTTATTGTTTTCAGTCATTCTCCATGTGATATCATAACTTCACCCACCACAGTCTTGACTTTTTTCCCCAGAGAATTTCATGCGGCGTCAACAGGAGGGTGTCATTCCTGAATTCAAAATCGCGTGTCAATACCGACCCCCAGTCCTTTGGATTTGTGGCAGAAAGGCGGTTATGATCAATACTCTCCTTGTTGATTTTATAGTTGGCAAAATATACAAAATTGGATTTATAGAATTTCACTAAATTCTTTAAACCATCCGTGTTTAAACTATCAATGTTTTTACTCGCGTTAAAATCTTTGTACCCTTTTGGCGTAATATGCGCAGCCATATGCCCCTGACCATCATAGAGAATAAATCCATTCCACCCGTCAAATGCTGAGTCAGGAGCCCACTTTCCGGATTCTTTGTCAATGGATTCAATTTTAACAAGTTTCCACATCCCGTGAAATTTGTTATCCATATTATGCTCATTATTCCTGCAGCCGGAAATAATCCAAAGCATAAAAAGGCCGAATAATAATTTTGAGTGTTTCATAATCCGAATTTACAAAAATATCGTCATTGTCAAAGCTTTTTGATCAATTTTCCAACCTTCACCGACTTTTCGGAGGTCAGCCTCACAATGTAGATCCCATTGGGGAGGGCACTGATGTCAGTGTGGACGGAAGTGCCGCTGAATGTCATATTCAGGACTTCCTTCCCGCAGAGTGTAAGTATCGACAGCTGAGCCCTTGTGCCAGGTTCAGGTATTGTAATTGCAACCTTACCGGAAGAAGGATTGGGGTAAATTTTAAACTGGCCCTGCTCCGCTGCCCGATAACGGATACCTACCGAAATGTCCCCTTTCGTTTTAGTTTTTAAAATGGTCCCGCCCACACCGGCTAAATAACCGGTCACGGTATCGGTAAAGCAAACGGACCACAGGTCATTGTAAGTACCTGAATTCTGGACCGACCAGGTCAGACCTGCATCATCTGTCCTGGAAATTATCCCGGTTTCGCCGCCTGTAAATCCGGTATTTGCATTGGTAAAGTAAACAAAGTGCAGGCATGGGTTTATTCCCGGATCAAGGGCAGACCAGGTTGATCCTGCGTCGGTCGTTTTCATCAACGTGGCATATCCCTGAGAGTAACCGCCGGCAGCATACCCTGTATTTGCATCGGTGAAAAAAATGGAATACAGCCTGTCGTAAGTCCCGCTTGACAGATCAGTCCAGGTATTTCCTGCGTCGGTCGTCTTTAAAATAGCGCCGAAATCACCCGCTGCATATCCCGTATACGCATCAACGAAATAGAGGGAATATAACCAGCGCGTCGGGTCTGTGTAAAGAATGTTCCAGGTATTCCCGGCATCCGTTGTCTTAAAGATAACACCAGGAGGATTTATCAGGCCAGCCCCGCAGGCATAACCGGTATGTTTATCTGTAAAAACAACCGAGTTTAACCACCAGGGCCCCACCGGGCTTACGTCGGACCAGGTGTCCCCGCCATTAATCGTTTTTTTTATCAGGGTTTTATAAGGGACATACCAGGTGTCCAGTATCCCGCCCACCACAATGCCCGTATCCTTGCTCAGAAACGATAATGAATAGAAAGAGATATGATTCGCCGAATGTTTTATTGTCCAGGAAGCCCCTCCGTCAGTGGTTTTTACAACTGTGCCGCGTTCTGCCACAGCATACCCGTTCGAACTGTCAACAAAACTGATTGACTGCAGCATATCGTTGGTTGCAGGCATGTACCTGTTCCACGTGACCCCTGCGTCGGTAGTTTTGAAAATGTTTCCATAATCACCCACTGCATAACCCGACCCCGCGTCGGTGAACCTGACTGAGTTGAAAAAAAACGAGGTGTTCTGCATACGGCTGTGCCATGTCACTCCGCCATCGGTCGTATAGTAGAGGATCCCCTGGATACCGCAGAGCCAGCCCTCATTCGTGCTGGTAAACCAGATGGATTTCAGCTGGCTTGTTGTTGCAAGCCACTGATAGCTCCAGTGCAAACCACCGTCGGTGGTTTTTAAAATTGTAGTATAACCGCCCACCGCATGTCCATTGCTGGCATCGGTGAAGTAAATAGAGGTTATCCCCTCGAAAGTGTTCGCATTCTGGGTAGTCCAGTTGATCCCACCGTTATTTGTCCTCAGCATGGTCCCGTTGGAGCCCGCCACAAAGCCCGTATCCGTATTCAGGAAAAACACCGAATTCAGATCTTCAGAGGTCCCGCAATTCAGCGATGACCAATGGGCTCCCCCATCGGTGGTCTTCCGCAAGATGCCGTTTAACCCTGCAATAAAACCTGTATTTTCACTTGGAAAGCAGACAGAAGTTAAATGGTTTAAGGTTCCCGAAGACAGCGCGGTCCAGGTAGTCCCGGCGTCGGAGGTTTTAATCAATGTCCCCAAATCACCCACTGCATAATAAGTAAGCAGGCCTGTAAAACAGCAGGAACGCAGGTTCTGGATGGTCCCTGTGATGCGGGTATTCCAGCTGATCCCGGCATCATTGGTGAAGATGAATGTACCATGATCACCAACGCAGTAACCGGCCGTTGCACTTACAAAGCAGACCGTTTGCAGGTTATTCCCTGCAGGCAGCGGACTCAGCCAATGCCAGCCCTGTGCATCTGAATGGGCAATGGAGGCTAAACAGACAAACAATACAATCCATTTTTTCATTTCATTTTTATTTGTCTGTTGATGAGATTGATCAGAAATACAGCATCCCGAATTTACAAAAACAATTGATTTCACACCGCTTTTAGAATTCTTTACGAAAAATATACTCTGGCTTGCTGCCTCTTTGAAAACAATCGTAACTTTATCAAGACTTTAATATTTCTTGCAGACTTGTTTGACGGATTGACCGATTCCATTTCTTTTTTTGCGGGGGGCAGCATACTTTTGCCGCAGCTTTTAATTCCCTTACCATGACCCTTAACTTTTTTACCATCCTGACCATCATCAACATTTTCCTGGCAATGCTCCTGTCATTGTTCTTCTTTGTCAATAAACGAGGCTTTATCCATGAAAATAAAATAATGGCCATCCTCCTGGTGGTTTTTAACCTTCAGATCTTCTACTCTTTTGCAACAAGTTCGTTTGCCTGTCACATCTTAGTTTAAACGCCCAGGACAATGTGATCATCGGGAAGTATAAAAAATTTGAATCAAAATTACTTGGGGTGAAATCACTTGCCTGGAACATTTGCCTGAGGGATATGAAAAATCGGATAAATCCTATCTTGTCATCTTTATAATGAACGGGCAGAATATTTCACAGTTTGCCAATGATGCCGCTACCCTGGATAATTTATCGAACGACCAGATCCCTGACATGATCCTCATCGGGATTTCCAATGAAGGTCCTGCAGGATCTTACTGGTCCTGCCCCGACGACAGCGGCTATGTGAAGGGTGGAGACACATTCTGTACTTTTTTGAAAGATGAACTGATCCCGGAGATAAATAAAAATTACCGGACAAACGGTTACAGGATCCTGGCCGGGCAATCGAATACCGGGCTTTATGTCATGTACAACTTCCTGACTGACCATGGTATGTTCAACGCCTATATCGTGGCCAGTCCCATGTTTGGCTGGTGCCCCGATTTTTTTTTAAATAAAACAAAGTCGTTCCTGAAAGATCACCCCGGGATCAGCAAAAAGCTTTACATCTCTTATGGCAACCTTGATTATGTGCAGGTTCTGAAACCCATGAACGATTTTAAAGAAGCACTGAAACAATCGCCCACAGGCCTTGACTGGAAGGTTGAATTAATCGAAAATACAAGCCACGTTCCCTTTTCAACCCTGAACAATGCCCTTCTGTTCTTTTTTTCCGGGTGCACGATGACTGCCGAAAGGAGGAAACTGGGTGTTCCTGAGATCAAAGCGCATTTTGAAGCGCTCTCGAAGGAATACGGTTTTACTGTCAATCCAAAACCGGGCGTGTTGCTCGATATGGCATTCGACCTGGGTGATGAACAAAAAACTGACCAGGCGATCGGAATCATGAACTATCTGATCAGCTTAGATCCTGGTTCTGAAGTCAATTATTATTGTCTGGGACGATTGTTACAAAAATCCGGAGACATTGAATCCGCAAGGGCAAATTACAACAAAACCCTCGGTATCAATCCCGGCCACGAACCTTCAAAGGCAGCACTGACTAAACTGAATAAACAAAAAGATCAGCAGTGACCTTTATTTTAAACTTTTTTATAAACTAAAAAAACCATACCATGAATGCTAACTTTTCTAATGTAATTAAATCAAGTTTTGTGATTTTATTACTCATAATACCATTTGTGTCATTTTGCCGTGCAGGTAAACATGATATTGTAATTTCCAATGTTAATATTGTTGATGTAAAAACAGGGAAAACACTAAATAACAGAACAGTAGCCATCGACAGTAATCGCATAAGTGCCATTTATGATAATGAAATTGTTGGTTCGGTTTCAACTATTGTAATTGACGGTAAAGGCAAATATCTTATCCCGGGACTTTGGGATATGCATGCTCACTATAAATTGGGCCACGATGATCTTGATCCGTTACTCATTGCCAATGGTATTACAGGAATAAGAGAAATGTGGGGTGATACGCCGGAGTTTGTAAAAGTTCCTGAAAAAACACATTCTAAAGGGATTGTATCACCTGATGTCTATCTATCAGGTGATCTTATTGATGGAAATCCTCCTAATTTTCCGGGAAGTTTAGTAGTTACAACACCAGATGAAGCTGTTGATGCCGTAAAAAAGCAAATTGACAAAAAAGTTGATTTTATCAAAGTTTACAGTATGTTAACTGAAGATTGTTTTATGGCTATTGCGAAGGAAGCCAGGAAAAGGAACATCTCATTTGCAGGTCATATACCCAATAATGTTTCAATCTACACGGCAATTAACGCAGGAATGGCAAGCTCGGAACATTTATATGGATTTCTGGAAGGCTGCTTACCGCCAAATTATTATAACGAAAATCCTCCAAAATCAATGGACGAATTTAAAAGTAGATTTCCTGAAAGGAGGTTTGATTCTCTATGTTCTTTGTTGGCTAAGAGTAGCATGTGGTTATGCCCAACCTTAACAGTAAATAGAGCGATGAGTTATTTAAACGATTCAACATTTACAAATGATAGCAGAATAGCATATATTCCGGGATTTATTACTGAAATGTGGAATCAAAAAATGAATCCTTATACAAAAACCGAAATAGATAATTTTGCTAATAGTCGCAGAGAAAGGTATCTTTTTGAACTAAGCTTAATAGGCAAAATGAATGAAAAAGGAGTAAAATTTCTTGCAGGAACCGATTTTCCAAACCCTTATGTTTACCCCGGATTTTCTTTGCACGACGAATTGTCGCTTATGGTTAAGGGAGGTATGCCGGCACTTGATGCATTAAGGTCTGCAACAATCAATCCTGCAATATTTATGAACAAAAAAGCTGATTTTGGTTCTGTTGAGTTAGGCAAACTTGCTAGCCTGGTTCTGTTGAATAAGAATCCATTAGAAAATATTGAAAATACAAAAACTATTGAAACCGTTATCGTCCGAGGGAAAGTTTATAGCAGGAAAGCGCTGGATTTAATGTTAACACAAGCAAAATCCAATGTCAAATGAATTGCCCCCTAAACACGAATCTACACGCACTACAGGTGATATGAAAGAGCATCGTACAACTAACGACAATTTAAGATGAATAACCAATTTGAAAGAATATCCGAAAAGATTCAAGAGACTCAGTTTATTGATACGCATGAACATTTTATAGACGAGACGGAGAGATTAAATTGCTTAAAACCATTCATACAGTGTGATGATTGGACAACTATTTTTGGTCTCTATTCAAAATTTGATTTTGTATCAGCAGGGATGCCAAAAAGAGATGTTGATTCATTTACATCACCTGATATACATCCGGTTGATAAATGGAAAATTATTGAGTCCTATTGGCATAAAGTTAAGTATACAGGATATGGACAGGTGATTCAAAACACCATAAATGAGCTATATAATATTCCACAATTAGCGCAGGAAAAGATTCCGGAACTGGAAGAAAAATACCAGGCATACAGGAAAAAAGGATTTTATAAAGAGACATTAAAAAAAGTAAATGTTAAAAGCTGCATCGTAAATCCTCCCGGCAGACCATTTAAGGAAACAGAGTTGCCGGAGATATTATATCAGGATATTGATGCACTTGGTATGATCAGAATAAATGTCGAACGATATAATGAAAGTATTCTTCCAAAAGTTTCTGATTTAAATGATTGGTTACACATAATTGACTGGTGGTTCGAAAAATACTCAAATTCGGCTGTTGGAGTTAAAATTGGCAATGCATATTTCAGACGTCTTGATTTTGAAAAAATAGATTTTAAAAAAGTTGAACCATTATTTCACGATAAATTAGCAGGAATAAAATTGACGGTATTGGAGGAAAAACAAATTCAAGATCACATTTTTTGGTATGTTGTGGATTTGGCAACTCAAAAAGGACTGCCAATTAAATTGCATACAGGATACCAGGCCATGAATAACGTGATGAATCTGGAAAATGTAATGTATAACCCTGCTGATTGCGCAAACCTTTGCCGGTTAAGTCCTGATTCCAGATTTATTTTTTTTCATATCTCATACCCTTACTATGAACCAATGATTTCTTTGGCGAAACATTTTAAAAATGCTTTTATAGATATGTGCGGGTCCTGGTCAATAAACCCGGTTGCATCAATTGACTTTCTGAAAAAGTATATTGTGACTGCTCCTGTCAATAAACTACTGGTATTCGGCGGGGATGATCTGTACATAGAAAACCTAATTGGTCATTCAATACTTGCGAGAAAAGGAATAACACATTCCCTGTCTGATTTAATTAAGGATAATTGGATTTCAGAGGGAGATTCTTTTGAAATAGCGGAAAGAATTATGTTTAAAAATGCAGCGGAAATTTATGGAATCGGAGAATAGACTGCTGGCTTTAATGCACAGATATCGAATATTAGAAACCACTAAAATCACATAAAACACATGAAAACGACCACAGTATTTTTAGGTTTTGTAATTTTTTCAGTTTTTTTATTTGGACAGAGTAATCCTCAAAAATATCCTGACCTTGTCAGAATCGCTGACTCACTTTACTATGCGAAAGACTTTAAAAATTCTGCTTTTACATATTCCAGAGCATTTAAGGCAAATGGCTGGAATGCCACCTCAAAAGAGCATTATAATGCTGCCTGTTCCTGGGCTCTGGCAAACTATCCCGACAGCGCCTTTTATCATTTAAATTATATCGCCACCAAGATGAATTACACGGATTACGGGCATATCAAGGGAGATCCTGATCTCAGATCACTTTATAGTGATAAAAGATGGCAATCCATTCTTGAGTTGGTTAAAGCAAATAAAGACATAGCCTATGCCAATTTAGACTTCATAACTATGAATGGATTCAAAGTTGAAGTATTAACTTCCGGGATGCAAAATAATAAAGCAAATAAACCTGTGGTTGTATTCGAAAATGGAATGGCAAGTAGTTTTGGAAGTTGGGATATGGTAGTGGAAGAAATTTCCAAAACAAATGCAGTGTTTCGATACAATCGTCCAAGAATAGGAGAATCGGAAAATGACAGCGTTCCTCCAACGACAGCGCATATTGTTAACAATCTGAGAAAAATGCTGTTACAAAAAGGATTGAAACCACCTTACTTATTGGTTTCTCATTCATTTGGCGGAGCTTATATAAGAAGTTATGCCTCTATGTATCCGAAAGAAATTGCAGGTCTTGTTTTTGTGGATCCCGTTGACTTTACTCAAAAAAAGGGGGACGGCGACCTGCCTTATCTCGAAATAGGATTGACCCAACATCAGATTGATTCAATTTTTGGAAAACCCTATGATAATTTTATAGAGAAACTTTATGAAGAAATGCCTGGTTTCTATGTTGAGGAGGTCAAAGTTTCAAGGTCTTTATACAAGAGCGAGTTTAAAGAATGTGACTCCAATCTGTTGCCTGATGTGCCTGTGCATTTTATCCAGGCCGGGGGGTATCCTTCAGGCTCAAATGAAGCACCTACCATTTATGACAGGGAGAAAATGTGGAGGATTGACAATAATCTTAAGATGAAACGCTGGCTCGCGCTTATTAACCCGCTGAAATATGGAAAGTACTTCTATAGTTCGCAATCCGGCCACTACATTCAACAGGATGACCCCGATCTGGTAATTTCAAGTATTAAACTGGCTTTGCAGGATTATGATAAAATCAAAAAAGATAAAGAAACCAGCCGCTAACAGTTGCTGTTATGTAAAAAAAGAGAGTGCTGCCTGAAATAATTTATGAATTATGAGGAACAGATTATTATTTGCAACGATTGGATTAACAGTAATTTTATCAACAGGATATTCCAAAGCCGGTGGATTTAAGAACTTCGAAGTTGAAGCAAAAGGAATTAAAGTTGAGATTAATTCTGAACTTGAGTTGTTCCATATCATGGCGTACCTGGCCAATTCAAATTATCTGAATAATCTTGATTTTAAGTATAAATCTGACATAAACACCTATTTTGTTTCATTTAAAAATGACAATTCCGTTCAATTCGTAAAAAAAGTTTTGCAGAATTATCATGCTCATTTGTCAATAAATGGATTGTTTTTTGACAGGAATTTCACAAGAGATCCTTCATTTATGCCGTTTTTGCAACTGGATAGTTTCGGTTTGCCAAACACATTGATAAATAAATCAATGATACTTGACAGTCTCAGGAATGCAGTTGCCTCCTTTGCAAGGATTACCCGGTTTGATCTATTCGTTGAAAATCACCGGGGATATTATCAGCTGAAAATTGACGAGGTTGCAAGAGAAATTTCAGGTCTTGAAATGATCAGTGATTTTGAAACATTCTGGGGATCAAAAAAGGACAGTTATACCTTCATAATTACCATGCTTGAACAGGATATTCACGCTTACTGGTTTACAGACAGCGATAAATCAAATTGTGTATTTTTTCTATCACCAAAATTTGTTGTTGATCAGGATGCAAAATTCGGGAATAGCGACATAACAAACCTGAAAGAAGGGAAAATGGCTGCAAAGGATTATATATATTATGGCGCAACACATGAGATTGGCCATGCCTTCTTAAATCCGATGATGGATCATTTCAATAAACAAATAGAGCAGATTCCATTTAAATATTCCACAGCGGATCCATCCGGGACTTCTTTTTTATGTGAGTCCTTCCTAAGGAGTTTAACAGCTTACTTTTTGATTAAAAACCAATATGATGAGTTTGCTCAAATGGTTATTCAGGGCGAAAAACAACAAGGATACATTTATAATGAAATTATAGTTGATTTAATAAAGGATTATGCCAATAGTCGCAATAATTACAAGAAGTTTAATGATTACGTACCTGATTTTTTGGATAAATTGAAACAAAAAGTTGAAAATGACTGATGCACTGCCGCTAACACAAGTCGAGGAAATTAAAGGGAAACTGAATGAATAAAATAATGCTGACTATTATAATCGCTTATTTGCCTGTATGTCTTCGGGGACAATCTGATACGGGTTATATACGCAGAATATATGACAACCTGAATCAGATCAAGTCTGCATCATACTTCTGGTATCAGTCTGCAAGCGCTCCTAATGATACGATTCCCTCATTAAGTTACAATGTCTTTAAAAAAGAGTTCGATAATCCGGAAGATAAATTTGTCGGAGCAAGTATTGCCAATTTCCAATTTGAAGATACAACCAAACTGGTTTATTTCTATGATGGTAAGGTTCAGTCATACCTGGACTGGGAAAACAAAACAATACCCGTTGACAGTTTTCAAAATACCCGATATCCCTTCAGGGTTGTTTATCCTCCGTTTTTCACCCATGTGGAATGTCTGTTGAAATATGCGTTGGAAACGCCTGACAATAAATCCATTCAGGTAAATGACTTCACTGATTCTGTCTTAATACGTTTGTCTGTTTATGACAAATTGGTTGAAGTTGTTGGCAATAGAATTGTATATGCAGATCCTCCCAATTTAACCGAGGATAAATGGACAAAGTATGATATCTGGATAAACAAAGTGAATAATTTACCTTATCGGCTGATCAAGAGATTCCCGGACAGGGTATGTTGGGAGGTGTGCAAAGAGACTAAAATCAATACAAAAGATAAAATATCTTTTAGTGCTTCGGAATACTTTCCTGCCGACTTTACCATGAAGTTCAATGAAAACAAAAAGACCCATGAGAAAAACCTGGAAGGGATAGTTGCACCCGTTTGGAAATTGAAAGATACGGATAACAATGAAATCGCTTTGAGCGATTTGAAAAGCAAAGTACTGCTGATTCAATTTACCGGTATTGGATGCGGACCGTGCAAGCAATCAATTCCATCCCTGATAAAACTTAAGAATCAATATAAGTGTGAAGAATTTGAGATTATAAGTATCGAAACATGGAACAATAATTTACCAGTTATTAAAAAGCATATTTCCGGCAATAGTATTAATTATAAATACCTGATTGGTAACAATAAGGTAAAACTAAAATATGGAATACAATCCGTACCCAAATTCTTTGTTTTGGATGAGAAAAGAGTGATCAGAAAAATTATAACCGGCTTTGACAAAGAAAAAACCTATGTCGAACTGAAGGAAACAGTGAACCAATTAATAAATGAAAAGTCAAATGAATTCAGCAATAAAAAAAACGAATTATGAAAAAATCAGCATGCTCATTCATCTTTTTCTTTTGGCTGGGGAATATTGCATTTTCACAACCAATCCCTCAAGATAGTTTATATTTGGGTCAGACACCGCCGGACACAATACCTGCGATTTTTGCTCCGGGAATTATTTGCCTGGATAACAGATTTGAAGGCACCGGAGCATTTTCCCCGGATGGGATAATGTTTTATTTTACAGTTACAAATGGAAATTTTTCTTCTCAAAAATTATTTTTCAGTGAATATGTAAGGAATAAATGGACTAAACCGGATACAGCAAGTTTTTCGAAAGTATTCAATAACTTCGAACCGGCCCGGCGGGAATGGGATGGTTGATATTTATTTCATAAAACCTACCGATGGGAAATATGAGAAAGCAATCAATCTCGGAAGTGTTATAAATATAACTGGCGGCTATTCAGGGGATCCATGCATTGCACATGATGAAAGCCATATCATATTTCCATCGGTACGAACGGCAGGTGCAAACAACGGTGATTTGTTTATAAGCTTCAATGAGAAGGGAACCTGGACAGAACCTGTCAATATGGGAAAATTGATAAACACCCAGGCGAATGAATATGGTCCGTTTTTTTCACCAGCATCCTGCAGATCTGATGTTAGTAGTAGGAATTGGTATTTTTTCATTGCTATTTACTCCAAGTATTTTTAAATACTTGTATGATAGAGTAAAATAACTTATAGCAAGCCTGTAAAACCAGTGCTATCCTGTTTGCCCGAATTATCAAACACAATTCGGATAAATCATTTATATTTGTTTGACCAATTCCTTTCCCCATGAAAAAATTTCTGTTAGCCCTGATTCTGGTTTTAAGCCAGGTGATTCCTGTTTTTGCCCAGGAGAACACTGCAAGTCCATCGCCTGCAAAAAAAGATGATGGTGAAATTAAAACCCTCTTCAAACATTCAAATCATCTAAAAATCGGCTATTACATCAGTCCCGAAGGCGCCTATACGCAATTCAAGGGAAGAGATGTCTTTTTAGGTGGTCTTAGCCTGGGAGTAATCATCAACCATTTTTTCTCGGTCGGATTAAGTGCCAGAGGAATTCTGAATTCAGGGAACCTGTGGTACGAATTTGATGTTCCACTCGACGCTCCTGCAGGGGCTTATCTTTACGGTGGTTATGGTGGTGTAAAATTTGAATTCAAAGTGTTTTCTACTTCCCCGGTACATCTTAATTTTCCCATCCTGATCGGCGGGGGAGGACTTGCATACAGTACCTGGCAGATGCACAGCAAAGATTACCAGGATTACAACAATTATAATGGGACCACGCTTGACTGGGATGCGTTCTTTGTGGTGGAACCCGGGGTAATGGTTGAACTTAACCTGCTGAAATTCATGCAACTTGATGCAGGGGTAACCTATCGTTATACTCCCGACCTTGACCTGATGCAGACAAGTGCCGGCCTGATAAACAATTTCAACGCCGTGGTTGCCCTGAAATTTGGAAAGTTCTGATGTCCTTATTTTTACTCCAATAATCTTTTTTCCTTTCAAGCCTGAGGTTGCTTTTAGGGAGGTTAAATTGTAAGCCTCCCCGAACCTATTTTATTCCCCGGGAAGCAGATCACAGTACCAGAATCCATTGGTGGATGGGCCCGGCAAATCCTGGTTTTCCTGACCCGGTTCAAGCTCAAAAGGATGAAAAACTTTTTCACCGGCAGTAAAGGGAATTGTTTTTTTGAAAATGGGTCCTTCAAAGCAAAAACTGTGGTACTCCCCGTTTTCCCCGCAGGGATCCACACCGGCCGGCAGGTCTCTGACAAAATCCTCGTCGATGGTCCTTCCCAGCCAATCACTGCCCGGGAATGCATCGCTGGTGCAGCAGATGAGGGCTTTAAAACCCCTGCTGATAAAATCACGGATAATCACCGAGGTGTCGGATTTCCACAGGGGAAACAGTGCCTCCATCCCGATCCTGCCCAGGTTACGCTCACGATATGCGCGCAGGTCCTCCAGGAAAATATCCCCGAAGATCACATGCCTGATCCCTTCAAACTTTGCCCTCTCCAGAACCCATTCCATCTGCCTTTCATATTCGTCGTTTGTTCCTTCGGCTACTCCGACCTTGAGAAGGGGGATACCGATGGCGGCGGCCTGGAGATCGAGCAAATCTTCCCTTACGCCGTGCATAGAGATGCGATTATAGTTCGTATTGACAGTAGTCAGGAGGTACCTGACTTCATACGTGTTCTCCTTTAATACTTTGTCCAGGCATAGAGCTGAATCTTTTCCTCCGCTCCAGCAGAAAACTGCTCCGGGTCTGTTATCCATGTTTTGACAGGATTAGTGTTCTGGTTATAACGGGCTAAGTCCTAAAACCAGTATCAGGAATACAGGCTTATTTTATAACAGGGATGATGAAGGTAAACTCGCTCCCTTCTCCGGGTTTGCTTTTAACCCATATTTTTCCGCCGTGTCTTCCCACGAATTCCTTGCATAACAGCAACCCCAATCCGCTGCCGTTCTCTTTTTCAGTTCCCGGGGTAGAAGTTTTTTGATCAATTTTGAATATGGAGTCTATTTTTGCAGGTGGAATACCCACGCCCGAATCTTTCACTGAAATTTCCAGATGATCATTCCGAACCATCACAGATACATTTATATTCCCGTCTTTCGGTGTAAATTTGATCGCATTGGTCAGCAGATTACGGATAATGGTGTCGATCATGTTTTTATCGGCAAAAACAAAACAGCGGTCTGGTATATCGGTTGTAATGGAGATTGACTTCTTTTTTGCCATGTTATCAAGCAGATGGATTGTATCCCATATGTTGTTTTGCAGATTGAATACCTCCGGGAGGAATTCAATGGCCCCTGTCTGAGTACGAGCCCACAACAGCAAATTCTCCAGTAAATTGTAAGCCCGTTCGGCCGAAATCCTGATGGTGTCGATGTACTTCTGGATTTCAGTATCGTCCAGCTCCTGATACTCATTTTTAAGAATTCTGATGAACCCCAATATCGTATTAAACGGATTTATCAGATCATGAGCGATAATGGAAAAGAATTTATCTTTTGTGGCATTGAGGTCTTTCAATTCTTCGGTCTGTTTCATCAGCATCAATTCCACGGTTTTACGGTCGGTAATATCGGTAACAACGCCAAGAATTGCTTTTTCATCACCATAGCGGATAAGTTTTGTACTTAATACAGTGTACAGCTTTTTCCCCTGCTTTGTTTTTATAGTATATTCATAAGGAGGAACTTCTTCCCCCTGCATATGACGCCTGAACGCTTCCAAAATATGTGTATGGTTGTCAGGATTAATCAGCTCCATGAATTTGAAATCGGGTGTATACAGCTCTTCTTTGGTGTATCCCATGACAGATTCACACAGAGAATTTGCATAAACAATCCTCCCTTTGATATTAATGAAAATCATGTTGGGAGAATATTCTGCAAGGGAACGGAATTTCTCCTCCGATTCCATGAGTTTCTGCTGAATGTTTTTCCACTCGGTGATGTCCCTTTCGATACAGAGTATCATTTGTTCCTCCCGGTAGATTATCAGTGAAAAATTAATAAGGAACTCAAGCGGGTGCCCATCTTTGTGGAAATGGACCGATTCATAGGATTCCAGGGTTTTCTGTCCGAGAATTTGTTTGATCGTACGTTCTCCTTTCTGTACATCTTTCGTGAGTTTTTTCAGACTCATCCCGATCATTTCCTCTTTAGGGAATCCATACGCCAGGCAGGCTTTCGTATTGGCTTCCATGATGACTTCATCATCAGGCCTGATAATCAGAATGGAATCATTCGCCATTTCGAACAGATTTTTGAATTCCAGTTCCGTCTTTTTCAGTGCAGCTTCTGCCTTGATTTGGATAGTTACATCGTGAACCAATCCTTCGTGATAAAGAATATTTCCGTTGTCGTCACCATAGAACCATCTGAAATCCTCCACCCAGATCCCAACCCCGTTCTTTTTTTTCAGACGCACCAGTACAAGCTCATTTTCTTTATGCTCGGCAATGATCTTGTCCCTGTCATCTGGATCGAAATAGACCTGGCTTTTAATATCTACAGCAAGCAGTTCTTCGCGGCTCCCATAGCCAAGCATTTTCACCAAGGCGGGATTGACTTCAACAAATTTTCCTTTAGCGGTGCTTTTATACACGCCTACGGGCATATTTTCGACCAGGTTCCTGAACAATTCTTCACTTTCCCTGAGCGCCTTCTCGGTTTTTTTCCGTTCGGTGATATTCCTGTATATGCCATATCCTCCGATATACTGACCTGAAACCTCGATGGGTGTCGCGATCAGGGAAACATGGATCGGGGTGCCGTCATTTTTATACCGCACCGTTTCCAGTTCGATGGTTTTCCCGGAATGTACTTTCCGGGTAATTTCCGCGGCCTCTTCATGCTCCTGACCATGTGCAATAACATCATCGAACGGTTTCCCCATCACCTCTTCCTTGTTCAGCCCGAAAAGAGTCAGGAACTTCGAATTCACACGGTCAACTTTACCTTCTTCATTTAACACGGAAATCGCCTCCGGAGAACTTTCAAACAACTTGTCCATGAAAGCTTTTTCACGCCGGTAATCATTTTCTATCCGTCTCTTATCGGTATTATCCCTGACTATCGCCTGGATCCGGATATCACCCCCCCAATCAATACGGTTCAGGGTAACGGTTGTATCAATTTCGCTCCCGTCTTTCTTTCTGTGTCTCCAGTAAAAATTCTGGGGTGTGCCTGTCAAGGTAAGCTGAATGTGATTCTGGGCTTTGGCACTCGATTCTCCTCTGTCAGGCTGTAAAACGGGACTGAATTCCCAGGGAGAATGACCGATAATATCTTCTTTTCTGTCGCAACCATATATTTTCAATGCCATCTGGTTACACTGAAGAAAGAATTCATTGTCCATGATCAGGATCGCATCGTTTGCACTTTCAAACAAAACCTGGTATAAGACTTCATGATTGAACTCACTGGTATGTTTCATAATAGTTGGCATTTATAGTTTCATACGGATTAACCATAAAAGAATCTTATACAACTATCCTGACTTTGCATCGTAAGAAAACGGTAATATACGGGAATTTTAGTAATATTTCAGCTTCAATAAAAAAAACCGGGATCCATTTTACAGATCCCGGTTTTTTTCCTGCATATTCTGTCCCTATGATCCTTCGCTTCGGATACTTTTTTCTGTAATTTGCAATAAAATATTCTGGCTAAGAAACAGATCCTCTTGTCCGGGAGATTACATCAAGCTGAAGATGATGAATTTTATGGTGCATAAGGATGCGGTCAAAGAGATGATAGAGAAGTTTGGGAAGCAGGGAGAGGGGAAATTCAAAATCTTACTCCTGTTGTAAAAATAACCGACTGTAACTGGTCGCTCTTCCCGCTAAGGAAAATATCATTACCGGGAGCTGCATATAAATGCTTGTATTCCAGCCTGAGATATCCGATTTTAATGGGCTTGTATTCGAAACCGGCCGAAAACCCCTGAGTGAAGAGTCCACGCTTCTGGTTATTGTAGAGATACAGACCTGAAAGAAAACCATCATCATCATTGAAGAATTCATATCTGCCTGTGACCGCAAACCTGGACAGAAAGACATACTTCGCCTCGATCAGACCTGAAAACATGGTTGCGGTTTTATTTGTATCGGGAGCCATCTGGCTATGGGTTTGTGCTGCAACATCCAGTTGACCGGTAAAGAACAACGGATCAACCGGATTATAGGTAATGATGAAGTTATTATACAGAATATCGTTCTTGATCTGTGCATTCTTAAGAGCCTGGTTGCCGAAAAGATTATTGTAATTGAGAGTAAGCCTGGGTACGGGCTGGTAATAGACAAATATCAGCACAGCCATATGCGTGTTTTTCCCGTAAGCCAGGGAGTAAGGATTCCCTAACATTACTCCACCCCAGAATTTATCAGAAGCATTCCACGTAAGTTTTACCCCCAGCACATTACCTGGTTCATAATAGCCGCCTATGCTCACGGTACTCAGGTCGTTGAGAACAGGCCATGTTGATTCCAAACCAACCGGATTCAGGAAATAACCGAAATCCAGCCATAATTTTTTACTTATATGAAATCCGAAATTGGCCTGCCTGAGGGTTTTAATGAACTCCGACTCCGGTGTAGCCAGCAGGTTAGGAGCATCACCAAACTGGATTGCAAGCTTTCCCCTGACCTTATCGGCGGTGTATCCTATCTCAATGGCTGCGACATTCATGCGCGACTGATTCTGAACAGGGCAGTTGCTTGAGAAAGGCACAACATTTGAAGTATCGCTCCGGCCATTTATGGTCGCGTTGTAATAGGCATCCACATAAAACCCAAAGGTGAAATGATTCAGCTTTTTGTATATCTCGGTTTTCAAATTTTCAGTGAGGCTGTCTATTTTGTTCTGGGCGCTAAGGCAAGCCGGAAATGCCATCAGCCATGCTATCAATAGCGCCGTTACCAGGATTAAGGACCTGAACCATCCGTAAATCTTTTCCATAATGTTTAAGTGTTAGTTCATTTTTTTCTGATGTGCCCGAGGCAGTATCATTGCTTGAAGAAATCACCGGGAACACGCCCTCCGGCTTATAAAACCAATGTCAGAACCAGTGAAGATGTTTTTTCCGGATTTCGAACATGAGAATGGAAAGAGTAAAAAAGAGGATATCTGCTATGGTCTTCCCGGCAAGGATCCCCCAAAAATAATTATTCAAAATTTCAGGCCCGTATAGTAAGCAGAAGGGACGGATCAGGAAAAAATCGAGCAGTTCAGCAAGGCCGAATTCAAATCCCATATTCCGCAGGCACCGGACAATAAGCAGGGATTTTGCCCGGATCGTTTCCGGTTCATGTGTTGAATAACTGTGGCTTATATCCCTGATGAAGATGAATCCGTAAAACCCGGTTGCAGCGCCAATTGTACCGGCATAGGCTATAAATACAGCGTTGTCCGTAACACGGGATGAGGCCCATCCGAAGAGAAAGGTGAGAAGGGTGCTGAACACTTCTGCCCAGGCATATCGCCTGATCCATTCTTTTATCCTGAAATTCATATTTATTAATTGGCGTACAAAGATATTCCCATAATTTAATTAATTTTACTATGAAGTATTAGCCCCTGGGGATGAGTCACATAAAAAACCGGTAACCGGATTCCCCGGTGGCTCAGTGAGTATTTGAACCTGTATTTTCATTTAGTTTACCAAACAACAAAGGAGGATTCATGTATCTGTACGAAAAACTGAACATCGCCATTGTGGATGACGAATTATGCAAAGACACTCCCGACGGGCATGCCATGCATGAGCTGATCAAAAAGATGAACGAGATCGAAATCATTGTAACGGAATGGAAATCATTTGAAACGGCCTTGTCGGGCATTATCAGGTTACCCGAACTGGACGCAGTGATCGTGGACTGGGACCCTGTGGATGCCGGGAACCGCAACCTGGCCCGGAACCTGATCATGAACATCAGGAGCAGAAACCATGAGATCCCGATTTTTTTATCGATACGGCCTGAAGTGCTGATGACGATCCCGCTTGAAATTGAAAGGATCATCTCCGAAAATTTCTGGATCCTTGAAGATACCCGCGATTTTATTGCCGGGCGTGTTGAAGCGGCTGCCCGCAGGTACCGGAACCGCCTGCTCCCGCCTTTTTTCGAAGCGCTGGTCAACTTTGCCGACGATTTTGAGTATTCCTGGCATACTCCGGGTCATACCGGGGGCACCGCTTTTCTGAAATCACCGGCCGGGCGGATATTTTATAATTTCTTTGGCGAACAGTTGTTCCGGTCCGACCTCTCCATTTCAGTGGGGGAACTGGGTTCCCTTCTCGACCATTCAGGGGCGATTGGAGCGGGAGAGCGGTTTGCTGCAAAGGTGTTCGGCGCCGACCGCACCTACTATGTCACCAATGGTACCTCCACTGCAAATAAAATCATATTCATGGCCTGTGCTGTGGAAGGCGATGTGGTGCTTATTGACCGTAACTGCCATAAATCACTTGAACATTCAACCATACTCACCGGTTCGCGGCCGGTATGGATGGTCCCGGTCAGGAATCACCTGGGGATCATCGGACCCATCCGTAAGGATCAGATGAACCCTGAAACCATCATGAAAAAGATCAGCGAATGTCCCCTGGTCCCCGACAAGGCAGCAAGCCCGGTATATGCCGTCGTGACAAATTCTACCTACGACGGGATTTGTTATCATGCCGTGGAGGTGGAAAAAATGCTGGGTAAAGTAGTTCCCAGGCTGCATTTTGATGAGGCCTGGTATGCGTATGCCAGGTTCAACCCGATATACCGTGACCGGTACGGAATGAGGGATGGGGAGAGAGATCCCGATGCACCCACCGTTTTTACATCCCAATCAACCCATAAACTGCTGGCGGCCATTTCGCAGGCTTCGATGGTCCATATCAAACAGGGGCGTCAGCCCATCGAGCACAACCGGTTCAATGAATCCTTCATGATGCACACCTCCACCTCACCTTCCTATGCCATCATTGCCTCCTGCGATGTTTCAGCGAAGATGATGGAGGGGCCGATGGGGAAAGCCCTTACCGATGAATGCATCATGGAAGCCGTTACTTTCCGTACTACGATGGCCAGGATACGCAGAAAGATCATGAGTGAAAATACCAACGACTGGTGGTTCGAGATGTGGCAGCCCGATGAGGTCACCAATCCGGCTACCGGGAAGCGCATCAGTTTTGCAGATGCACCGATAGAATTACTGGCAAAGGATCCCTCCTGCTGGGTTCTCCATCCGAATGAAAGCTGGCATGGTTTCGGCGATATCGATGAGGGATACGCCATGCTGGATCCTATAAAAGTAACGGTACTTACTCCGGGTGTGGAGCGGGATGGCTCCCTCTCGTCGTGGGGAATACCGGCCGCCTTACTGGTCAAATACCTGGATTGCGAAGGAATAGTCAATGAAAAATCGGGCGATTACAGCGTATTATTCCTCTTCTCCATGGGGATAACCAAGGGAAAGTGGGGAACCCTGACCACAAGATTCTTCAGTTTCAAAACCCTGTATGATGAAAATGCCATGCTGGAAGATGTTTTTCCCGACCTTGTTGAAAAATATCCCGCGATTTACGGCGGAAAATCTCTGCCGCAGCTGGCGCGTGAGATGCATGAATTCAAACGTGATTCAAGGCAGCTGCAGCTGCTGGATGAAGCATTTTCAGCCCTGCCCGAACCGGTGATGACCCCGGCCGAGGCATACAGGCATCTTGTTAAAAACAATGTGGAAAGGGTTTCCCTTGAACAGGCACAGGGGCGCATCATGGCCGGGGGAATTGTTCCCTATCCCCCGGGAATTCCGTTGCTCATGGGTGGTGAACGTACCGGATCACTGAATGAGCCGGTTTTAGCCTATCTGAAAACCCTTCAGGATTTTGATAACCGGTTTCCCGGTTTTGAACATGATACGCATGGGATTGAAAATGAGAATGGGGTATATATGATGTACTGTATAAAAATTTAAATTTCTGATACATGAGCGATCTGAATCAAGCACCGAAAAAGAAGACCATGGGCATGCTGATGCTGTCGATGATCAGTGTGGCGGCCGTTTTATCGGTCAGGAACTATCCAAGCATGGCCAACGAAGGCTGGCAATTGTTGACCTGGTATTTTGTAGGCTCTTTTCTCTTTCTTCTCCCCCTGGCCCTGGTATCGGCTGAATTAGCTTCCGCCTGGCCCAGCGGAGGTGGAATTTATTCGTGGATTGAGGAAGCCTTCAATACGAAAACCGGTTTCATGGCAATCTGGGCAGTAGTGGTTGAGAACATTCCCTGGTATCCTACTGTACTCTCCTTTATTGCAGTCTCGATCGCCTACATTTTCAGTCCCGACCCGCACGCCCATATCCTTGGATTACCGAATAATGTTTTTCTGGCCGTTGTCATGCTGGTCGTGTGGTGGGGGTTGACCCTGTTCAATTTCCTTGGTCCGGCCATCGCAGCAAAATTAAGCTCCGCCGGAACGCTCCTGGGTGCGATCATCCCTTCGGTCGTGCTGATCATCCTTGGCCTGGCGTGGATCTCCACCGGGAAACCTAGCCAGTTACCACCATTTACCTGGTCGGGCCTCGTTCCGAAAATGAATATTGGTGCACTGGTCTATTCATCATCCATCATCCTGACCTTTGCCGGGATTGAGATGTCGGGTTACTATGCCAGCCAGGTTTCAAATCCTCAGAAATCATATCCCAGAGCCATGTTTCTTGCTACCATTATCATATTTGTATTAAGTGTTCTGGGAACACTGCCCATCGCGATGGTCATTCCCATGAAGGATATCTCCCTTAGCGGCGGCGTGATCCAGGTTACAGAGACAATGTTCTCAGCTTTCGGAATGGGTTGGGCCGTCCCCATTATGGCCATCCTCCTGGCCATTGGCGGGATTTCACTGATGAGTACCTGGATGCTTGGGCCTTTATTAAGCATGGTGCCGATCTCGAAGGCAGGAACCCTGCCAAAATTTTTCCGTAAAGAAAATAAACACGGTTCTCCTACCGGCACGTTGTTGGTCCAGGGAATACTCATTACATTCCTGGCAATAGCCATGGCAGTGATACCGGGGATCAATGAAGTTTACTGGGTGTTTTCATCCTATACCACCACGCTCCTCTGTATCTATTACCTGCCGATTTTTGCCGCGGTTATCAAGTTGCGTTACAAACAGCCGGATGCACCCCGTCCTTTCAAGATCATGGGAGGTAAACCCGGAGTCTGGATCATTGCCGGCCTGGGTTTCATTTCCACGGTCTTTTCAGGGATCATGGCCCTGATCCGTCCCGACGGGGTCACCAATATTTCGTTCTGGGGATATTTTCTCATGATGATCGTGGGGACGCTAATCTGGATGCTGCCGTTCTGGCTTTTCAGGATTTTCAAAAAGCCGGGCTGGGCAGAGATCACGGAAAAAGAGGGTTCGGTTGCTGAGAAACATCAGTAACCACATCACAGCTGTGTAAACGGCAATCAAATGGACACAAAAGAAGAAAGCATCAGGAACGGCCAGCCTGATGCTTCAAAAAACTTACTCAGATGCTACAATTGAATTCAGCTATGAAAAACATTGATACAATCGACCGTTAAGACAAATGTACAACAATTTTCCCCTGAATCCAAATAAAACTTTCACGAATTTCGGAATGTACTTTTACCTATTCCGGCATAACGGCTACCCCCCATCCTTCGATAATTTTTTTCCGGCTTATGAAAGATTGCATGTAATTTTTTATAATATCTTTACCGTGCTCATAACCAATAAAAAAGATCCGGTTTATAAGTCTGAAGCCTTGATAAAAATGAAATCGTCCAAAGCATATATTGGCAAGGACAAGGTGTCAGGAATTGTCATTTGCGTTGTACTTGTTTTTTTTATGAGTAATCTGAACGCAATGGTAGATTTTTTTTTACATCCGGAAATTCCCTATTTTGATAAAGAACATTTGATTGTTGGTTCCATTACAGGCATGTTCAGTCTTATCCTTTTTGGGTTTGTATTACTTTATTTTCATTGGATGCAGGATGTTAATATGGAGCACAAAAAGGCCAATGATTAAGGGTGTTCAAACAAATTTGTGAATAATTAATTTTGGAAAAATGGCGTATGAAATAATTTGGGAAGAAAAGGGTATCCTTGTCAGGTTTTCAGGCATGGTTACTGAACAGGACGTAATGATGGTGAACGACCTGATGTATGGTGATATAAGGTTTGGATCAATTTTATACCAGATTTCAGATTATACCGAGGCGATTAATATTCAGATAACGCCAAGGTATGCTAAGGTGATTGGGGCTTTGGACAGATCATCCTCCCGATGGACTCATAATATGATGAGGAACATTGTAGTCACAAAAGATAAAAAGTTTATCCCAATCGTGGAAACCTATTTCAATGAATTTGAGGGGACAAACTGGGAGTGCAGAATATTTGAAACGCTGGAATTGGCATACGATCGGATCAAGTCGGATTAATCACAACGCTGCTGCATCATCACTCTTTCCGGATCTTGAACATATAGTTGATCGTGTTCAGATCCAAAGCATTAAAGATAGTTTCAACCTGGTTTGTATACTGGGCATCATGGCCGATGATAGCGTCCTTGATGAGAAAAGCCTCGTAGTCATAGTTCCCGGCATCCATGTATGTTGCCAGAACGCATCCGACCGAACTCAGCCCGCACAGGAACAGCGTATTGATGCCTTTCTCTTTGAGCAGGTTGTTGAGCTCTGTCTTGTTGAATGCACTCGGGTAGGTTTTAATCACTTTCGGGTCTGATTGTTCGATTTTCAGTGAGTCGTGGAATTCAAATCCAGGCGAACCCGGTTTTGGGCCCCACTTTTCACTGGTGTGGTAAACCCGTATGACAGGTAATCCATATTGCCTGAAAAGCCAGATGGACCAGTTCATCATTTCGAGGGCCCTGTCCTGGTCTTCTTTGGACATCAGGGGCAGATATTGTTTTTGGACATCGATCACCAGCAAGGCAGGTTTCATGAGAACCTTTTCCGGTTCGTCAGCCTGTGCATAAACACATTGAAATGCGAGCAAAAGTGCAAGCAGGGTATAAATCTTTTTCATGGGACAAGCATTTGTGTAAAAATATTGAAGACCAGTCTTTAAGTCAATAATGATCGGTAAAATGGGTAGTTATATCTGTCAAAAGATACAAATTTCCGGATGTGGCTGTTGAATCGTTAACCGCCGATGGCTTTGGCAATAAGCCATCTCGCCAAAAGAAAGGCAAGAATTGAAATTCCAGGAGCTGAGATATAAAAGAGATGCATAGCCCGAGTTCCGTGAATCAAACCGAAAATCAGTGCATTTGACCCCGGCTTGCTGATCTCATGCATCCCGGCCAGGTAATAACCGCAATATTCAAGAATCAATAAGGAGGCGAAATAAATTGCATAGGTTATGATGACAGAAATTCCTGGTCCCCGGTTTCGGAAAAGAAGAAAGAGGTTGATGGTCACGTAACATGCGATGGTCCACCATGAGAGAGCCCAAAAATTGATGCCTTTGCTGTTCATAAATCCCCAATTGTATTCATACCGGTAAAACCCTACCCATATGAAGGCAATGGTGATGGCAGCATAAAATGCAATTCCCTGCAGCGTAAATTTTCTGTTCAAAAGATCATTTTTGCAAATAAATTTCAGCGCGTACCAGGAGCTTGCTCCTCCGGCTATGCCGATGAAAATATCAGTAAACTGGTCTTTGATAGTTTCGGGTCGAAAAACAGACATGGCAAAATAGAGAAATGAAATTTCCAATAGTTCATAGAGGACAAGTATAATCACCATGAGGGCAAAAGGGTGTTTGATTTTTAAGTCCCTGGCAAGGATGATGAGACCAAAACCGCTCCAAAAATGAACAAACGACCAAAGATCAATAAAGAGAAGATTATTTTGATAAATTCGGGTATAAAGCCAGTCGGTTTGACTCAGGGTTTCATGGATTAGATTCATTGTTAAGCGATTGACCTTTTACTGCGGGTACGTGCGATGATAAAGATGATATTGTAGATCAGGAGCAGGGAGAATAAATGCAAGGTCATGATAACGAGAAAACCCAATCCGAAAAAAAACAAGGTGGCAAAGAGCAGCAGCAGTGTGTTGATGAAAACTGCAAGAAACATCGACCGATAGCGTAACCTCCACAGGGAATTCTGTTCCTGTCGTTCACGCGAAAAGGTCATCAGAAAGAGTCCTGAAAGCAAAAGCACTCCGCAAATTTCCTCACTGATGTTGTTGTATACCAGGGAAAAGTACCTCGCTTCAAAAATTGAGCTATAAATGGCAAAAACCTTTACTTCAAGGAAGGTGGGTTTGATCCCAAGGCCAAACCGGACATAGCTGAAAAAAATGCCGGTTATCGTCAGAATATAACCGATTATTTTGCAGTAAGATGGCAGCAGAAGTTTCCTCAAAATCACCGGGGGTATCAATATTCAACGATCAGGGATATTTTGGATAAACCAAACCCTGTATAACCGACCGATCCTCGCCATGAAGTTCAAAAGCCACAAGGCCGAACTTATGGTTGAACCGGTAAACGATTTTGCTGATACCCGGCATCCGTGAATCTTGTTCCACAGAGATGGTCTTTATCATTAAAAAACCCCAGGAGAAGTCGTCGGTGGTTGATTTTTGAACTACTTTCCGGGTAATTGTTTTGCCATCCGACTTGGTGAGCTGGTATTGATCGCCAACGCTGGAACCATATTTTACGGCAACAAAAGGAGCCCCGTCCTTGTTGGTATAATCCAATATGCCTTCGGAGGTCATTTTTACCCTGACTTCTGAATTTAACCGACCCTGGTTATCTTTATACTGGGCAGGGATCATGGCATTAAAGGCTGCCAGTTCAGGCGCTTGAGTAAGGTCGACAACCATTTTAATGGTATTGATCCCGTTTTCGGTTTTAATGGTTTCGATCGATGCCGGAATGTCAAGATAGCTGCCTCCCATTGAAACTGCAGCGGGGGTAAATGTGTTTCCAACCTGGTTGATCTCAATATTTGTATCACCACCAATGGATGTTGAGCTGTTTTCGTCGGTGGTTTCATCCTTTTTGCAGGAGGTGAAGAGGGAAAATGCCAAAAGAAGATACAGTACTTTATTCATGGTTGCATGTTTTTGTATTGTCAAAGATAGATGTAGTATTGTTGAATTCCAAATCAGAATGTGTTTTTTCGGGCATGGTGGAGAAAATAATACCAGTTGAGTGATTCCGTAATGCTTGCTCCACTGTAACCTGGACACTTTTATCAAAACACCAGGACTTTTACTGATTTATAAGCAGGTGTTTCACATTCCCTGACGGTGTTGTTTATTGAAAGAAGCCAGTTTGCTTCTGGGAAATAGGTTGCCACACAACCTTTGCTGATGGGATAGGGGATCACGTAATAGCCCTCCAGTTTCCTTACTTTTTCATCGTAGTGACTTTGGATGTTAACCTGCTGTTCCGGGAAAATGTTCCTCTCTTCCATATCCTGGCGGTTCATGAACAGCACCCGTCTTTCATTGCTGACGCCACGATAGCGGTCATTAAGTCCGAAAACAGAAGTATTGAACTGGTCGTGGCTTCGAATCGTCATCAGCAACAGTTCATTTACTCCCGGAACAACCATGTCCAATGGACTGACGCTGAATTGGGCTTTGCCGACGGGTGTGTTGAAAATACGCTTTCGCAGCGGGTTTTCCAGGTAAAATCCATGCATGGATGATTTGTGTTTTCCCAGGTCGGCGAAGGCCGGTATGGTTTCGGCAATGGCTGACCTGATGTGCTGATAGTCATTCTGGAACTTTTGCCATTCAATCCCCGAATGATCGCCGAATGTTGCCCGGGCGATTCCGCTGATAATGGAAACTTCACTTTTCAGATCAGGTGAAGCCGGCGGAAGGCATCCCCCGGAGAAACTGACTTTGCCCATTGTATCTTCAATGGTTACAAATTGCTTATTTCCGTGGACAATATCCTCCTCCGATCTTGAAAGGCATGGCAGGATCAGCGCCTTCTTCCCGCATACAAGGTGGCTCCGGTTCAGTTTTGTGGAGATCATGACCGTAAGCCCGCATCGCTGCAAAGCATCCTCGGTAAACGAGGTGTCGGGAACCGCTGAAGCAAGATTTCCTCCCAGGGAGACCAGAACTTTAATTTTTCCCTCAGCCATGGATTTGATTGCGGGGATCACGCTCATCCCGGCTCTCCGGGGAATCCTGAGCGGGAAATGTTTTTCAAGGGATTCGAAAAAGGAAACAGGCATGTTTTCGCCGAGTCCGGAGGTGCGGATCCCCTGGATGTTGCTGTGGCCGCGTACCGGACATACCCCGGCACCGGGCTTCCCTATATTTCCGCGTAATAACAGCAGGTTGATCAATTCCCTGATCGTTTCCGTGGCATTCAGGTGGTGGGCAATCCCGAGGCACCAGGATGCAATCACATTCCCGGAGGTAAAATATATCCTGGCAGCCTCGATTATCTGAACTTTTTCGACACCGCTGGCAGCAACCAGCGATTCCCAGGAAGTATGCAAAACCAACTGTTTGTATTGTTCAAATCCGCTGCAAAATTTCTGAATAAAACCGGTATCGAGAATCTTGCCGTGGAGTATCTCTTCTTCCAGGGTCGCTTTCACCATCCCCCTGATGAGAGCCATATCGCCGTTGATCACTGGCTGAAGGTAAAGATGGGCAAGCCGGGTTTGGATGCCCATATAGGAGCCGGGGTCCTGGGGATCGGCAAAACCCATCAGGCTTGCTTCCGGCATAGGGTTTACCGCAACGATCCTGCAACCTTTTCTGGCTGCCGATTGTAATGATTTCAACATCCGGGGATGATTTGATCCCGGATTGTGCCCGAACAGGAAGATGGCATCAGCTTTAGGAAAATCGTCAAGGGTGACACTGCTTTTCCCGAAACCCAGGCTCATTGCAATGGCTTTCCCCGACGGCTCATGACAGAGATTGGCACTGCTCGGCAGGTTATTGGTTCCCAGGGTGCGCGCCAACAACTGGTAAAGATATGCGGCTTCAATGGAAGATTTTCCTGAAGCGTAAAAAACAGCTTCATCAGGATGGGTAAGGGCTTTTAGTTCATTTGCGATTAAATTGAAAGCATCGTTCCATGAAATGGGTTTATAATGCTGTTCGTTTACGTTCCGAACCATTGGAGAGGTAAGGCGCCCTTGCTGTTCCAGCCAGTAACCCTGTGTGCGCAGCAGGTCATTCAGTGACCATTTTTTAAAAAACGCGGCTGTGATGGTTTTGGATGTTGCTTCGGAGCTTACACTTTTGGCGCCGTTTTCACAGAATTCAAAATGTGATCGTCCCTTGTCGGGATTGGGCCAGGCGCAACCCGGGCACTCAAATCCTTCCAGCTGGTTAAAGCCGGCAAGGAGTTTCCGGCTTTTCCTGATCCCGACCTCCTTGTAGAGATAGCCCAGCGAGGATAGTACGGCATCCATGCCGCCTGCTATTGTTTTAGGCTCACTGTATTTCAACCCCACCAGTTTCGCCGCATCCTTTTCCAGGTCGGAGGATTCAAGAGACCGAACCGATCGGATGACGGCTCTCCCCAGTGATTCCATGGAAGCAAGCCAGTCAATCTTTTCCCTGAACCGGGACGCTTCATCCGGGTTTAAAATATACTTGATCAATCCGCCGGCAACCGCCAGGCTGACCAGGGCGGGAATCTGGAAATCAGGAATTTCATCCTTCAGAATCGCATGCCTGATCTTACGGTGTATTTCTGTGACCACGGGCATGTCGGGCGAGAATAACTCATTTTTCCATGCCCTTTGAATGATCTCTTTTTTTTTCCTGGTCAACACGCTGCGCGATTGCAGAAAATCCGACACCATCCGGCGCAGGGTGGACCCGTGGGCCGCGACAAGTTCCAGCGCTTTTTCGAGCGGAACGGCCTGTTCAGGAACCTGCATGCACCGTAGGGTTTCATCAAGCGCGGGATGCCTGGTTTCAGATGTTTTCAATACCGTTACATTCTCCCAGTCATCATTGATCATCCCTTTGAAAGATGCATCGAACAAAAGGGCGCCGGCAAGGGTCAGGTGCATCACCTGGTCGGGAACAGGAAATGGTTTGCCCGTCACCGGGTCAACAGTTAAAAGGAAAAATTGTTCAGAATAGGAAAACCTCATGTCGTTGGTTCAATCTAAATAGCCAGTAGCAGGATCGTTGTCGGATGGTGTCATTTAAATCGGCCATGATCATCGAATAGTCGAAGGTGATCTCTTCATCCTTCCGGATGTCGCGGAGAGCAAAGATCCCCATCCCTTTTAAGGGAGTATCTTTGACGCAGATCAGTTTTTCCATAACGCAGGATTGGAAATTTTTCAGGTCAAATATACATTACATCTTTGAATGTCCTGTATATTTGAACCGAAATATCACGTTGTGGAGCAAGTAAGGAAGATCCTTCTTTTTATCATCGTTGCGGCGTGTTCGTTCATACTTTTTCCCGGCGGGAGCACACTGAGGTGTCAACCCGTTGATTCCCTTATGAAGCAGGCGGAGCAGTGGAAAAACAGGAATCTCATCAAGGGGCTGACGGTTGACGCCTACATTGATGTCTATTACGCAGGGAACATCGGGGGGACGATCCCCACCTCGCACACCTATGAGTTCCAAAGCAATTCGCCCTATATCAACCAGGTGAGGGTGAACATGCTCGACCTCGATATTCAATACGAAAACCGATGGGCAAGGGCCACCGCCAACATCCGGTTCGGCGATCAGCCTCAGTTGCTGGCAGCCAACACGACGGCCGAATGGATCAATTACATCCATGAACTATCACTGGGCTTCAGGATTTACAAAGGACTCTGGTTCGACTGCGGGTACCTGGAAAGCCTGGTCGGGGTCGAATCGAGCCGGCCGGTCGACAACCTTTTAAGCACCTGCACGGTGGGCAGCTATTATGAGCCCAGCACCCTGCTAGGCGCTGCGCTTTCCTTCACCACCCCGGATAAAAAGTGGGCATTCATCGGCTGGGCGGGCAATCCGTTCACTGTACCTTTCGGGCAGAACCACCATGTGATGTTTGGCTTCGACATCAACTTCATCCCAACCGACGACCTGAAGGTGAGCTACAACAACGCGCTGGGCAACACCGCCCCGCAGGGCGCATCTTTCAACCGGTATTATTTCTTCAACAACCTGTTTGCCAGGTGGGACCCGGCGCCTCAATGGAACCTGATCGCCCAGACCGACCTTGCCTTCAAGCGCACGGAGAGCAAGATGTCGGATTCGGTTAAGGGCGGGTTGATGGTATCGGGGCTGATCGGGGCAAAATACTGGTTTCACCCAAAATTCTCCGTAGCCCTCCGCGGCGAAATGTTCTACGATCCCGAAAACATCCTTATCGGCGATTCATATACAGGCCAGACGAACCAATTCATGATCTTTGGCTGCTCCGCCGGATTTGAATTCAAACCTTTCAGCGACGCCTACATCCGTTTGCAATACAACTGGCTGACTACCGGTGACCCGGGTGTAAAGCCCTTCAACGAGGTGGTTTATCCCGACGGCTCTTACTGGGCTGACTATTCCAGGCAGAACTTCGTGATCACGATGGGGATCAGGTTTTGAGCGGAGGGAGCCTGTCAGACAAGCCGATGGTTTTGACCTTCCCAGGCCGATGCGACCGGCCTGCACACTAATCTCCTAAATTTTGTTCGATCCATGCAGTTCCTGAAACAATATTTTCTTTTGTGCCAAAATTGGCAAGACATGAACCAACCCCTTCATAAACATCGGCACCTTGTCCGTCTTTGAACAGTTGATCGGGATATAAACTATTTATTTCAAAGGTGGCATTTAATTCAGGACTGTTAATCTCCACGATGAATTTTAAAAAATACACAACCCCCTTGCTACTGATAAAAACAGGTCCCATTGGAGTAGTCGTGGATTCTACATAGACACTTTCACCATTCTGTAACAATATACTTGCATGCGATTTCATGGGTACATTTTCTATTGGCATTACTCCAAAGTTGGTAAAATTAGATAAATGTATGCCATTACTCAATTGGATGTCCTGAAACAACCAAATTACAGGTTTTCCGGGTGTTCCGCTTGGGAATGCACCGTATTCGTGATCCATCCAGGTAACCCCTGTCACTTCAATTACTTCGTTTCCTATGCTGATGGTACCGCTTGCCTGCAAATGGGTTAGCGAATAATAGTAATTGTTCTTTGTTAGCGGAGTTGTGCCACTCGGGTTTACCAATAATTGGCAACCCGTGCCAAAAGCAAGCAGTGGTGCGCCCTGTTGATAAAAGCTAAGCGATAACTGACAAGGAGTGTTGCTTGCTGCATCCACGAAACTTGCATTAACTTTCATGTTGAGGGGGTTGCCGTCAATAGCCTGCATCAATACGGCGCCATCAGACGGACTTGAAGCTGAACCCGATAATTGAACCTGCCAGGATTTGGACTGATCGTACTGGGCCCAATTGGTCGGACAAGGAATCACTACATTCACTTTTTGATAATTGCATTGATTGTGCACATCAGTAATTTCGATCTGTGTGTAAGCATAATCCAACATTCCTGCTGCATTTATTTCAAAGCCAAATCTGCGGTTATCTGCACTTATCAGTGTGCCAACGTGCCAATACCATTCATTGGGTGCGCCTGAATGAGCAAACTGATCTGCAGGTAATGAAATCGCCGGAACTGAATCCGGAAGATCTTCTTGTTTTTTGCAATTGCAGAGCATAGCAATGCACAAGAATAATGAAATTAAATGAATGTTCTTTTTCATACATTTGTTTTGTGATTGAATTAACAATACTAGTTAAAAATATCTTTGAAATTCAATCTTAAAGTAATTTTCTAAAGAAGAAAGGGGGAAAGCTATGACAAATTCATTAAAGATCACATTCCGGATCGTGAAAAAACACCTCAATATCAAAGCAGTGACGGTACTCATTGTTATTGCCGTGATGCTAAGCGGCAGCTGCAAAAGCAAGTCGGATGACCCGGAGGCAACCGGTGAAACGCTTCGTTTCGTCTTCATGGCCGACTGTCGTGGTATATCCATTGCGGATCAGGTGAACTACCCCGTACTAAACGCCATCATCGGCCAGATCGGGGCATTGTCACCCAAGCCCTCCTTTGTGATGTTCGGCGGAGATATGTCCTACAGTGGCTATATCAATTCCGCTTATACATTTCAGGCATGGAAAGACCTTTTCGCACCCCTGACCGGAAATGGAATACCCTTGTACACAGCCCTTGGCAATCATGAGCTCTATTTATCGAGCTCTGATTCCGGTTTCTTTCTCGGAAACCAGCAGGAGTTTCAGCATGTGTTTTCTGAGAATCCCGCCAACGGGCCTGACGGCTACAAGCATCTTACTTATTCCTTCACTTCCCCGGGCGGCAACTCCTTTTTCGCGGTACTGGATGCCTACTACCTGACCCACAGCTTCAAAGACTCGACCATGGGAGGCAACATCGATTCTACCCAGATGTCATGGTTAAAAGCACAGGTAGCCCAAACCAAGGCAACACACAAATTCCTTTTCATTCATTCACCCTATTACTATGTCAACTACGACCCGGAAGAGCCATCCGCAGCAAACAAGTCCTATACGGAGCTCTGGGCTTTCCTTGACGCCAACAAGTTCGACTTATACGCCTGCGGTCATTCGCATCTCTATTCCCGCAAGACCATCGACCCCAGCGTCCTCCCGAATCCTCAGACCACACCACCGACACCCCCGTGGCAGAACAATGTTGTTCAGCTTCTGAATGGCACCTGCGGCACCCACATTGAGACAACCCACATCGATCCGGCTATCAGAGCCGCCTGGAATGTTCACAATGACAGCCTGACCTATTACTTCAGCGTTGTCGACATCTCCGGCAGCACTGCAACGGTCAACAGTTACCGTGGCAACACAGGGGGCTACAGCGTGTTCGATACCTTCACCATTCATAAGTAAGAACACACACAGACATTTTGTCCTTACCGGGTTAATGGCTGATTACTATTTTCCTGGTCACAGAACCTGCATCGTTTCGCAAGACCACCGTATAAATTCCGCCTGGCAGATTGCCCAGTTCGAATCGCAGAACCCTCTTCCCTTTAACCCTGATCTCTTTTACTTCGTGGATGACCTGTCCCAGCTGGTTATAGATCCGGATTAAAAATGTTTTTTGATCGGCGGATGTGATCTCGGCAGTGAACTCCCCGTTGTTGGGAACAGGGTAAACTTCAAACTTCACTGCCGGCATATTTTCCTCTACTCCTTCACCGTACTTGTACAGGATCGTGGGTGCAGTCAGGATCAGGGTGTCAAATACCTCGCCTTGTGCATTGGCTATTTCGGATTCCTTGTCGAGTGTAAGTCTGATCTGGTCATTTTTTGAAAATTGTTCTGATATTTTCACCACCAGCGTAATCATAGTTTGATCCTTGCCGAGGGAGAGCGGACTGGTTTCCGACCAGGCCATCCGCACCTGATTATCCCTGGTGGTATCATACGGTGTTCCGTGTTCGGTTTTCATTTCGTTGACCTGCATCAGGTTCTTAGGATACGCTGCAACAATCGAGATGGCTCCGATAATGGCTGCACTGGAAACCTTCACCGGAATTTCTATCACCTCGCCGGGAGCTGCTCTGATGATTTCGTTCTGTTCAAGGGCCAGGAATCCTGCACCAGTTCCTTCTGTTCCCGGAATGTTCGATCCGTTGACATCGCCAACACAAAGGCCCCAAATATCCTGGTTAACATGGGCATCATGGATGATCACGGTATCTCCTCCCGACGGTGTGGCAAAGGTCCAGTCACCAAGATCAAAGTAGTTATCCAGACTCACGAATCTCCGTTTGATCCTCGTCGCATCTTTTTCATTGATCTGTTTATTATTGTCCACATCCGCTGCCTGCAGACTTACCGGTTCGGTTAAAATTTCAAGCCCTGCTGAATGCCGTTGAACCTTAAGCGCATCCGTGGCATTGACACTCAACCATGCTTTGGTAGTCCGCTCGCTTATTGTATACATTCCATTTGGATTATTTGAGAAAGCATAGGTACCTGCCTGCCTTGTACGCATGGAATCAACCGGGATGTTATTTTGTTTGACGGTGACCCATGTGGAATCGATCGGGGTGCTGGCCGGATTGTGGTATAAGACTCCCCCTAACATATCATACCCCGTACCTTCACCAAGGCCGAATTCACTGAAGCTGGTCAGAGGTTTGGTGTTGGTAAAGAGCGGTTTGGTCGTGCCAAACGATGCAATCGTATCTGCATCCTGTTTCAGCATCACTACAGAATGAACGGGATCTAATCCGGAGGGATCCAGGGTCAGGAAATACTGAAAGTTGCTGCCTCCCGTCTGAGTGACAGTCCACGAGCGGTTCGTGGTCAGCAGCGTAATGTCTGGGGGCAGCGTGCCTGTTAAGGGTGTCTCAAACAGCTCGGCGGTTACAACGCTGGTTCCTGTTAAACTGTCATATTGCAGCGACAGCGGACCGTAGTCCCTGTCATTGCCGATGGGAAATTGTTTTAAAGCAGGGGTTTCAAAGATCATGGCCAGATTGCCGTTCACAAATCTTGATTCTCCTGCACCGGTAATGGTGCCCGCCGGTCCGATCGTTGCCACATAGGTCCCGGTAGTAAGCAGTCCACTCTGGAAACCAAGTATCCCGTTTATACCTATGTTGTTTGAGAGGGTGATATTCCCGCTGTTGTTCAGGGTAAGATTGCTAAAGGAGGTTTCACTGGACCCTCCTATGGTCTGGGGCACTACGCCGTTGAGCGTTACATTGCTGCCAGCTGCTCCGATATAGGTGCCATTGTTTTGCCAGTTGCCGGTGAGTTGGATCGACCCCGTGGTATCGTTTGTAAAGGTACCTGTGTTTACAATGCTGGCATTATTCTCAACGAGCATGATGCCGCTGTTGACCAGGCAGGTTCCACCCGCGATATTGAGTTGCTGCGCAGATACCTGAAAAGGCTGAAGCCCTGAAAGAATTACCATGCCGACGAAAATCAGGAACAACGCATACGAAATGCCGTGTGTTGATTTTTGTATCTTCATAAAACCATGTTTTAGCAGGTTTTAATTCCCACCTGAACAAACAGAGGCTGAATTGTAGTTGTACCAAAAATACAAAACAATTTGGAAAGTCAAGCTATCTGATTACGGAAATTCAACTATATTTAGGGTGTTGAAAAGGAGACCGAAAACCTCGTTCATTTGAATGCCTGCAAAAAAATCATGATTGGACACTGGATAAACCAAAATGATTATGAAAAAGGAAATTACGCTTTTTTGCCTGATCGGGATGTTAATGTTCATGGCCATGCGAACCGAGGCCCAGGTTGGGATAAACAACGATAACAGCCCCGTCGACCGATCAGCAGGCCTGGATGTGAAATTTACCAACAAAGGTGTTTTAATTCCCCGTTTGACTTTTAATCAGCGTAATGCCATCCAAAATCCGGCGGAGGGGTTGATGGTGTATTGTACCAATTGCAACCGGGATGGAACAGGCGTGATATCCATTTTCCAGAGCGGACTCTGGAAGAACGTTACCGATTGCCTTGAGCCTGATCAACCAGCAACAGGGAACCACCTGCTGACTGAGACTCAGATCACCTGGAACTGGAATCCCGTTCCCAATGCCACCGGGTATAAATGGAACACTACCGATGATTTCAATACAGCATCAGACATGGGAACAAACACCTTCATGACTGAAACAGGGCTTACCGCGGGCATTACGTATACCCGGTACGTCTGGGCCTATAATTCCTGCGGTGCATCTCAGGTGACCAACATGATCCAGCCCTTGGTATACATAGGATTGAATTACCAGGGCGGGATGATTGTTTACCTATATCAACCCGGCGATACAGGTTATATTGCCGGGGAGACGCACGGACTTATTGCGACTGCCGTCGACCAGAGTCCCGGGGCGGGCTGGGGTTGCACGGGGACTTTAATCGGCACCTCGGCTGCCATTGGCAAAGGGCAGGCCAATACAACCGCCATCGTAAACGCATGCAGTACGGGAGGCATTGCAGCCCGTATTTGTGATACCCTTGTTTTAAACGGTTACAGCGACTGGTTTTTACCATCCAAAGACGAGCTTAACCAGTTGTACATTCACAGAAATGTTATTGGCAATCCTTCTGACATATATTGGAGTTCCACCGAGTATAATGCTGCCATGGCCTGGTTCCAGATCTTTAACGTCGGCATCCCTGATTACCAGAATAAGGTACCCCCCCTGAATGTCAGGGCTGTCAGGGCTTTTTAAAAGAACAACCCATATGCATATGAAAAAGACAAGTACCCCTTTCCTGCTGATCGGAATTCTGATGTTCATGACCATCCAAACCTTTCCCCAGGTTGGGATTAACTCCGATAATAGTTCCCCGGATCCATCGGCCGGACTGGATGTGAACTTTACCGACAAAGGTGTTCTGATACCCCGCCTGACCCTGGAACAGCGGAATGCCATCCAGAATCCAGCCGAGGGGCTGTTTTTGTATTGTACAACTTGTAATTTAAAGGGAACAGGCGTGATATCCATATTTCAGGGCGGACTTTGGAAGATAATCAATCTCCATTGTTATGCGCCTAATCAACCTGCAGCAGGTACTCATAGAACCGATCGTACCCAAATCATCTGGAACTGGAACAACGCTCCGATCGCATTGGGTTATAAGTGGAACACCTCAAATAATTACGCTACCGCCACTGATATGGGAACCAGTACAACAAAGACAGAAACAGGGCTTACCTGCAGTACACCTTATACACGCTATGTTTGGGCTTACAATGCATGCGGGTATTCCCCCCCGGATACATTAACTCAAACCACTGCAGGTTGTCAAACTTGTGGTACATCCATCACGATTAACCATATTGCCGGAGCCGTAGCGCCGGTTACCAAAACGGTTACTTATGGCATCGTTACAAATATTCCCGGATTGGACTATGCATGCTGGATTGCATCTAACCTTGGCGCAGATCATCAGGCCACTGCTATTGACGATGCTTCCGAAGCATCTGCAGGCTGGTACTGGCAGTTCAACCGCAAACAAGGATATAAACATGATGGAACAACCAGAACGCCCAACACCACATGGATGAGCATAGATGAAAATTCTGATTGGATTGCCGCTAACGATCCTTGTACCATTGAACTTGGGAGTGGCTGGCATATTCCTACCCAAACAGAATGGACGTATGTGGACGCAGGTGGCGGTTGGACAGATTGGAACGGCCCGTGGAACTCTGGTTTAAAAATGCATGCTGCCGGTGGCTTGGACTATTACGATGGGTCACTGGACTTCCGGGGATATGTCGGCCTCTACTGTAGTAATACGCAGTCGGGTTCTTCTATGGTCTGGCACTTGCACTTCGACCCGGGAGACTGTGCCGTAATCACCTTAACTAAATCATTCGGCTTCTCCGCCCGCTGCATTATTACCTATTAATTCAATGGATAAACCATCATGATTATGAAAACAATAATTATATGTTCCTGCCTGATCGGAATTTTAATTTTCATAACCCTGCAAACTTCTGCCCAAATTGGTGTTAACACCGATAACAGCGCTGCTGACCCATCGGCAGGTCTGGATGTGAAATTTAACAACAAAGGTGTTCTGATACCCCGTATGACATTTGAACAGCGAAACGCCATCCTTAACCCGGCCGAGGGATTAATGGTGTATTGTACAAATTGCAATCCGGATGGAACGGGCGTGGTGTCCATATTTCAGGGCGGACTTTGGAAGACAATCAATCTCCATTGTGAAGTGCCTGATTCAACTACAGCAGGTATTCATATACCCGATTTTACCCAAATCATCTGGAACTGGAATGACGGTCCGATCTCATTGGGTTATAAGTGGAACACTACAAATGACTGGGCCACCGCCATTGATATGGGGAGCAGTCTGACAACGACAGAGACAGGGCTTAATCTCAATACAACCTATGCACGATATGTTTGGTCATACAACGCATGCGGGTATTCCCTCCCGGCAACATTAATTCAAACCACGCTGACCTCCATCACGATTAACCATATTGCCGGAGCTGTAGCACCTGTTAACAAAACGGTTACTTATGGCGTCGTAACAAATATTCCCGGAGTTACCAATTTGCTCTGGATCACATCGAACCTTGGCGCCGATCATCAGGCCACTGCTGTTGACGATGCTACCGAAGCATCTGCAGGCTGGTACTGGCAGTTCAACCGCAAACAAGGATACAAACATGATGGAACAACCAGAACACCCAACACCACATGGATAAACTCTATAGATGAATATTCTGATTGGGTTGCCGCCAATGATCCTTGTGCCATTGAACTGGGTAATGGCTGGCGTCTTCCTACTAATACAGAATGGACCAATGTTAAGACTAGTGGTGGTTGGATAGATTGGAACGGCCCGTGGAACTCTGGTTTAAAAATGCATGCTTCCGGGGCTTTGGCCTTCGCCAGCGGTTTGCTTAGTTCACGGGGCAGTGTGGGCTGTTTTTGGAGTAGTACACAGGAAATATCGGTCTGGAGCTGGTACCTCGAATTCGCACAACCGTGGATTCTTATTGACAACTCCATCCCTAAAGCGAACGGCTTCTCCGCCCGCTGCTTAAAAGATTGAGGTGGAATAAACAGACCATTTGACCTGCTGCGGTTGTCACTCGAAAGTATTTATAGGGTTAAACTTCAACTTATCACCGTTCCAGCCTAAGGCAGCTTGTGTGGTGACTATCTGTTTCCTCTATCGATTCAACCTCTCTTTTTCCTTTCCAGCCTGAGTGCTTTAATTATTCAGGCCGTCAAGAAAGGTGTGACAGTATTTCTCCATTGAAAATTCAGCGACACTCTGCAGCGCCTGACTGCTCATCCGATGGTACAATTCATCGGGCATATCATAAAACTGTTCAATTCTGGTGAAAAATTCATTGGGATTATGGCAAAAATAACCGTTGTACCCATTCTGCAGAAAATTGCAATTCTCTCCGACCGGACTTGCCAGCACGGGAACACCGGCCGAGAGATACTGTTTCAGCTTAAAGGCGGATTTGGCCTTATTCAAACCGGTCTCCAGCAGAGGAGAAATACCCACATCAAACCGTGAAATTTGATGATACACCGATAATTCATTCTCCCAATCGACCTCTTCAGATATTTCGAGATCCACATTCCCTGAAACCGGGAATAACCCCCGCAAACAGGTTTTGTGTTCGCTTTTTGTCACCCCCATCATCACCAGCCTGACCCTCAGCGTCGAATGAATAAGTGCAGGGAAAAACAGCTGCTCCAGGCTTTCGCGGTGGGCATTATAGAATCCAATCCAGCCGATGGTGAACAGGTTGTTTTTTTTCGTCTTGATGGATGGATGCGGTATTATCGGGGAGGTATTGACGAAAACCCTGCTATTGTTCAGGGCGGCAAATTTGAAGAGTTCTTCACTCCCTACCGAAACCAGGGCCGTATGTTTTAAAAAATGAAATATAGTCACCGGAGGGAACTTTAAATGGTATGCATCATCAAGGTCATATATCGTTCCCTTCCTTCTGATAAACAGGAGAAATTTAAGTGCATGGGCATAAATACCCCGCGTATAGATCTTCTGAAAAACGATGAGAGAACCGGTTTTACGGAACAACAGGGCAGAAAAATAGACCCGGATAAAGTGAAGGATATTTAGCGGGTGATAACCGGGCATCACAAATGAAGAGGATACGCCATGTTTATGGTTTAAGGCTTCAAGAAAATATTTTCCCCGGTATCTTACACAGGGCCCTTTCATGTTGTAGTGAGCGAACCAGTAAATATGGGATGGTTTCATCTTGCTTCGGATAGATCAGGAGGGGCAGCAGCTTGCTGATGACAAAAATATACTAATTTTATCTATTAACTTTCGATGAATTGAATAATTCCGGAAAACCAGTAATTCTCTATCTCTCCCGATGGTATCCTCCCGATTCGGGACACTTCGTAAAGGACATAGCCCGTGCTTCTTCGCAATACTGTCGTGTGAGCGTAATTGCTGCCATCCCCGACCCCCGGATCCGGTTGTTTAAATTCCGCACTGAGTATAACCCGGACCCCGAACTCCCGTTACAGACCGTCAGGGTTTATTTCGGATCCATTACCAGTGGTATGCTGTCAAGGATGATCAACCCGGTTCTTTACCTCCTGGCACAGGCAATTGGCTATAAATTCCTGGTGGGGAGGGGGCTGAAATTTGATCTTGTGCATGTTCATGTTCTCACCCGGACAGCACTGTTTGCCTTTCTCCTGAAACTGATCAGGGGGACTCCCTATATCATTACGGAATACTGGACCCGTTATCTTCCTGATTCCCTGGCTTATCGTGGATTTGTACGACGAAAGATCACATCCCTGCTGGTGAAGAGGGCAGACGCCATGGTGTGCATCAGCCAATATTTGGCAGAGGCTATGATCCGACAGGGGCTAAGGAACCATAATTACAGGGTTATACCGCTGGCCATCAGAACCGGGCAATTCGTTCCAGGGGTGTCATCGGAAGAGAAGCAGGTGAAAAGGATCATCCATATCTCCACTTTTAACAATCATTCAAAGAATGTCTTCGGAATTCTGAGGGCGGCAAAAAGGCTCTCCCTGCTGCGCAATGACTTTGAGCTTCACATGGTAGGAGGGGCAGGTACGTTTTTGAATGAGACCATCGATTTTGCCAGGGTGATCGATCCCGAAGGCAAGTATGTAATCTTTCATGCTGCCAAATTTGGGATTGAGCTTGCGGAGGAGATCAGGAAATCCTCTTTTCTTCTGATGTTCAGCAATTATGAGACATTTTCGGCGGTGATCCAGGAGTGCCTTTCGTGCGGGATACCGGTTGTTGCAACCCGGGCCGGAGCTGTACCTGAATATTTTAATCCCGGTTCAGGGATCCTGGTCGCCCCGGGCGATGAAGATGCCCTGGTCGGGTCGCTCGACTACATGCTCGATCATTACCGTGATTATGATCGAAATGAGATCAGGGAGCATGTGGTGAGGAGGTTCAGCTATGAAGTTATCGGAAATACATATTACCAACTATACAAACAATTATCGTCATGATTCATGTCCTGATGTTCCTGGCCAGTATAGCCACTGTTGCAGGAATTCTGTGCATCCCTGCCGCACAACGCCAGTCCGTCTAAAAACATCCGGACCATTTTATTAGTTCAGTAAATTTAGACATTATAGCCGGAAAATAAATACGACGAACGAATTTTTAATAAATGACTCAAAAATGATTGTATTGATTTC